>Ga0315900_10003078_pt1 | contig 24688 bp, 19 predicted proteins | sample LakEriMetagenome_FD_203521 | JGI IMG/M metagenome (GOLD analysis project Ga0315900, IMG submission 203521) | Freshwater fungal communities from buoy surface, Lake Erie, Ohio, United States - Buoy 12 MA114 | ecosystem: Environmental > Aquatic > Freshwater > Lake > Lake biofilm | place: USA: Lake...
TCAATCGCGACAACCTCCAGGTTCATCGGCTTCCCTGCGGTCGCAAAATACTGCGGGCCACGGAGCCCTAGCAGGTAATCCGCGCCCGGCACCTCGAACTCGACGGCGGAGCTGATGGTCTGCTCGTTAATGTCGGTCACTTCCGCGTTCACGCGCACCATTTGCGGCAACGCAGCGCGGTCCGGCGGCGGGCGCGGCATTTCGAGCGTAGCGGTGCCGTCCTCGCCGAGGAAAAGATCGCCGTTCACGAACCACTCGTCCTCGTTTTCCTCCTGCTCGCCGTAAATGTAGTCGCCGTCGGAATCACGATCCTGCGCGTAGTGGGACCACGCGGGCGCCTCGCCGAAGTGATAGTCGCGGAAGGCCTCCGGCGGCATGAAATCGCGGCGTGAGTTCGCGCTCCACGAGACATCGGCCACGGAGAGGGCCTTGCCCATGAGGTAGTTCGCGCTGAGTGGCAGATGGATGCGGTCGGCCTGAAACTTGAGAGCCTTCGCATCGAGCTTCACCTCAAAGGTGTTCGACTTGTAGTCGTCGATGCGGAAGCTCATGTGGCCGCCGTCGCTGCTCTGGCTGTTCGCGTTGGGCGATTTGAGATTCAGCGAGACATTGTACCAGCCCGCAGGGCCGGTGGGCAGCGCGATGTCATCCGCCCAGGCACCGGAAGCTGTGAAGGTGACCGGCTTGTCGATGACGACGCGGTAACGCGGATCGCGGATGACGAGGCGACCTTCGGCGGGCGCTTGATCGAGGCTCAAATCATCACCCGTCAGCAGGCGTGTGTGGGCCTTGAAGTGCGCAGTCTCACCGGGCTTGTAAAGCGAGCGGTCCGTGAAGACAAAGGTGCGGCGCTGCGGCTGCCAGACGCTTTCATAGGACTGGTTGATCTCATATGGAACGCCGATCCCGCTTTCGTTGACCTCGATCACGGCGCAGTCGCCCGCCTTCTCCGCGAGCACAAACGAAGGCGAGGTTCCCGGCACGATGGCGATGCCACTGGCGTCGGTGTCGCCGTAACCAGCGAGCTTCAAATCGGAATCTACGAGCGTGAGGCGAACGCCGGGGACGGGCTTGCCGCTTTCGAGAGACGTCACGAAGAAGACAGACTCGCGGCCGTTGCTTTTCTGCATGATGCCGAGGTCGGTGAACTGCACGAGGGACTGGGTGATGACGCCCTTGTCCTTCAATCCGGCAGCGGCGGTGCCTTCGAGCTCGATGAAGAGCGGCGCGGCAGCGAAATCGCCGAGCACCTCGCGCCAGTTGAGCTTCAAAATCTCGCTCTGGTCGAGCGGCTTGTTCACTGGGAAGGTGCGGTCAAAGACCTGCGTGCCTGGATAGGCATCGATGGGCTGCGTCTTGTAGGCGGCCTTTTGTTTCTCATTGCCGTAGTAGGCGGTCTCGTAGGCGCGGTATTGGTCCAGCGCCTTCAGCAGCTCGGGACCGGTGAGACGCTTCGCACGCACGCGCACCTGGCTCACATTCGCGGCGCTGAACTCGTAAGCTCCCGCTCCTTTGGCGAGCTGCGCATTGATGAAGGTCGGGGCGGCGAGGTAGGGAGGATTCGGCACGAAGGTGACCTCGCTCTTGTAGGCGGCCTGCAAGGGCAGGTTGTCGCCGGAGGTGAGCGCCTGCGCCACGGTGACCTCATACTTCTTATTCACCTCGAAAGGCCCGGAGAGACGCAGCGTCCAGCCCTGCACCTCGGCCTTGAGGCCGGTCATGGGGCCTTCGTCCTTGTTCACCACCGCGGCGATCTTCTGGCCGATGGACGCACGCTTCACGGTGATGAAGGGCATGATTTTTTGCACGAACGCCTCGGTCATCTCCTTCGTCATCTCGGTGTCGGAAGGAGGCAGGAGGCGTTTGTTGAAGTCGATGTCGATGTAATAGTCGCTGTCGAAGGGCGTGTGCGCCTCGACCAGCCGAACGGCGAACGGCGTGATCTCGCCGATCTGGATGTCATCGCCGGTGGCCAGCGCGTTGTGGCCGGAGGCGTTCGTGAGCGTCTCGGCGATCTGCAAACGCCAGCCTTTCGCGACCGGCAGCGGCGACTCAGGCTCCACGATGATCGCGCTGAGCCGCGCGGCATCCTCGGCGACGGCGGGTTTCGCTTTCGAGATTTGTTCCGCCCACGTTGGCTGCGGCTCCGCGCTCATGCGGGTGAAATCCTTGCCCGTGGCATGGCGGATCGTCGCCTTCACTGGCGGCGCGTTCTCGGAAGTGAACTGGATGTGCTTCACCGCCTCGGCGGGCGTCACGGCGTCGTTGAACTCGAAGAGAAAACGCGGGCTGCGGTTCTGCGCACCGTCATCAAACCAGCGCGGGTGCTGGTCGATGATGCGGAAGCGTGCGCTCTCGACGGAATCGAGTTTTTCGGCCGAAAGCGGCCTGCCTGTGAGATCGGCCAGACCAGCGCGCAGCTTGAAGTCATAGCTGCTGGCGAACTTCGGGGCCTGTGTGAGGTGAAAATGCCCGCTGCGCGTGCTCGTCCACTCAAATGTGCCCGTCAGCTCCGGGGAGACGATGATCGGCGAGGCGTCCGCCGCTTTGCCGATCTGCTCCTTGGCGACCATCGGCGTCGGAAAGACGACCTCGATGGTCGATTCGGGTGAAAGCTCTGCCGGATTGATGCTGATCGTGGCCTGCAAGGGCGGCGGGGCAGCTTCTTTGGCATTGGCACGGCTTTTGGAGGGAGCCGCTGAGGAAACAGAAACAAAAGCCAGTGTCATGACTGGCAGCAGCGCGAGGCTGAGCGTGGTTTTCATGGTGAACAAGGTTCACCGCGAGAGTAGCACGCCGCCACCGGGAGCGAGGGGATTTTTGGGAAGTTTTTGGAAGCTGGTGTCACGCCGCCGCCTCACGCCTCGCCCACGCATCTGCCTCGATGAGGGCTTCCAGATTCGGATGCGCGACAACCTGATGCGCGTTCATGACGCGCTCCACGGTCTGCCAGATGCCGGGAAAATTGATCTTGCCATTGAGGAAGGCATCGACGGCAACTTCGTTCGCCGCATTGAGCACGGCGGGCAGCGTGCCGCCGACGGTGCCGGCGTGGCGGGCGAGATTGAGCGCGGGGAAATCTTTCACCCGCGGTGCTTCGAAGTGCAAAGCGCCGACCTTGGCGAAGTCGAGCGGCTTGAGGTTGTTCGGGACGCGGTCGGGCCATGTCACGGCATATTGAATCGGGAAGCACATGTCGCTGTGGCTGAGCTGGGCGATGACGCTGTTGTCGGCGAACTCGACCATGCTGTGGACGATGCTTTGCGGATGCACGACGACCTCGATCTTTTCCATCGGCACGTCGAAGAGCCACTTCGCCTCGATCATCTCCAGGCCTTTGTTGAAGAGCGTGGCGCTGTCGATGGTGATCTTGCGACCCATGGTCCAGGTGGGATGCTTCAGTGCCTGCGCGACGGTGACTTGCGGCAGTTGATCGGCTGGCAACGTGCGGAAGGGGCCTCCGCTGGCGGTAAGCAAGATGCGCTGGACGCTGCTGTGCTGGTGGCCTTCGAGGCACTGGAAGATGGCATTGTGCTCGCTGTCCACGGGCAGGATGTTCACGCCCTTGCGTTTCGCGGCCTCGGTGACGGCCTCGCCGGCCATGACAAGAATTTCCTTGCTGGCGACGGCAAGATGCATGCCGCGCTCGATCGCCGCGAGCGCCGGAGCGAGCCCGGCGGTGCCGACGATGGCGACGAGCACCATGTCGGCGTCGGATTCATTGACGAGATCGACGAGCCCCTGCATTCCCGTGTGTAAAACGACATCCGCAGGCAGCAACGCACGCGCCTTGGCCGCCGCGGCGGCATCGGTGAGCGCGACCTGCTTCACACCGGTTTCGCGGACCTGCTCGACGAGCGACTCAACGCTGCTGTTCGCGGCCAAGCCGACAATTTGCATCCGCTCCGGGATGTCGCGGGCGACTTTCAGCGCGCTGGTGCCGATGGAGCCGGTGGAACCGAGGAGGAGGACGCGGCGTTTGGCGATGGAATTGGCTGAGGGCATCAGAATGACTAAATCAAAATGGCGAATGACGAAGCCCAAAGAACGAACCCTGATTTAGACATTGGGAATTGATTCGTCATTCCTCATTCTGGTTTCGTCATCCTTCACCGCGCAATGGCGGACAAGTAAAAATAAAACACCGGCGCGGTGAAAAGCAGGCTGTCCGTGAGATCGAGAATGCCGCCGATGCCGGGGAGCTTGTGGCCGCTGTCCTTGATGGCGACACAACGTTTCAGCACGGATTCCGCGAGGTCCCCGGTCACGGCGGTGGCGCAGAGCACCGGGGCGAGGATCATTCCATGCAGCCAGCCGATGGGGGCGATTTTTTCAGGAATGGCGAGCAGCAGGATGATCGCGGCGACAAAGGAGCCGACAAACGCGCCGACAAAGCCCTCCCACGACTTCGCCGGGCTGATGTGCGGGATCATTTTATGCTTCCCGAGGACCACGCCGAACGCATAGGCGCCCATGTCGCTGAATTTCGTGACCATGATGAGGAAAAGCACGAGGAAGAAGCCGGTAATGCCGATGCCGTCCGGCTGGAAATACATCAGACGAACGATGAAGCCGAAGAAGATGACGGTATAGACGACACCGAAGACCGTGTTGAAGATGCGCTGCAGTGTGAGCGCGCCCTCGAGCTGGTGACGGTAGCAAAGCAGGAATGAGCCGTGCACACTGGCCGTGAGAGCGGCCAGGTCCAGCCACATCGGCGGCTCAGTGTGATGCCTCGTTGTCCACCAGATCACCGACCCCCAGTAGGCCAGGCAGATGATGGAACCGAGGATGTTGAAGGAGCGCGCATGCACATCCACGCGCAAGAGACGATAATATTCCACCGCTCCCGCGACGCCGAAAAAGCCGGTGATGGCGAGCAGCAGGAGGTTGCTCTTCCATTGAAACGCCACCGCGAGCAGCGCCCACAGCATCAGCGTGCTGAACAGACGCGACGCGAAGACACGGCGCTTGCTGGGCGCGATCGGCGGGGCTGCGGCGGCGGGTTCGGACATGCGGCGGGTTGGAGAGCGCCATTTAGAGCGCAGGCGGTGGGATTGGGCAATGCGATTTCGTGTTTGGCTTTCGTTCGTGTCACCGTAACATCCGTCTTCATGGCAGCCTACGTCATCCAGCCCGGCGACACGCCCATGGGCATCGCCCGCAAATTCGGCATGAGCTTCGACCAGTTCAAAGCGGCGAATCCCGGCCTCTGCGACGCGAACAACAACTGCCGCGTGCTCTTTCCCGGCCAGATTTTGCAAGTGATCCCGCCCAACGGCGCTCCGCAGCCCGCGCCGACACCCGCGCAACCCGCCGCCGGCTTCGTGCCACAGGCACCACCGTGGATGGAAGTCGCTCTGCGTGAGCAAGGCGTGGCCGAGTGGAATCCTGGCGACAATCCACGCATCATCGAATACCTCGCCAGCGTGGGTGTGCGTGGCGGTGACGAAACGAGTTGGTGCGCTGCCTTTGTGAACTGGAGCCTGCGAAGAGCCGGCTTCCGCGGCCACGGCACCGGCCTCGCGGGCCAGTGGATCGGCTTCGGCCGCGCTGTGGCGCCGACCTACGGCTGCATCGTCGTCACCCAGCCGCTATCCGCCGGTGCCAGCGGCCATGTGGGCTTCCTGCACGCGATGGACCAGAAGAACGTCTGGCTCCTCAGCGGCAACAGCGCCAACCGCGTCCGCATCTCCGCCTACTCCCGCGGCAAGCTGGCAGCGGGGCAGTGTTTTCGCTGGCCGGTGTGATCAAAAGCCGCCTTCGAAGAACGCCCGCAGGGGGTCCAGATCCGGGGATGCGCGGCAAACCTCGGTCAAATTCAAGACAGCGGCGGGAATGTGCTGCTGGTAGTGCGGCTTGCCGAGGTTGCGGCTGAGATTCGCATACGCGCCAAGCGCCTGCATGAGGCGCTGCGCGGCGCAAAGGTGGAAGACCTCGTGTAGTTCATCCCGGTCGAGCGCGCGATGCACAGCGTAGTAGCGCAGCAGTTCGTGGCGCTCATCACGCGTGAGAGTCACATAGGGGTCGTAGAGCAGCGAGGCAAGGTCGTACTCGGCGCGGCCGAGGCGTAGCCCTTGATAATCGACCAGCCAGGCATCCTCGCCACGGATGAGCACGTTCTGGCTTTGAAAATCGCGGTGGACGAGGCAGCGCGGCAGTCTGGCGAGGCGGCGGCGGAGCTGTTTGAGCGCCTCGTGCGCGGAGGCGTATTCATCGCGGCCGAATTCACGCCCGAGATGCCCGCCGACGAAGTGATCGAGAAAGTAATTCTGTTCCCACTCGTAGAGCGCCTCGTCGAAGGGCGGCTCCAGCTCTTCGAGATCGGCGTCCGAGAGTGAAACCTCACCGACGGCGTGAAATTTGGCCGCCTCGCGCAAAGTGGCCTCGTAAAGCGGACGGCGCACGGCCCAGGGCTTCTGATCGAAGGACTGCAAATCGACGCGGCCGAGATCCTGCAGCCAAACGCAGAGACGCCGCTCGTCGAAGGCCATCACATGCGGCACATGCGCGCCGATTTTTTCGAGGCGATGGGTGGCAGGCACGAACTTCGGATTGTCCCGGCGGGCGAGCGTGTAAACCATCAGCACCATCGACTCGCGGCCGTCCTGCCAGTTGAGGCGGTAGAAATGACGGTCGGAGGCCCCCTTGAGGATCACCTCGACCTCACACGGCGCGTCATTCAGTTCTGGAAACTGCTCGCGGGTGAGAATGAGCAGGGCCTCGTGTTCGGGGGACATTTTCGTCAGTTCAAAGTTTCAGGTTCAAAGTTCCAAGTTGGAAAATCTCAGAGCGACCACGCATTCACACAACTTGAAACCTTAAACTTTAAACTTGAAACCCGGATCACTCAGAAATCGGCATCCTCCACGATTCCCGCGGCCGTGACACCGCTGCGCACGATGCAGCGCTTCAGCACCGCGCCGCGCACGACGCGTCCACCGGGCCAGACGATGGTGTCCTCAAGCTGGGCACCGGACTCGATCACGGCGTCAGCGCCGATGACATTCGTGCCGCGCAGGATGGCACCATCGTCGATTTTGGCCGCCGGATCGAGCGCGGGGCCATACCTGCCGTTGAGCGCTGCATGCGCGGCCAGATAGGCCGTGCGGCTGCCGAGATCCCACCAACTGCCCTCATCAATGACCACCCCGCCGATTTTCGCGCCTTCGCGGATCATGTTGAGGAAGATCGGTATGACGGACTCGACCTTGCCGGGAGTGATCCAGTCATGAATGGCCGGATCGCAGGCGTAGATGCCGGTGAAGAGATATTTCCCATCGTCACCGGTGCCAAGCTTGTTGCGGATGTCGGTGATGCGGCAGGAACGCTGGTCGAACGCGATGTGCAACGACGGTCCATGGCTGCGCAGCGCCAGCGTGACGAGATTGCCGTTCTCTCGATGCTCGGTGATCAACTGCTTGAGCGGCAGGTCGGTCAGGATGTCGCCGTTATAGACGAGAAATGAGTCGTTCCCGAGCAGATCACGCACGTTGGCGATGCCGCCGGCCGTTTCGAGACGCACGGGGCTTTCGTTGCGGAATTGGATTGGCACGTCACGGTAGCTCTGCTGCGGAAACGTCCGCGCATAGGCCTCGGGAATGTGATGCGTGTTCACCACGAGGCGCGAGACGCCTGCCGCGATCAGATGATCGAACGCGTAGGTGATGAGCGGCCGGTGAAACACAGGCACGAGCGGTTTCGGAAGCTGTTCCGTCAGCGGCCGGAGCCGTTCGCCAATGCCTGCGCCCAATACAAATGCCTGATTCACGCGGCGGCCTTTACGCGCTGCCGATGGCGGCGCAAATGGAAGTTCTCCGCCACCGTTCAGGCGGCACGTTTCTTCCGCAGGAAGGTCACCAGCGCCACGATGATTGCCACGGAAGCCAAAGCAGGCAGCGTGTAGCCGCTTCCAGCCGCGGCCTCGCACATCGGGCACATGAGATCACCCGCGGCGGCGGCACCAGCATCAGTCGTGATCGGTGGCGGAGCCTTGCTGCGCGGTGAGAAGGTCTTCAAAGACAGCACATAGCTCGACTCGCCGGGGAAGAGGATTTGGTAGCGTTCCACCTTCTTCCCGAGCGCCGTGTTGTGATAAAGCACGCTCAGCGTTCCCTCGGGCAGCGCCTTGATCGAGTAGCCGGTCGTTCCCGCCGGAATTTTCGTCTTCCAGGTGCCGGTGAGCATCACCGGGTCTTCCGGAGTCTTGAGCGGGGCGTTTTCCATGGTGGTGAACTGCCAGTCGAACTCCGGTTTCACCTCCACGACAGGATCCAGCACCACAGCCACGACGCGCTGGATGTAGTCACGGGCCGTGGCTTTCAGCTTGTCCTTTTGCTCCGGTGGCGTGACACCGAGATCGGCGTTCGTGAGGTACGGGGCCACATTCGGATCCGGCTCGAAGCTGCGGGGGTCGATCTCCACCTGGAGCGTCCAGTCGCCGTTTTGCTCGAAGCTCGCCCTGACCGCCACGTCCGGCAGCGGATGGGCGAGGACCTTTGCAAACGGCCAAAACAGGCTCAGGAAAAGGAAAAGCGCGTTCAATCTCATGTCCAGAGCGTGGCACAGGCGGCGACCGTGTGACGAGCCTTTTTGCATCCCCCCCCAAAAATTTTGATTGTCAGACCCCGGCTCGTTCGTTTTGAATGTGTGCAAATCCGATTTGGGGCAGTTCCCTGCCGGAAAAAGCCAACACTCAATCAAATATGAAATCCATCCTCACCACCCTCGCCGTCATCGGCCTCTCCGCCTCCGCTTTCGCCGGCTGTGGCAAAACCGAAACCACCAGCGGCAAGCTCAAGTCCGTTGACGCCGACTCCAAAGCCATCGTCATCGAAGCCGACGGCAAGGACGTCAAACTCACCCTGACCGCCGCCGTCAAGGATGCTGACAAGCTCGTCGGCAAGAAAGTGACCGCCGTCAGCTCCCACAAGAAAGTGGAGTCCCTGAAGGAAGGCTGATTCATTGCGCGGTGATTGATCTCACCCACGAAGCCCGGAGGCACCACCTCCGGGCTTTTCTATGCCCGAACCGGTCCGCCATGCAATTCGCTGCGGAGAATGCCCGGAATAAAACGTTTCATCCTCGCTCGAATCAACATGCCGGAACCTTCCGGTGACTGATCCTGAACTCCAATAACACACCACCATGAAAGCACTCCTCACCCTCGCGCTCGCCGCCCTTACCCTCAGCAGTTGCACCTCCGACGGTCGCTGCATCTTCGCTGGAAAGAAAAAAGACTGCTGCTCTGCCAGCGCCGCTTGCTGCGAGAAAAAAGCCGCCGATTGCAAGACCTGCAAGCATTGAAGCCCTTCGTCCAGCCAGACGAACGACGAGAACCCGGAGCACGCGCCTCCGGGTTTTTTGCGCCCGGATTGTGCCGATCCTGCCGCTGAATGCGCGGCGCTTGGCGCGAGATGCTTAAAGGTGCACGCGGCGTGCAAGTTTAATCCCCTGCCCTCGTAAAGCGGGCATGCGACTCAGCCTCTTCACCGACTATTCCCTGCGCGTTCTCATGTTCGCCGCGCTCAAGGCCGAGGCTTTTTCTCTCAGTGAAGTCGCCGAGGCCTATGACATCTCGCGCCACCATCTGGTGAAGGTGGTGAACTACCTCGCCAAGCTCGGCTACCTCGAAACCCGTCGCGGCCGTGGTGGCGGCATCGCGCTGGGCATGAAACCGCAGGACATCCGCATCGGCATGGTCGTCCGCCGAACGGAGGATTCGCCCTTCATCGTCGAATGCTTCGACAAGAATCACAACACCTGCGCCATCAACGGCTCCTGCCGCCTCAAAGGCGTGCTCGCCCAGGCCGTGAACGCTTTCTACGAAACGCTCGACCGCCATACACTGTGCGACCTCGTTTCCGGTGTCGATGGAGCACGTTTGAACCGCATTTTGCTTCCCCAGTCATGAATCGTCTCCTGCAAAGAGGCCTGCTCGCCTTCTCGCTCTCCGGCGCCGCCCTGCTGGCCGAAGACGAATACGAAAACGCTCCCATCCGCTACTCGGAAACCGAGCCCAACGACGCCGCGCAGCGCCTCGAACGCCTCATGGCCGCCGGAAAGGTCAAAATCGACCGCACCGACGCCTGGACCGTGCTGCGCGATGTGATGAAGCATTTCGACATCCCGCCAGAGTCACAAACGATGGTCTTCTCGAAGACCAGCAAGCAAAACGACCGCATCAGCCCGCAGACACCACGCGTCGTTTATTTCGGCGACAACGCCTATGTCGGCTACTGCCTCGGCGGCTCCATCGAGGTCTCCACCATCGACCCGAAGCTCGGTCCGATCTTTTATCTGCTCGATCCCGATGAGGCACCGCAGAAGCCGCTGCACTTCCAGCGCGACCAGAGCTGCCTGAGCTGCCACGGCGGCCCATTCACCCCCGAGGTGCCCGGCGTCATTGTGCGCTCCGTCTTTCCCGGCCCGGAAGGCCACCCCATCATGAGCCAGGGCAGCACCGTCGTCGATACCACCACGCCCTTCAGCGACCGCTGGGGCGGCTGGTATGTCACCGGCAGGCACGGCAGCGTCCTGCATCGCGGCAACATCACCGCCACGGAAAAAAACGACCAGACCATCGACATCGACTTCATAACAGGGGCGAACGTCACCAGCCTGGCCCAGTTCTTCGACACCACGCCATACCAGCGCAAAACGAGCGACATCGTCGCCCTCATGGTCCTGGAGCATCAGACCAGCGTGCAAAACGTGCTCACCAAGGCCAACCACACCTCTCTGCGCGCGATGCACATGCAGACCAGCCTTCAAAAAGAGCTTGGGGAACCCGTGAGCAGCGAGCCCACCGGCACCGCACGCCGCATCATCGACCACTGCGCCGAGGACGTCATCGAGGCGCTCCTCTTCAAAGACGAGGCCGCCCTGCCCGAAGGGGGCATCGAGGGCGATCCGGCCTTCCAGACCGCCTTCACCAAACGCGCTCCGCAAAGCAGCGACGGCCGCAGCCTGAAGGACTTCCAACTCCTCAACCGCCTCTTCAAGCACCGCTGCAGCTACATGGTCTATTCACTCACCTTCCAGCACCTCACCGCCCCGCTGAAGCAAACCGTGCTCGCACGCCTCTGGACCGTCCTCGAGGGCAAGGACACCACCGGCAGCTACAATTTCCTCGGCGAAACCGAGCGCGCCCACATCCGCCGCATCCTCGCCGAAACGCTCCCCGGAGCACCGGCGGAGTGGAAGAAGACTCTGGCGAGCAAGTGACCCGGAGCCGCGTGTTGCAATGCGTCTTGTCATCTCCAAGCTGAGAGGATGAACCGACTCCTCCCCCTCCTGCTCTGCGCGCTCTGCCTCTCCTCCTGCGAAAAACAACCTGCCGAAGTCGATTTCGCCGACAAAGAAGTCGAACTGCTCAACGAAGGCAAAGAAGCGAAATACAAAGGCAAGCCCTACACCGGCCTTGTCCGCAACAAGCACTCCAACGGCAAGTCCGCCGGCGAATATCCCTACACCAACGGCAAGATGCACGGCGTGATGAAGGAATGGTGGGAAAACGGCCAGCAGTCCGCCGAAACCAACTTCGACCACGGCCAGCGCCACGGCCTGAACCGCTACTGGGACATGAAGGGCAAGCAAACCAAGGAACAATTCTACGACCACGACAAATCCGTGAGCGAAAAGCACCTCTGACCAGTTCCTTAGCCTGCCCGCAATGCTTCGCATGGCGATGCAGGCGGGTCATTCCTCATTCTGATTTCGTCATTTCACCATGGTCGCCCCCGTCATCGCCCTGCTCGTCATCGCGCTCGTGTCGCTGCTCGCGGTGCGTGTCGGTGCCACGGCGCTGATGATGACCGGCATCAGTTGGGACACCGCCAGCTTCCAGGCCTACTCCGCCTTCTTCGGCGTCGGCTTCACCACCAAGGAAGCCGAGCTCGTCGTGAACCACCCGGTCCGCCGCCGCATCATCCGCGATCTCATTCTCGCCGGCAACGTCGGCCTCACCTCCGCGCTCGCCACGCTCATCGTCACCCTGCTGCAAAGCAGCTCCGGCGGCGACACGATGCTCATGCTTGGCTGGCTCGTCGGCGGGCTGCTGCTCCTGCTGTTTATCTCACGCATGAGCTGGTTTCAAAAAGTGCTCGATCACGTCATCCAGCGCACCTTGGAGCGCACCGGCATGGTCCGCGCGCTCGACTACGAGCTGCTCCTTCGCATCCAGCACGGCTACGTCGTCTCCGAAATCGAAGTCATGCCAGACACCTTCCTCGCCGGCCGCACGCTGAGCGATTCACGCCCCTGGGACCGCGGTGTCGTCATCCTCGCCATCAAACGCGATGGCGAAACGCATCCCGGCATTCCGAGCCGTGATGATTTGATCAAGGCAGGCGATGTCGTCACCGCCTACGGCAAAGAAACGGCCCTCCATGCCATGACGCAGCCGGCGGAGAGGCTCTGAGCGGGTCACCGCCGCCACTCGCTGAACTTCACCCGCAGCCGTTTTTCCAACTCCGTGACAAGCAACTTTTCATTCGGCTCGATGAGGACGAGTGACATGCCTTTGTTCCCCGCACGCGCCGTGCGGCCGCTGCGGTGCGTGTAGTATTCCATCTGGTCTGGAAGCTGATGGTGGATCACAAAACTCAAACCGGCCACGTCGATGCCGCGCGCGGCGACATCCGTGGCCACGACGAACTGCACACGCTGCTTTTTGAAGGCGCGCATCACCTTGTCCCGCTCTTTTTGCATCAAATCGCCCTGTAGCACATCGACGGCGAGACCGATGTCCTTCAGCTCCTGGCAAAGATCCATCGCGCCGTGCTTCGTGCGGGTGAAAATGAGGCCGCGCTGGTCCTTCTGGCGCTTGAGGAAGTTCGCGATGAAGGCGGTCTTCTCCGCACGCTTGCAGATCGCGAAGCGGTGGTCGATGTCGCGGTTCACTATCTGTGCCGTGTCGATCTGGATCGAATGCGCGTTAGCGGACATGCAGCCCTTAATGAGAACCTGGATCGCGTCAGGAAACGTGGCGGAAAACAGCCAGGTGCTGCGCCGCATGGCCGCCAGCTTCAGAATCTCCGTGAGTTGCTTCTTGAAGCCCATGCTCAGCATCTCGTCCGCCTCGTCCAGCACGAGATAGCGCACGAATTCGAGAGTCAGCGCGTCACGTTCGATCAAGTCCAGCAGCCTGCCCGGCGTGGCGACGACGATGTGGGTGGGACGCTTCAGCGCCTCTGTTTGGCGGTCTATGTTGTCACCACCACTGAGCACCTCGATAAAAATTTTCTCGGTGTGCTTGGTGAAGCGGAAGAGCTGCTTACCGATCTGCTTCGCCAACTCACGCGTGGGAGCAAGAACGAGTCCTTGGATGTCCCGATGCTTGGGATTCATCTTCGTCAGCAGCGGCAGTCCAAAGGCGGCAGTCTTGCCCGTACCAGTTTGCGCTTGAGCAATGAGATCACTGCCATCCTTCAGCAGGAACGGGATGACTTTTTTCTGCACCTCAGTCGGTGTGGTGATGCCCAGTTCCTCCAGGCCACGGATCATCTCCTCTGGGATTCCAAGTTCTTTGAATGGGTGCGACATCCCGTGCCATCCCTCACAATGCGCTGAATTGCCAGCAAGAAAGCGCATCAGGCCACGCCAATTCTGCGGCGCGCGCGATGAAAGGCTGATGAATTGAGAAGGTATGAAGCGGCCTGTCAGTAAAATCGTTGAAGTAAGACATCGCGTGACAACCCTGTTTAAAACCCATGAATCGCCACCTCCTGCTCTGCTGCACCTTTCTTTGCGGCCATGCTTTCGCAGCTGAGCCAGCTTCATCTGACGCCGTGCTCCAAAGCACGGTGGATCGCGCTCGCATTCTCTCCCAGGTGAGATGGACGCCTGTCGCGGGGACGATGCCGAATCGGAAGGGCGGGTTCTTTGAGGCGGGGAAGGAGAATGTCGGTGTGCCTTACTCCAGCGTGCGGTCGGAGGGGCGTTACATTGGTTTTGACATCGGATTGCGCACGTTCCTGGCAGCGGTGGAGAATCCGCAGAGCGTGCTCTACACGGAGAACCTCACAGGCAAGGTCTCGAACGCTGCGGCCTACTACGGCAGCGTTTGCTCCGCCTACACCAGCTACGCGCTGGGCTGCGGGATCTGGGAGGTGAGTCGTCGTTATGGTCCGCAAATCAGCGACGGCATCCGGTTGGTCGAGCCGCAATCGGCGGACGCTGCGCAAGCGGGTGATGTGATCTACACGCCGCACGCCACTGAGACCTCAGGCTCGCATGTGGAGATGGTCACGGCGGTCATCAAGGATGCCTCGGGTCGCGTGATCTCCGTGCGCGTAGATGAAAGCCGCCCGCCGACCACCGCCACGACGGAGCGCAGCGCGGCCGCCTTCAACACGCATCTCGCCTCGCGAAACAAGCAGCTCTTTCGCATCACGGATCGCGAGGCCTGGCGCGGCGCGAATCGCTCTGAACCGCTGCTTTTTCCGAACTACGAGGCCGATGCCGCGAAGCCGAAGATCAATCGCACCCTGCTCCTCGATCTCGGCGACTGGGTGCCGTATCAGAAGGGCAACCCCGTGAAGTTCAACGTCATGGACCGCGATCAGCTCGGCGTGAAGTCGCTCGTCATCCGTCGCGGCGACCAGTTGGTGGAGGAAATTGCTCTCGCTGGCCCCGGCGTGCATGAGCGGGCCTTTGACACCTGCGGCGACTACACCGCGCAGGTCATTCACCGCGATGGAAAGCCCAGTCAGGCATGCGAGTTCGCTGTCTGTGATCTCAAGCTCACGCTGCCGAAAGACAAAGTGTCGATGAAGGGCGGCTGGGAGGTTGGTTTTGGCGCGGCGAACATCCAACCCATCGTCATCTACCTCTGGAGCGAGGCGGACAGCTACGGCCGCCATCCGCTCTTCCTCACCGAGGAGCAACGCCGCACCGGATCACTCACCATTCCCGCGAATCTGCTCAAAAAGCCCGGCAAGCTGCAAGTCTGGCTCATCGGCGAGCACAAGCTCGGTCGCCTGAAACTGCGGAAGGACATCACGATGGTGCCGTGAGGCGTCGCGTTGCTCCTCATCGAGAAAGGTACCGGAGTTCGCGGTGTTGTGCCGCAAGTTGCCGATGCGTGTGCCGTTCACAGATGAAATCATGCGCCACCAATCCCTGCTCCTCCTCACCAGCTTTTGTCTGGCATTCGCATCGCTGGATCTTGTCGCTGCGGCGCCGGTTTTTCGGGCGGGCGCGGCCACGAGCAACATCACGCCGACCATCGCCGTCGAATCGGGCGCTCGCACCAGCCGACCGCCGGCGACGCATGTTCATGATGAGCTGCATGCCCGTTGTCTCGTTCTTGATGATGGGGAGGCGAAGCTGGCGCTGGTCGTGTGCGATTTGCGGCATATTTCGGCTGAAGTGGCCGCTGCCGCCAAAGTGATCATCGAGAAGACGACGGGCATCCCGCCGCAGTGCGTGGTGATTTCGGCGACGCATTCGCACACCACGGGTGGTGCGAAGCTGGAGGAGCGCGAGGGCGAGCCGTTTTTTGAATACAGCGCTTTCCTCACCCGGCGCATCGCCGATGGCGTGTTGCGGGCTCACAATCAGCTGGAACCGGCGCAGATTGGTTGGAGCGTCGCCGAGGAGCCGACGCAGGTCTTCAATCGCCGATGGTTCGTGATGCCTGAACGCGGCCCGATCTACGGTGCGCACGACAACGTCGAGAAAGTGGACACGAATCCCGGTTACAAGGGTCTGCTGCGGCCCGCTGGCCCCGTGGACCCGCAGATCACGTTTGTGTCCGTGAGATCCACTTCAGGCAAACCGATCTCGCTGATGGCTTCCTACGGCCTGCACTATGTCGGCGGTGTGACGGAGAACACCATCTCGGCCGACTACTTCGCCATTTTCGCTGACCGCGTGGGCGAGCTGCTCGGTGCGGACCGCCATCAAGATCCGCCGTTTGTCGGCATTATGGCCAACGGCAGCAGCGGCGACGTGAACAACCTGGAGCGCTACTCCGACGAGGAACTGGCCAAGCGCGGTCCGCAGCCGAAGAAGAAGTATCAACCCTTCGAAAAAGCCCGCGAGGTGGCGGACCTGTGCGCCAGCAAAGTGATGGAGGCTCACAAAACACTGCAATGGCACGATCACGTGAAGCTATCCTCGGTGCAGCGTACACTCACCTTCGAGCGGCGCTATCCGACGAAGGAGGAGGTCGCGTGGGCAGAGTCGGTGAAGGCCCGAAGGATCAAGCCGATGAGCGCCAGCCGGTATAGCACCTACAGCACCGTGCTCGCGTTTGCCTCACCGGACATGCCGCCGACGCTCGACGTGATCGTGCAGACGCACCGCATCGGCGAACTGGCCGTGGCTGCGATGCCGTTTGAGGTGTTCGCGGAAATCGGCCTCGAATTGAAGCAACGAAGCCCCATCCAGCCGCTGATGAACATTTCCATCGCCAATGGCTCCCACGGCTACCTGCCCACGCCCGAGCAGCACAAGCTCGGCGGTTACGAAACGTGGATCGGTGTCAACAAAGTGCAGCTCGACGCCTCCGTGAAGATGGTGAACGCCCTAGTCGAGATGCTCGGTGAGCTGTCGGCGAAGAAACCCTGATCCGAAGCCGCAAGCCTTTCCCATAATGAATCACAAGCTCACACTCATCGCCGCGGTGCTGGCCGCCACCGTTCCTGCACGCGCAGCCGATCTCGTCCTCGCTTCGAAGGACTCGCCACCTTTGCCGATCATCGTCTCTGCCGACGCTCCGCCGCGCACGCGGAATGCGGCGGAGGTGATGGCGGGTTACATTGAGAAGATCAGCGGGAAAAAGCCGCTCGTGATGCTCGGTGCGTCGTCTCCAGCGCCGGACAGCGCGATCTGGGTCGGCGTGCAGCCGGAAGTGAAGGCATTGTTTCCGAAGGTGGACTTCGATTTCAAACATCCTGAAGAGATCGTCTTCGCGGCGAATGAAAAGCATGTGGTCATCGCCGGGCGCGACCGCTGGGACCCGAAGCACATGGAGGCGAAGGGCCGGCTGAGCACGAAGACAGGCATGCAGCAGGAGTATGGCACGGCGAATGCGGTTTATACCTTCATTCGGGATCAACTGGGCGTGCGCTGGCTCTGGCCGGGTGAGGACGACGTGCTCAAGCAAGCATCTATCAGCGTCGCGTCGATGGAGCAGCACTATCATCCCCAGATCCGGGCACGGGCGGGGCTTTTCACCAAGCTCGAACTGGGTGATCACAAAGAAGGCCCTGACATGGAATGGGCACGCGTGCAGCGCCTGCAGCTCGACTCCATGGAGATCGATGGCGGCCACGGCTTCGGCCACTGGTGGGAAAAATATTCGAAGACGAACCCCGAGTTCTTCGCCCTCCAGCCAGACGGCACACGCAGTCCGCATCCCACACCGAACAACACCAAGCTCTGCGAGTCGAACCCACAGGTCTGGCAGCAGTGGCTCACCGAGGTGGAGGAGCAGCTTCGCGTCGATCCCACGCAGCGTGTTTTCAACGTCAGTGAGAATGACGGCTATGACTTCGGCCACTGTGTGTGCCAGGACTGCCTCGCCAAAGATCATCCGGATGGCGAGAAGTTCACCTTCCGCTGGCGTGGCAAACAGGAGGAACGCCCCGCGCTGACCGACCGCCAAGTCGTCTTTGCCAACACGCTCGGGCGGATGCTCAAAAAGCGTTTTCCGGACAAGGAGCTCTACGTCCAGCTCCTCGCCTACGGCTACTCCCGTCCTGCGCCCATCGCCGCCATGCCGGATGAGAATGTCATCATCGCCAACGTCGGCAACTTTGCCATGCGCGGGAAGAAGGAGCGTGAGACACCGATGAAGCAGCACGCCGAATGGGCCGCGAAGGCGAAGCACATCATGTGGCGGCCCAATCTCGGCAATCCCGCTGGTTTGAGCTGGGGCATGCCGGATGTGCCGATCACTCAACTGGCTGAAGACTTCCGCTTTGCGGCTGAAACGCAGTGCCTCGGCCTCTACTTTGACATGTTCTGGTATCACTGGTCCACGCAGGGGCCGCTCTACTATGCGCTCGCTCATCTTGCCTGGGATCCTAAAGCGGATGTGGCAGCGCTGATGGACGACTACTACCAGCGCTGCTACGGACTCGCTGCGGCGGACGCAAAAGCCTACTGGCAGCTGCTGGAGCGCACGCGCATGGAGTTCGTCGTTGAAAAGCCAAGCCCCTTCCGGGCCTTCGAGCTTCCGCAGAAATACACGGCCGAACTCTTTGCCCAAGCGCAGGCACATCTCGACTCCGCAGCTGCGAAACTCATCTCTGCCGATGAAAAATTCCGTCGGAGGCTGCATTTCACCCGCTGCGGCTTTGAGTTTGCCAAGCTCGCCGTCGATACCCGCGCTGCGATGCAGCAGTTTGAGGCCAGCAAAGGCAAAGACGAGGCCGCCAAAGCGCGCGTGCTCGCCAACTGGGACCGCACGGTGGTCATGCAGAAAGAGTTCCCGCCCTACGCCATCAATTGGAACGCCACCTTTCACACGCCCGGCGCTACCCCCGGTGGTAAACGCGATAAACGCGGCGAGGGCCTCCACCCCAAATCTCCCCTCACCCCCTACACGCTCAAGCGCATGCAAGCAGCGGGCTTGGAGTGAGCTTTTCACAACCCGCCTTGATGAACTGTCTCCCGCTTTTCGCCGCCGCGTGTCTGCTGCCGTGCTTTTCGCTCCTCGCCGCTGAAAAGCGCATCACGCTCTGGCCGGACGGTGCGCCCGGAGCACTCGGCAACACGCCGAAGGACATCCCGACGCTCACGCCTTACCTCCCCGCCAAGCCGAGCGGAGCGGCGATGCTGCTCATCCCCGGCGGCAGCTACAGCGGCATCTACGAAGGCCAGGCGGAGCCGTTTGCGCTCTGGCTCAATGAGCAGGGGCTGACGGTCTTTGTGCTGCGCTACCGACTCGGCAGCGCGGGCTATCGCTATCCCGCGCAGCTTCAAGATGCGGTGGAGGCGATGTTTCAGATTCGCGGCAATGCGACGAATTGGAAACTAGACCCCAAACGCATCGGCGTGATGGGCTTCTCCGCTGGCGGGCATCTCGTCTCCACCCTCATCAACCGCCCCGAGGATGGCCTGCTCGATGGTCGCGATTACAAGATCAGTCCACGTCCCGATCTCGCCATCCTGTGCTATCCGGTCATCAGCATGATCACGAAGCCGCACGCCACCTCGCGGAAGATGCTCATCGGCGACTCACCCGATGAAAAACTCCTCCGCCAGACCTCCAGCGAGCTTCAGGTGAAGCCCGGCCTGCCTCCCGTCTTCCTCTGGCACACCATGGAGGACAAACTGGTCCCCGTGGAGCACGCCCAGCTCTACGCGGCCGCTTTGCATGCGAATGGCGTCCCTCACGAGCTACATCTTTACCAGCACGGCGACCACGGAACGGGTCTCATCGGCACGGAGCATCCGTGGTTCGCGGATTTGCTGTTTTGGCTGAAAGGTCAGGGGGTTGTGAAGTGAGGCCGTAGCATCGTGAATTTGGAGCAAAGCTGACTCCTGCGGCGTTGGTAGGGGCATGAAGTGTCTTCTGGTCTTCCTGCTCAGTTTGCCGTGCTTGGCTTTGGCCTCCTTCGAGGAGGTCGCGCCCGGCATTCACCGCTGGCAGGACACCTGCAACGTGCATGTGCTGAAACACGAGGACGCGGCTGTTCTCATCAATCTCGGCGATGGCAGCGTGCTGGAGCATCTGGGGGAGATCGGTGTGAAGCACGTCGAGCGGGTGCTGCTCACGGATCACCATCGCGAGCTGTGCCAGGGTGAGACGAAGCTGGATCGCGCGGTCACGAAGGTCGCGGCTTCGGAGATCGAGAAAGAGATCCTCGAAAACCCGCTCTCGTTCCGCAAATGGCATCCGCGTCTTGGTGACAAACACAGTGTGCATGGCGCGAGCTATGTGCGCCCGCCGTCTGCGCCGCTGAAAATCGACTGCGTGCTGGCAGATGGCGAGGTTTTCGCGTGGAATGGTTTCGATATCACCTGCGTGAGCACACCGGGCCATTCGCCGGGCGGGATGAGCTTCGTTTTGAAGCGTGAAGACCGCACACTGGCCTTCACCGGCGGCGTGATGCATGACGGCGCGAAGATGACGAACTGGTTCGACACCGAGTGGGACTACGGTTTCGCCAAGGGTCTCGACGCGCTCACCGCCTCCGTGCAAAAACTCGCCACGCTGGGCATTGAGACCGCGTTTCCATCGCAGGGTCCGGTCATTCGTGATGCGACGAGGCAGTTTGAGGCTTATGAAAAGAAGCTCGCCGACTTCCGGCCCGATTACATTCGCGGCTATCCGGTGAACAATCTCTCCAAACGCGGACCTCACCCGGCCACGAAGCCGACGAAGGCAAACTACATCGTGCAGGTGACACCGCACCTCTACATGTTCGGCCCGGAGATGGCGGGGAAGAATTTCGCCATCCTCATCGCCGACAGCGGCCACGCGCTGCTGCTGGATTGCGGTCTGTTCCCGAAGCTCGTACTCGAGCGCATCATCAGCGACATGAAGGAGCACCTCGGCCTCAAACAGATCGACGCCTGCTGGATCAGCCACTCACATGGCGACCACTTCACGCTCTTCCCCGCGCTGCAGGATCACGGCGTGAAGTTCTGGACGATGGACACCATCGCCGACAAGTGCGAGAACCCGCGCTTCTACGACTACCCGGCGATGATCGGCGCCTACAACGCCGGATTTGAAAAGGCAAAGATCGACCGCGTGCTCAAGGCCGGCGACGTGATCGAATGGGAAGGCTACCAACTTCACATCGACTGGATGCCCGGCCAGACGGAGTTCGGAAACGCGCTCTGGCTCGAACTCGATGGAAAAAAGGTCGTCTTCACTGGCGACAACCTCTTTGGCGATCCCAGCGATCCCGCGCAAAACGGCCACGAGTGCGTGAACGCGCGCAACAGCGCCATCATCGAGGAAGGTTATCTCGTGGCGGCGAAGTATCTGCAAAAGCTCCAGCCGGACATCATCATGGGCGCGCACGGCGTGCTCATGACCGAGCCGAAGGACTTCATCGAGCGCTACCACGACTGGGCGCTGCGCGCGATCGGCAAATACAAAGACCTGCTGCCCGACAAGGACTATGAATACGGCTACGATCCCTACTGGGTCAGCGCTTATCCGTATCGGGTCGATGTGGCGAATGAGGCCGATGTGAGCATCACCGTGCGCAACTTTCGCGACACCTTGCAGCAGCATCGAGTCGTCCTCCAACTCCCGCCTGGCGTGAAAGCCGAGCCGGCTTTGCTCGAAGGCACTGTCGGTCCGAAGTCGCGTCAAAGCTTCAAAGTCAAACTCACCGCCGATCCGGCATTACTGCCCGCTGGTGTGCAAATGGTGCCGATGGACATCACGCTCAACGGCAAGCGATACGGCCAACTCTTCGATTTCATTATCCAGGCCAAGGAGGCCGCAAATCCAGCCACCAAATGATGAACCGCCGTCAAACTCTCTCCACCTTGCTTGCCAGCCTCGTTGCGACGAGAGGCCACGGAGCCAGCTCTGCCATGCAAACCGCCACCCAAATCATCCAAACGCAAATCGACAATGGCACCCTTCACTCCGCCGTGCTGCATGTGTGCCGTGGCGATCAGGTCACGCAACATGTCTTCGGCAAAGCGCAGGTGGACTCGATGTTCCTGCTTGGCTCCATCACCAAGCCGCTCGCCGCTGCCGTCCCGGTGATGATCCTGGTGGATCGCGGCGAGGTAAAGCTCTCGGAGCGAGCTGTGAAATACCTTCCTGAGTTCAACGAAGGCGCACGGAAGGATGTCACCATCGAGCAACTGCTCACGCACACCTCCGGCCTGCCGGATCAGTTGGAGAACAACAACGAACTTCGTGCCCAGCACGCGCCGTTGTCAGAATTCGTGAAAGGCGCGGTGCGCACGCCCTTGCTGTTCGCGCCGGGTACGAAGTATCACTACCAAAGCATGGGAATCCTTCTCGCGGCGGAGATCGTCGAGCGAGTCTCGAAGATGCCGTTGCCTGATTTTCTTCTGCAACACGTCTTCACGCCGCTCGGCATGTCACGCACCGTGCTTGGCCTCGGCAAATTCAAAAAGTCCGACATGGTGCCGATGCAAACAGAGCATGCCGCGCCCGAAGCCGGCGGCGGCGATCCCAAAGCCCGCGAGTGGGACTGGAACAGCGATTACTGGCGCAACCTTGGCGCTCCGTGGGGCGGTGCGCACAGCACGGCGTCCGACATGTCCATCTTCCTGCGCAGCTTTCTGCATTTCGACGGCAAAGTGCTGCGCGAGGAAACGGCGCGCCTCATGATTCAGGATCGCACGCCCACACTCGAAGCGCATCGCGGTATCGGCTTCATGGTCGGAACCGCCAGCCTCGGCAAAGGTTGTTCCGCTCATGCTTTCGGCCACAGCGGCTCCACCGGCACACTCGCCTGGGCCGATCCGGCCACGAACACCACTTTTGTGCTGCTCACTGCCCTGCCGAAGAATGTTTCCGGCGACCTCATCCTGCATCCGGTGGCGGATTTGATTTCGACCCTGAGCTGATTGCGCTGGATTTTGCCATGCATGGAGTGGGAATATCCCATTCAACGAATCGTATTACCTGTGACACATTTTATGATGAGAATTATCCTTTTCGCCACCCTGGCCCCAATCGCCCTCTTCGCCGCCGAACCGCCCATTCCGGCCAAAATCGAGTTCAACCGCGATGTGCGGCCCATTTTGAGCGACAACTGCTTCTACTGCCACGGAAACGACCCGAAGCATCGCGAGGCTGATCTGCGGCTCGACCTCCGCGACGAGGCCGTGAAGGCCAAAGCCTTCCTCCCTGGTAATGCGAAGGATAGCGAACTCGTCTCCCGCATCCTCACGGACGACCAAGACGACCTCATGCCGCCGCCGGACTCGCACAAGAAGCTCACGCAGCGCCAGAAGGACATCCTCAAAAAATGGATCGAGCAGGGCGCCACCTACCAACAGCACTGGGCCTATGAAAAGCCCATCAAAGCCTCCATCCCCGCTGGAGTGAATCCCATCGATCACCTCGTGCAAAAGCGCCTGAGCGAAATCGGTCTCAAACCTTCACCAAAAGCTGATGCACGCACTTTGGTGCGCCGTCTCTCCTTTGATTTGCTTGGCCTGCCGCCCAAACCGTCGGACTTGTCTGACTGGTCGGACAAAAAGCTCGATGCGCTGGTCAGCCAGCTCCTTAAATCCCCCCACTACGGCGAGCGCATGGCCATCGCGTGGCTCGACCAAGTCCGCTTCGCCGACACCATCGGCTACCACAGCGACAACCCGCACAACGTCTGGCCTTATCGCGATTACGTCATCCAGTCGTTCAATAAGCACAAACCCTTCGACCGCTTCACAATCGAGCAGATCGCCGGAGACTTGATGCCGGATGCCACTCAAGAAACCCGCGTCGCATCCGCCTTCAACCGCCTGCTGCTTACCACCGAGGAAGGCGGCGCTCAGGCCAAGGACTACGAGCAGCGCATGCTCACAGACCGCGTCCGCGCCATCGGCAATGCGTGGATGGGCCAGACCACCGGCTGCGCCCAGTGTCACGATCACAAGTTCGATCCCATCACCATGCGGGACTTTTACACCCTCGGCGCTTTTTTCGCCGACATCAAAGAGCCCATCCTCGGCCGCCGCGAAGATGGCATGCTCGTCACCACGCCGGAAAACGAAAAGAAGCTCGCCGAGCTTGATGCAAAGCTCGCTGAGGCCAAAAAGATGCTCGCCAAAGTGCAGCCAGAACTCAACAAGGCCCAAAAAGCCTGGGAGGCCGAGTTTGCCGCCAAAACGGATCACAAGGAAAAAGAAGCCAAAGACATCGCCGCGCTGTTGAAGGCCAAAAACCGCAATCCAAAGCAGAAACAGCAGATCGACGCCTACTTCGCGAAAATCAGCCCGCTTCACAAAGCCGAGCGCGATGCCGTCACGAAGGCCGAAGCGGCTCGCAAGGCCTTCTACGATCCTCTTCCGAAGTGCATTGTCTCCGTCAGCGATAAAACAAAACGCACCGTGCGCATCCTTCCGCGTGGCGATTGGATGAACGAAAGCGGCGAAATCGTGAAGGCCGCTCTGCCCAGCTACTTGCCCAAACCGAAAATCGAAGGTCGCGACCTCACACGTCTAGATCTCGCCCAGTGGCTCGTTTCCAAAGAAAATCCGCTCACCGCCCGCAACGTCATGAACCGGTTGTGGAAGCAGTTCTTCGGCACCGGCCTCAGCAAGGTGCTCGACGACCTCGGCGCTCAAGGCGAGCCGCCGGTGAATCCTGCGCTGCTCGATTGGCTTGCCTGCGAGTTCATGGACAGCGGCTGGGACATGCAACACATGATCCGCCTCATCGTCACCAGCCACACCTACCAGCAGGTCAGCACCTCCACGATGGAACTCACCGCCGCCGATCCCTACAACCGCGAATGCGCCCGCCAGAGCGCCTTCCGCCTCGATGCCGAACTCGTGCGCGACAACGCCCTCGCCATCTCCGGCCTGCTCGTGCCAAAAATCGGCGGCCCCAGCGTCAAACCCTACCAGCCCGCCAAATACTGGGAAAACCTCAACTTCCCCACCCGCGAATGGCAAAACGACAGCGGCGAGAGCCTGTATCGTCGCGGCATGTACACCTGGTGGCAGCGCAGCTTCACCCATCCGGCCATGCTCGCCTTCGACGCCCCCAGCCGCGAAGAAT
>Ga0315900_10003079_pt1 | contig 24685 bp, 23 predicted proteins | sample LakEriMetagenome_FD_203521 | JGI IMG/M metagenome (GOLD analysis project Ga0315900, IMG submission 203521) | Freshwater fungal communities from buoy surface, Lake Erie, Ohio, United States - Buoy 12 MA114 | ecosystem: Environmental > Aquatic > Freshwater > Lake > Lake biofilm | place: USA: Lake...
GCCACGGAGCCACGGAGTCACGGAGAACTACCGAAAAAGCTCATGCGGTCTCCGCGTCTCCGCTACTCCGTGGGCTCCGACGCGTTCTTCCCTCGCAGCGTCTCGAGACGTGATTCGACCGCAGCCGGCGTGAACATGTCGTCGGCGATCTTCGCAATCTCCTCCGCTTCGCGCCATGCCTGCTCGAGCAGCTGCAGTTCCCCCTCCATGGCACGGCGTTCCTGCTCTTCGTGCAACGCCATTTCAATGGCGAGGCGGTCGCGCGGCGCGAGCGTGTGCAGGGCCCCCGGGATCTTGTGCACCATCTTCCGGTTGTTCTTTCCTTCCCAGAAACTGCCCTTGCCCCACTCATCGTGGCCGGGCACCCAGCCGCTGCGCCGCTGTACCTGCAGCAGCACCGCGTAGGGATCGCCTGCCTCATCCAGCAACTCAACGGCCTCCTGTACCTGTTTGGGCGAGCCGCCGAAGCGGTTGACCGTGGGCATGAGGCGGGCGGCAATGCGCATGGCGTCGTCACCCGTTACGATACTCGAGCCCGCAGCATGCTCGACGCGCAACTGGAGCGGTGAATGGCTGCTCTCGCGCACGAAGGCGCTCATGCGGGCGTGCCGACGCTGCAACTCCACCAGACGACCGTCGGGCAGCGCTACGCGGCCAATGGACTTGCTCTGCCGGCCGTGAATGAGGCTGTCCCAGAGCTGGCCATTGGCATAGATCCCGGCGAAGCTGCCCACGCTGGCCCCCAGGGCGATGACCCCGCCGATGATGGCCGTGGCGCTCCCCACCACCGCCCCGGTAACCAGCAGCTGCCGCTGGCGACGCTTCCCGAACTGATCGCCATAGCGCCACGCCGCCATTTCCGGCCGCTGTGGCTCACCGATGCGAATGAGGTCGATGCCCTCCCGCAGGCGGGCCAGCCCCACGTGGTCGGTGCTCACCCGCAGCCGGGTATCGCGAAAGCGCGCCTCCATGGCCTCGATGGCCTCCCAGCGTTCTTCGAGCGGCGAGAGGTTCCAACGGCCACACCCACGGCACACCACCCAGAGGCGCCCCTGCCGGCCGTCGTAGGCCAGCCTGGAGCCCACGGGAAAGGTCTCGAAGGCCTCGTTGCGGCCCAGATCGCCGGTGCAGTGAATGCAGGTGGAGAACACGGAGACCTTCGGAAATCCGATGGACTGGATGCAGAGGTGGCGGGCCGCTTCGGAGGTCGGACAATCGGAGGCCGGATGACAAGAGTTCGGATGGATGCCCGAAATCCGAATTCCGAAGGCCTCGGAGGTCCGAGTCCGGCTACTACGTCAGGGGCGGGGCGGTATTCCGAGAGCCGCGTGCTCAGGTCATGCTACCGAGCAGCTTCCCCGTGGGTTCCCCGACGGCGACGCCCCCGGCCTCCGATTTCGGAGGACTTCCGGCCTCGGAACTCGGGCATTCATCCGACCTCGGTCCACCGACCGTCAGACCACCCGACCACCCGCCGTTCCGGCCGTCGGACAGCCGGCCGCCGGAGGTGAGCGATAGTCCTCACCTCCCGCCCCCCTTAATTTGCCACAATGCCGCACTCCCCCATTTACCTCGACCACGCCGCCACCACGCCGGTGCGCGACGAGGTCATGGCCGCCATGGTGCCATTTTTCGGCCCCCGCTTCGGCAACCCCAGCAGTGTGCACCGCTGGGGGCGCGAGGCGCGGGTGGCGCTGGATGAAGCCCGCGAGCGCATGGCCGCATGCCTCGGTGCGAACCCCGACGAAGTGTGCTTCACCTCGGGCGGCACCGAGGGCGACAACTTCGCCGTGCTGGGGGTGTATCGCACCCTCAAGGCCCAGGGGCGTACGGCGGCCGTTTCCACGCCCATCGAGCACAAGGCCGTACTGGCGGCGGTGCATCAGGTCGTGCACGAGGGAGGCGAGGAGCGCCTGGTGCGAGTGCACGGGAGTGGGCTGGTGGATGCTGAGCACTTCGCGACCCTGCTCGACGAGCGGGTCGCGGTGGCAAGCGTGATGTGGGTGAACAACGAGGTGGGGGTCGTTCAGGACATTCCCGCGCTGGCCGCGCAGGCCAAGTCGGTGGGGGCCGTGTTCCACACGGACGGGGTCCAGGCGTTCGGCAAGGTGGCCATTGACGCCCGGACGCAGGCGTTCGACCTGCTCACCCTGAGCGGGCACAAGATTGGCGCCCCCAAGGGCATTGGGGCGCTCTTCATCCGGCGCGACACGCCGCTCGAGCCCATGTTCCATGGCGGCTCGCAGGATCGTGGTCGTCGCCCCGGCACGGAGAACGTAGCGTTCGCCATTGGCCTCGCCACGGCGGCCGAGCTGGTGCTGGCAGAACACGACGCCGAGCAGGCACGACTGCTGGCGCTGCGCACGGCGCTGGAGACCGGGCTGCGCGAACGCATCCCCGACGTGGTGATTCACGGCGTCGATGCCCCGCGCGCGGCGCATGTCGTGAACGTGTCCATTCCGGGTGCCAACAGCGAGTCGCTCCTGATGGCGCTCGATCTGCGCGGCATCGCCTGCAGCGCCGGCAGCGCCTGCCAGAGCGGAAGCGTGTCGGCGAGCCACGTCCTGAGCGCCATGGGTGTCGCTCCCGAACTCGCGAACGCGGCGCTGCGGTTGTCACTCGGCTGTCTCAGCACGCCGGAATGCGTCACGCGTACGGTGGATGTCCTGGCGACGCTCGCCGACAAGGCACGCGGCGTGAAGAATGCGCCGGTGTTCGAGACGGTGGAGTTCTGAGAAACGCGTACGCACAGAGATCACGGAGTATGGTGAGGACACGGAGTTCAAGATCAAGCAGTGTGGCGCTCTGTGCCCTCACCATCCTCGGCGAGCTCCGTGTGGGCGCGTCCTCCAACAGTCGATGAACACGTCCCTGACTCCCCCGCTCGTGCCCCAGAAGGGCGACCGCGTCCTCGTGGCCATGAGCGGCGGCGTGGATTCGAGCGTGGCCGCCGCGTTGCTTGTGGATGCCGGATGCGACGTGGTGGGCGTGACGATGAAGCTGCACGGCGACGGGGCCGACGTGCCCGACCGGCCGTGCTGCTCGCTCGATGCCACCAGTGACGCGCGACGCGTGTGCGAGACGCTGGGCATCCCGCACTACGTCACCAATCTCGTCGACCACTTCGGGCACGATGTGCTCGACGACTTCGTGCAGGAGTACGCACGCGGACGCACCCCCATCCCGTGCGTGCGCTGCAACACGTTCACGAAGTTCCGTGACCTGCTCGACAAGGCCGACGCCATCGATGCGCGCTGGCTGGCCACCGGCCACTACGCGCGCATGGGTCGTCTGGGTGACGGTGCCGTGATGCGGCGTGGCATGGACCCGTCGAAGGACCAGAGCTATTTCCTGTGGGGGATCGACCGTGGGGTACTCGACCGGCTCGTGCTGCCGATTGGCGGTCAGTCGAAAGCCGAGACCCGGGAGATTGCGCGTCGCTTCGGCCTGCGCACCGCCGAGAAGATCGAAAGTCAGGACATCTGCTTCGTGCCCGATGGTGATCATGTGCGGGTGATCCGCGAGCACCTCGGCAGCGACGCGCCGGCGCTGCAGCGTGGTCCCATTCGCCTCGCCAGTGGCGAGGTGGTGGGCGAACACGATGGCTTCGCGAAGTTCACGATCGGCCAGCGCAAGGGACTGCCCGGTGGCTTCGGCGCGCCCATGTTCGTGGTGGAGATAGTGCCCGCCGAGCGCGCGGTGGTGATCGGCCCGCGCGAGGCGTTGCTGGGACGCGGTCTCGAGGCGCGCGAGCTCAACTGGCTGTACGATGCGCCGGCCGAGGGAAGCACCGTGCAGGTGCAGGTGCGCAACCGGGCTGCGCCTTCGCCGGCCACCATCGTGCGACTCGACCGCGGCAGCGTGGAGTTGGCGCTCGACGAACCCATTCAGGCCATTTCGCCGGGGCAGTCGCTCGTGATCTACGACGGCGACCTCGTGCTTGGCGGCGGGGTGATCGAGCGCGGCATGCGCGCGGCGCCGAGCCGGCGGTTACCGCTGCTTGCGGGATGATTTGGGCGCGCCGGTGGCGCGCCCTTTGTCTTGCAAGGAAGGGAGCAGGAGGAAGGGGATCAGGGGGCGGGGAGAAGGCGCGTCCTCCCTCCTCCTGACGGCCTTCCTCCTGCTTCCACCCGTGTGAACCAAACGCGCGCCGTCAGGCGCGCGAGTCCTTCGGCTGTTCCCGCGGCGTGGTCATGACCGCCACGAACATGTCGCTCGTGACGTTCAGCAACGTCTTGAACATGTCCGGCAGCGTATCGAGCGCGATGAGAATGCCGATCCCCTCCACGGGCAGCCCGATGCTCGAGTAGAGCGGCACCTGCAGCAGCATGCCACCGCTGGGGATGCCGGGGGTGCTGAAGTTGAGCACCACACTCGACGCCGCAACGAGCGCGAGATTCGCCGTGCTGAGATCGATGCCGTACAGCTTGGCGATGAACAGGGCGCCCACCACCCAGTAGATGGCACTCGTGAGCTTGAACACGCTGGCGCAGAGCGGCAGCACGAAGCCGGTGGCGGTGGGCGGCAACCTGAGCACGTCGGTTGCTCCCTTCACCATGGCCGGGAGACTCGCGAGCGAACTGCGCGTGCCCATGCCCACGACGCTCGCCGGAACCATGGCCCGCGCGAAATCACGCCACGGGACTCGGCGCGTGACGGCAATGATCACGTAGATCCCGGCCGTGGCCACGAGGTGCAGGGCGATGTTCACCATGAAGTAGAAGCCGATGGCGCCCAGCACATTGGTGCCCAGCTTCTGCCCCAGCACGGTGGCCAGGGCGAAGATGCCGATGCCGCCCAGGGCAAGGATCCAGCGCACCACCACGAGCATGGTGTCCGACATGCCACGAAAGAAGGCGAGCTGCGCCGCGCGCGGCGCCTCACCGACCCGGCCAAGGGCGAACGCATACAGCAGGGTGAAGAGCACCACCGGCAGCAGCGTCCCATCAGCCGCCGCCTTGATCGGATTGAGCGGAATGAGCGACAGGAGGAACGTACGGACCGACAGCGCATCGGCCGTTGGCACATCGATCCTGGCGGATTCCCGCAGGCGCGTGGTGGCCGCCGGATCGAGGACCAGCGATTCGAACCACAGACTCGACACCGTGGCCGAAAAGAGTGCGCAGGCCACGAGCAGGAGCAGCATCCACCCGAAGGCCTTGGCACCAACGGCACCGGTCGATTTCAGGTCGTCGCCACCGGCCACTCCCACGATCAGCAGCGGGACCACCAGCGGAATCACCGTCATGCGCACGGCGTTGATCCATGCGGTGCCGACCACGTCGAGCGTGGCCAGCAAGCCGCTGAGGAACGTCGTCGGGGCGCTCTCGCGGGAAAGGAGCAAACCCAGCGTGAGCCCGGCGACAAGGCCCAGCGACACCTGGACGCCGGTGGACCGGAGCGGAGAAGGGCGGGTGTCCGACATGGGCGCCAACCTACGGTGGCGCGCTATCCGGCGCCAATCAGGGGCGGAGGGCCGAGATCGGCGTGGCCTGGGCGATGATGTGCCTCGGCCACCAGCACCCTAGAACCCGAACCCGGTGGACCAGGTGATGAGGCCGCGCCGGCGGGTCGTCCCGGCCGGGTCGGTGCCCACGCGGGTGTAGTAGCCCACCTCCCCCCCCAGCGCGAGCAGCGGCCACAGATGCACACTCCCGCCAACATACGTGCGCCTGGCGAGCGCGCCCATGGGATCGTTGAAGGTGCGGAGGACCCCGCCGGTGATGGCCACGCCGCTCCCGAGGTGGCCCATGGAGTTGGCCAGCCCCACGTTGAAGCTGGCCCCGCCAAACCCCACCTTCCCCGCGCCCAGGAAGCACCAGGTGCGCTGTTCACTTTCGCGCACCCACCCCATGCCGTAGCTCAACGCCCACTTGAGTGGCGCGCCGTAGGTAACGCCGCCCATGCACTGGTCGAACTGCCAGCGCGTACCCGAGGCGCTCGGGGTCTCGCGCACCGGAGCCACGGGAGCCGGCATCTCCTGCGCGTACACGACCGGCGCCGCAGCGGCACACAGCACCACCAGGGCTACGGCGCACGAGGAGCGCATCAGTACTTCATCCCGCTCGCTTCCGCGAAATCGCGCATCGCCTTCTCCTGGGCCTCCGTGAGGCTCTCCGGTACGGTGATGGTCACTTCCACCAGCAGGTCGCCTTTCCTCCCCTCCTTCTCGATCCCCTGACCGCCGATCTTGAAGCGGCGCCCCGCCGAGGTGCCGGCGGGAATGCGGATGGCCACCTTCTTCCCGTCGAGGGTCTTCACGCTCACGCGCGAGCCCAGCGTGGCCTGCGCGATGTTGATGGGCACCGTGGCGATGAGATCGAGCCCATCGCGCTTGTAGAAGCGATCGGGAAGCACCGAGAAGGTGATCACCAGATCACCGGCCTGTCCGCCAGCCGCGCCTTTGCCCCCCTGCCCGCGCAAGCGCACCTTGCTGCCGGTTTCCGCTCCCGCCGGCACGGTAATGTTGACCGTGCGACGCGCCCGTGCCTCTCCAGTACCACGGCAGGTCCCGCAGCGTTCCGTGGGCACGCTGCCGCGCCCCATGCACACCGGACAGGGGCGATTCACGGCAAAGCTCCCCTGTCCGAAGGAAATCACGCCGCGACCGCTGCACTCGCCACACGGCTTGATCTGGGCGCCGGGGGCCGCACCGCTGCCGCGGCACATGGCGCACTCTTCGTTCACCTCGAGTTCGACGGGTACCTTGCCGCCGGCCGCGGCGATACGAAAGGGGACCTCGACCGTCTGCTCGATGGTCTGCCCCTTTTCGCTGCTGCGGGAGCGGGCGTTGCGTGCGCCCGCCGCGCCGCCGAACATCGACGAGAAGAGATCGCCGAGGCCGCCAATGCCCCCCACATCGAAATCGGTGAAGGTGCCGGCACCCGCCTGACCCGGACCGCGCGAGGCTCCGCCGGCGCCCGGTCGCGACGCACGCGCGCCCCCGAACCCCACGCCGCCGAAGGCACCCAGCCGACGCATGTCGTCGTACTCTTTCCGCTTCTCGGCGTCGCCAAGCACGTTGTACGCCTCGGAGATCTCCTTGAAGCGATCGGCGGCCTTGGGATCGTTCTGGTTGGTGTCGGGATGGTACTGCTTCGCGAGTCGCCGGTACTGCTTCTTGATCTCGTCCGCCGTGGCGGAAGACGAGACCCCGAGGACTGCGTAGAAATCGGTGCCGTTGGCCATGCTGTACGTTGAGGCCTGAGAAGAGCGCGCGCGATCGCGGACGCGATCAGCGCACGCGATCAGCTTACGCGCCGGTCCACTGCTTCACGACGACGCGCGCGGGGCGCAGCACGTGACCGTTGATCACGTAGCCGGACTGGAAGCATACGGCCACCTGCCCGTCCTCCTCGGCTCGCGCGGCGGGGGCCGTGCTCACCGCTTCGTGCAGCGCCGGATCGAACGCATGCCCCGTGGGATCGAGGACCTCGAATCCGTGGCCGGCGAGCGACTTGAAGATCTTCTTTTCGACGAGGATGACACCGTTCACCACCGTGGTGGCATCGACGGTGGTTGGATCGACGTTGGCGAAGCGGGTCAGGTCATCGAGTGCGTCGATGAGCCCACGCACCACCTCCCCCTGCGCCCGCCAACCGGCTTCCTGCCGCTCCTTCACGGCACGGCGACGGAAGTTGTCGTACTCGGCGGCCAGCCGCAGATGCTTGTCCTTCAGCTCTTCGATCTCGCGCTGCCGGTCGTCCATGGGCTCGGCCGACGCCGCAGCGGGCGCATGGGGATCGAGCGTGGCATCCAGATTCTCGTCAGCGGTCGACATGGGATCGGTCATGGTCGGAAGATGCAGCGAGGGTGCTCCGCGGCGGCGGTGGCCGGCGCGGCGGTGCAGGCTCTACGCATGGGCCTGCCCGAAGTTGCGGAAACCGGTGATCCGGTGATGATGGAATGTGTGGATGTCACCCGCGGGCGGTCCAGCCTTCGGACTGCTGCTCCCGCAGGAATGCCTTGCGCAGCCGGTCCAGCGCCAGCTGTGCCGCTCTCCAGCGGATTTCGTGCCGGTCTCCCGGCAGCACGGCGCGCACGGCGTGGACGTCACCATCCAGATCGACCGCGACCCATACGGTCCCGACCGGTTTCTCCGGCGTGCCGCCGTCCGGCCCCGCGATGCCCGTAATGCCCAGGCCGATGGTACTGCCGAAGCGCAGCCGCACGCCGGTGGCCATGGCTCGCGCCACCGGCTCACTCACCGCGCCCTGTTCGTCGATGAGTGCCGCCGACACCCCGAGTTCACGGGTTTTTACCGCGTTGGCATAGGCAATGGTTCCCCCCAGCACCGTACGGCTGGAACCGGGGACCGCGGTAAGCCGCATGCCGAGCATGCCCCCCGTGCAGCTCTCCGCCACGGCCACGGTGGCATTCCGGGCGGCACACTCGGCCAGCATGATGGCCGCCAGATCGTCGTCGTTCTCGCCGTACACATAGCGTGACACCTTGCTCCGCACGAGGGCGGCGGCCTCATCGAGCGCCACCGTGGTGGCCCGCGCGTCGCGGTCCCAGCTGGTGAGGCGGAGGTCCACGCCGTCCGCCCCCGGCAGATAGGCGAGCGACAGACCGTTGACGCCACGCGCCAGTTCGCCCAGCCGGTCGGCCAGCGCCGACTCGGCAATGTTGGCGGTGCGCAACGTTCGACTGCGAATGACCGGGCCGCCCACCGGGAGCCGATCGCGGAGCGTGGGCACGACGGTGTCGGCCAGCATTCCGCGCATCTCCCGCGGAACGCCAGGGAGCATGATCACCCACCGGCCCTGGGCATCTTCGAGCCAGATCCCGGGGGCACTGCCATGCCGATTGGGGAGAATGGTGCACCCCTCCGGCACCATGGCTTGCTGCTCGTTGCTCACCGGCAGGTCATGGCCGAAGCGCTTCCGCCAGCGTTCACGCAGCGCGGTGAGGATGCCGGTGTCCAAGCGCATCCCCTTGCCGAAGATCGCGGCAATGGCCGGCTTCGTCATGTCGTCGGCCGTGGGCCCGAGCCCGCCTGTCGTAATGACCGCCCCGGTGCGCCCCAGGGCATCGCTGACCGCCTGCCGAATGCTCTCCGCATCGTCGCCGCAGGTCGTGCGCCGCACGATGCGCACGCCAAGCGCCGCCAGTTCACGCGCCAGCTGCGCGGCGTTGGTGTCGATGGTGAAGCCGAGCAGCAGCTCGTCGCCGATAGTGACGATCTCCAGATTCATGGCCGAAATCTAGCGACCGCCGGGTCGTTGAACTGCTGGCGTGAAGGGCGGGGAATCGCTCGTCGGAGGCACGGAGCCCCGGAGGCACGGAGACTGACGCCAGACTGACGCCTTGCCATAGCGTGCGGCATGGCAGCGATCATCCATCATGTGGGGGTCACGGCATCCATCGTCGACTCGGCCGTACGACTGCATCGGGATGTCGGCCCTGGGATGTTCGAATCGACATACGAGATGCTCTTGGCGGACGAGCTTGAACGACGCGGCCACACGGTCGCCAGGCAGGTTGTGCTCCCGCTGACCTATCGCTCACGTCGAATCGATCAGGCCTTCCGAATCGACCTGCTCATCGATCGCGCCGTCGTCGTGGAGGTAAAGGCCTGCGAGCGACACTCGGCGATGTTTCGACGGCAGCTGCTGACCTATCTGCGCTTCACCCGGCTCGAGGTGGGGCTCGTCCTCAACTTCGGCCTCTCGACCATGAAGGAAGGCATCGACCGCGTGATCAACACCCACACCGTCCCGTAGCACTCCGTGCCTCCGCGGCTCCGCGCCTCCGACGAGCAGTGTCTCCCCTGCTCCGCGCCTCCCGCGGCCCTAGGCCGCGCGGAGCACCTGCCAACCGTAGCGGCGCATGTACAGCCACAGGGAGTAGAGCGTCAGCGCCACGGCACCGACCATGCTGAGCACGCCCACGAAGCCGTTGAACAGGGCGAAGGCGCGCCAGGCGCCATCGGCGAGCCATCCGCGATGCTCGGCGAGCGTGCTCGCGAAGAACCAGAAGTACGCCGCACCGAGCCAGATGCTCTGGAAGGTGGTCTTCCACTTGGCCGGACCGATGGCGGCAATGACCAGCCCGCGGCGGGCGGCAATCTGCCGGAACACCGTCATGAAGGCTTCGCGCCCCAGCACCACGAGCACGATCCACAGCGGCAATGACACCCTGCCGAAGGGCAGTTCGAAGAGAAACGGACTCGACACCGCGTCGCTCGCTTCCACGAAGGCGTGGTGGCGCTGCAGCAGGTACATGGGAATGAGCGTCGCCAGCAGCAGCATCTTGTCGGCGAGCGGATCGAGCAGGCGGCCGAGGTCGGTGACGAGGTTGCGTGACCGTGCCAGGTGGCCGTCCCAGTAGTCGGTGACGGCGGCAATGAGGAACAGCACGAACGCAAACAACCGGGCGGACCACGAGGTCGTGAACGGCAACCACGCAATCAGCGGCGTCAGGGCGATGCGGCCCACGGTGATTGCGTTGGGAAGGTTCACTCGACGGTCGGGTTGGCGGGAATCCGTCACCGGGACGCCGGCGCACGCAGCGCTCGCCGTGGATGATCAGGCGAGCGTCTTCAGCACCAGCTTGGAAACGGCTTTGAGAGTGTCGAAGACGCCATCGCCGGTAACGGCGACCGCTTCGAAGTACGGTACACGCTCCACCCATTCCCCGGTGGGCAACTGGCCCACCAGATACTCACCCGGGCGGAATGGATCCGCCAGCGGACGCATCCGCGACGGATCCGTGACCTCCCAGCCAGGATTCAGCATGGCCTGCAGATCGGCCAGCGACGCCGCGTTGGGAAGATCGCGCTTGTTGTACTGGATGACGAACGGCATGCGGGTGAGGTCGTACCCGTAGGCCGCCATGTTGTCATACAGGTTCTGCATGGACTCGAGATTGGCTTCGGCACGCTCGGTCTGTGAGTCGGCGACGAACACCACCCCGTCCACGCCCTTCAAGATGAGCTTGCGTGACGCATTGTAGTAGACCTGCCCTGGCACCGTATAGAGGTGAAAGCGGGTCTTGAAGCCACGAATCGTTCCCAGGTCGACCGGCAGGAAATCGAAAAACAGCGTACGCTCGGTTTCCGTGGCCAGCGAGATGAGCTTGCCGCGCGTGCTTGGCGACACCTTGCCGTAGACGTACTCGAGATTGGTCGTCTTGCCGCCGAGACCGGGACCGTAGAACACGATCTTGCAGTTGATCTCGCGGGACGCATAGTTGATCATCGACATGAGCTTGCCCCTTTACTGAAACAAGCGGTCGATCTCGTCTTCGGCACCGGCGAGGAAGCCGGGGGGCGCCGCATCACGCGCGTTCCCGCGCGCGAAGACCCCCTCGAAAATGCGCGTGAGTTCGTCCACGGCGCCCTTCATGCGCAACCGCACCAGGCCGAGAGTGGTCCGGTTGTCGAAGAGCACCACCAGGATGACGCGGCGCGCGATGTCGGCGAGATACATCGATTCGCGCTCCCCCTGATGGAAGAGCACGTTGAAATCGCTTTCGCCGATCAGACGCGCGAGCTGGTCGTTGGCGCTGAAGTCGGCGGCGGTCAGCGTCGCGAAAGCGGTCGCATCGAAGTTGGGGGGTTCGCCAACGGTGGCGACGAGTTGCCCGCTGCGGTCGACGAGCAGCGCGCAGCGCGCTTTCGCGTCGTACAGGAAACGCTGCAGGGTGATCGTGATGGCCCCGAAGTCGTCCTCGGTGAACGACCAGGTGGCGGCGCCAATGGGCATGAATGCAGGAGTTGCCGGTGACCAGGAGACGAGTTGCCGGGTACGTGACATGAATATGGCATGCCCGACCGAAAATCCGAGACTGCGCTTCTAGGAACGTAACGCCCGCTCCGTCCGGAGCAGAACCCCACGGGCGCGACGCCGCAGCAACGGGTGGGGCTCCCACTGGAGGTAATCGCGGAGGAGCCGCGCACTATCAACGCTTGGGTGAGCCCGCAGGTAACCGAGGGCGGCGAGCCGTTTCAGCTTGTCGGGATGGAAGAGGCTCCGGCGGTGACGGCGCTGGGCCAGACTCCACCCGACCAGCCCCACGGCGGCCCCTACGACCAGCCCGATTCCCACCTTGCCGGCGGCCTGCCACCCGCTGTCTCGCTGCGAACGCACGATCGGCGCTTCCCCTGTGCCCCCCGGGTCCCGGGGGTGTTGACGTGGTGATGGGCGGTGCCCGCCCGGTTCTAGAGCATTTCCCGCCGCGCGGCGAGCGCCTGCGCAATGGTCACCCCGTCGGCGTATTCCAGATCGCCGCCCACCGGGAGCCCCCGGGCGATGCGGGTGACCCGAACCGCCCCACCGGCCAGCTGGCGCTGGACGTACAGGGCCGTGGCCTCCCCTTCCAGGGAGGGGTTGGTGGCCAGAATGACCTCCTGTACCCCTTCCGGCCCGAGGCGTGCCAGCAGCGCGCCAATGGACAGGTCATCCGGACCCACGCCATCGAGGGGCGACAGCCGTCCCCCCAGGACGTGGTACAGGCCACGGAACTCCCCGGCCCGTTCGATGGAGGCAATGTCGCTCGCCTCCTCGACCACGCAGAGGACCGTCGCTTCGCGGCGGGGATCGGCGCAGAGCGGACAGAGCGGCTGTTCCGTGAGGTTGAAGCACCGGTCGCAGGGGCGCACCCGCTCCGTCAGCGCCACGAGGGTCTCGGCCAGACGGCGGCTCTGCGCGGCCGGCTGCCGCAGCAGGTGGTACGTGAGGCGCAAGGCCGTCTTGCGTCCAATGCCGGGCAGCCGCGCCAGCTCGCTGGTCAGCTCGTCGATGACGGACACGCGAGGCGAATCAGAACGGCAGCTTGAACGGCAGGTCGATGCCGCCCGTTACCTTCTGCAGCTCCATTTGCATGGCGTCGGCCGCCTTCTTCTGCGCCTCGGCCACGGCCACGACGATCAGATCCTCGACCATGTCCTTGTCCGCCATGATGGCGGGATCGATCTGGATACGCTTGAGTTGCATCTTGCCGTCGACATCGGCGGTCACCATGCCACCGCCGGCGAGTGCGCTGAACGTGCGCTGCGCCATCTCGTCCTGCATCGTCTGCATGCGGGCCTGCATGTCCTTGAACTGGCCCAGCATCTTGAAGATATCCATCGGGGTACTCGGAGAGGTTTCTATGACACGGGAGGGAGCAGGGGGAAGGGTCTCAGGGGACGGATGAAGGCTCCTGCTCCCTTCATCCTGACACCCTTCTCCCTGCTCCCTGCCTTGAAATCAGTCCAACAGCTCGAGGTCCAGGGCCTTCACCGCCGCCTCGAGCAAGGGATCCTTGGCGGCGATCTGTTCCGTGCGCTGCTGCTGCACGTCGTGCGCGGTCAGGCGCTTGGCAGCGGCGCGCGGCGCTGGGGCACCACTTGGCGCAACGGGCGCCGTTGGCTGCAACGTGAAGCCGTGCACCCCCGGCAGCTGTGCCTGCAATGCGGCCAGCACATCGGCGCGCGCGCGCTCCACGGGCATCGCGAAGGTGTCATCGCCCGCCGCATGAGACAGCGTGACCACGCCATCGGCAGTTACGGCCACGGGCACGAGGCGCTGCAGGGCTTCGGCCACCATGCCGCGCCCGCTGCTGCGGACTGCGGTCGTCACCTGCGGCCAGGTGGCCTTGACCTGCTCCACCGTGGGCGCGCCACCCTGCGCTCGCCGCACCGTCGCGGCGGGGGCGCGCTGCGCCGCCTCCTGCTGGGCCGCCGCCGCCGCGGCCGCCGCATGCTGCGTGGCCGTTTGTGACGGCGCCGGGGGAATGAACGCGGGCGCAGGCGCCAGCGCCGGCGCAACGGCCGGGGGTGGAGACGGGGGCATGGCATACGCCGACGCGACCCGTGCGTCATGCGCCACGCGCCGCGGTGGCGGGTCGTCACCGCCACCTGCGCCGAAGCCCTTCAGCACTTCCTCCAGCTCGACCGTGCGATCGAGCAGGGCGAAGCGCACCAGCAGCGTTTCGAGCAGCAACTGAGGCTGGCCACTCTTGCGATACATGGGTTCGATTTCGAGCAGGGCGTGCAGCATGCGCACGAGATCACCCGCCGAGACGCGCCCCGTGCGCGCCTGCAGGGCCGCCCGCAGCCGTTCGGACATGTCGGGAAGTGCCCCGCCCATGGTCATCGCGAGCAGGGCGCGCAGCGTGCGTCCCAAACCGGCCAGCAGCAGCACGAAATCCACGCCGGCGTCGGCCTGGCGCTGCACGGCCGCGAAGATGTCGCCGGCACGGCGCTCGAGGATGAGGTCGAGTAGCGCCACGTATTCGTCGTCGGGCACCAGCCCCAACGCCACCGTGACGCGGTCGGCGGTCACCTCGGCGGTTTCGCCGAGCGACAGCACCTGGTCGGTGAGTGACAGGGCATCGCGCAATCCACCGTCGGCGGCGCGCGCAATCATGCCGAGCGCTTCGTCCTCGAAGCGCACGCCCTCTTCGGTGAGCACGGCCGCGAGCCGCTCACGGATCTCGGTGGCCCCGATGCGCTTGAGGTCGAATCGCTGCAGGCGGGACACGACGGTACCGAGCACCTTCTGCGACTCGGTGGTGGCGAAGACGAACACCACGCGCGGCGGCGGTTCTTCGAGCACCTTGAGCAGCGCGTTCCAGGCATCGCGCGACAGCATGTGCGCTTCGTCGACGATATAGACCTTGTACCGGTCGTCACCCGACGGCGCGTACATGGCCCGCTCGCGCAGGTCGCGGGCGTCGGCGACACCACCATTCGAGGCGGCGTCGATTTCGACCACATCGAGAGAGGCCGCGCCGCTCCAGATGCGCTGGCAACTGGCACACTGCCCACAGGGTTCGCCCTGCAGTTCGGGCTCCCCGCGGCGCTCACAGTTGAGCGCCATGGCCAGGACGCGCGCCAGGGTGGTCTTGCCCGTGCCGCGCGGCCCGCACAACAGGTAGCCATGGGCAACACGCCCGCGCGCAATGGCCCCCTTGAGGGTGTTGGCGACGTGCGACTGCACCGCCACGGTCGCGAAATTCCGCGGTCGGTACTTGCGGGCGAGAGCGAGGGACATGGCCGCAATCTAAGCGGTACCGGCCCGGCGCGACGGCACGGCTCCCCCCGACGAAAACGCGCAGGAGGTCCGCTGGTGACCAGCGAATCCTCCTGCGCGCAGTGCTCCGGGCCTGACGAAGCGACGTCAGAATCCACGTGCGGCTGCTACCTTCGGGGTCCTGACCGATTTGGCGGCCTGGCGCCCTCCGGGACCCGGAGCCCGTAGAAGTTAGCCGACACGCACGCCAAATGGTACTAGGCCAGCACCTCTTCGAGGGTCTGCCGCAGCAGCGCCGCCGCTTCGGCTACCGCGCCCGCCGGTGCGTCCAGATGCGTGACCGCCCTGATGCGGGCCGGGTGCCACTCGGTAAGGCGCACGCCACGCTCACGCGCGCGTGCCACCACGGCGGCGGCCCGCGGCTGCGGCAGGTCGATCATCACGATGTTGGTATCGGGCGCCACCACCCGCGCGCGCCCCGCGCCGTCAACCACCTGCGCCAGGTAGCGGGCGCTGGCATGATCTTCGGCCAGGCGGTCGTAGTGATGCTGCGCGGCGTGCAGGGCGGCGGCCGCGAGAACGCCGCTCTGCCGCATGCCCCCGCCGAAGCGCTTCCGCACGCGATGGGCGCGGGTGATGAAGTCGGCGCTGCCGGCGAGGCAGGCTCCCACGGGAGCGCCCAGCCCCTTCGAGAAACTCACCATGACCGAATCGGCGCACGCCGCGAGGTGCGCGAGTGGGCGCTGCAGCGCAGTGGCCGCGTTCCAGAGGCGTGCGCCATCGAGGTGCACGGGCAGGGCGTGCTCCCGGGCGACGGCCTGGATGTCCCGCATCTCCTCGACCGACGTCACCACGCCCCCCGCCCCGTTGTGCGTGTTCTCGAGGCAGACCAGCGACGGCTCCGGCGCGTGAATGCTGGGGGTGCGGATGTGCGCGCGCAGATCGGCCGCCCGGAACACCGCGGACTCGCCGCGCACGGGTCGGCACTGGACGCCGCACAGCGCCGCCGCGCCGGCGATCTCCCAGTGATACACATGCGACTCGGCGTCGCACAGCACCTCGGTACCTGGCGTGGTGTGCACCCAGATGGCCGCCTGGTTGGCCATGCTGCCGCTGGGAAAGAAGAGCGCGCGCTCCTTGCCCAGTGCGGCCGCCGTCCACGCTTCGAGCGCCGCCGTGGTAGGGTCACCGTCGAGCACATCGTCGCCCACCTCGGCGAGGGCCATGGCCTGCCGCATGGCCGTGCTGGGACGCGTGACGGTGTCGCTGCGCAGGTCGAGCGGTGTGGCGGGAGATACGAGGACGGACATCGGCATGGTGAGAGGGATCGGCGCGCTTACCGGGGGCGGACGCGAGTGGCGCGTGCGTCGCCGTCGCGCAGCGCCGCCAGCTCGGCGCGACGCAGATCGTAGGCCTGCGCCACTTCGCCGCCAAGGAGGAAGAGGAACGCGCTGTAGTAGGTCCAGAAGACGACGGCCACGATGGCGGCGATGGTCCCGGTGTACAGCGAGGCGGGATTCGCGGCCCCCACGGCCAGGGCGAAGACGTGTCGCGCGATCTCGAACAGAATGGACGCGGTGAGCGCGGCCACCGCAGCCACCTGCACGCTGGGACGCCGGCGCGGCAAACCGCGATAGAACGCGTAGAAGAGCGCGAACACGAGCAATACGGCCAGCAGGCGTCCCACCACGTACTCGAGCCCCGACATGGCGTCGCGCTGCAGGCCCACGGTGCGCAGGAACGCAAAGCCCCGGGTCGTGGCCAGGTCGAGATAGGCCGAGAAGACCACGTACACCACCACCGCCACCGTGGCCACGATGGTGGCGAGGAAGTCGAACAGCTTGCCGGCCACGATGCTGCGGTCGGTCCCGTCGAAGATGAGGGCCAGGACGCTGCGCAACGAGCCGAAAAGGCGCGTGGAAAACCAGGCGAAGATGATGGCCGAGTAGATGGTGACGGTGCCACGGGTACTCAGGACTTCCGTCACGACGCCGCGCAGCAGGTCGCCGGCGCTCGGCGCTTCATTGGGGAGCAGCTGTTCGATGAGCCGCGTCACGGTGACGGCGGCCTCTGCCGGCTCGCTGCCCAGCAGGAAGGAGAGCCCCGAAATGAGCAGCAGCACGAACGGCACGAGGGCGAGCAGGATGTTGAACGCCAGCCCGCCCGCGAGAAACGGGACGTTGTCCTCCGCCGCCTGATTCCAGACGCGGCGGAGGATGTCCCACCACGACTCAAGCGTCGTCGGCAGACCCGTCTGCATGGCCCTCCGCGCCGCCGCGCGGGGCGCGATCGTCGGCCATGGGGCCGGGTTCCCCCGACATGCCGGAGCGCGAGGCCCGTTCCGAATACGCGCGACGACCGTCGGCGTAGGCACGCTTGCTGTTGGCCACCGCCCGCTCGATGTCGGCCCGCGCCTCACGTGCCGCATCGCGGCTGGCCGACACCGCCTCGTTCACGGCATCGACACGGCTGTTCACCGCGTTACGGGCGCGCCCCAGGCGCTCATCCACCCCTGAACGGGCACGCTCCACCTGGCCCGCCAGCTTGTCGCCGAACTCGTCGGTCACGTCCTTTGCACGACGCGCGGCGCGCCGCGCCTCCCGCGAAATGCGCTCGCGGGTCTCGCGACCACTGGCCGGAGCAAAGAGCAACGCCGCCCCGGCGCCAAGCGCGAGCCCAAGCAGCAGGAGTCCGACGCCGTTGTTGCTGTCCTTCTCAATCACGACCACGCGGTCGTCGTCGTAATCACGAGCCATATGACCTCCAGCGAGTGAGGAGCCCCGCCCGGGCTCCGTAGGCTGTCCGCAGGCAGCCCGTGCTGCCTGCGGCCCCCCAGTCCGTACCGGTCACTCAGTCGGAAAGATCCGCATCGTCCGGCGCCGCGATGATCGTGGACGCTCCCGTGGGGAGCGGACGGTGCTGTTCCGGCATGGTGACGAACTGCTCCACGTACGTCTTCGTGCCGGCGATACCCAGCTGGGTGAAGAGGAACGTGAACTTGGCGTCGTACGCGGCGCCGAGCTTCTCGCGCAATTCGACCGGCAGCGCCCACAGCGTCTTCTTGAAGGGGCCGATCGCCTTCTTGCGCGTCTTGTAGTAGAACTGCGCGTCGCTGTCGGTGGCCTTGCGCTCGTCCTTCGCGTTCACGTCGAGCCACGCGTAGATCTCCTGCAGCAGCTCCGGCGGCAGGTGATCGAACATCATGGTCTGGAAGTTCGTCGCGAGGTGAATCTCCGCCGTTTCGCGCTTGGGGAAGTTGCTGAACGCCGCGTCCGGGAGGGTGGACGCGCCGTGCTGCACCGCGCCCGCCATGCCGTACCGGTCACGCCCCAGCTTCGAGAGCACCTCGAGCGTGTCGAGATCGAGCGCCACATCGGCGATGGTGCCGTCGGCGAGCACGACCCCGCCGTGCGACGTGCCCGACTGCACGGAGATCTTGCTCAGCCCCGCCATGCCGGGCGCCTGCGCCGCGAGCGTGGCGTTGAACCCTTCCATGAAGGCCTCGAGCTCTTCGGGCGTGCTGTTCTCCGTCCCGACTTCACCGATCTCGCCACCAATGGAGATGGTCACGCCAGCCGGCTCCGCCGCGCGCACGAAGCGCGTGATGTCCACGCACACTTCGTAATTGAGGCGCTGCTGTTCGGTGAGCGTGGGCTTGCTCAGGTCGACGAGCGTGGACGTATCCACGTCGATGTTGTAGAAGCCGGCGGCGACGGCCTCGGTGACGAGCGCCTTCACGGCGTTCACCTCGGTGACCGGATCAACGGCGTACTTCTTGTGGTTCACCTGGAAGTGGTCGCCCTGGATGAACACCGGCCCGCGGAACCCTTCCCGCAGCGCCGCGGCGAGCATGACCGTGACGTACTCGGCCGGACGCTGTTCGGTGTAGGCGATTTCCGAGCGGGCGATTTCGAGGATGAAGGCCCCCGCCTCGAGCCTGATGGCCGTGCGGAAGACGGCGCGCGCCGTATCGTACGACATGGCGCGGATGTTCATGGCCGGCACGGTGAACCCGCCGCACTTGCCCGCCCCGCGCGCCACGTACAGTTCGTGGATGGACGCCGGCCGCACGCCCACCTGCTGACCGATCTCCCAGATCACCCAGCGGGCGAAATCGCGCTCGGCTTCGGTGGCACCGAACACCGCCTCGTGTACCAGGGTGTCGAACTGGGAGGTGGCCAGCACGGCGGCGTCATGCACCCGCAGTACACCGTCGGAAACCGTCAGGGCGCCGCCGAGCAGCGAAGCCGGGGTCATCGTCGAATCGGACATGAGCGATCGTCGGGGGTGGAAATGCTGAACTGGGGTCCGCTGTAAGTTCCCACTCTATGAACGGTGCCGGCAAGCCCGATGCCGGAGTTGCCATCGTGTTTCCCGCGGGCGAGGGCGTCCGGGCCTCGTCCGGGTGTGCGCCGACGCCGGCGTTACACGGCCGGCGTGATCATGAAGCGCGGGTCGGGTTTGGGGAGCGCATCCCACTCCGAGCGCGCCGCCTCGCTCCCGGTTCGCCCCAGCATGGCGTAGGCGAATTGCTTGCCCAGCTCCACCCCGGGCTGGTCGAACGCATTGACCCCGTACAGTTCACCCGCGTACGCGGTGGCAAGGGCAAAGAGCTGCATGAGTGCGCCGAGGTGCCAGGCGTCGATGCGGTCGATGTGGATGGTGGCATTGAAGCGGCCGCGCGCCGCGAGCGCCCCCGCCGTGGCCCGCTGTTCGATATCGATGAGTTCGCCCAGCGTGTGCCCGCCCAGGTAGCCGAGTTCGGGGATATCGGCGTGGCGCGCCGGAATGCGACCGTCGTTGGTGCGCCCGCTGACAGCCACGAAGGTGACCGTCTTGTCCGGCGGCCCCTCCATGAAGAGCTGCACCTGCGAGTGCTGGTCGGTGGCCCCGAGTGCCGGTAGCGGCGTGGGGCCCACCGAGGTGCCATCGGGGCGGATCTTGCCCAGCGATTCGGCCCAGAGCTGCACGAACCAGAGCGCGAGATCGCGCAGCGGATCCGCGTAGGGCATGAGCACCTGGACCGATCGTCCGTGCCGCGTGTCGGCCAGCCACTGCAGGACGGCAAAGGCGCCGGGGAGGTTGCCGGCGAGCTCGGTGCCCTGCGCCTGGGCCGTGATGTGCGCCGCACCGGCCAGCAGCGCCCGCACGTCGACGCCAATGAGCGCCGCCGGCAGAATGCCCACGGGCGAGAGCACCGAGAAACGGCCGCCCACGTTGGCCGGGATCTCCACCGCCGCGATCCCCTCGTCACGGGCGATGCGTCGCAGCGCGCCCACCTGCGGATCGGTCACCAGCACCAGATGTTCGCGCGCCGCCTCCTCGCCCACGGCCTGCGCCAGGGCGTCGCGCACGATGAGATACTGCGCCATGGTTTCGACCGTGCCGCCCGACTTCGACACCACGAGCACGAGCGTACGCGTGAGATCGAGCCGATCGAGTGTGGCCCCAATGGTCGCCGGGTCGACGTTGTCCAATACGTGCAGCCGCGGGCGCCCCCCGCGCTGCGCCGCGGTGAGTTCGTTCCAGCGCGGCGGACAGAGCGCGGTGCGCAAGGCGATGGGCCCCAGCGCCGACCCGCCAATGCCCAGCAGGAGGACATCGTCGAACCGGCCCTGCACCCGCTCGGCCACCGCGAGCGACGACGCCAGGAGCGGCTCGTTGGTGGCAAGGGTGAGAAAGCCGAGGTCGCCCGTGCGCGCATGCACGGCGGCGTGCGCGCGCGCAAAGGTGGCCGCGGCATCGTGCCACTCGCGTTCGGCAATGCCGGCACCGTGCGGCAGCACGCCGGCCATCATGTTCGTGAAATCGAAGGAGAGTGCCATGATCAAGGCTCCGGCAGGTCCACCACCAAACCATCGTGCGCCGGAGCGATTCCGGGAGGCAGTTCGGCGGCAAGCTGCGCGTGGAAGTTGTCGTGCGTGAGATGCGTGAAGTAGGTGCGGGCGGCGCCGACGCGCTGCGCCATGTCCACCGCTTCGGCGATCGAAAGGTGCGTGGGATGCGGCGTCCGCAGCAGGGCGTTGAGCACGAGCACCTGCACGCCGACAAGACTGGCCAGCGCCTCGTCGGGGAGCGTTTTGGCGTCGGTGATGTAGGCCAGATTGCCCACGCGGAAACCCACCACCGAGGCGCGTCCGTGCGGCACGGCGATGGGCAGCACCGACGTGCCATTCACCCGAAAGGCCGTCCCGGGGGTGATGGGGTGGAGCACCCCCTCCGGACGCGTCGTGCCGGGGAGCGGACGAAAGGCCGCATCGAAGATGTACGGGAAGCGCGCCTGCAGCGTGGCGAAGGTGGGAGGCTCCGCGTAGAAGGGGAGCGGGGCCCCGCGTCGGATCGTGATGGCGCGCAGATCGTCGATGCCGTGAATGTGGTCGGCGTGCTCGTGCGTGAAGAGCACGGCATCGACGGTGGCGATGCCGACCGCCACGAGCTGCAATCGCAGCTCGGGCGGCGTGTCCACCAGCAGGCGCGTGCCGTTGGCCGCCTCGATGACCACCCCGCAGCGCGTGCGCCGGTCGCGCGGGTCGGTGGACGTGCACACGGCACACTCGCAGCCCACCTGCGGCACGCCGAAGCTCGTGCCGGTGCCGAGGAACGTGAGGCGCACGCCGGTCGCCGGTCGCGACGTCAGGTCAGACCGTTTCGACCTTCAGCAGGTTGGTCGTGCCGGGCACGTCGAACGGCACGCCCGCGGTCACGAGCACGCGGTCGCCCTTGGTCACCAGATTGAGGTCGAGCGCCTCGCGCAGGGCCATGGCCACCATGTGATCGTACCCGCGTGCCGTGGGCACGAGACGCGGCACCACGCCCCACACGAGCGCCAGCTGGCGGCACACGCGTGGTTCGTCGGTGAGCGCGAGGATGGGCACGCTGGGACGGTGCGAGGACACGATGCGGGCGGTGAAGCCGCTCTTCGTGAACACCACCACCAGCGGCGCATCGAGCATGCGCACGGCCGCCACGGTGGCCGCGGCGATCGCTTCCTCGATGTTCACGCCGCTGACGACGCGCCGCTCGAGCCGCGCGCTGGCGCCCGGGCGCGGCCTGGTCTCGATTTCCCGGATGATGCGGCGCATCGCTTCCACGGCGAGGCGCGGGTAATGCCCCGCCGCCGTTTCCGCCGACAGCATCACGGCGTCCGTGCCATCGAGGATGGCATTGGCCACATCGCTGGCTTCCGCGCGCGTGGGACGCGGATTCTCGATCATCGACTCGAGCATCTGCGTGGCGGTGATCACCGGACGCCCCATGCGGTTGGCCGTGGCGATGATGTGCTTCTGGGCAATGGGCACTTCCTCGAACGGGAGTTCCACCCCCAGGTCGCCGCGCGCCACCATGACGGCGTCGGTGGACCGCATGATCTCCTCGATGTTCTCGAGCGCCACATCCTTCTCGATCTTCGCCACCACCAGCATCGTCCTGGGAATGAGCGCGCGCAGCTCATCGATGTCCTGCGCGCGCCGCACGAAGCTGAGCGCCACCATGTCAAGGTCGTTGGCCACGGCAAAGGCCAGATCGGCGCGATCCTTGTCGGTCAACGACGGAGCCGACACGGCAATGCCGGGCAGGTTCATGCCCTTGTTGCTGGTGAGCGTTCCCCCGTGCACCACGGTGCACCACACGCGCGGCGTCTCGACGCGCGTGACGACGAGCTCGAAAAGCCCATCGTTGATGAGCACGCGGTTGCCGGTGTTCACATCATGGCACAGATCGGCGTAGGTGATGGGGATTTCGTCTCCCGCGGCCACCTCCTCGGGCACGAGCACGACGGTGCCGCCCACTTCCAGCTCCCGGGGAGCGGGCAGCGCGCCGATGCGAATGCGCGGCCCCTGCAGATCGCCAAGAATGGCCACCGGGCGTCCGGCGGCGTCCGACACCGCGCGCACCATGGCGATCGTGCGCGCGTGCTGCTCGTGCGTGCCGTGCGAGAAGTTGATGCGGGCCACATCGAGGCCGGCGTCGACCAGCGTCCGGATGGCCTCGGCCGTGTTGCTGGCCGGACCGAGTGTGCCGACGATCTTGGTGCGCGGCACGTGCGCACGCTGAAAGGTGCTGGTCATCGTCTCGTGGTCATCCGCAGGCGAGGCGGCGCGTTCGGGGCCGGTGCGGGAGATGGACATGTCGGGCGTGGTGGTGGCCAAGGGAACCGGGGGAGTGGGGAGATCAGGAGGCGGCCGGCGCGAGCGCCGCGCGCTTGCGGGCCAGTCCGGCCAGCAACGTCACGAACGACTGCTCGAAGGAGGCGAGCCCCTCGGCGAGCAGCGTGTCGGTCACCGACTGGAGCGACACCCCGTGCGCCTCGAGCGCCGCCAGCGACCGCTCCGCTTCGGCCACCGACTCCGTCACCGATGCCCGCACTTCGCCGTGATCACGGAACGCCTCGAGCGTGGCGGGCGGGAGCGTGTTGACCGTGTCGGGACCGATGAGCTCCTCCACGTAGATCACATCGCGATACGCCGGGTTCTTGGTGCTGGTGGAGGCCCACAGCGGACGCTGCACGCGCGCGCCGCGGCTGCTGAGCGCGGCCCACCGCGCGCCAGAGAACGACGCCTGAAACAGACGATAGGCGAGCTTGGCGTTGGCAATGGCGGCCTTGCCCTGCAGGGCCAGCAGCGCCTCGGCGCGCTCGGGGGCGGCGGCGGCCAGGACGCCCAACTGCTTGTCGATGGCCGAGTCGACGCGGCTCACGAAGAAGCTGGCCACGGAACCGATGCGGTCGATGGGCAGGCCGGCGGCGGCGCGGGCTTCCAGGCCGGCCAGGTAGGCCTCGATGACGCGCGCATGCGCCTCGATCGAGAAGAGCAACGTGACATTCACGTTGATGCCGTCGGCAATGAGCTGCCGGATGGCCTCGGCGCCTTCTGGCGTGCCCGGCACCTTGATCATGAGGTTGGGGCGGTCCACGCTGGCCCACAACCGGCGCGCTTCGGCGACCGTTCCGGCGGTGTCGCGCGCGAGATCCGGTGAAACCTCCAGCGAGACGAATCCGTCTAGTCCCTGCGTCCGGTCGTAGACCGTGCGGAAGGCATCACAGGCCTGACGCACATCCGTGGCCGCCACTTCAAAAAAGGCGTCGCGGTCGGACAGCGCGGAGGGCAAGGTGGCCAGCTGGGCGTCGTACGCGGCACCCTCGGCCAGCGCCTTCTCGAAGATGGTGGGGTTCGAGGTCATGCCGGTGAGGGCATCCTCGGCAATCCGGCGGGCCAGATCCCCGTTGGAAAGCATGGTGCGGTCGATATAGTCGAGCCACAGGGACTGACCAGCGGCGTGCAGCGCGTGCAGGCGAGCGGACATGGGAACCGGAGAAGGCGCGTGAAGAGGAGGGGCAGCTATGGATGGTAATGTGCTGCACATGGCGGCGGCGAGAGCAGCGGCCGGTTGTTTCTGAAAATAGACGGTTACACCCCACACCCATTTCCACTTTCGTGAAGACTTTCTTGTTCTGCTCGCTGGTGCTCGTGCTGGCGACCGGCTGCGTGGGCGCCGGGCGGTCGGCCGGCGGCGCGGCCGCCCTGCCCGCCTCGTGCGGAGGCGGGGCAGCAACCGACGGTTCGTCGCTGGCCTCCGCGCCGGCGGCGGACGCGCTGGTCACCTTCGACAGTGCCTGGACGATCATCCGGCGCACCCACTGGGACACCACCTACAACGGGGTGAACTGGCAGGCGGTTCGCGACGAGCTGCGTCCCCGGGCCGCGGCGGCGCGCACGCGCGGCGAATTG
>Ga0315900_10003080_pt1 | contig 24684 bp, 23 predicted proteins | sample LakEriMetagenome_FD_203521 | JGI IMG/M metagenome (GOLD analysis project Ga0315900, IMG submission 203521) | Freshwater fungal communities from buoy surface, Lake Erie, Ohio, United States - Buoy 12 MA114 | ecosystem: Environmental > Aquatic > Freshwater > Lake > Lake biofilm | place: USA: Lake...
TCCGGCATTGAGCTGAACAACAAGTTCTTCAAGCTGGTGAGCTGGTATGACAACGAGTGGGGTTACTCCAACCGAGTCGTCGATCTCGTGAAATACATCGTGAGCAAGGGCCTGTGATTTAAACACACACAGCAACCTTCAAAGCCTTCGACGGGCCGGCTCACGCGAGCCGGCCCGTTTTGCGTTCCTGCTCAATTTACTCTCCCCATGAACCCTTTTTCTTTTTCCCAACCATGTCTTTGTCCTCTCAATTGCGGTTCCTGCCGCGGCCCTTCTGGGTTCTCGTAGGAGCCACCTTCGTCAACCGGTTCGGCGTGTTCGTCGTGCCGTTCCTGGCGTTGTTCATCACGCAGAACGGCAATTCGGCCACGCAGGCCGGTTTCGCCGTCGCTGCGTACTCGCTTGGCGGATTCGTCGCCGCGTGGATCGGCGGCTGGATGGCCGACCGGCTCGGGCGGAATGTCACCATGGCGGTGGCATCCATCGCCGGTGCCGGCTGCATGATCGCCATGTCGCAGGCGAGCGACTGGCGCATGCTGGCGCTGCTGTCCTTCATCACAGGTGCGATCACCGAGGCGGGTCCTCCCGCCAGCGCAGCATTGGTGCAGGACATTGTGCCGCCGGAGCAGCGCGTCATCGCCTTCGCGGTGCAGCGTTTTGCCGTGAACCTCGCGTGGTCGCTCGGCCCGGCCACGGCGGGCTTTTTGGCGGAATACTCGTTTTTCTGGCTCTTCGCCGTCGATGCGGCCACATCGCTGTTTTTCGGCATCATCGCGTGGAAGTTTCTGCCACGTGGACATCAGACGCCGAAGGACCAGGCAGGCTGGGGCCATGCGTGGCAGTCCATCCGGCAGAATCATGCCTTCCTCGCGCTGTTTGGCGCGTGCATGTGCCTGGCGTGGGTGTTTCGGCAGACAAACACGACCTTCCCGCTGCATTTTGAGCGCAATGGGCTGCCCATGCACGACTGTGGCCTCGTGCTGGCGCTCAATGGTGTGATGATCTGCCTGTTCGAGCTGTTGATCGCGAACACGCTGCGGAACTGGCCGGTGAAACTCGTGCTGGCGCTCGGCTATGTGCTCATGAGCACCAGTTTCCTCGTCTTCCACATCAGCGCCACGCTCACCGCGTTCGTGGTGATGATGGTGATCTTCACGATTGGCGAGATGGCGGCTTTTTCGCGTCAGCAGGCCTACGGAGCCAGTCTCTCGCCCGATGACATGCGCGGACGCTACGTGGGCTTCCTCAGCTTCGCGTGGTGTGCGGGCAACACGGCCAGTTCCGCGCTGGGCATGATGCTCTACGATCGCAATCCGACACTGCTGTGGACGATCAATGCCTCGCTCGGCATCGTGGCTGCGGCACTCATTCTCTCTACCCGCAAAGCTCGGTATCAAGAATGAAGAAGCTCAAGGCCGTGCGGCGAGCGAGAGCTCGATGATCCTCACGCAGAGATCTGGGAACTCGATGCCCACGGCCTTCGCGGCTTTGGGAAGCAGGCTGCTGCTGGTCATGCCGGGGATCGTATTGATCTCGAGCACGAAGGGGGCCTGGTCGCTGTCGCGCAGCATTACATCGACACGGCCATAGACCTCGGTGCCGCAGGAGCGGAAGGCCTTCAGCGCGGCATCCTGCACGGCCTTGGTTACTTCAGGGCTGAGGTTGGCTGGGCAGTGATAGTTCGTTTTACCCGTGCCGCTCATCCAGGGATACTTGTTGTTGATGTCGTAGAAGCCTTCGACGGGCTCGATGTGGATCACCGGCAGAACTTGGTCGCCGAGGATGCCGACGGTCAGTTCTTTGCCAGCCACGTAATCTTCGATGAGCGTGTCCTTACCAAACTTCTTCGCGTCTTCGATGGCGGCTTCGAATTCGGCCTGATGATGGCAGATGTGCACGCCGACGCTGGAGCCTTCACGCGGTGGTTTCACCACGAGCGGCAGTGAAATCTCCAGTGGCTGGCTGCCATCGAGCAAATAGGTCTGCGAGCGCGGTGTCGGTGCTCCGGCGGCGATGAAGCGTTGCTTGCTCAGCGTCTTGTCGAACGCGATGCGGCTGCCTTCGACGCCAGCGCCAGTGTAACGGATGCCACGCTGCTCCAGGATCGACTGAATCTGGCCGTCTTCACCGAAAGTGCCGTGGATCAGGTTCATCGCGATGAACGTGTCGGCGGGCACTTCAAAATCGGGACCGGTGACGTCGATCTCGACCACGTTTGCTCCCTTGGTGCGGAGAGCCTCGGCGACGCTTTCGGCCGTTTTCAGGGAGACTTTGCGCTCAGAGCCGGGGCCACCCATCAGCAGGGCGATTTTCTTGTTCGTGAGGTCGAGCATGGTGCGGAGTTATGGAATGCGGGGGGCGGGTTGGCAAAGGAATTGGCAAAGTCCGTGCCATGCGCCACGTCTTTCCCCGCAACCATGAAGCTGCGCTTGTTTTTCGCCTTTTTGCTCGCCGCAACCGCTACGGCGGCCGATTTCGACCTGCTCATCACGAATGCCCGGATCGCGGACGGCAGCGGCAAACGGCTTGTCAGTGGCAGCATCGCGGTGAAGGGCAGGAAAATTGTCGCTGTCGGCGAAATCGAAGGCACCGCGGATCAAACCATCGACGCGGGCGGAAAGGTGGCCGCGCCGGGTTTCATCGACGTTCACACGCACTCCGAGGATATCTGCCAGAATCCGGTGGCGGAGAATTTTCTGCGCATGGGAGTGACCACCATCATCACCGGCAACTGCGGCAACTCGCGGACGGATGTCGCAAAATTTTTCCAGGAGATCGGGGAGGCGAAGGTCACGCTGAACGTCGCCACGCTCATCGGCCACAATTCCGTGCGCAAGGAAGGCATGGGAGGCATATTTATCCGCGCGCCGGATGAAGCGCAGCTCGAAAAAATGAAGGCGCTCGTCGATCAGGCGATGCAGGACGGCGCGGTCGGTTTGAGCACCGGTTTGATCTATGTGCCGGGTTCCTTTGCCAAAACCGAGGAGATCATCGCGCTCGCGAAAGTCGCGGCGAAGCATGACGGCATCTATGTCAGCCACATGCGCAGCGAAAGCGTGAAAATTTTCGACGCGCTCGATGAATTCATGCGCGTGCTGCGGGAGTCCGGCTGCCGGGGCGAGGTTTCCCATATCAAACTCTCCGGTCCCACCGCCTGGGGCAAGGCGGGTGAACTGCTCGCCGTGCTCGACAAGGCGCGCGCGGAAGGTTTGAAGATCACGCACGATCAATATGCCTACACCGCCTCCAGCACGGGCCTGCGGCAGTTGATTCCCGACAGCGCCCTCGAAGGAACACGCGAGGACTACCTCGCGAAGCTGGCCGATCCGAAGCAAAAAGCCGACATCCTGGCCAAAATGGCCGAAATCCGCGAACGCCAGGGCCGCAAGGACTATGGCTATGCCGTGATCGCGAAATTCAAAGCCGATCCGGCGCTCAACGGCAAATCCGTGGCCGAGGCCGCGAAGATCGTGCGCGGGTCTGACACGCTCGACGAACAAATCGAACTCGTCCTCGACATCGAGGCACGCGGCGGTGCCAGCGCGATCTTCCATGGCATGGACGAGAAGGATGTTCAGACCTTCATGCAGCACCCGCTCACCATGATCGCCAGCGACGGCGGGCCGCGTCGTCCTGGCGAAGATGTGCCGCATCCCCGCAGCTACGGAGACAACGCCCGCGTGCTGGGGCGCTATGTGCGTGAATTGAAACTGCTGTCTCTCGAAGAAGCGGTGCGGCGGATGACCTCGCTGCCTGCGCAGACGTTCCAACTCAAGGATCGTGGCATGATCAAGGCCGGTGCCTTTGCGGACATCGTGATCTTTGATCCTGCCAAGGTGAACGATCCGTCCACCTTCGATGATCCGCATCACTACGCCGAAGGATTCACCGATGTCATCGTGAACGGCGGCGCAGTCATCCGCGAAGGCCAGCTCACCGAGGTGCGCAGTGGCGGCCCTTTACGGCTCAAATGACGCCGCAAACCCATTCACCGATGCTCTTGGCGGCTTGATCGGACATGAGGGCTTCCGTCTGGCATTCGTCGGCTGAAAAATCTCCTCGCCTCGCGATGCGTCCGGCCTTCCAAACGTGAACTTCACGCGGATAAGGGCCAACTTTGCGCGGATCACTCCAGGTGTGGATGCCGAGGGTGTGTGGATTGACGGCGGCGGAGATGTGCATGGGCCCGCTGTCCACGCTGATGCAGTATTTCGCGCGGCGCATGATCCAAATGAGCTCGGGAAGCGAGGTCTGGTGGCTCCAGTCATGAATGTGGCCGCCGGTGGGACGGGTTTTGTCTTCGGTCATGCCGACGAGCACGACCGGATGTGGTGCGAGCGCATCGCAAAGCGCCTGCAGCGCGGCATTCGAGAGCGATTTCCCCTCACCACGCGACCAAGGATGTACAGCGATGAAATTCGTGAACGATTCCGGCCAGCCGGCGGGCGGATTGCCTGCGGGAAGCTCAAATGTGATGTCTTCCGGCTCGATTTGGATGCCCAGGGCGCTGGGCAGCTCCAGATAGCGGTCCACCGCATGCGCTCCGGCATCGACAGCCACAGTGTGCTGGTAAAACCAGTGCGCGCCTTCTCGGGCGTCGGACAGTCCGATGATGGTTTGTGAGCCACGCCAACTGCTGACGAGGCCGCTGCGAAGCAGTCCTTGGAAATCGAGAACGATCTCCGGTTCCTCGCGTGGCAATAGCATCCAGCCGCGCCGCCAGTTCCAGAAACGCAGCAGTCCGGCGAGGCCGCGGAACGTTTTGCGCGGGAAAGGGATCACCTCGTCGATGAGCGGGCTGCCTTGCAGCAACGGTGTCCATTCGGTGTTGGCGAGCCAGCGTATTTTGAGATGCGGATGCGCGTCGTGAATCGCCTTCACGGCGGGCAGGGTGTGCACGATGTCACCCAAAGAGCTTGGTTTGACGATGAGCGCGGATTTGAAGTCGCGCAGGCTTGGAAGCTGGCGCGTAGCGGCGCTCATTTGCCCAAGGCGAGTCGGTCGGCGAGGAGCGAAGGCAGGCCGGCCTCGCGGATTTTCCGCTGGGCGGTCTCGATGTCGTATTCCAGGCGGCGGATGGAGATGGTCTGCGCCTGCACGTCGTAAATGGCATATGCGGCGCGCCAGTCGCCATCGCGCGGCTGGCCGACGCTGCCAACATTGACGAAGTACTTCACGCCACGCTGGAGCGTGATGTCCGTACCCCTCGCGGCCCTGACCGCGTCGTCTTTTTCAAAGATGCGGGGAACATGGGTGTGGCCGTAAAAGCACACCTGGGTGAACTGGTAGCTGAAGCTGGCCATCGCATCAAAGCGGTTGGTCACGTAGCCCCAGTTGCCGGGGGAATCGAGCGTGGCATGGACGATGGTGAAGTCGCGCACCTGGCGGACGAGCTTCAGATCGCGGAGCCATTGGCGCTGCTCCTCACTGAGCTGTTGGCGAGTCCAAAGCAAGGCGTTCTGGGCCAGCGGGTTGAGCTCCTCCAGCCCGCTCTCGCTGGCGGCGCCCTCGTCGTGGTTTCCTCGGACGACGGGGCAGCCCATGTCACGCACGGTTTGCAGGCACTCAGCCGGATTGGCCGCGTAACCGACGATATCACCAAGACAAACGTAATTGGCACACCCCTGCTCCTGAGCGTCCCACAGAACGGTCTGCAGGGCTTCCAGGTTTGCGTGGATGTCTCCGAAAATGGCGAACTTCATCGTCGATGGTTGGTCGGCCGGTCATCTTCGGGACATGTGCCGGGAAATCAAGCATTTCGGCATCGGAAACCTGCCGACGCCGGGCAAAAAGAAGCGGGGCGAACCACCCGGTCCGCCCCGCTTGCAGTTTGAAGGTCCAACAGCCAGAAGGAACACCTCTTTGAAAGTTTCGACTGAACCGTCACCGGCTCGATGTCTGATGATATCTTTCCACAATCTGGAAAGCATGAGTCAGACGGGCGTAAATGAGTTGTAAGCAGCTTGTAAGGCGGCGGGATCAGGCCGTGACACGTTCGTAGCGGCGGAATTCGAGGTCGCCGGAGGTTTCAAGCACTTCAGCGAGATGAAAGAGGTGCTCAAAAGGAGGCAGGAGGACATCGCCTTCGTAATCCTTGGTGATATAAGTCAGGTAAAGGCCGTCGCAGCGCGGGAGGAGGTCTTCAAAAACACGTGCGCCGCCGATAACGAAGACGGTATCGGCATTGCCGCAGACTTTGGGCAGCTCGGCGATGTCGCGAATGACGGTGACGCCCTCGCGGGGCTGCATGGTGCGGCTGAGAACGATGTTCTGGCGTCCGGGCAACGGTTTGCTGATGGAATCGAAGGTGGCGCGGCCCATGAGGATGGGATGGCCGAGCGTGGTGCTCTTGAAGAACTTCAAATCCTCAGGGTAATGCCATGGAAGTTTGCCTTCACGTCCGATGACGCGGTTCGCGGACATGGCGACGATGGCGAGGAGGCGCATGGGTGGGAATGGCGAAATCCGAATGAGGAATGACGAATGTTACCAGAGGTCGATCGGTTGATGGACGTCGGGGCGGATGAGCTCGGTTTCTGGGAGGGTCTCGGCGAAACGGCGCATGAACCACTGCTGCGCGGACTCCTCGCCGTGGACGAGCAGCATTTTCTTCGGCTTCACCTTCTCGGCGTAATCAGCGATCTGCTCACGCGTGGCGTGGGCGCTGAGGTCGAAGCTCTCCACGCGGGCGCGGAGAGGCACGGCGGGCAGGTCGCGGGCGAGTTTGATCATGTCGCCTTCCTTCGCATTGCGGATCTTGTAGCCGGGGGACTCGGGATCGGTGTAGCCGACGAAGGCGATGGCGTTGCGCGGGTTGTCGAGGAACTTCCACGCGAACTGGTTGCTGGCCGTGTGCTCGGTCATCATGCCGCTCGAGAGAGCGTAGAGGGTGCGCGGGCTGGAGACGATCTCCTGCCGCTTGCGAGGGTTTTTACGTGGCACGAGCATGTCCACGTCTTCCAAGAGACGGAAGCCGGGATAGCTGCGGCGGCTGCGGGAGGCGTAGTGGTCGTAAAGCACGGTGATCTTGGTGCTGAGGCCGCCAATGTAGAGCGGCATCTCTGGAATGAGGTCCTCCTGATGCAGTTCGTGCAGCATGAGCATGACCTCCTGCGTCTTGCCGAGGGCAAAGACGGGGATGAGGAGCGCGCCACCAGCCTCGTGCGTGTCGCGGATCAATGCGGCGAGGCGTTCCTTTTCGCCTTTGCGGGAATAACCTTCAGGGCGGGCATGATCGCCACGCGTGGTCTCGATGATGAGCACGTCGATGCCGCTGGTGGGGAAGTCGGCCGCGCGGCAAATGGTCTGGTTTTCAAAATTCACATCGCCGGTGTAGAAGAGCGTGTTCGAGCCTTCACGGATCAGGATGCCGGTGGAGCCGAGGATGTGGCCGGCGTCGAACATTGTGGCCTCCAGCTCGGTGTCCGGGATGGTGAAGGAGCGGTCGATGTCGCGGTAGATCCAGTTCGCGCGGATTTGGTCGAGCTCGCGGTGCGTGAAGAGCGGATACTCCGTGACGCTGTCCTCCTCGCGCTGCTTGGTCATGACGTTGACCGAGTTGTGCAGCATGGCGGAGGAAAGCTCGCCGGTGACCTCGGTCATCAGTACTGGGGTGTGCGGCTGTTTGCGCTGCAGCACGGGCAGTGAGCCGATGTGATCGTGATGCGCATGCGTGATGAGGATGGCGTCGGCGGAATCATGTGGCAGCGGACCGAAGTCCGGCAGCGCGTCAAAGCCCACTCCCTTCGGGTGCATGCCGGAGTCCATCACGACACGATTGTCCCCGGTTTCGAGGAGGTAGGAGTTGGCGCCGATCTCACGGCGGCGCGTCAAATTGCGGAAACGCATGCGAATTGGAAAAAGGAGGCCGACACTAGGGGCTTGAGGCCCTTGCGCAAGGAGTGTTTAACCCCTCACGGCCCCGGCGATGCGCGCGAAGAGAGTCGAGGCCGCCAGCAGGGCCGCGGGAAGCGTCGGCGGGCACCAGAGGAGCGCGGACTGGAAGGCAAGAAAGCCAATGACGAGCGCGGCAAAGATGAGGCCGAGGCCGCGAGTGAGCGCGTTCTTCTTCGGAACACGAAACACGAGCCAGAAGCCCGCGCCTGCCGCCAGCGTCCACACAATCCACTGCGCATAGGCCGGGAGAATCTGGATGCGCGGCATCACGAGCACGCTGGCGAGCGCCTGCGCGTGCAGACGGGCGATTCCGCCGCCGGCGTCGTCGTCCGTGCCGATGATGACGACCTTGCCGCGACCGAGGTTTTGTTTGTCAGCGTCTGTGACGGCTCCGGCGAGATCGGAGGTCATCAGATTAAGCGCATCGACCTCTGGAACGGCTTGCTTCGTGTCGATGATCATCTCGCCACCGGAAAGCAGGGGGACGAAGCCGCCGTTCGCGAGATACGCGCCTGCTCCCGAGCCGAGAAGCAGGCGATGGGCGAGGTAAGGAGTGCCTGAAGCGCGTGCGAGCGTCTGCGCGAGGACGGTGGGGCGGAGGCGCCCGCCTTCCTGCACGGCGTAGGGCAGCAACGTGTGATCCTTGTCCTTCCGTGTGATGGTGACTCCAACCTCGGCCTGGCGGCGCAGCATTTCATCAGGAGCGACGATCAAAGCGCCGAGCGCGGGCACTTTATTGAGTTCACCGGCGACTTTTTGAAAGCGTGGCAGCGCTTCATCGAATCCGCCCAAAAAGGCGGGCGAGTCCGCGTCCGGTGCGAGTTGCGCCTCAATGCCCATGACGATGCTGGGAAACGGCAGCAGCGCCTCGGCGGCCTCGCGGGTGAATTCAGGCGGTGGTTTGCCCCAGTTCAGCGCCTCGGGTATGACGATGACGGATGGCTCGAAGGCATGCAGCCCTTTGAAAACCATCTGCCAGTCGAGCGGGCGCGGCGGCCAGCCGGCGTATTCCTTCCGGTCGGCGGCACGCATCTTCACCAGCACGACAGGCGTTTCGGCGGCTTTCGCGGCGGTCTGTTCAAAACGATCACGCGAGTTGGCGACGAGAAAGTCGAGAAACAGCTCGTCCACCTTTTGAAATCGTCCCGCGTGATGCTCCCGATCAAGCCACCAGCCGAGGCTGCCGAGGAGTGTGAGCAGGAGGAAGGCGCGGATCATGAATTTCGTGCGGACGATGTTCTCAAAGGCTCCTCATCCCCGCCCTCTCCCGCCAGGGAGAGAGGGGACTGCTCCGCCGCCGATCAGGCGGCGGATGAGTCGGCGGCCGCGGACACCGGAGCTGCTTCCTCCTTCTCGGCGGCAAATTTGAGGCGCTTATGCTCCTCATCGAAGGAGACCTTCACGTTGTCGCCTTCGCGCACGTCTCCGCGCAGGAGGTGCTCTGCCAGCGGGTCCTCGATGTGCTTTTCCACGGCACGTCTCATCGGACGCGCGCCATACTGCGGATCGTAGCCCTCTTTCATGAGGAACTCGCGGGCGCTGTCGTCGAGCGTGATGTGGATGTTCTTTTTCTTGAGGCGGGTGACGACCTTGGAGACCTCGAGATCGACGATGGTGTTGAGCTGGGTTTTCTCCAGCATGCGGAAGATGACGATGTCGTCGAGACGGTTGAGGAACTCCGGTTTGAAGAACTTCTTCGCGGCCTCGTGAATCTTGCCCTTGATGCCTTCGTTGTCGGCGGTGTCCTGCTGCATGGCCATGAAGCCAAGGCTGGTCTGGCGTTTGATCTGCTCGGCGCCGACGTTCGAGGTGAGGATGACGATGGTGTTCCGGAAGTCGATCTTGCGGCCGAAGTTGTCGGTGACCTGGCCTTCCTCAAGAATCTGCAGCAGCAGGTGCATCACATCAGGGTGCGCCTTCTCGACTTCGTCGAAAAGGATGACGGAATACGGACGACGGCGCACGGCCTCGGAAAGCTGGCCGCCTTCCTCGTAACCGACATATCCCGGAGGCGCGCCGATCAGGCGGCTGGCCGTGTGCTTCTCCATGTATTCGGACATGTCGATCTGGATCAGCGCCTCGGCGGTGCCGAACATGAACTCGGCGAGGTTCTTCGCGAGGAAGGTCTTGCCGACGCCGGTGGGACCGAGGAAAAGGAAGGAGCCGATCGGACGACGCGGATCCTTCAAGTCGGCGCGGGAGCGGCGCAGCGCCTTCGAGATCGCGATCACGGCCTCGTCCTGGCCGATAACCTTGCCCTTCAGCTCGGCTTCCATCTTCAGCAACTTCTCGGCCTCGGCCTGCTCCATGCGCTGGAGCGGCACGCCGGTCCATTTGGAAACGACGGACATGATGTCCTCCTCGGTGACATCGACGATGCGCTCGTGGCTGGTGGAGCGCCAGTGCTCCAGCACGTCATCGTAGCGTTTTTTCGCGTTTTTCTCACGGTCGCGGAGGTTCGCGGCTTTTTCGAAGTCCTGCTCCTTGATGGAGCCTTCTTTCTCAAGGCGGATCTCCTCGATCTCTGCCTCGATGGCCTTGAGCTCGGCCGGACGTGTCATCGCGGCGATGCGGGCCTTCGATCCGGCCTCGTCCATGATGTCGATGGCCTTGTCCGGCAGGAAGCGGGAGGGCAGGTAGCGCGAGCTGAGGTTCACAGCGGAGCGCAGGGCGTCGTCGGCATACTTCGCCTTGTGATGCAGCTCGTATTTGCCACGCAGGCCAAAGAGAATCTTGATCGCGTCCTCCACGGAGGGCTCCTCGACCTTCACGCTCTGGAAGCGGCGCTCCAGCGCGGCGTCCTTCTCGATGTACTTGCGATATTCGTTGAGCGTGGTCGCGCCGACGCATTGCAGCTCGCCACGGCTGAGCGCGGGCTTGATGATGTTGCTCGCGTCCATCGCGCCCTCGGCGCCGCCGGCTCCGACGATGGTGTGCAGCTCGTCGATGAAGAGGATGACGTTCTTCGTGCGGCGGATCTCATCCATGACCGCCTTGATGCGCTCCTCAAACTGGCCGCGATATTTTGTGCCCGCGACCATCAGGGCGAGGTCAAGGGTGATGACACGCTTGTCCCGCAGGATTTCGGGAACGTTTCCGGCGGCGATTTCCTGCGCCAGTCCTTCGACGATGGCGGTCTTGCCGACACCGGCCTCGCCGATGAGAACCGGGTTGTTCTTCGTGCGGCGGCAGAGAATCTGGATCACGCGGGCGATCTCGTCCGCACGACCGATGACCGGGTCCATCTCTCCTTTTTGCGCGAGTTCGGTAAGATCGCGGCCAAAGGCCTTCAGCGCGGGTGTCTTTTCGTTCTTTTTCTTGTCGCCGCCTGCCGGTGTGTTGCCGCTCGGGCTCACGGGCTCGCTTTCCTCTTCTTCCTCCTCGTTTTGCGAGGTGAAGTTGGGGTCGAGTTCCTTCAAAATCTCGCTGCGTGCCTTGTCGAGGTTCACGTCAAGGTTGCGCAGCACCTGCGCGGCGACGCCTTCTCCCTCGCGCAGCAGGCCGAGCAGGATGTGCTCGGTGCCGACGTAGCTATGGTTGAGCGCTTTCGCTTCTTTGGAGGCCAGCGCGAGCACCTTCTTCACACGCGGCGTGTATGGGATGTTGCCGACCATCTTCGTCTCCGGGCCGGAGCCGACCTGCTGCTCCACCTGCATGCGCACGGTCTCGAGATCGAGTCCGAGCTTGGTCAAAACATTCACGGCGACTCCCTGGCCGAGCTTGATGAGCCCGAGGAGCAGATGCTCGGTGCCGACGTAGTTGTGGTTGAAACGGTCCGCCTCCTTGCGGGCGAGTGCCAGGACCTGCTGGGCGCGTGGGGTGAAATTATTCATGATTCAGGTGTGGAGGGCGGGCCTCCGGTGGTGGTTTGAGATGAGGGAGAATTACCCGGGCCGTCGATGGATTGCAACCGGGCGCGGGTGATTTCAGCCCGCATGCTGTCGCGCTCGTCGGGGGCGAGTTCGCGGGCCGCGGCGAGCTGCAAATGCGCGGGCTGGATTTCCAAAAGAAGCATGTCGAGCAGGCTGCGGTCGCAGTTGCCGACGAGATCGAGATCCGCGCCGAGGCGGAGCATGGAAAGCAGGTTCAAAGCCTCTTTCGAGGACAGGATGTGCGCGTAGCGCAGGATGGCGAAGGCACGGCCCACCTGGTCATGCAGCATTGTCTGGTGGTCCTCCTTGAGCTTGGCGCGGGCGTTTTGCTCGCTGCGCACGACGCCCTCGATGACTTTTTCGATCTGCGCGATGATCTCGGGCTCTGCCTCGCCCAGCGTGTGCTGATTCGAAATCTGGAAGAGATTGCCGAGCGCCTCGGTGCCCTCGCCGTAAAGTCCGCGCACGGCGAGGCCGATCTTGCCGACGGCCTTGATGACCGGGTTGATCTGCTCCGTGAGCACGAGCGCCGGCAGATGCAGCATCACCGAGGCGCGCATGCCGGTGCCGAGATTCGTCGGGCAGGCGGTGAGGTAACCGAGTTTTGTGTCGAAGGCGAAGGGCAGCGAGTCTGACAGTTCCGTGTCCACCCGGTCCACGAGATCATACGCGCTTTGCAGATTCAGGCCGGGGCGGATGCCCTGGATGCGGAAGTGGTCCTCCTCATTGATCATGATGGAGATGCTCTGCTTCCGATCCACCACCACAGCGCAGCCAGAGGAGCGCGCCGCGTGCTCGCGGCTGACGAGATGGCGCTCCACGAGCACCTGCTTTCTGATTTTGCTCAGGTCGGTGTAGTCCTCGCTGTAGCCGTCTCGCATCTCGGGCAGGTTTTCGACGGCCGGACGCACTTGTTCGAGCAAATCAATGCGCTGGCGCTCCTGGCTGAAGCCGGGGAAGGGGAATCCACGCAGATTGCGCGCCAGACGTACCCGCGAGGTCATGACGATCTCGGAGTGCGGGCCGGCGCCCTTCATCCAGTCGGCGGGATTTTTGATCAATGTGGCAAAGCGCATCATGCGGGTGCGAAAGTTCGACGTGACAACATGGATACGCGTTGAATGCCATGCAAGGACGGCTCCTGCTCAAAACCTCTCCTCATTTGCTCGGGGTCTTGGGCTGGAGGCGCTCGATTTCCGCCTTCAACTTCGCGGCGTCCTCGTAACGCTCCTCCTTCACCGCCAGGTCGAGGGCGGCGCGCAGTTTGTTCATATCCACTGGCGGCGTGGCGGGCGGTGCCGCCGGCACGGGCGGCGGCTCCTCGCGAACGACGGAGGCGCGCTGGCGCGGGAGCAACTGTGGCGCGGCCGCGCTCTTGCCCGGTCTCTTGCCCACATGGCGCGTGCCCTTGTGCATGTTGCGCAGAAGGCCGTCCAATCCTTCACGGAAGGCCGTGTAGCATTCCGGGCAGCCCATGCGGCCGATTTTTTTAAGCTGCGACGCGGTGAAGCCGCATGCGTTGCACACGACTTCCATCGACTCCTCGGAGCGGTGCGACGGCGTGAGAAACGCCTCCGCGAGACCGAAGCCGGTCTCCTCGGTCACGCCCTTGGCCTTCGAGCACTCCTCGCACAGATTCACCGTGGTCATCTGACCGTTGATGATCTGGGTGAGGAAGACCGTGGCCTCCTTCTCGCATACGTCGCATTTCATGGGTTCAAACAAGCGCGGCTTTCATGCCACTTGAGGTGATACGATTGCCGACACGTACTGGTTATGACAGAGAAACGCCCCCGTCAACCAATGCCCTGAGCGGCCAGCCACTCGTCCAGTTCCGCCTGCATCTGCGGGTGCTTCGCAAAGCTGTAGTGAAACGTCCGAAAACCCAGCCGCGTCGCTGTGGCGATGTTTGCTGCAAGATCGTCGATGTAAAACGTGCGCGTCGGGTCCAGGTCGAGCTGCGCGATGGTTTTTTGGAAGATTTCCTCGCCCGGTTTCGAGCAGCCCGCCGAATACGAGTAAACGCCGCCAGAAAAGTGGCGGAAGATGGGGAAAGTCCGCAAAAAGTAGTCCTTGTGAATGCCGCTCGTGTTTGAGAGCAGGAACATCGGCAGCTTTCCTGACAGCGCGTCCAGCGTGGTGTGCATCGGCTCGTTCTGCGTGAAAATCTCGCACCAGATCGCCTCAAACTCCGCCGCCGTGCCGCGAAAGCCCGTCGCCGCGATCGCCTCGCGCACAAACGTCGCGTCATCCATGCGTCCGTCCTCATACGGCAGCTTGATGTCGTCGAACAGCGTCATCACCGTCTCTGCCGGATGTTCGCACTTCTCCGCCAGCCGTCGGGCGGCGATGCTGAAGTCGAAATCGATGAGAACTTTGCCAACGTCGGAAAGCAGAACAGGCTGGGGCATGTGGGCGAGATAAAAGCGATCAAGCCTGCTGCCAAGTCATCGTTTGAGCCACAAATCACCGCAGAAAAGCGCCACGCCAGCCCAGATCAGGGCAAAGGAGGCCAGGGCCGCGGTGCTGACCGGTTCATGATACATCAGCGCGCCGACGAGGAACTGTCCTGTGGGCGCGAGGAACTGCAAAACGCCCAGCAACGCGAAGGGAAGCTGCCGCGCGCCGTGCGCGAAGCCGAGCAGCGGAATGGTCGTGATGACGCCGAGACCGATGATCAGCGCCAAATCTCGTGAAGAGGCCGTTCCCCAGATGGAAACGCCGCCTTGCTGGCACCAGAGTAAAAACACGGCCGCCACTGGAATGCCGACCATCGTTTCCATCCCGAGTCCCGGCAGCGATCCGAGCGGCGATTGACGTCGTGCGAGGCCGTAGAGCGCGAAACTGCCCGCCAGCAACAAGCCAATCCATGGAAAACGGCCCACCAACACGATCTGCGTCGCCACACCGCACGCGGCGGAGGCGATGCTGAGCTTTTGCAGCGTGGAAAGCCGCTCGCCCAGCAGGCGGCTGCCGATGAGCACGTTCAGCAGCGGATTGATGAAGTAACCAAGGCTGCAATCAATGATACGCCCGTGCTGCGCGGCCCACACAAACACACCCCAGTTGATGGCGAGCAGAAATGCCGACCACGCATGCGCTTTGACCAGCGTGAAGTCTCGCAGCGATTTCAGAAAGCCCGCCCACTCGCCGCGCAGCATGAGCAGCGGCAGGACCGTGGCCATCGTCCACACCACGCGCTGCGCCAGCGCCACATCGCTGCCGAGATGGCCGATCTGCTTCCAATACACCGGCAGGACGCCCCACAACCCGAAAGCCATGACTGCGCTGAGCACGGCACGGGCTGGAGGACGCGGTGAGTGCATGCCGCTTTACTTCATCAACTCCGCCACTTTCGGCGAGATCGCGTCGGCCCAGATTTGGTAACCGGCGGGGGAGAGGTGCAGGAAGTCGGGCATCACGGCCTTGTCCAGCTTGCCGTCGATGAGCGGGAATTTGGGGCCGATGTCGAGGTAGAAGATGTTTTTGCCGTCATCGAGCTTTGAGATGATCGCGTTGACCTGCTTGAGCTTGTCATTCTGTGGATTGAGCTGGCCGTCCGGCTTGCTGCCACGCGGGAAGACGGCCAGGAGCAGGATTTTCGCCTGCGGCTGCTTGGCGCGGATGGTTTCGACGATGGCGGTGACACCTTTGGCGATGCCCTCGGCCGTATCTGTGGCTGAATTATTCGTGCCGATCATCAGGACGCATGCCTTGGGCTTGATGCTGCCGTCGAGCTCGCCGTTCTGGATGCGCCAGAGCACATGTTGCGTGCGGTCGCCGCCGATGCCGAAGTTCGCGGGTGAGTAGGCGCTGAAGGCCTTCGCCCACACCTCCTTGCCAGCCCCGGCCCAGCCTGCGGTGATCGAGTCGCCGAGGAAGACAAGCTGCGCCTTCCCCTCCTTCGCGATGGCGACGAATTTTTCATGCGAGGCGGCAAACCCTGGGTTCACTTTGCCATCGGGGCCAAATTTCTGCGCCGGCACGTCCGGTGGCTGAGGGGGCAGTTTCACCGCAGGAGCGGCGGGTTTCGCCGGAGCCGCTGTCTGCGCCTGAACGGTGGCGGTGATGAGAAGTAGAGTCGAGAGGGCGAGCGATGTGATTTTCATGCGAGTGGATTTTGGGAGTTCGGGAGTCGAATGGCAATGCCAAATGCGAAAGGAGGCTGGTGGTGTTTCTGACACGGCGTAAAAACAAATGAGCAGCCAGTTCATGGCTGCTCATCGGGTCACGCGCTGATGAAAGCGTGATTACTTCTTCTGAAGCGGGGCCGTTTCAGCGCCGGCGGGCACTTTGTCGGCGGGCACCAGCTTCCAGAGCGCGCCGCGCTCGCTGGTGTAGGGATCGACGGGGCCGCCGTAGTTCGCGGTGGCGTGGGTGAGGTAGAGATTGCCCTCGGCATCAAAGCCGCTGCCGGTGGGGCGCAGCGGGGTGTCGAGGTCGAGCAGTTCCTGCATCTGCCATTTGCCGCCGTCCTTGGCGATACCCCAGACCTTGCCGCTGCCCCAGTCGGCGCAGAAGTAGATGCCTTCGAGGCTTGCATTGGCCTTGCTGCGGCTGACACCGATGTTGATCACGCAGTTGCCCTGATCGACGTGGCTGTATTCGGCCACGGGCAGAATGCCCACGCGGGCGGTGCCGTCGCCGTCCACGGTGGTGGAGGTGCCGTCAGGATTCTTTTTCTCAACCTGAGGGAAGACATGACTGCCGCACATGAATTTCCAGCCGTAGTTCTCGCCGCCTTTGCTGCCGGCGGGCTGCATGTTGATCTCTTCCCAGTGGTTCTGGCCGATGTCGGCGATCCAGAGGTCGCCGGTCTTCGCGTCAAAGCTGAAGGTCCACGGATTGCGCAGACCGTAGGCCCAGATTTCCGGCCGGGCCTTCGGATGAATCTTGGAGAAGGCCAGTTCCGTGACGCCGAAGAGGGTCATTTGCTGCGGCAGGGTGATGAAGGGGTTGTCCTTCGGGATGCTGTAGTTGCGGTCGGGGGTGGTGTTGTCCACGTCGATGCGGAGCATCTTGCCCATGTGCGTGTGCAGGTCCTGGCCGGTGCTGATCACATCGCCTTCCCAGCCGCCGTCGCCGCTGCCGATGTAAAGATAACCGTCAGGGCCAAAGGCGATCTGGCCGCCGTGATGGTTGCAGTAGGGGAAGTCGAGCTGCATGAGCACCTTGATGGTGTCCATGTCGGCCTCGTCGGGCTTGTTCTTCTTCGCCTTGACCTCGCAGATCATGGAGGCGCCGTTGAACCACATGTCGGCGTAGCAGAAGAAGATGCGGCCGTTCTCTTTGAACTTCGGGTGGAAGGCCACGCTGTAGAGGCCGAGCTCGAGGAAGGAACTGATGGTCTTGTCCTTGATGTCGAGGAAGGGCTTCCTGTTCTTTTTACCGTCCTTGATGATCTGGATGACGCCGGGGCGCTCGCAGACGAACAAGCGGCCGCTGCCATCCGGCGCTCCGGCGACGGCGACGGGATCGACCAGGTCGCCCGCCACTTTCACAAGAGCGACGGCAGGATTGCCGGGCAGCTTGCCGCCGGGCTGGATGGTGGTCGGATCGGCGGAGAGCGCAGGCACGGCCAGCAGGCCGAGTGCGAACGTGAGGGTGTTTTTCAATTTCATGGTTTGGGTGGGAAAGAACGCTGAGGCTATGAAACCGTCTTTCATACGGCAAGCATGAAATCACCGTCTATGAAGCAAAGGTTTGGAGGACGACGGGCGCTCTCATCCGTCGATTCGGAAAGCTGCCGCCACACCCGACGGACAAGAGTGTCCGTCGTACGGTTAAAGCGTCTGGATGAATCGGTCCGCCTCGGCGATGGAGCGGTTCATCTGCTCCAGCAGGCGCTGGATGTCGCCTTGGATGTTGTCCGCCTTCCCACGCAGCGAGCCGATGGCCGCGGCGTTGAGATTATGCTTCAAATACAGCACTTGGTCGCGGAACTGGCGCAGCACCGGGTCCATGGTGGCCTCGGCGGCATGCAGAGAGCTCGAGAGCTGCTCGAAACGGCTGCGGGTGTCCGCCAGCTTGCGGCGGCTGTCGGCGGCTAGGGAGGCGTTCTCATACTGGCGGATTTCCTTTTCCCACTCGCGGAAAAGATCGCGAGCCACGGTGTCCACCTCGCGGATTTGATCACGCACCGCCGTCGCCTGGGCCTCGCAGTCCTCGTATTCGCCTTTGAAGCGGTTGTAGGCGCTCTCGAGGTTGCCGCCGCGATAACCGGTGAGTTTTTGAAGCTGCGTCAGCGCGTCCTTGAATTCCTCTCCCGCTTCCTTCTGCTCGCCACGCGCGGCTTTGACGGCGCTCTTCAGCAGGTCTCGCTTCTCGTAGCCCAGTTTCTCCCAGGCTGCGTAGTAGATCGAGTTGCACGAGGCCAGCGTAAAGGCCAGCGCGGCGAGGATGAGGCGGGAATTCATGATCGAAGGGATCAGCCCACGAACTTCAGACTGCCGATCTGGCCGGCGGCCATGGCGGCGTGCTGGGCGTCGGTGCAGGCGGAGTTTGTCGGCGCGTCGGCAGCGGCATCGCTCTTTTCGAGCAGGCCGTTCTGGGTCATCCAGGCCTCCACTTCGTCACCGCTGATGTCGGCGAGCATGGTGCCATTGATTTCGACGCAGGGGGACAGCGGCTGGCCGCTCTTCTGCTCCATCTCCCAGCGGAAGGCGGGGTTCTTGATGATGTCCTTCTCCTCGTAATCGAGTCCGTATTTGCGGAAGATGGCGCGGACGCCTTCGCTCCAGCCACAGTAGGTTTTCAGGTAGGCGGTGATTTTGGGTGTTTGCATGGCGCGGTGGGGTTACGTCGCGAGACTAGCGGACGACGCGGTGAATGCAACTCCGCGGCTGTTTCCGCGGGCTTTGCGCCTCCGGCGGTCAGGCCAGGGTCGGCGGAGAGATAAAAATGAGGCAAAGGGGGAGTCTCGCGCTATGGTCGCCACACAGGTCATTTTCTGTGTTCGCCGCCTCCTTGGAGAGGCCATGGATTACGTTCTCCGTGACTGCCCGTTCGCCAGGGCGGACATGTCATCATCCCACGTGTTGCTGCTGGCCGCAGCCCTTCAACGAACCCCCATTCCATGGCAACTCCCAATTATTCATTCGAGAAACGGAAACGCGATCTGGCCAAAAAAGCCGCCAAAGAAGCCAAGCGCCTGAAAAAGAAGGAAAAAGGGGGCGAGCCTCACACGCCGGTGATCATCGAGCAGAATCAGCAAGGCTCTTTTGCGGACGAGGATGTGCCGGCGGCAGATGACGTCAGCGTTCTGTCCGCGTGACCTTCCGACAGGACGTTACTTGGTGATTCCGAGCTTCGTCTTCAGAAACTCATACGTCCCCACGCCGTGGATCATGTGCCCGGCGTCGAAATGCTCGATGGTAGTGCGTTCGCCGATGCCCAGCTTGTTGTAGAGGCGGCGGACCTTGGCGAACTCGTAGTTCACCCATTCGTCGAGGCCCACGCCGTCGTTGTGGCCGCGCTCGACCATGAAGGGGCGCGGCGCGATCAGCGCGGCCATCTCGGCGTAGTTGAAGGTGCGGCCCATGTTCCACTCCCAGATCTCGTACTCGTGGGTGTGGGTGTAGTTCATCGGCATGTCGGTGCTCACGCATTTGCGCACCCATTCATTGAAATCCCCACTGCAGATGCTCAGGCAGTAGTCCTTGAGCACGGCTGGTGTGCGCATGGCTGACTTGCCGCCGTAGCTGAGGCCGTAGAAGGCGATCTTGTCTGGCTGCGTGAAGGGCTGCGCCTTCAGCCATTCGAGAATGCGCTGGTGCTGCCCGTTGATGACGCTGTAAAGCGTGAGGCCGAGCGGATTGAGCTTTCGCTGGAGCGTGCGGAAGGCGTGCATGCCGCGATACGGATTGTGCGGCGCGAAGGTGATGAATCCCTGCTCCGCGAGCCGCAGTGTGAAGGCCTGGTAGGCACCAAAGGCTCGCTGCGTGGCATCTGTGGTGATCGTGTCTTCAGGAATGCCCTCCAAACCATGCTGGCAGACGACCACGGCACGTTTCTCTCCTTCTTTGAGATCCTTCGGCAGGCACAGCCAGCCCCAGGCGAAGACATCCTCCCACACATCGAGCGTGACTTCATAAATGCGCACCGTGTCCGTCTCGCGCACGAAGCGGCTCCTGGCGTTCATCGGCTGGTTCGGGTCTGGCAGGCGGCCGATGACCTCGTTCCAGAAGCGGTCGCGCTCTTTCGCGGTGTGGGCCTCGTATCCCGGCAGCGATTGGAGAGGCAGCTTGTCCCAAAACTGCGCCTTGCGCTCCATCTCGGTGCTGAAGAGCAAACGTTGCGTGAAGGCCTCCAGCTCACGCACGAGGCGCTTCTGTCGCGTGGGGTCCGGTTTGATCGTGATGGTGGCTCCGGTGATCTTCAGTGACTTCAGGGCAGCATCGGCAGTCTTCTTTGGCAGCAGGTGGCGGATGATCTGCTCGTTGTTGGTCTCCTGCGTGGCCGCGAGGATGAGGCTGGCGGGCGAGATCGACTTTGCGCGGGCGATCTCACTCTTCCACGCCTCCAAATCGGGCGCAGAGAGTTTTCCAGGCGCGGCGATGGCGCGCACGCCCTTCGCTGCCTCCATCGAAACAACATGGTTCGGATAAAAGAGGTGCTGCAGCGCCAGTGGACGCGGAGCGATGAGGCTGGCCACCTCCGCGTCGCCGAAATCACGAAGCAGGCCGAAGACATTCCGCTCGATCGGCTCCTGCCACACGCCTTCACGCGGCGCGAAATAGCCCATCGAGTACACGCAGTCGATGCGTTCGTCGATGGCGGCGGCGTGCAGGGCCTGCATGCCGCCCTCTCCGATTCCGGCGATGAGCACCGGCACCTGCTCCGGCTGCGCTTTGAACCAATCGACGATTGAGAGCGCCTTCTGCACCTCGTAACCGATGATGTGGCGGCCCAGTTCGTAGCTTTGGCGATATACCCACTCGCGGTGCGGGATGTTGGTCTTCACGTTGAACTTGTCGTTCGTGCTGTGTTCCGAATCGCGGCTTATCAGCGCGGGGATGACGACCTCACAGCCCGTCGTGAGCAGCCACTCGTCCACCAGCTTCTCCGGCGTGCCGTCGGCATCCGGCAGGTAGATCACGCGGGCATGCGGCTTCGACTTCGGCTGCACATAAATGCCCTCTCCATGCACGCCATCTAAGACTGGCCAGCGCACGCGAAAAACACGGCACTGCTCCGTTTCGAGCAGCAGGGCAGGGGAGGCCGTGTCACCGATGAATTCGAGCGCACTGACGGGCAGGCGCTCATCCACGATGCCGATGGCCGCCTTCAGTTTCTCACGCGTCGGTTTTCGGCCCGTCTTCGACTGCTCGATCAGCCGCAGCGCCATCTTGTCGATGCCCGCGACCATCGTGGCGGAGAAATCGGGATTCGGTTCCAACGGTTGGCTGCCGGGGAGAACTTGCCCCCTGGCCGTGTTGCAAAGCCAAATGAGCGAGAGGCCAAGGATTCTGATGGGGCGGTTCATGTGCCACTAACGATCCTCGACCGTGCTGACTTGCCGTTGGATGGATGTGTCCATTTCATGTCCGGCATGAATTCTTGGGCAAACCGAGCGCTTGACGGCACGCGGTCGGGTTTCCGACTTGGCAAAGCTGGGTGCTATGGCAGTCTCGGGTCGCAACTGTTTCCTCCGCATGGCTGAATCGAACACCGCCCCCACTCCCGCCCCGCGTCCCAGACCGGGGTGTTTTGGAACGCTGGCGTTGACGCTGCTGGCCGTGGTGATCATCGGCGGGATCGTGGTGTGGAAGGTGGTGGACGCGGGTTTCGGGTTGAAGTGGCTGGCGGAGCATTTTCAGAAGAGCAGCATCACGGAGGTGTTCCGCGAGAACGTGCGGCGCATCGTCTCGACGAACGGGGACGTGCTGGAACTGGCGACCCTGGAGTCAGAGGAGACGGTGACGAAGTTTGACTCGAAGACGCTGTTTGACGTGGTGTATCTCGGCACCACGGAGTCGGAAATCCGGGCGATGGTGGTGTATCGTTATCATTTGAAGCTGTCGGACGACTGGAGCCTGAGCGTGCGTGACGGGCGTTGCATGGTGATCGCGCCGGCGATCCGGCCTTCGCTGCCGCCGGCGATCCGCACCGAGACGATGGAGAAAAAATCCGCGGCAGGCTGGCTGCGTTTCAACGCGGCGGAGAACCTGTCCGAGCTGGAGAAGGGGCTGACGGCCCTGCTCGAAAAACGCGCCGCGACGCCGGGCAAAATCAGGAGCGTGCGCGAGGCGGCTCGGCTCTCGGTGGCGAAGTTTGTGCATGCGTGGGTGCTCAAGGAGCAGAAAGACCTCGAGCAGGGCGGCATCCGGGAGATCGTGGTCGTTTTTCCCGATGAAGCAGGAGCAAAGAACGAGGCGGAGGCGCTAAAGCAGCCCGCCACGCTGCATCTCGAGGTGAAGGCGGACTGAGGCGGCTCAAAGCTGGCCGCCGGCCGGATCGTAGAGCAGCAGTCCGGCCTCGAACTTCACAAAGGCAAGCGCGTCCGGCAGGCGGTGCGCGTCAATGCCGCCCAGGCGGAAGATTTTGCCCTTCCAGATGCCATGACGGCCTGTCGTGCCGTTGATGAGGTTGGTCACGGTGGCATGCTTGTCATTCACCACCACGAAATCAGCGCCAGCCACCGTGGCGTAGACGCCGAGCGAGACGATCTCCTGGGCGTTGCGTTGATCCACCATGCGCCGCATGGCTTTGCGGTGCCCGCCGCCATAACTTGCGATGATCAAACCGCACATGATGGCAATGACGGAGATTACGACCAGCATCTCCAGCAGCGAAAAACCGCGCGCGCCCCGAGCTGAGGCGGCGGACAGGCCGGAACGTTGTGGACAGCGGAACATCGGCGGAAAATGTCCTTCATCATGATGCCGGTGCAATCTCTCGTTTTGAATCCGGCGTATTCCGCGTCTAGGGCATTCCTGAAATGAACCCTGACCACCTGCCAGCTTCCTTGCGCGCCGCGATCGAGTCCGCGGGTTATCGCGTCGTGCGCTGGGCCGCGGCGCGTGAAGTGTTGAGCGCGCGCGTCGCGAAGGGGCGCGTAGCAGGTGATTTGGGCGCATTTTTGCAGCGCTGGATGCCGATCTCGCCGCCGGTCGTCAGCAGGGATGCGTTCAGGCTCGTTTTCAATCTTGCAGCGGAGCATTCCTGGCTTTGTGGCGGAGATTTCGAGCTTGTTTCCGCTCCGCCGGAGCGTGGACTGCTGCATCTGCCTGCGCTGCGTTCTTTTTGGCGGAATGAACTGCGGCAGGAGCATTTTGAGGCGCTGAAGCGCGTGGTGCCGCCCGCGTGGTTCATGGATCACGGCAAAGTGCCGCCCGGAGCGGTCATCCACGGTCTCGGCATCACCGGTTTTGAGCGCCTCGATCGGATGAACCATGACGAATGGGAGGCTGGGGAGGGTGTTTTGAGCCGGAAACAGCCCTCAGGGGAGCGGATCGTCGCCCAATATGGTCGTGATGACAGAGGGAAAGTTGTTTTGCGTTCCCTCGAAGCGGCATCTTGACGCACGGCACGCCTCCGTGCGAGATTCAAACACCTCCAAAAATCCATGGCTCGCGGCTCCAACGTCACCCTCTGCTCCTTCTGCGGCAAAAGCCATGCGGAGGTGAAAAAGCTCATCGCCGGGCCCGGTGTGTACATTTGCGACAACTGCATCCACGTCTGCAAAAACATCCTCGACAAGGAGTCCGCTCAGGAGGCCGACGGCGGTGGCGCCTCGCTGCTTGTGCCCCGTCCTGCGGACATCGCCGCATTGCTCGACCAGCATGTCATCGGCCAGCCGCAGGCGAAGAAGGTGCTCAGCGTCGCAGTGCACAATCATTACAAACGCATCCTGCACAGCCAGCAGCAGGCCGCCCGCAACGGTGGTCCGCAGAAAAAAATCACCGCCGCGCTGCCGGACCCGCACGATGTCGAGATCGAAAAGAGCAACGTCCTGCTCATCGGTCCCACCGGCTGTGGCAAGACGCTTCTGGCGAAGACGCTTGCGAAGATCCTCAATGTGCCCTTCAGCATCGCCGACGCCACCACGCTCACGGAGGCTGGATACGTCGGCGAGGATGTGGAAAACATCATCCTGCGTCTCCTGCAGGCCGCAGATTACGATGTGGCTCGTGCCGAGATGGGCATCGTTTACATCGATGAGATCGACAAGATCGGCCGCAAGACCGAGAACGTCAGCATCACCCGGGATGTGTCCGGTGAAGGCGTGCAGCAGGCGCTGCTCAAAATCATTGAGGGCACCGTGTGCAACGTGCCGCCGCAGGGCGGGCGCAAGCATCCGCAGCAGGAGTACATCCAGGTGAACACGGAGAACATCCTTTTCATCTGCGGCGGCGCTTTTGTGGGCCTCGAAAAAATCATCGAGCGCCGTCTCGGCAGGAAAACGATGGGATTCGCCACGGTGAGCGACCAAAAGTCCGCGGAATCCTCCGGGGTGCGCTCCAGTGTCGAGCCTGAAGACCTGCTTTCCTTCGGATTGATCCCCGAGTTCATCGGCCGCCTGCCGGTCATCTGCCCGCTGGAGGCGCTGACCGAGCAGGAACTCATGCGGGTGCTCACGGAGCCGAAAAACGCGCTCACCAAGCAGTTCTCCAAGCTTCTGCACATGGATGGCGTCGAGCTCTCCATCACCCGCGACGCCATGCTCGCCATGGCGAAGGAGGCCGTGTCACGCGGCACCGGCGCCCGTGGTCTGCGCAGCATTTTCGAGCGCATCATGCTCGATGTCATGTATGACGTGCCCAGCCGGATGGACGTTCGGGGCGTGACGATCAACGAAGGCGTCGTCAAAGGCGAGCGCGCTCCCTTGATGCGCAAACGCATCGACCGCAAGGCAGCGTGAGGTGTTTTGGAGTGGCGACGATCCGTCGCCAAACAGCTTTTGAATGGCGACGGA
>Ga0315900_10003081_pt1 | contig 24681 bp, 23 predicted proteins | sample LakEriMetagenome_FD_203521 | JGI IMG/M metagenome (GOLD analysis project Ga0315900, IMG submission 203521) | Freshwater fungal communities from buoy surface, Lake Erie, Ohio, United States - Buoy 12 MA114 | ecosystem: Environmental > Aquatic > Freshwater > Lake > Lake biofilm | place: USA: Lake...
CCGGCGAATGCGTGGCGCTGGCCGGGCCATCGGGGGCGGGCAAATCCACGCTGATGCGCTGCCTCTACGGCAATTACGGCGCCGATTCGGGGCGCATCCTGCTGCGCCACCAGGGCGCGGTCGTTGATCTCGTCACCGCCGATGCGCGGGCGATGCGCGCGATCCGGCGCGACACGCTCGGCTATGTCAGCCAGTTCCTGCGCGTCATCCCGCGTGTGGGCGCACTCGACATCGTGGCCGAGCCGCTGATGGCGCGCGGCATGCCGGCGGAGGAAGCCCGCGCGCGGGCCGGCGCGCTGCTGACGCGCCTTAACCTGCCCGCCCGGCTGCACGGCCTGCCGCCGGCCACCTTTTCGGGCGGCGAACAGCAGCGTATCAACCTCGCGCGCGGCTTTGCCGCCGAGTATCCGGTGATGCTGCTGGATGAACCGACCGCCAGCCTGGATGCCGCGAATCGCGAGATCGTCATCGCGCTGATCGCGGAAGCCAAGGCGCGCGGTGCGGCCATCATCGGCATCTTCCACGATACCGAGGTGCGCGACCGCGTCGCCGACCGCCTTTTCGACGTGCACCCCATCCAGGACGCCGCATGATCCCCGAGACCATCCTGACCAATGCGCAGCTCGTCCTGCGTGGCGAAGTCCTGCACGGCACGATCGTGCTGCGCGGCCAAACCATCCATGAGGTGCAGCCCGGCCGCAGCCACCTCGCTTCGGCCGAGGATCTCGGCGGCGACCATGTCATCCCTGGCATCGTCGATGTGCACACCGACAATCTAGAGCGCCAGGTGCAGCCACGCGCCACGGCGCGCTGGCCCAGCCGCTCCGCCATGCTGGCACACGACACGCAGACGGCGGCCGCGGGCGTGACCACAGTGCTGGATGCGCTCTGCCTCGGCGATCTCGGCTTCGACACCGGCCGCACCCAGACCTTCCGCGAAGGCGTGGAGGATCTGGACGCGCTGGCCCATACTGGCCTGCTGAAGAGCGAGCATTTCCTGCATCTGCGCTGCGAACTGCCGGCCGTGGACATGCCTGAGCTGGTCGAGGGCGTGGCCGATCATCCGCTGGTGCGCATGGTGAGCCTGATGGATCACTCGCCCGGCGTCGGCCAGTATCGCGACATCCCGCGCTATCGCGCCATGCGCATCCGCCAGGCGAATCTCTCGCCGGAGCTGGTGGACCGGCGCATCACCGAATTATTGGAGCAGCGCGAGCGCCTGCTGCGCCCGCAGCGGCGCTGGCTGCTCGACCGCATCGCGCATCGCCACCTGCCGCTGGCCAGCCACGACGACGACAGTGCCGAGGGCGTGGCCGAGAACGCGGCCGACGGCATCATGATCAGCGAATTCCCCGTGGTGCTGGAAGCGGCCGAGGCAGCGAAGCGCCTGGGCGTGCAGGTGATCGCCGGCGCGCCGAACATCGTGCGCGGCGGCAGCCATTCCGGCAACGTCGCCGCCGCCGACCTGATCCGCGCTGATACGGTGCAGGTGCTCGCCAGCGACTATGTGCCGCCCGCGATGATCGAGGCCGCCTGGATCGCCGCCGCCAGCGGCGATGTGTCGCTGCCCGACGCCATCGCGATGATCACCGACAATGCCGCGCGCATGGCCGGCTTCACGGATCGCGGCCGCATCGAGGCCGGCTTGCGCGGCGACCTTGTGCAACTGCGCCCGCATGGGGACCACGCGATCATCCGCCGCGTGTGGCGAAGCGGGGAGCGAGTCATCTGATGCGCGTCGCCTGTTACTGGGCGCCGCGTCTGGAAGACCCGCTGCATCGCCTTGGCTCGCAATGGCTGGGCCGCGATACCGAGACGGGCGCGACGCTGCCGCAGCCCGCCCTGCCCGGCCTCGACATCGCGGAAATCACGCGCGAGGCGCGCGGCTATGGCCTGCATGCCACGCTCAAGCCGCCCTTCCGACTGGCAACGAGCTATGCCGCGTTGCGCGCGGATGCGACGGCGCTGGCTGCGCGCACCGCGCCCTTCGCCCTGCCACCGCTGAATCTCGCAGAGCATCACGGCTTCCTCGCCCTGCTCGAATCCGAGAAATCGCAGCCGCTGCAGGCCTTCTGCGATTCCTGCGTGGCGGCGCTGGACGCACATCGTGCACCGCCCACGCCCGAGGAGATCGCGCGCCGCAAGCCCGAGCGCATGAGCGAGCGCCAGCGCGACCACCTGCATCGCTGGGGCTACCACTACGTCTTCGAAGAATGGTGGTTCCACGTCACGCTCTCACGCCGATTGGACGCGGCGGAGATGGCGATCGTGAAGCCCGCGCTCGCGGCGCATCTGGGCACTGTCCCGGCCGATCCGCGCCGCGTGACGGAACTCTGCCTCTTCACCCAGGGGGGGCCGGGTGCGCCCTTCCTGCTGGCCGAGCGTCTGCCGCTGCTCGGTTGAGCGCGGCCAGCACGGCGGACACGCCTGCCTCCACGCTCGACTCATTCATCACGGTCGCGACATCGAGCCCAGGCGGCAGCGCCTGCTCGCGCGCCAGCCTGGCTGCGATGTCCACCGCACTCTCCCGCCCCCGCGCCGCCAGCCGTGCGGCCAGCACCGAACTCGGCGCGGTGATGTTCAGCACGCGCAGGCGATGGCGCGCCGCCGCTTCCACCAGCACGGCGCGCGAGAGGTTGGCGATCACCACGCGCCCCGCCGCAAGGTCCTCCGCGATGTCGGCGGGGATTCCATAGAGCAGCCCATGCGCCTCCCACCACAGCGCGAAGCCGCCGGCCTCGCGCCGCGCGAGGAATTCTGCACGCGTCAGCGCTTCATGCGCCTCGCCACCCGCCTCCGCATCGCGCGTGATGCAGCGCTTCACGAAGCGGAATCGCGCATCGCCGGACAGCGCCGCGCGCGCGCCTTCCATCAGCGTGTCCTTCCCCGCGCCCGAGGGCCCGACCACCGCGACCAGCATGGATGCACCGCAATATTGACCTCGGCGTTTCTGCCTGCACCAATCGCGCCACTCAAGCCGCCGCAGGAAATGACACAGCATGTTCACGACACGCCCGGAAATCGCCGGCACCTTCGGGGTCGTCGCCTCCACGCATTGGATCGCAAGCCAGGTCGGCATGGCGGTGCTGGAGCGCGGCGGCAATGCCTTCGATGCCGCGGTCGCCGCGGGCTTCACGCTGCAGGTGGCCGAGCCGCATCTGAACGGACCGGGCGGCGACTGCCCCATCATTATCCATGACGCGAAGGCCGGCGCGCAGCGCGTGATCTGCGGCCAGGGCGTGGCCCCGGCTGGGCTCTCGGTGCATCACATCAAGACGACGCTCGGGCTCGACCTCATGCCGGGCACGGGCTTCCTGGCCGCGATGGTGCCCGGCGCCTTCGACGCCTGGGCGCTGATGCTGCGCGACTGGGGCACTTGGTCGCTGCGCGAGGTGCTGTCCTACGCCATCGGCTATGCGCGCCGCGGCATCCACTACGTGCCGCGCGTGGTCGCCACGCTGAACACCGTGCGCCCGATGTTCGAAGCCGAGTGGCATTCCTCCGCCGAAATCTGGCTGCGCAATGGCGGCCCCGTCGCCGGCGCGCTCTACGCCAACCCGACCCTGGCCGACACCTGGGAACGCCTGCTGCGCGAGGCCGAGAGCGTGGGCGGCGACCGGATCAAGCAGATCGAGGCGGCGCGCCAGGCCTGGTATGGCGGCTTCGTCGCCGAGGCCATCGGCGATTTCTTCGCGAAGAACGAGATGCTCGACACCTCCGGCCGGCGCCACAAGGGCGTGCTGACGGCGGACGACATGGCGCGCTGGCGCGCAGGTGTCGAGGCGCCGCTCCGGCGTGACTATCGCGGGACCACGGTGCTGAAATGCGGCGTCTGGAGCCAGGGACCCAGCATGCTCCAGACCCTCGCCCTGCTCGAAGGTTTCGACATCGGCGCGATGGATCCAATGGGTGAGCGCTTCGTGCATACCGTGGCCGAGGCCATGAAGCTCGCCTTCGCGGATCGCGAGGCCTTCTACGGCGACCCCGACTTCGTCGACGTGCCGATCGAGCATCTGCTGAGCGAGGGCTACAACGCCGAGCGCCGCAAGCTGATCACCGAACAGGCGTCGCTCGAGTTACGCCCCGGAAGCGTGCCGGGTCGGGCCACGCCCTGGGTCGATCACAACGCCGCCGACCGCATGGAACTGCTGACCCGCGCACCCGGCGCGGGCGAGCCCACGGTGGCGCGGCTCGGCGCCTCGGGCGGGGATACCTGCCACATCGATGTCATCGACAGCCAGGGCAACATGGTCAGCGCCACGCCCTCGGGCGGGTGGTTCCAATCCTCGCCGGCGGTGCCGGGGCTTGGCTTCTGCCTGGGCACGCGCGGGCAGATGTTCTGGCTGGATGAGACCCTGCCGAACGGGCTCAAGCCAGGCAAGCGGCCGCGCACCACGCTCTCGCCCGCCATGGCGCTGAAGGATGGGCGGCCCTGGCTCAGCTTCGGCACGCCGGGTGGTGAGCAGCAGGACCAGTGGCAGCCCATCATGTTCCTGCGCATGGTCGATCACGCGTTGCAGATCCAGCAGGCGATCGATGCCCCCGCCTTCCACACCGAGCATTGGCCGAGCAGCTTCTGGCCGCGCGTCGCACGCCCCGGCAAGCTGGTGCTGGAGGGCCGCTACGCGCCGGAAGTCGCCCCGGCGCTGGCCGCGCGCGGGCATCTGGTGGAGACCGGCGGCGAGTGGTCCGAAGGCCGGCTCACCGCTGCGCGGCAGGAGGCCGATGGCCAGCTCTTCGCCGGCGCCAATCCGCGCGGCATGCAGGGCTACGCGGTCGGGCGCTGAACGTGGCAAAGCATCGCGTCTTCCTCGCTGCACCTGAGGGCTCCGCCCGCGCCGATTTCCGCGCGCGGGTGCTGGCGGACGTCGCACCTCCCTTGGCCGCGGGCGTGGAGCGCCTCTCGGTCGATCTGGTGGATGCGACGCCGGCCACCCTGCCCTGGCAGCGCCCGGGCGAGCCCGCCGCGCCGGCCGAGCCGGATTTCGATGCGGTGATCGATCTCTGGGGTTCGGACGCGGCTCTGGCGGCGGCGCTTGCGCGGCTCACGGCAAGCATCCCCGGAGTGCCGCGCGCCTCGGTGCGCGTGGCGGAGAGCATCGAGAAGGATGAACTGCCGCGCGCGCCGGGCCGTGCGCCGGGGGTGAAGTTTCTCGCGCTGATGCATTTCTGCACGGATTTGCCACCCGCGGCGGCACGGCGGCTCTGGACCCATCACGCGCCGCTCGCGCTGCGCGTGCACATCGGCATGGCGCGCTATGTGCGCGACTGGGTGGAGCAGGCCGAACCAAGCCCAATCGCCACCTTCCAGGGCATCGCCGAGTTGCACTTCCCCTCGGTCGAGGCGATGGCCACGCGCTGGTTCGATTCAGAAGCCGGGCGCCAGGCGATCATCCATGATGTGGGGCATTTCCTGGCTTTCGCGAAACGCCTCTACACCACGGAATACGTCCTGAAATGATTCAGGCCTTCGCCGCCTGCTTACGCAGGTCGGCGATGGTGGCGCGGTTGGTCACCTGCTCGGGGTTCATCCGCACCTCAATGATCGCGGGCTTGCCGCTGGCCTTGGCGCGCCTGAAGGCGGGCACCAAATCCTCCGTGCGTTCCACGACTTCGCCGTGCCCACCGAAGCTTTCGATGAATCGGGAGAAGTCGGGATTGGTCAGCGCGGTGCCGGAAACGCGGCCCGGATAGGTGCGCTCCTGGTACATGCGGATCGTGCCGTACATGCCGTTGTTGAACACCAGGATGATCGGCGCCGCACCGTGGTGGAAGGCGGTGGCGATCTCCTGCCCCGTCATCAAGGCGCCGCCATCGCCCACGAAGCAGATCACCGTGCGCTCGGGGTGCGTGATGGCCGCGCCGATCGCGGCCGGCACGCCATAGCCCATCGCGCCATTGGTCGGGCCGAGGAAATCCTGCCGCTCCCGCACATGGGTGAAGCGGGTCGGCCAGGTGGCGAAATTGCCGGCGTCCGAGGTGAAGATCGTGTCCGCCGGCAGCTCCTTCTCAAGCTCCTGCAGCGCCACGGCAAGGTTCAGCGGCCCCTCGTAGCTCGGCGCCTTGGCTTGCGCCTCGCGCGCCGCACGCACTGCCGCGCGCCAGTCGGACCAGCGCGGGGCGGCGATGCGCGGCGTGGCGGCCGCGGCGGTGGCGAAGGCGTTCACATCGGCGACGATGCCAAGTGCCACGCGATGCACGCGCCCGATCTCGGTCTGCTCCTGGTGCACATGCACGATGGGCTGGCGGCCGGCGAGGTCGAACAGCGTGTAGCCCTGGCTCACCGGCTCGCCGAGGCGCGTGCCGATGGCGAGGATCAGGTCGCTCTCCCGCGCCTTGGCAACGAGGCCGGCATCGGCGCCCACGCCGAGATCGCCCGCATAGTGCGGCGAAGTTCCGTCGAAGAGCCCCTGCCGGCGGAAGGAGACGGCAACGGGAATGTCGTTGCCGACGAGGAAGTCACGGATCGCCGCCCGCCCTGCGGGTGTCCAGCCGCTGCCACCAAGAATGGCGAGCGGGCGCTCCGCACGCTCCAGCATGGCCATGAGGCGCGGCAGCGCCTCGGGCGCGGGATGCGCGGGCAGGATCGGGCACGGGCCGATATCGGGCACGGTGGCTAGGTGCTTCTGCATCTCCTCGCTCAACGCCACCACAACAGGGCCGGGCCGGCCGGAGGTCGCGACATCGAAGGCGCGGGCGATGAGTTCGGGGATGCGCTCCACCTCATCGATCTGCGTCACCCATTTCGCGATGGGCGAGAAGAAGCGGCGGTAATCGACTTCCTGGAAGCTCTCGCGATCCGTCTCGCTCATCGGGATCTGGCCGACGAGGAGCACCAGCGGCGTGCTGTCCTGCTGCGCAACATGCACGCCGATCGCGGCATGGCAGGCGCCCGGGCCGCGCGTGACGACGGCAACACCGGCGCGCCCCGTCAGCTTGCCCTGCGCCTCGGCCATATGGACGGCGCCAGCCTCGAAGCGGCAGGTGACGAGCTGGATGCGGTTACGCTGGGCGTAGAGGCCATCGAGCAGGTCGAGATAGCTCTCGCCCGGCACGGCGAAGACGTGAGTGGCGCCATTCGCGACCAAGGCATCCGCCAGGATCTGTCCACCCGTGCGCGCTTCCGCGCCTGCCGCATCGGCCATCTGCATTCCTCCGCCTGAATTCGGCGGAGGATTTAGCGCGAGTTCTCCGCGCCGGCTACTCGGCCCCCCCTACTCCGCAGGCGCCGGGTGCGGTGCTGGGGCGCGGCTCTCGAGCTCGGTCAGCTTCGCCGCCACCGCGCCGATCGGCTTGGTGAAGGGCGCGAGCAACAGGTAGAGCGCCGGCACGGCGTAGAGCGTGAGGAAGGTGGAGAAGGTCACGCCGCCCACGATCACCACGCCCAGCGCCTGGCGGCTCTCGGCCCCAGCGCCGGTCGCCATCGCCAACGGCACGGCGCCGAAGACGGTGGCGATGGAGGTCATCAGGATCGGCCGCAGGCGCACCACCGAGGCCTCGAGCACCGCGTCATGCACACTCATGCCGCGGTCGCGCAGTTGGTTCGCGAACTCGACCACAAGGATGCCGTTCTTCGCCATCAACCCGATCAGCAGGATCATGCCGATCTGGCTGAAGACGTTCAGCGTGCCGCCGGTGAAGTGCAGCGCGAGCAGCCCGCCCGTCACCGCGAGCGGCGTGGAGAGCAGGATGATGAAGGGGTGGATGAAGCTCTCGAACTGCGCGGCCAGCACCAGGAACACCACCAGCAAGGCCAGGGCGAAGGTGACGTAGAGCGCCGATGAGCTTTCCTTGAACTCCAGGCTCTGGCCGCGATAGCTGATGCGCGCCTCAGAGGGCAGCACGTCACGCGCCGTGGCCTCCATGAAGGCCAGCGCCTCGCCGAGCGTGTAGCCGGGCTGGAGCGAGGCCGTGATGGTGATGGCGCGCACCCGATCCTCACGCGCGAGCGATTGCGGACGTGCGCGCTCGGTCAGGGTCACGATGTTGGACAGCGGCACCAGCCCGCCCTGCGCGGCGCCGCCCGTGCCGATCAGCCCGAGCGCACCGCCGCCGGTGGTGCGCACGAAGATGTTCTGCAGATCATAGGGCGTGGCGCGGTCCTGTTCGCGCGCCTGGATGATGATCTTGTACTCCTCGCCGCCCTGCACGTAGGTGCCAACCTCACGCGAGCCGAGCATGGTCTCGATGGTGCGGCCCACCGCCTGGACCGAGAGGCCGAGTTCGGCGGCCTTGCGGCGGTCGATGTCCACCCGGATCTCGGGCTTCGTCTCGCGGTAGTTGCTGTCCATGTTGAGCAGGCGCGGATTTTGCCGCGCACGTTCCAGGAAGCGGTCGCGCCACTGCACCAGCGTGCCGTAGTCCGGCCCACCGATGACGAACTGCACCGGCGGCTGGAAGCCGCGCTGGCCGAGCGAGGGCGGGTTCAGCGCGAAGGCGCGCACGCCCGGGATGGCCAGCAATTGCGGCATCATCTCGGCGGCGATCTGCTGTTGCTTGCGGTCGCGCTGGTCCCATGGTGCGAGACGCATGAATACGTTGGCGACATTGCCCTGGGCCGGGCGCTGGAAGCCGCCGACGGTGGCGAAGACGGAAGCGACCTCGCCGCGATCGACATAGGGCTGGATGATCCGTTCCACCGCGATCACCTGCTCGCGCGTGTAGCCGAAGCTGGCACCCTCGGGCCCGGTGGTGGGGATGATGATGGTGCCGCGATCCTCGAGCGGCGCGAATTCCTTCGGCACGATGGTGAAGAGGATCACCGCGAGACCAGAGACCGCCGCCATGATGCCCAAGGTGATCACGGGTGCGGCCAGGGCCTTGCGCAGCGAGACGCGCAGCAGCCAGTTCATGCCGAGGAAGAAGGGCTCCGTCCAGCGGATCAGCCGGCTGTCGCCGTCATGCGCCTTGAGCAGCTTCGAGCACATCATCGGCGTCAGCGTCAGCGCGATGAAGCCGGAGAAGATGACCGAGGCCGCGAGCGCAAAGCCGAATTCGGTAAACAGCCGCCCGGTATTGCCGCCCATGAAGGAGAGCGGGACGAAGACCGCGACCAGCACCAGCGTGGTCGCGATCACCGCGAAGGCGATCTCGCGCGATCCGCGCAGCGAGGCCAGCAGCGGGTCCTCACCCTCCTCGATGCGCCGGTGCACGTTCTCCAGCACCACGATGGCGTCATCGACGACGAGGCCAATGGCGAGCACCAGGCCCAGCAGCGTCAGCACGTTGATCGAAAAGCCGAAGGCGGCGAGCGCGATGAAGGAGGCGATGAGCGAAACCGGGATCGCCACCGCCGGGATGATGGTGGCCCGCCAGCTGCGCAGGAAGAAGAAGATCACGCCCACCACAAGCGCGAGGGCGATCATCAGCGCATGCTCGACCTCGTAGATGGACTGCGAGATGAAGACGCTCTCGTCATAGCCCACCACCACCTCGACCCCATCGGGCACCGAGGCGCGGATGCGCTCGACCTCGCGCTTTACGCCCTCCGCGACGGAGAGCGTGTTGGCGGTGGACTGGCGCAGGATGCCCAGGCCCACCGCGGGCTTGCCGTTGATGCGGTATTCGCCACGCGTGTCTTCCGGCGCCACCTCGATCTGCGCCACATCACCGAGCAACACCTGCCCGCCCGAGGAGCGCGAGAGCACCAGCGAACGGAACTGCTCGGGCCGCGCCATGCGCGTATCGGTGCGCACCGTGAGCTCGCGCGCGGCGCTTTCGATGCGCCCGCCGGGCAATTCCACATTCTCGCGGCGGATCGCATCTTCCACGTCCTGCACGGTCAGGCCGCGCGCAGCGAGCCCCTGGCGATCGAGCCAGATGCGCATGGACGGCTTGCGCTCACCCAGCACGAGCACCTGCGCCACGCCCTCGACGATGGCGAGGCGATCGGCGAAGCGCCGGCGCGCGACCTCGGTCAACTCCATCCCGGACAGCTTGTCCGAGACCAGCGCGATCCACAGGATCGGCCGCGCATCGCCATCCACCTTCTGCACGATCGGCGTATCCGCCTGTTCCGGCAGGCGGGCCAGGGCACGCGCCACGCGGTCACGCACATCGTTCGAGGCGGAATCGACATTACGCGTCAGCAGGAATTCCAGCGTCACCTGGCTGCGCTCATCGCGCGACTGGCTGGAGATGAACTTGATGCCCTCAATGCCCGCGACCGCGGCCTCGATGATCTCGGTGATCTGCGTGTCCACCACAGCGGCCGATGCGCCGCGATAGGTGGTGGTGATCGAAATCACGGGCGGGTCGATCGCGGGGTATTCGCGCACCGGCAGCTTCGAAAGCGAAGCGATGCCGAGCACCATCAGCATCAGGCTGACCACCATCGCGAAGACGGGCCGCTTGATCGAGATGTCCGAGAGCACCATTGGCCGGGTTCCCCGTGCTAGAGCCGGTCAGGCGAGTTGGCTAGGATCAGCTTCACGAGGTCGGGCGCGTCATCGTCTCGGTGACGCGCACCGGGGCGTTGTCGCGCAGACGCTGGATGCCGCGCACCACGACGGGTTCGCCAACCTGCACGCCGGAGAGCACCTCGACCTCGCCCTGCAGGCGCTGGCCGAGGCGGACCTCGACACGCCGCGCGCGGTTGTCGCGGATCACATAGACGAAGTTGCGGTCGCCCAGCGGGTCGAGCGCTTCCTCCGCCACCAGCATCGCATCGTCGCGCCGGCGCAGCACCAGTTCCACGGTCATGAACAGGCCGGGCTTCAGTGCCTCATCCGCATTGTCGAATTCGCTGATCACGCGGACCGTGCGGGTGGTGGTGTCGATGCGCGTATCGACCACCGCCACCGTGCCCTCGAAGCGCCGATCGCCGAAGGCGGCGCTGCGCGCTGCCACCACGCTGCCGGTCTGGACGCGCGCGAGGAAGACCTCCGGCACAGAGAACTCGACGCGCACCTTGGAAATGTCATCCAGCGTCGTCACCACCGTGCCGGGCTGCAGCAGCGCGCCGAGACTGACCTGGCGCAGGCCGACGCGGCCGTTGAAGGGAGCGGAGAGGCGCAACTCCTCAAGCCGGGCCTGTGCCTGGCGCAGGCGGCCCTCGGCCTGGCGCGTCAAGGCTTCGAGTGTTTCAAGCCTCTGGGCCGCGATGCTCTGGCCGGGCTGTAGCTGGCGCGCGCGCTGGACCTGGCTGCGTGCGTCATCGAACAGCGCGCGCGCCTGATCGACCTCGGCGCGAAGGGCGTTTGCCTCCATCTCGATCAGCACCTCGCCCTCGCGAACGCGCTGGCCCTCGGTGAAGCGGATGGAGGAGACGATGCCGGTCACCTTCGCGGTGATGCTCACCGAGTCCCGGGCGCGCACGGTGCCCACGGATTCCGCACGATCGATTACCACGCCGGCACGCACCGGCGAGACGACGACGCCGACCGGACCGCCCCCACCGCCACGGTTCTGCGCGGTCGGCGCCGCCGCTTCCAGCCCCACCAGGGCGAGCGGGCGCGGCAGTCCGAACTGCTCGCCGTAGATGTGCCATGCCGCGCCAACGCCCCCGATAAGGGCCAGTGCAGCCAGCTGGGAGATAATGCGCATGCGACCCCAGTTCTTGCCTGTCTCTAAGTTCTTGCCCTGCCGGTGCGACAAGGCAAGTCCGCGGAGACCTTCTTCAACCTACGGGACCGGCTGTTTCGGCAGCCGTGACGCGCCGTGATGTCTCACGCACGCCGTTTTGAAGCAAGCAAAGCTTGTGCCGTGTGATGCTTCGTAACAGCGTGTCCGCCCCGCCTGCCCCGGCTTCCCCTCTGGCCCTCGGCGCGGCAATCTTCGCGCAAAGGCAAGGGATAGTGCGATGCGGGCGATCTTCGTGATGATCAAATGCGAAATGGGGCAGGCCTATCGCGTGGCAAGGCAGATGGCCGATTCCATTACCGAGTTGTCAGAAATGCACTCGATCAGCGGGCAGTATGACCTGCTCGGAAAATTCTACCTGGAGACCGACCAGGATATCGGCCTCTTCGTGGTGGAGCAGGTGCAAAGCGTGCCAGGCGTGAAGGACACCTACACGCTGCAGACCTTCAACGCCTTCTCTGGCGGGCATGGCTGAACCCCGCCGCCACGGCTTCGCCACATCAGGGCCGTTTGCGCGCCTGCCGCGCAGCCCATAATCCGGCGCATTGGAGGACAATCCGATGCGCCTGCTCGCCCCCCTCGCCCTATCCGCCGCCCTGCTTCTGGGCGCCTGTCAGAACCCCGACGGGTCGGTGAACGTGCCGGCGAGCCTCGCGTTGGGCGCGGGCATCGCCCTGGCGGGCGTCGCCATCGCCTCGGCCAATGACAGCCCGCGGCGCTACGATGACCGCCGCGGCTACTATCGCCATCGCCACGGCTATGACCGGCGCTACTCCTCGCGCGGCTGGTAGCTCACGCCCAGGATTTGAAGTTCGGCATGGCCGAGATCGGCGCTGCCGCCTTCAGCTTCGCGATATCCGGTACCGGGCGGGCGAGGGTCGCATCGCCCGCCACCGCGGCCTCGATCGCCGCAGCCACCGCCAGCACCAGCGCATCGCCGCCGCGCGGGCCGACGATCTGCAGGCCGAAGGGCATGCCCGCGCGGTCCACGCCCAGCGGCAGACTCACCGCCGGGTGGCCCACCAGCGTCACCGCATAGGCCAGCGCGAGCCAGTGGAAATAGGTACGCGTCGGCTGGCCGTCGATCTCGGCCGGGTAGAGTTCGCTCCAGGGGCGCGGGCTGATGGTGATGGCGGGGCTGATCAGCACGTCGTGGTTGCGGAAAAAGGACTGCCAGCCGCGGTAGATGCGCGTCTGCTCGGCGGCGGCGCGGGCATAGTCAGCCAGCGAGTAGCGCAGCCCTTCCTCGACATTGGCGCGCACATTCGGGCCCACATCCTGCGGACGGGTGCGCACCTTCTCGGCATGGGATTGCAGGAAGGAGGCCGCGCGCAGGATCTCGAAGCTCTCATCCGTGCCGGCGCAATCGGGCGTCGCGTGCTCGACCACACCGAACATCTGGCTCAGCGCGGCCACGCGGTTGGCGAAGACCTCGCGGATATGGCGCTCGGTCGGGGCGAACCCGAAATCGGGCGTGGCGGCGACGCGCAGGCGGGCGAGGTCCACCGGCATGGGCGGGAACAGGTCGCGATCGCCCTTGCGCACGTCGCGGCCGGGCAGCGTGTAGGCCAGCGGGTCCAGCGCGTCGTCATCGGCCATGGCGGAGAGCAACAGCGCGCAATCTTCGGCCGTGCGCGCCATCGGGCCCAGCACCGGCAGGCCGGACCAGCCCAGGCCGCGCCGCTCGGAGGGCACCAGCCCCGGCGAGGGGCGGAAGCCGACGATGCCGTTGAAGGCGGCCGGGTTGCGCAAGGATCCGCCCGTGTCGCTGCCCGAGGCGATGGGCACCATCCCCGTCGCCAGCGCCACCGCCGAGCCACCCGAGGAACCCGCTGCCGAGCGGGCCGGGTCGAAGGCATTGCCCGTCGCGCCATAGACCAGGTTGCGCGTATTGGCGCCGGCGCCGAATTCCGGTGTGTTGGTCTTGCCCGTCACGATGGCGCCCGCTGCCCGCAGGTTGGTCACCATCGCCTCGTCGCGCGTGGGGATGTGGTCGGCGAAGATCGGGCTGCCCCAGGTGGTGCGCAGGCCCTTCGTCTCCTCCAGATCCTTGATGCCGATCGGCAGGCCGTGCAGCGGGCCGAGCTTCTCGCCCGCCATCACCGAGGCCTCGGCCTGCTTTGCAGCCTCCCGCGCGCGGTCGGTATCCATCGCCACCATCGCGTTCACCGCATGGTTCACGGCGCCGATGCGCGTGAGGCAGCTTTCCAGCAGTTCCACCGGGCTGAGCTTGCGCGCGCCGATCAGGCGGCGGGCGGCGACGGCGGAGAGGTCGCAGGGTTCGGTCATGCGCCGAGTTCCTTCTCATAGAGCGCCAGGATCTCGGCGCTGAAGCAGGCGACAGTGATGTCGAGATCCGCGGCCTCGGCAAGCGTGGCCACGGCGATGGCGGTGGCCTCCGCGGGCGGAAAGCGGAAGACGCCGATGGAAATGGCCGGAAAGGCGATGGAGCGCCCACCCACCGCGCGCAGCAGCGCGAGCGAGGCGCGATAGGCGCTGGCGAGCAGCGCGGCCTCCCTTTGCCCGCCGCCGCGCCATTCCGGCCCCACGGCATGGATCACATGGCGCGCCGTGAGGCGAAAGCCGGGCGTGATCCGCGCCTCCCCAACCGGGCAGCCACCCAGCGCGCGGCAGGCGGCGAGCAGTTCCGGCCCGGCCGCGCGATGCACTGCGCCATCCACGCCCCCGCCGCCGCGCAACCACTGGTTGGCGGCGGTCACCACCGCATCGACCTCGAGCGTGGTGATGTCGGCAAGGAGGGCGCGGATCCGCACGGGCTCAGTAGCCGAGCGCGCAGCCATCCTTGCGCGGGTCGGAGCCACCCACCAGGCAGCCGCGCGCGCGGTCGATAAGGATCGCCTGGCCACCGCCATGCGGCTTGTCGATGATCTCGCAATCATGGCCGAGGCGGTTCAGCCGGTCGATCGCGCTGGCGGAGATGCCCTGCTCCACCTGCAGCTTGCCCAGGCGCGGGAAGAGCCGCGGCGCGTCCAGCGCTTCCTGCACGTCCAACCCGTATTCGAAATGGTTGGCCAGGAACCAGGTCTGGCCCATCGGCTGGAAGTGCCCCCCCATCACGCCATAGGGCATGATGGCCTCGCCGTTCTTCATCACCATGCCGGGGATGATGGTGTGCATCGGGCGCTTGTCGGGCGCGATGCAGTTCGGGTGGCCTTCCTCGAGCCGGAAGCCATAGCCGCGATTCTGCAGGATCACGCCGGATTTCTCTGCCAGCAGGCCGCTGCCGAAGCCCTCGAAGAGCGAGTTGATGAAGCTGCACGCATTGCCGTCGCGATCGACGACGCTGAGATAGACCGTGTCCTTGTGCCTCGCCCAATCCGCGCTGCCGGCGGCGGGCAGCTCGGCCATCGCCTTCTCATCCGAGATCAGCTTCGCCAGCGCGTGCAGATAGCCATCCGAGGTCAGGCGCTCCACCGGCACCGCGATCTGCGAGGGGTCGGCCAGGAAGGCGTCGCGGTCGCGATAGGCGAGGCGCGCGGCCTCGACATGGCGGTGCATGCGCTCGACCGAATCGAAGCCGCCCTCGGCGGTGCCGAACTGCTCGATCATGCCGAGGATCATCAGCACGATCAGGCCCGAGCCGTTCGGCGGGCACTGGAAGACCTCCATGTCGCGCCAGCGGCGGCTGATCGGCGTCACGAATTCGGCCACGCTGCCACCGCGCGCGAAATCCTCTTCCGTATGCGTGCCGCCGGCGGCGCGCAGCGTGGCGACCATGTCGGCCGCGATCTCGCCCTCATAGAAGGCCTTCGCACCATGCCGCGCGACGGCGCGCAGCGTCTTCGCCAAGGCGGGCTGCACGAAGCGATCGCCAAGGCCCAGCGCCTGCCCGTCCTTGAGGAAATTGCGGCGCGCGGCCTCCTGGACCGAGAGCTTGCCGACCGAGCCCGCCCAGTCGCTCGCCACGCGTTGGGAGACGAAGAAGCCCTGCTCGGCGTAGTTGATGGCGGGCGCGAGGAGTTCCTCCATCGGCGTGCGGCCATGCGCCGCGTTCAACGCCGCCCAGGCGGAAATGGCGCCCGGCACCGTCACGCTATGCGCCGAAGTCGGGTGCATGGCGGTGAGGCCCGAAGCCCGCAGCGCCTCGGGCGTCGCCCCGCGCGGCGCGCGGCCCGAGCCATTCATCGCGATCACCTTGCCCGTGCCGGCGGGCGCATAGAGGCAGAAGCAATCGCCGCCGATGCCCGTGCTCTGCGGCTCCACCACCGCCAGCACGGCGGCTGCGGCAATGGCGCCGTCCAGCGCATTGCCACCCGCGCGCAGCACGTCCAGCGCGGCGAGGGTTGCCTGCGGCATGGAGGTCGCGGCCATGCCGTTCGCGGCATAGACGGCGCTGCGGCCGGGGGCGTGGAAGTTGCGCTTCATGCGAGAAGTCCCTGAACCAGAAAGGAAGAACGAAAAGCGGCGGCTACTGCGTCAGGAAGCCGCCATCGATGACGAGGCTGGTGCCGCTGACCATGGCGCTGGCCGGCGCGGCGAGGAAGACGATGGCGCCCATGATGTCCTCGACCGTCGCGAGCCGGCCGAGCGGCGTGCGGCGCTCATGCCCCGCGCGGAATTTCGGGTCCGCCAGCACGCCCGCGGTCAGCGGCGTCTCGACGAAGCCGGGCGCGATGGCGTTCACGCGGATGCCATGCGGGCCAAGCTCGGTCGCGAGCGCCTTGGTCATGCCCTCGATCGCGTGCTTGGTGGCGGTGTAGACACTGCGATTGACGCCGCCGACATGGCCATTGACCGAGGAGAGGTTGATGATCGTGCCCCCCCGCCCGGCCCGCACCATCCCTGCTGCGACGGCCTGCGCGACGGTGAACATCGCGCGGATGTTGAGGTCGAGCAGGAAATCCAGCGACTCGTCGCGCAGTTCGAGGAAGGGCTCGCGGATATTCGTCCCGGCATTGTTCAGCAGGATGTCGAAGGGCCCAGCCTGCGCGACCAGCACGCGCACCGCCGCACGGTCCGTCACATCGAGGGTTGCGGCATGGGCGGTGCAGCCGGACTCGGCCAGCGCGGCGGCGGTCTCGGCCAGTTCCTCGGCCGAGCGCGCGGCGAGCACCACCTCGGCCCCCGCCATGGCCAGGGCGATCGCGCCGGCGCGGCCGATTCCCTTGCTGGCACCGGTCACCAGGGCGCGCTGGCCATCCAGGCGGAAGGTGGGCGTGACAGGCAGCATCAGGCGAAGGCTCCGCGGGGCGCGTTTGTGGTCGCGTATATGGGCGGACTTTCCTTGCGCCCGCCGCCCGCCCCGCGCAAGGGGGCCGAACCACCCTTCCCCCGCCGCCCGGCCCGCGCTAGATCGCGCCATGGATCAGATCGACGTCTCCGTCTTCGAACAGGTCGAGGTGCGCGCCGGCACCATCGTCGATGCCCAGCCCTTCCCCGAGGCGCGCAAGCCTTCGATCAAGCTCTGGATCGATTTCGGCCCGGCGCTGGGCGTGCGGCAATCCTCCGCCCAGATCACCGCCCACTACCAGCCGGACCGGCTGATCGGCCGCCAGGTGATCGCGGTGGTGAACTTCCCGCCGCGCAAGATCGCGGGCTTCGAGAGCCAGGTGCTGGTGCTCGGCCTGCCGGACGAGAACAACGAGGTCGTGCTGCTGCGCCCGGATATCAGGGTGCCCGATGGCGGCCGGATGTACTGACGGAGGAAACAGGATGGCGCCGCGCTACTACACCGTGACCTGGGACCAGCTGCACCGCGACGCCAAGGCGCTCGCCTGGCGGCTGGTCGATCGCGGACCCTGGGTGGGCATGGTCGCGATCACGCGCGGCGGGTTGATCCCCTCCGCCATCATCGCGCGCGAGCTGGATTGCCGGCTGATCGAGACCGTCTCCGTCGTCACCTATGACGAAGAAGAACGCGGCAAGCCCAGGGTGGTGAAGCCGCCCGAGGCCGCACTCGCGAGCCTTGGCGAGGGCTGGCTGCTGATCGACGACCTGGTCGATACCGGCACCACGGCGCGGGTGGTGCGCGCGATGCTGCCCAAGGCGCATTTCGCCACCGTCTATGCGAAGCCCGAGGGCAAAGACACGGTGGACGCCTTCATCACCGAGGTCAGCCAGGACACCTGGATCCTCTTCCCCTGGGACACCGAGCCGCAATTCATCGCGCCCATCGCCAAGGCGCATGCGGCCGGAGGCTAAGCGCCCAGCTTTTCCTCGTCGCAGAGCACCTGGAACAGCGCGGCCGTCTCGGCATCCGGGATGGCCGGCGCGGCGGCCGGCTGCGCCCTCGCGGCCGGCGCCGGCGTCGCGGCCGCCCCTTGGGCGGCATGGCGCAGGAAGAGCGACATGACGCGCGCCACCGTCGCCTCCGTCACCTCGCGCAGATCGGGGCCGAAGGCGGTGCCGCGCGCCTGCGGGCCGGTGACGATCTCGTAGGAGGGGAAGTACCAGCATTCCGGCACGGCGCGGCAGAATTCCTCAGCCGCCGCGCGCAGGATGGATTTGCTCGCGACGGTCGAGACCAGCACATGGCGCGGCTCATAGGTCGCGACCAGCGGCACCGGGGAGACGGTGAGCACCAGCTTCACGCCTGGATTGATGGCACGCAGCGCGGCATGGAAGGCGTGCAGATCGGCCAGCACCTCGGCGGTGCTGAAATTGACGAATTCATAGGCCGCCGGGTCCATCTCCCCGGCCACGACGCCCGGCGCCAGCGGGAACACCGCACCATCCGCGCGGGCGCGCCAGGATTCGGTGAGGCCGAGGGTGAAGACGAAGACCTCCACGCGCCGCAGCATCCGCCGAACCGCCTGCAGATGCGGCTTGCGCGCCTCGATCACCTCGGCGCGGCTGGCATGGCCGGCGGGTTCGATCTGTGGGCGGAAGGGGTCCACCCAGCGCCCATCCGGCCGCCGCCAGGCGGTGTCGGCCGGCCGGAAGCGCCCCTCGGCGCGCTCGATCAACTGCACCAGTTGCCGAGCGGTGTAGAGGTTGCCGTAGCGGGCCGAGAAGGCGCCCCAATGCCCGGCCTCGACCTGGGCGGGGGAGAGTTCGGGCGGCGGCGGCTCGACCACCATGTGGTTGTAGCCGGCCTGCTTCAGCGTGCGCGCGATGTGCTGGGCGAAGCAACTGCCGGCGGTGGCGATGGCGGTGCGCCTGGTAATGGTGAAGGGGGCGGCAACCACGGGATCGACCTCGGGCCCCGGCGTCTCGGCGATGGATTGCCGCCAGTATTGATGCGCCGGCAGGCCGCGATAGGGGTTGCCGCCGGCCTTGGGCAGCGGCGTGGCGACGAGGGCGGGCAGGTCCTGGAGCAGGGTTTGCCAGGCCGGCGCATCGAAACGCGGACAGGCCATCGACGCGGGATCGACTCCTTCCAGCTGGGCAAAGCTGCGCGCGATCATGGCGTCGAGATCGAGCACTTCGACCTGCTCCATCCCGCCGATGATCCGGGCAGGCAGCTTGAAGGCATAGTCGCCCGCGATGCCCAGCCGTTGCGCGATCTCGGGATAGACCGGCAGCACCAGGCTGCGCGCCAGCGCATCCGAGACGAACCGCTCGGGTCGCGCCACGCTCGCCGAAAGGCCGAGCCGCGGCAGGATGGCGCGGGCCAGATCCGCAATGGCGGGCAGGTAGGGATGGTTGGGCGAATGCATGAAGCAACCGCCCGAGGCCCACTCGTCGAGCGCGGCCTCAAGCGACAGGCCGCTCGCCTCGCCCTCCGACAGCAGGGCGCGGCGCGAGGATTCCCAGACGCTGAAATAGCCGGCCCGCTCATAGACGTCGCTGCGGAACAGCCGCCGCGTCTCGGCCACGCTACGGCCCGCCATCCAGCCAAGCAGGGCGAGCGCCGAGTGGTATTGCCCCAGGACACTGCCGAAGACGCGCCCCTCGCGGTGCACATAGACCGCATCGGGATGGAAGGCGGCGAAAATCAGGCGCGGCCAGGTGATGATGCGATCGGCGAGTGCCGGCGGCACGCTGGCCTGCTCGCCCTGCATCACCACCCAGTCATGGCTCTCGCACAGGCCCATGAGCTCCACCGGCGTCGCCGGCCCGCGCGGCGCGATCTGCAAGCCCGGCACCATGGTGGCGAGGCAGGAAGCGAGGCCCGCCGCCTGACAATTGCCAATCACCGTCACGCGCATCGCCAAGACCTCCGCTCGCCCGATCAGCCGGGCTGCTCTTCCCGCACCGCCAACACCTTGTCCACGCGCCGTCCGTCCATGTCCACGATCTCGAAGCGCCAGCCAGCCCAGGCGATGCGATCACCCTCCTTCGGCACGCGCTGCAGCAAGGCCAGCATCAGGCCGGCGACGGTGTGATAGGTGCCCTCGCGCGGCAGTTCCGGCAAATCAAGCCGCGCCTTCAACTCATCCGACGCCATCATGCCATCGAGCAGCAGCGAGCCGTCATGGCGCCGCACAGCCGGGCGCGATTCCGCGGCCGGGGCCGGGCCCAACTCGCCCACGATGGCCTCGAGCAGGTCGGAGGCGGTGACCACGCCCTCGAAGCTGCCATACTCATCCATCACCAGCGCCATGCCGATCGGGTCGCCGCGCAGACGCTCCAGCGCATCGAGCGCGGAGAGCGTGTCAGGCAGCACGCGCGCCTGGCGCAGCGCGCGCGCGACCGAAAGCGGCGCGCCTTCCAGCAGTTGGTCGAGCAGATCCTTCGCCGCCACCACGCCGACCACATTGTCGATGCGCCCATCAGCCACGACGAAGCGCGTGACGCCTGAGGCGCGCAGCCGCGCGGCCACATCCTCGGGCGGGGCGGTGCGGTCAATCCATTCGAGGTCGTTGCGCGGCGTCATCAACGCGCGCACCGGCTTGTCGGCCAGGCGGAGCACGCGCTCGATCATCTGGCGCTCCTCCGTCTCGATGGCGCCGGAGGTCGCACCCTCCGCCACCACGGCCTTCACCTCCTCTTCCGTCACGGCCGTATCGGCCGGGGTGTGCTTGCCGAACAGGCGCAGCACCAGGGCGGAGGATGTGGAAAGCACCCAGATCATTGGCGCGGTGATGCGCCCGAGGAAGGCAAGCGGGCGCGAGACCATCACCGCCACCGCCTCGGGGTGGCGCAGCGCCAATTGCTTTGGCACCAGCTCACCCAGGATCAGTGACAGGTAGGTGATCAGCAGCACCACCAGGGTGAAGGCGATCTCATGCGCGAAGGGCGCCAGGCCGGGGATCAGCGCGACGCCGTCATCGAGGATGGCGGCAAGGCGCGCGCCGCCGAAGGCGCCGGCCAGCACGCCGACCATGGTGATGCCGACCTGCACGGTCGGCAGGAAGCGCTGCGGATCATCGGCCAGTGCGATGGCCGCGGCCGCGCCCTCGCTGCCCTTGCGCTGCATGGCACTGAGGCGCGCCCGGCGCGACGAAACGATCGCCAGTTCGCTCATCGCGAAGGCGCCGTTCAGCAGGACCAGAAGCAGGATCAGCAGCAGTTCGAGGGCGATGTCCACCAAGGCAATCCATGACGTTGCAGCGGTGATGTAGCGGCGGAGCGCACGACTTGCCACCTTTCGGGCTTGCGATGCGCGCAGGGCGCGCCAGAGTGGGGTGATGCAAGCCCCCTCCCCGCTCTCCCCGCCATCGGGCACGCCCCGCCCCGCGACACCCCTGCCCGACCTCGCCTGGCTGCTCGGCGCCTCCGGGCTGATCCCCTTCCTGGGGCTCGGACTGGGTGCCGCGCTGGGCTGGGATGAGTTGCTCTTTCCGCTGCTGGCCTATGGCGCAACGATCCTGGCCTTCCTGGGCGCGGTGCATTGGGGCCTCGCGCTGCAGGCGGTGCCGGATGAGAAGCCGGCGGAGCGCGTGCGCCTGGTGCTCGGCGTGGTGCCCTCGCTGGTGGCCTGGGTGGCGCTGCTGCTGCCAGTGGGGACGGGGTTGGCGGTGGTGGCCGGCGCCATCCTGCTGACCGCGGCGATGGAGACGGTGGCGGCGCAGGCGCGGCTGATGCCGGCGGGCTACCTGCGGTTGCGCTGGGTGCTCTCGCTGGGCGCTGCGCTGAGCCTCGGCCTGGGAATCACGGCAACCGGCGGCTGAAAATTAACCATATTTTTGGACTTGTCTCTATTTTCGCGCGCGATTAAGGTTCCCGCAACACATCGGAGCCAGCGCCGTGACGTCAGACAGCAACCTGCTCGATTCGACTGAGAGCGCGGCGGAAATCCTGCCCTTCCCGCCCTCCCCTGAGCGCCGCCTGCGCGTTGCGCTACGCAAATTGGACCAGGCACTGGCCGAGCAGCGGGAGGCCATTGCCGCCTTCCGTACCCAGATGACCGCGCTCGGCGGCGCCATGGCGGGGCTTGGCGAAAGCGCCATCGCTCTCCATGCGCAGCTTGATGATGCGGCCGAGGAGGCCGAGCGCGCCAAGGCCGCCGCCGCCCGCCTCAAGGCCACCGCGGACGCCATGCCGGGCTGATCCCCCCGCCGGAACCCTCTGGACAAGGCACCCCCTGTTCGTAGTAGCGTTACGAAAGAGGAGATGCCCGATGCATAATCGCATCGCTGCCGTGCTCGACCGGCTGAGCCCGGCCGAGCGCAAGGTGGCCGACATTGTCGCTGCCGACCCGACCGCCGCCATGGCCGCCACCGTGGCGAGCCTGGCCAAGGCCGCCGGCGTTTCCGAACCCACCGTCGTGCGCTTCTGCCGCTCGCTCGGCCTCGATGGCTTCGCCGATCTGCGCATGGCCCTCGCCCGCGCCGAGGGCGTGGGGGCGGCACGGATGCACCGGCGCATCGGCCCCGGCACGCCCGTGCCCGAGGCAGCCGGCGCGGTCATCGACCACACCATCGCGGCGCTGACGGATCTGCGCCAGAAACTGGACGGCCAGGCCATCGAGCGCGGTGCGCTGGCCCTGGTGCGCGCCGCTCGCGTCGAGATCTGGGGCTTCGGCGCCTCGGCGGCGGTGGCCGAGGACCTGGCGCACAAGCTGTTCCGCGTCTGCCGCGGCGTGGTGGCGCGGCATGACCCGCACATGCAGGCCATGGCGGCGGCGACGCTCGATGGCGATTCGGTGGTGCTGTGCATCTCCCACACCGGGCGTACGCGCGAATTGGTGGAGGTCGCGGCCCTGGCCGCGCAGGCGGGGGCCACGGTGCTGGCCATCACTCGCCCAGCCTCGCCGCTCGCCGCCATCGCCACGCTGGTCGTGCCCTGCGAGGTCGAGGAAAATACCGAGCTGCACACGCCGATGGTTTCCCGAATTGCGCATCTCGTGCTCGGCGATGCGCTGGCGGTCGCGGCCGCGTTGCTCTGCCCGCCCGCGGCGGAGGAACGGCTCGGGCGCATGAAGGCAGCGCTGCGGCAACGGCGGATCGGCGCATGAGCGGGCTCGAGCGCGGCTTCCTCTTCCTCAACCGCTCCGTCTGCGCGGCGCTGCTGGCGGCGTCCTGCACGCTGGTCTTCGGCAATGTCGTGCTGCGCTACGGCTTCGGCCTCTCCCTCGCCTGGGCGGAGGAGGTCAGCCGCTACATGATGATCTGGCTGTCTTTCCTCGCCGCTGGCCTCGCATTGCGGGAGGGGGCGCATATCGCGGTGGAGACGCTGCCCGACAGCCTGCCGCGCGTGCTCGCCATTCCGCTGCGGGCCGTGGCGGTGCTGCTGGTGGCGGGCTTTGTCGCGCTGATGCTCTGGCTCGGCTGGGAATATGCCCAATTTGCCATGATGCAGCGCACGCCGGTGCTGCGCCTGCCGGTGGGCTACATCTACCTCGCCGTGCCGATCGGCATGGGGCTGATGCTGGTGCATCTGCTGCTGGTCGCGCGGCGCCAGATCTTCGTCGACAAATCGGACCAGGACCGCATCCGCGCCATGGAGGCGGGCTCGCTGTGACGCTGCTCTTCCTCACCTTCCTGGTCACGATGCTGCTCGGCGTGCCGATCGCGCTGACCATGGGCATGGCCGGCCTGGTGGTGATCTGGCAGGAGGATCTGGCCGACCTTCTGGTGGTGCCGCAGCAGGTCTTCTCGGGCCTCGATTCCTTCCCGCTGCTGGCGATCCCCTTCTTCATCCTTGCAGCCGAGTTGATGACGGGCGGGCGGCTGACCGAAGTGCTGCTGCGCTTCGCCATGGCCTGTGTCGGCCGCGCGCGCGGCGGGCTGGGGCATACGAATATCCTCACCCTGACGCTGTTCTCGGGCATTTCGGGCAGCGCGCTGGCAGATGCGGCCGGTCCGGGTGCGGTGATCCAGAAGATGATGCGCGAGGGCGGCTATGCGCCGGCCTATGGCGCGGCGCTGACCGCCTCCACCGCCATTGTCGGGCCGATCATCCCGCCCTCCATCATCATGGTGGTCTATGCGTTGACAGACAATTCGGTGAGCGTGAACGGGCTGTTCCTGGCCGGCATCATCCCGGGGCTGATGATCTCCGCCGCGCTGATCGGCGTGAACCACTGGATCAGCGTGAAGCGCGGCTATCGCGGGCTCGATGCGCGGCCTGCCCTGCCCCAATTCCTGATGATCCTGCTGCGGGCGATGCCGGCGCTGCTGCTGCCGGTGATCATCATCGGCGGCATCCATGGCGGCGTCTTCACCCCAACCGAGGCCTCGGCCGTCGCGGTCTTCTATGCGCTGGTCGCGGGCATGGTGATCTATCGCAGCCTCACGCTTGCGATGCTGCCGGGCATCCTTGTCCGCACCTGCGTGATGACGGCGGCGGTCATGCTCATCATCGGGATGAGCAACGTCTTCGGCTATGTGCTGACCGTGCTGCAGGTGCCCCAGGCGGTGGGCGGGTGGATCGGGGGCCTGGGACTCTCCCCGCTGCAATTCCTGCTCGCGGTCAACATCTTCCTGCTGCTGTTCGGCATCTTCATCGAGCCCCTGCCCGGCGTGATGATCCTGGTGCCGATCCTCGCACCGCTGGCCACCAGCATGGGGATCGATGGGCTGCACTTCGCCATCATCGTCATCGTCAACCTCACGCTGGGCATGATCACGCCGCCGGTGGGCGGGCTGCTTTTCGTGACGCAGATCGTCAGCGGCCAGCGCATGGGCGCCATCGTGCGCGAGCTCTGGCCCTTTCTCGGCGCGCAGATTGCCGTCCTCGCGCTGCTCACCTTCGTTCCGGCCCTGTCCATCGGGCTGCCGAACGCGCTTGGCTACCTGAAGTGAACCCAAAGGA
>Ga0315900_10003083_pt1 | contig 24674 bp, 37 predicted proteins | sample LakEriMetagenome_FD_203521 | JGI IMG/M metagenome (GOLD analysis project Ga0315900, IMG submission 203521) | Freshwater fungal communities from buoy surface, Lake Erie, Ohio, United States - Buoy 12 MA114 | ecosystem: Environmental > Aquatic > Freshwater > Lake > Lake biofilm | place: USA: Lake...
AACAGTTACAGGATTATCATTGACCTTATCAAATGTAAGCGTAGGACTTTCCGCTTATGTTGATGACTCTACTCCTCAAATGACTGCCACTAATAGATTTACTAAAATAACTAGATGGTAATATGCCCCTACCAAAACCAAAACCGAACGAACCGAAGGAAACCTACATGAACAGGTGTATGGCTGACTCGACTATGAGAAGGGAATTTAAACCCAGATCGCAAAGATTTGCGGTGTGTCAGGTGCAATGGGAAAATAAAAAATAGTTGTACTTTTATGCAAACGAAAAGAGTAATAATGAACACGTTCGACCCATTCGAGTACATCTTAGGATTTGCCATGATCGGAACTACAATTAGCCTGATTCCTGACATGAGCGAAACCTTACGTTTTATTCTATTGCTGATAACTGCCTCAGGTGCGATAATTAAACTATGGGAGCAAATCAAAAAGTCCGAACATTTCAAAAATGATGTGATTGCATTATGGAAGAAGATAAGCGGTCGAAAATAAAACGCCTTGCAATCTGGGCGGTGTTCATCATTACCTTGGGATTCATCGGGGCATTGTATATTCCGACTGAAACCTACGGCTCGTTTATTGATTTACTTAAAGATGTTATTACTCACTTAGTAATCTAATATGGCAAATCTCAACGCCCCAAAGCAGGGGATTCTCAATATCAATGCGATTCAAGGTAATTACTTGGATGTTCCCATGACGTTCAAAAAGCAGAATGGCGATCCGATTGACCTGACGGAATACGAGAATATCCGGATGGAAATCAAGAAGACATTCAATGTAAATGAAACGCCATTCCTGACCTATGAAGTCGGCACGGGATTGACCATCTCCGGAGTTGACAACAACGTTCTGACCTTTGTCATTGACGAGGCTTTTTGGGATTCGCAAACAACGAGATGGGTGTATGACATTGTGTTTGAAAACGAGTTCGGGGAATTTTACACCTTCATCAAAGGAACTATCAACATCAATTTAACTGCGAGCAAGCTATGAGTTTCTATGTAACCGTAACGCCAACTATTCAAAACGTAGAGGTAGAAGTCAATCCGCAGACCCTACCATTTGAGGTGGAGGTGGTTGTCAATGGCGATCTAAAAGAATATGTCGATCAGGCAGAGGCGTTTGCTGATCAGGCAGAGGCTTCGGCTATCTCAGCTGACAATAGTGCGGATAGTGCTTTGGCAAGTGCCACAAGTGCCACGGCTTCGGCAAACTCAGCTTCGTCTTCGGCATCTTCTGCGAGCAGTTCAGCATCTACCGCAACTACTCAGGCAGGGATAGCAACAACCGAGGCGAACGAGGCTTCTCAGTCGGCTAGTAATGCTTTGGCATCCGAGCAGGCATCGGCTATCTCCGAGGCTAACGCTTTGGCATCTGAGCAGGCTTCCGCTCAGTCGGAGGCTAACGCCTTGAGTTCAGAACAGAATGCCCTAGCAAGCGAACAGGCTTCCGCTCTATCGGCTAGTAATGCTTTAGCTTCTGAGAACTCAGCATCCGCATCGGCTTCTACTGCGACTACTCAAGCAGGGATAGCCACAACTCAAGCAGGAATAGCGACAACTCAGGCAGGCAATGCACTGACATCGGCTAACAACGCAGCGGCTTCGGCATCAGCAGCGGCACAGGTCGGTACAAGTACGTTGTTGACAGGCTTTTCAGTAGGTGCGAATACTGCCATCGCAGGGACTGATTCCATATTACAGGCATTCAATAAGACTCAAGGTCAGATCAATGCTAGGGTGTCAGGCACAGGAGTAGCTGGTCAGGTTAGCTTTTGGAACGGGACAAGCAGTCAGACTGGGAGTGCTGACTTTACTTGGAATAACACTGCTAAAGTATTAGCATTTAGTAGTGGTGGCACATTAACAAATGAAATAAGAATAAGTAGCATTAATACTAATACATTTTTTGGAAGAAATGCTGGGATTTCAAATAATACGGGTAACATTAATACTTTTATTGGTGTAAATGCTGGATTTTCAAATACTTCTGGCAGTAACAATACTCTTATTGGTTCAAGTGCTGGTTCCCTTAACTTAACTGCTGGATCACTTGTCTGTATAGGAGTTAATGCAGGACTTAATTTAACCAGTGGTGATAGTAATGTTTTTATAGGTAGAGAATCTGGTAGATGGATAGCGGATGGCACTACCTCATTGACAACTTCCAGTACATCAATTTTAATAGGTAGAGGATCAAGAGTAAATGCTAATAGTGAATCAAATCAAATTGCAATAGGTAACAATGCAATTGGTCTAGGAACAAATACTACAGTAATAGGTAATTCATCTACAACATTTGGACGTTGGTGGGGAAATTTATTAATAGGAACTTCAGTCAATAGTGGATTTGCTTTAGATGTATCAGGTACAACCCGACTTAACGGCTTGCAGACCTTCCAAGGTACGACGGCTTCCGATACCGCACCTCTCGGAACTGAACTTACAACAACAGGGTCAGGAACTAATTGGACAGGTACAGACTTTGCAACTGGCTATACCCACACAGTAGGATCAACTGCTTCATTGACTACTTCCATCCCTGCGGTGAACGGCACTTACTATCAGATTGCCTACACCATCACAGGAAGAACGGCAGGATCAATAACAATCAACTACGGAGGCACTTCCACGGCATCAATCACGGCAACAGGAGCAACAGGGCCTAGAGCAACTTCTACGGCAAATCTTGAGATTGTTCCTACTACTGATTTTGATGGAACGGTTGTTTTGTCGGTTCGATCAATCGGAACAAGTTCGGCAACTACAACAATAAATGATAGTGGTGGTAACTCAAGGATTCAGATTAGAGCAACTTCTAGCACTAATAATACTATTGTTGGACTTAATTCGGGAACAAGAATTACAACTGCTTTAAGCAATTCTTTCTACGGTCAGTCAGCTGGTAATAATACTACTACTGGTAATTCTAATTCTTTTTTTGGTAGAGAATCAGGTTTTTCTAATACAATTGGCATTAGTAATTCATTTTATGGGTCTAATTCTGGATTTTCAAATATATCAGGATCAGCTAATTCATTTTTTGGGACAAGTTCTGGAACAAATAATACTGGCAATAATAATTCTTTTTTTGGAGCTAATTCTGGCAATGCAAATACAACCGCAAGTAGCAATTCATTTTTTGGAGTTAATTCTGGATTTAACAACACAACTGGAAGTAATAATACCTTTATAGGATTAGATGCAGGTCGAAGAATATCAGGAGGTGGAAATTTAACAGTATCAACTAACTCAGTATTTGTAGGAGTTGACACAAGAGCCAATGCTGATTCTGAAACCAACCAAACTGTCATAGGCTACCAAGCCATTGGTCTAGGCTCAAACACCACAGTAATAGGTAACAGTAGCACAACTTTTGGACGTTGGTGGGGTAACTTGTTGTTGGGTACGAGTACGAATAGTGGGTTCTTGCTTGATGTCAACGGAACGGCTAGGTTTTCCAATGATGTGACCATTGCGGACACAAGGAACATAATCCTATCAACAACCACAGGAACTCGTATTGGAACGGCTACAAATCAGCGGTTGGCTTTGTGGAATGCTACACCAAACGTTCAGCCGACAAATGCAATAACCGCTGCCGCTTTTGTTGCCAACACATCGGGAATTGTAAACGATACGGCAACTTTTGGAGGCTACACAATCGGTCAGATAGTTGCCGCACTTCAGCGAATCGGGGCTTTGGCATAAACTTTAACTAAACATATCATGAAAACTATTCAACCAATCACGCTCTGGGTAAACGGACAGAGCAAAACCGCAAGTGTATTGAACGCTTACGGGATTAACACCACGCTAGGTACAAGTGCTACCTTTTATTATTCGCTGATGGTAGTTAATCAAGACGGAACACTTGGCGAACAACTTGCACAGGGAAATCTAACCATGACAGGTGATGAGTACCTAAACTGGGGAGATGACGATGACTACGCTTGGAATTGGGTTGCAGGTCAGCTAAATTTGACCATCACCGGAGATTTCATTCAGCCGGAAAGCAATTAATCAAACAATCCTATGAAAAAGCTAGTATTAAAAGACCAAGAAATCGACACCTTGGCAGGTCTAATCGGTAATTTGCCTACGTTTCCACGGACCATCAACGAGACCAAAGCGATTTCCGATGCAGTTGAGAACCTGATGCAGTACTTGGGATCAAAAGTAGTTGACGATGAAACTGACAGAGAACTTCAGTCTTGATGAGTTCAAATCGAAAGATGGTGCATCATTTCCTGCGGATGTGATGCAGAATCTTTCCATCCTTGCAGAGCAATTGCAGGCACTCCGTGACCATCTAGGTAAGCCGATAACCGTACTCTCAGGTTATCGGTCACCTGCCCACAATATCAAAGTAGGTGGAGCAAAAGAATCTTTTCATGTTAAAGGGATGGCTAGTGATTTGCAGGTAGCCGGAATGAGTCCATCTGAATTAGCTGAAGAAATTGAGGGACTGATTAAACAAGGAAAGATGAAACAAGGAGGGATGGGTGTCTATCCTACCTTTGTGCATTATGATTTTAGGGGCAAACGTATTAGATGGAAAAAATGAAACTACTCAAAAAAATTGCCGATTTCATCAGGGATCGGTTCAATGATCTTAGCGATCTATTGGAAGAAAATGCAGGCGTTGCCGTTCAGATCACTCAGGCGGTAAAGGAATCAATCGAGAAGCATGATGGATCGATTCAATGGGTGCTTGAGCATCTTGAGGTAAACGGTCTGCATAGAGCCTATGCCTTGGCGAAACATCATTTGCCGGAGATTGTGAATGAACTTGCCCTAATTGATAATCTGATCAATCCCGGTCAGACAAAAGAAGAAGCATGGAAGGCTTACACCGGATACGTTCAGTCGAAATTTAAGGAAAGCAGACGAAAAGAATGGGTGATGCTATCCGCTGAAATCCTTGGAATGATCATAGGTAAAAAAGTCAATATTGGGTTATTGATCATGGCTACGCAGAAGGCTTACCAACTGATCTTTAGAAAAAAGGCTCTCAATTGAGAGCCTAATTTTTGGGAGATAAAACAATTTTTTGACCGACATAAGCATTAGGAATCTGAGCCTTGCTAAACCTACCTATTGACAGGCAGTCAGGTCTAGCGACATTCTCACAGGGAAAGACAACATCCACATGATCGGAATATACTGCCGACACTTCACCGACTCCGGAAAGATAGACTGTTTTGCAACTAGTTAGAGCGATACAAATGACGATTATAAGCCTTATCATATTGCTTAAATTTTTTTTCTTTTTTGACCTTATACCTATAACATTTTGCCCATTTTTCCCGTGGCTTAGCTTCAGCTAACGGAGCAGTTAGCAAGAACACAAGGCAGATGCCCATAATGATCAAAGCCCAAATGGCTAGGAATCGCTTGGCTTCGTCTTCGTTTTTAAAGTTCATGATTCTAATATAATCATCTCCAATTACTTTTAGCAGTCCTCAAAGCCATTTCTTCCGTTTCCATAACTCCTGAATCAAAGGTGAATCCATCCCAAAACCAATAAGCATATCCGCCCATGGCCTTGCATACGCCTATCGAGTCTTTTGGATAGTCGTTCTTTAAAATGATCTGTTGCGCCTGTGCGCCTGTGAATACCTGCATAGCTGTGTTAAGATTTTAAGTGTGTTAGATAAGCTCGGTAAGCAAGATATACTGCCTGTATTTGTTTGAATTCTTCGGTATTCCTTGGCGTTTGAATAATTTGATCAGAATCAAAAAAAATGTCCCAATCATCAATAGTTTTTGTCTCACAACCAATGTGAATTAACTGATTTGTTATTCCGTGTGACCATTTGCAAAAAATAGGTAGTTTAATAGCCCCTCTAAGGTCAGCACCTTCAAGGTCAGCACCTCTAAGGTTAGCACCTTCAAGGTTAGCACCTCTAAGGTTAGCCTCTTGAAGGTTAGCACCTTCAAGGTCAGCACCTCTAAGGTTAGCCTCTTCAAGGTTAGCCCCTTGAAGGTTAGCACCTCTAAGGTTAGCCTCTTGAAGGTTAGCCCCTTGAAGGTTAGCACCTCTAAGGTTAGCACCTTCAAGGTCAGCACCTCTAAGGTTAGCACCTCTAAGGTTAGCCTGTTGAAGGTTAGCACCTTCAAGGTCAGCACCTCTAAGGTTAGCCCCTTGAAGGTTAGCTTTTTTTAAAACAGCCTCTTCGACTGTTTTTTTAATTGTGTGTTGATTAGACTCGTAAAGAATCTTGTCATAGTTTGATTTAATTACTGTCATAGACTGTCTTGTTTTAGTTTCTCAAATCTAAGAAAAAAATTTAATTCCAAGGAAAAAATTAAAGAAATATTTTTAATTCTAATTTATTCCTTTTATTTTTAGACAAACAATTCAAAACAATCTTATGGAACACAACACAGAATTACACGAGAATGCGGAGGTAGTCTTCGAATACGATGGCGAAGACTTGGTATGGATCGGTGATATGGAGGTCATCGAAGAAATCGACAGAGGCGATTATGATACTCCGGATTATTCGGAGGTTTACGCCCGAATCTATCGGACAACATCCCTCCAACGGTACAATGACGGCACCGGAGATTGGGAAGATGTAGAGATGGATGCTAGCATTATGCAGGAAATTCAATGGCAGTATGAAAAATCACTTTAACCTATGGAAAAATCAACAAACATCAGCAACCTAACCAAGGCATTGGCCCAGTTCCATGCCTTGGTAGGAAAGATCAGTAAGGACTCAAAGAATCCTTTCTTTAAATCAAATTACGCTAGCCTTCCGCATATCCTGACCGAAGTCAGCGATCCGTTACAACAGGCGGGTCTTGTTATCACTCAATTTCCTGATGGGGATGCACTTACCACAATGCTCATTCATGCCGAGTCAGGAGAGTACATAGCATCAAGCTACACCATGCCAGTTGCCAAAGCTAATGATCCACAGGCACTTGGTTCAGCTATAAGTTATGCGAGGCGTTACTCTGTATCTTCTATTTTATCGCTAAAAATCGATGACGATGACGCAGAGGGAGCAATGAAGGCAGTAAGGCAACCACAACAGGCAGAGGATACTAGACCTTGGTTGAATAAAGCAGATTTTGACAAAGCATCCGACTATCTACGGAAAGGGGGCAATATAGAAGTAATTAAAGCAAAGTACCGAATTAGCCGAGAAATGATGGAATCTTTAAATTTAATCCTTAACAACTTACCAAAATGAACCTCTACAACATCACAACAGAAATGAAAAACCTCACTCTCCAACTTGAGGAGGGTGAGTTGACTCCGGAACTGGAGCAGGCTCTAGTCATCACTCAGGATCAGTTGCAAGCCAAGGCAATCGATTATTGCTATGTAATCAAGAACATAGAATCAGATAGCGAAGCAATCGACAACGAGATCAAGAGATTGAAGGCTATGAAAGAAGCCAAGGACAATACAATAGACAGGCTCAAAGAAGCTGTCAGAAATGCCATGCTTGCCTCCGGAATTGACAAAATAGAATCGAGCCTTTTTAAACTATCTCTGAGGCGTTCGGAATCTGTGGAGGTAGTCAATATAGACCAACTACCCGAAAGCCTTACAACAGTCAAAAAAACGGTATCAGCCGACAAGGTAAAGATTAAGGAGGCTATCAAAGCTGGCGAGGCAGTGTCAGGTGCAGTAATTATTGAAAATTTTAACCTACAAATCAAATGATCATCAAACAACTTATTCAGGCGGACAACGTGTCTGCCTCATTTCACATCGATCAAGATGGCGATCTGGTCATCCGAATGAACAACGAAGAGATAACCATTTCACACTTGGTTGCTTTAGAACTCATCGAGCATTTACGCTACAAACTATACGAGATTGAAGAAAAGGATTCTTTCATCAAAAAAATATTCCGATGACAGAGATAGATGCAAAAATCAAAAGCCTTTATTTGGAAGGACTTTCTAAAAACAAGATCAGCAAGGAACTGGGTCTTTCCTTGCCAAGGGTAAACTATGTGCTTTACATCAAATTGAGGATGCAGGACAGTTACCGCAGAAAGCATATCACACCAGCTATGGTTGAAAAGTTGCCGAAGCCTATTATTGACCGAATTATTGTCCTGACCAACTTCGGATATTCAGCCAAAGAAATTGCTGAAGATCAGCGGATTCCTACCGGGAAAGTCCATCAGGTTGTCGAGTTTGCCAAGGCACGGAATCAGATTCAGAAAAAAATTTGAAAAAAAAGTGGAAAATTGTTGCGTGGAATCTAAGAAATAACTTATATTTGTATATCAAATAACAACAAAACAACACGGACATGACACCTTCAGAAAAAATCTTCACAGGCGAATACATCAAATATCCAAACGGTTATGTTTTTTCAGTTTACAAGCAAATGACTAAAAAAGGTTTGAGATGGTACAGGTACACTAGAGGAAGATTTCAAATTATTTCAAGAACTCAAATTGACCAATTAATTACAACACTAAACTAATCAATCACCGCCCCTTCGGGGGCTTAATTCAAACACCTATGAAATCAACATTCTCAACATTCACAACAATCACAGGGCGTAAGATCAGCGTAAGGCCTAACTTCTCAGCAAGAACTTTTACCATCAAGACAGATGCAGGTAAGTACCGTACTTACAAGCTATCGAAAACTGAGTTTGATTCATGCCTTTTTAATACAGGAAATGATTGGAACGATTTCCTTAAATCAGATGACTACTATAAAGCATGAAAACACTCTTTAAAATCATCTACACCATCATAGCCCTTGCACCAATAGCGGTGCTTGGCTTTATGTTAGGACTTAAATTAATTCAATAAACCTATGGAAAACTACACATTCACAACCAAGGTATTGACCGATTATTCGGTAGTACTGCCAAAGTATTTCAGAGTCATCAGGACTTATTACATGATCTTGGACCAGGAGACTTATCTCCGTGTTAGAGACAATACCGATGAACTTGACCCATTAGTTGGGCTTTATCCGGTAATTGAGAGGGAGAATATCAGATATTCCATTGACCATCTTTCGGTCAGTCTGAAAAACGGTGAGATTCAATCGATCACTGAACAGGAGTTTAAAGAGGTATTCACCAAGGTATCCCTTGCGTTGGAGGCGTTAATGAACTGATGACCTACCGGGAATGTCAAATATCTGAATCACGGACAATGACAGGATGGTACGAATGGTATCACCCTGCCTATGTGGACTACGATCAGCATGGGGATACCATGTGGTGCGGTGCTGGTCAAAGCATTGAAGACTGTATTATTGAAATCGACAGTTGGTATGAAAGATTTGGTCTTTAAAGTACACGGATACAAGTTTGAAGACCTGCCTCGACTGATGGGGCAGGTTTCTAAGATTGCCGGAAGATACGGCAAGACCAAGGTCAGCATGGTGATAGGGGAGACCTATCAAATGGATGGAAAGTTTAATTTGATATTACAATGACACAACAACAACACAAACTAACACCTAAGGAATTGGTTCAAGAACTCCAGCGGAGGCATTCAATCAAGTATCTGTGCTACCTAGCACTTCAAGAGATTATGCTAGATTATTATCAGGATACTACATTTTTGAAAGCCTACGACCATGACTTGACTGTAAAATTTAAGAACATGGTCTCAAGCCTTCAGCGGAACTCATCACAGGCTTACAGGTTCATTCAAGGTGATAAGAATGCTGAACAGACCGTTCAGCAGTTCCATGAACTCACGAGGCTGTTTGAAGCCTTACACAATGCGATTGACAACGGTGGAAGGACATTCTTCGACTGCTTAGATGCGGTAGATGCGGTATTGATTAGAGATGGACTTAAAGAAAATTTGAAATGATACTAGCAAGCGATTTAAGAATAGGAAATTGGGTTTACTTCTCAAATGAATATGATTTAGTAAGTGGTGTATTTGAAAATTCTGTTGTAATAAAATACAGATCATATTCACCCGTTTTAATTAATTCAATCAAAGAAATCGAATTCACAAACGAATGGCTAGATAGATTCGGATTTGAGAAAAGAGATAATTCCAACTGGTGGCACAAAGGCAACTTTACCTATTGGCAAGATCAAAATACTTGGTATTGGAGAATGGAGCCGATTCATCCCGACTTAACAATGTACGTTCATCAAATTCAGAACCTATATCATGCACTAACCGGAGAAGAACTATGATGAGCGAAGAGCAGAAAAAAGAAACTATCCGGCTCTATTACATTGGAGTTCAGTTGTCATCCATTGCCAAATTTGTAGGCGTACCGATCGGCTCTGTGCATCGTTTGATTTACAAAAAAATGCAACTCCGGAAGCGGAATACAAGTCACTCAATGGCTACGTTTAGCAAAATCAAAGAACTCTACAACCAAGGCAAGAACAGTAAGGTGATCGGAGAGATACTTGGTTTGAGCAAGCATCAGATCAGATATGTGATGAACCTGCATGGGATGGGGTTTAGGGATTTGAAAGGCCAGCGCTGACGCTGGTTTTTTTGTTGCCATGACGACGATAAAGACGATTCTCTATATTATACGGTTATAGTGAAAAACACATTTGCATATTTTTAAAAACCCGTAAACATCGTCACCATCGTCTTATCGTCTTTTTGTGCCTAATTTGGCTAAAAACAAAGATTTTATAAAAAAGTAAAAAAAATCATCGTCTTTTATCGTCATGATTTCGTCCTTTATCGAGTAATTATTATATTTGTTCATTATCGAATCATTCCTGAGGTAGCAGTCAAGAATGATTCCATAGGTTATTACAACCTGCCCGACAGTCTGCTACCTGCCGGGCTTTTTTTATCCCCTTATGCAAAATGAATATTATGATCCTGTAGTAACGGCATTTAAAAACCTGTTTAATGCCAAGGATACACCGCATCACATCAGAATTTCGATTCTTTTAAATCGTATTCAGACAGGGAATAGTGATTCAAAGGTTAAGATTGAAAGAATCAGAGCCTCCACCAATGATCATGAGATTCAAGAAATTAAGAAATCTCTTCCAGCATTAATGTTCAATGGTAAATTTAACACAAGGAATGAACAGGGTATAATCGAACATTCTGGCCTTTGCATCTTTGATTTTGACAAGTATGAATCTGAGGAGGTTCTCAATAAAGAACGGTTGAGAATTCAAGCTGATAAATTTACTTATGCCTGTTTCTTGTCTCCATCGGGTAAGGGATTAAAGGTTTTGGTTAAGATTCCAAAGTCAAGTAAAGAAGAGCATTATCGAAGATTTCACGCTTACAAAAATTACATCAATTCAGATTATTTTGATGATGCAAATTCAAATCTTAGCCGTGTTTGCTTTGACAGTTATGACCAAAGGTTGTTTTGGAGACCGGAATCAAAGGTTTTTGAAAGTATAGAGGCTGAAGAAGAAAAAAATTATACAAAGCACGTTCCGGTTGTTTTGCTTACTGATACTAGGGCAAAAATTGAACGTATAATGAAATTTGATTTTCAATGTTCATTCGTTTCCGGAAGCAGAAGTAATTATATTTTTAAGGTTGCCTGTTGTTTTTGCGAATATGACATATCAAAAGATGATGCGGAGAGTTACCTTCTTGATTTTCAAGAAGCTGATTTTAAACAGGATGAAATTATTAGAATTATTCGTTCAGCCTACAAGAAGTCTGAAAACAATACAAAGAAGTTTTTTGAGAATAATCACCTTAAAGAGGTAATAAAGAAAAAGATAAAAGAGGGAAATGATGTCAAAGAAATTTCTAAGGAACTGAATGTTGGAGAAGATTCCGTCAAAGATGTCAAGAAAGAAGTTCAAGAATCTGAAACTATATTTTGGAAAATAAAGAAGACAAGGAATGGTAAGGAGGTTGAGGTAATTAATAATGTTCTCCGTGATTTTTTGGCTTCAAATGGATTTAACAAATATTATCCCGAAAAATCTGAAAAGTTCGTTTTTGTCAAAATAACACAGAATAAGGTTAAGGTCATTTCAAGCAGTCAAATCAAAGATTTTATATTGAATTGGCTAGATGAGAGAGGTCATGTTGATGTTTGGAATATGATGACTGGTAATAGAAAATTCTTTCAAGATGACTTTTTGAATTTTGTTCCTCCGATTGATTTGAGGATGCTAAATGATACAAAAGATGTTTCCTACATTCCTTATCAAAACGGTATTCTTGAGGTAAAGAAAGAGTCAGTAAAACTGATTCAATATCTTGACATTGATCTTTATGTATGGGAAAATCAGATAATTAATAGGGATTTTGAATCTTTGGATGATTTTACAAATGATTTTCAAGATTTGGTTTCAAAGGTCACTAATGAAGACCAAGCCCGAACGAAGGCACTAGAATCAACCATTGGATACCTTATTCATGCTTATAAGGATAAGACTCATCAGAAGGCAGTAATTTTTAATGATCAGGAAATCGATGACAACCCAAACGGTGGATCAGGCAAATCTCTTTTGGTTACCGCATTGTCAAAATTCCGAAATGTGGTAAAAATTGACGGTAAGCATTTCAATCCGATGAAGTCTGATTTTGTTTATCAGCGGGTAAATTTAGACACTCAAATTTTAGCATTCGATGACGTTAAAAGAAACTTTGAGTTTGAGCAGTTGTTTGCAATAATCACGGAAGGTATAACGGTTAACCGAAAAAACAAGGATGAAATATTTATTCCTTTTGACCGATCTCCCAAAGTGGTTATCACCACAAACTATGTAATTGCCGGAGCAGGAGAAAGTCATGACCGTAGAAGGCATGAGATAGAGTTTTATCAATATTTTCACAAAAATAGAAGTCCGCTAAAGATTTACGGCAAATTGCTTTTTGATCAATGGAATAGTTTGGATTGGTCAAAATTTGACAACTACATGATTTATTGTCTTCAGCTTTATTTAAAAAATGGATTGATTGCATCTCCGTCAATTAACGTGGAGGCTAAAAGATTTATTTCCTCAACCTGTAAAGAGTTTTTTGATTTCATGCATGAGAATTTCATTGAATTGAATAAAGTGATTTACAATTCAGATGCTTATCATTTATTCATTAAGGAAAATAGATCATTTAAAGATTTGGATACAAGGAAGTTCATTAAATGGGTCGATGCTTATTGTCTTTACAAGGGATATAAGTTGAAGAAAGGCAAAGACAACAAAGGTAGGTGGTTAATGATCGTAACCAAGCCAGAAGAAGAAGATCAGTTTGCATTGGATTTAAATGAATAATGATGAAAAAATTAAACTACGAACAATCGGCTTTGCTTCGAAGATTAACTAGTTTTGTGAGTCAAAGCAGTAATGGGATTTTTGGAGTTTATGGTCCGGGTGGCACGGGAAAAACATTTACCGTTACTAGATTGCCAAATGTTGAAAATTTCATTTTCCTTGCTCCAACAAACAAAGCATCCAAAGAGGTTAATAGGAATTTCAAAGAAAATGGAATAAAAAACAAATGCCTAACAGTTGACAGATTTCTTGGGTATAGGTTGACAATGGATGAGAATAACAAACCTGTTGTCAATTATAAAAATTTGGATGAATTAGATTTAACTAAGGTTATTGTCATTGATGAAATTTCAATGCTGAATAACAATCATTTTCGGATGATTTTACAGCTATCCATTTTCTGCAAAATAATTGCCATTGGTGATTATTTGCAGTTGCCTCCGGTTGAAGAAGAAAAGGATAAATATATTGGAAAAGAAGGGTATCAATGTTCAAGAATTTTTGAAATCGTTGATGAAAGTTTTGAACTCACAATTCCAAACAGGCAAGGAGAAGACTCTCACCTTTACACAATGATTTCAAGTTTTAGAAGAGAAATGCACAGACTTATTCCTTTTGGAAAATTTATTGATCATTTCAATAATAATATTGATGTTCAATTATTTGATATTAATTCTAAGGAATTTGCTGATTTTGTACGTAGTGAATCGTTTACAATTTTGGCTCATAAAAAAAGTTCATTGGCTTTTTTAAGCTATAAAGTTGGATCAATACGAAGGAACGACAAGAATTTTAATATTAAAACAATTAAAATAGGCTCTAAATATTACTTTGAAAAATCATGTTTTACTAAAGAAAGAACATTTTATACTTCTGAAGTAATTGAAATTACTGACATAATTGAAAAAGAAGAGGAATTTATTTTCCCTGTTACTGGTCAAAAGTTTAAAGACAAAATAAAATTCGCATCTATCATAGATGAGGATGGTAAAAATTTAGGGCAAGTCATGTTGCCAAATTCTAAATTTAGAGCAAAAATTAATAGCCATAGGGCTAATCATGCAAAGGTTGAAAAATATTCAAAAGACCAAGTATCGAAAATGAATACTTGGTACAATGACTTTAAAAACAAATTTGCTCATTTTGAGCCTGTTATAGGAACAACTATCCATAAATCTCAGGGTAGTACCTATGAAAAGGTTTTGATTCCTGTATTTGATTTTTATGAGCATTATGACAGATATAAAATTTTGAACCAGCTTTTTTATGTAGGAATTTCAAGAGCAAAGACTAAAATCATTTTTGTAAAGGGGAGGCATAATTTTGGTGATCATAATAAAAGAGTAATTTTTACCGAAGAGGAAAGAAATTTGATAGCATCATTAAATGATTTTTACTGCTCAAAATGTCATCATAAATTTATTTCTGATCGTGATTTTGAGATTCATCATGTTATTCCATTAGAATCTCAAGACGCAAGAGGAAATAATTCCATAGGAAATCTGACTGCACTTTGTAAACCATGTCACAAAAAACACCATTCTAAATGAAACCAATAGAACATCTCCGAGCCTTGCGACTAGCCAAGACTATTAAGTCATTTCCAAATGTCCCGGAATATGCCTTGCCGAAATATGAGTACAATCCAAACTCAGCTAATGGTCTGACAAAGTGTATCCTTGATTTTCTAAATCTATCCGGATATCAAGCGGAGCGAATAAACACAATGGGCAGGATGTTGGACAATCGGAAGACCTACACGGATGTCATCGGGAGGACGAAAACGATAGGATCGACAAAGTATATCCCGACTAGCGGGACGAAGGGATCAGCCGACATATCGGCAACAATTAACGGGAGGTCAGTCAAGATCGAAGTCAAGTGGAAAGCAGATCGACAGTCAAAAGATCAGAAAGCATATCAAGAGCAAGTTGAACGGGCAGGAGGAGTGTACTACATTGCCAAAGATTTTGATTCATTTTACGCTTGGTTCAATGAATTTATCAAACAAAATACTTAGATTTACATAAATAACAACAAAAACTATGAGCGAACAAAAGATTTATTGCGGATCAGGTCAGACTAAATCCGGCAACTACGGTGAGTTTTTCAAGGTATCAATTTGCCTATCGGACTTGCCTAAAGAATTTATCACAACTGCGAAAAACGGGAAGAAATACATCAATTTGAACATCAGCAAGAAGAAAGAGGCTGATCAGTATGGTAAGGACCTGTCTGTTGTTGTAGATACTTGGAAGCCGGAGCAGAAGCCAGCACAGGTTCCGGTAAAAAATATAATTGACGAAATGCAAGAAAATCAACTTCCTTTTTAATGACAAAGCAGAATCTATTCAGCCTACTATCATTCTTTTCAGCTGTAGGCTGGCTTCAAATTTTAGGAGTACAGCCAGGGTTTGCCTATGCGGCCTGGATTGTTATCATTGTAACTGAATTGGGATTGCTTTACGGAATATGCTTAGACGATCAAAAAAAAGAAGAATAAACCTTCTCTGCTTTTAAAATTATATTCTAACAAATAATTTATATTTGCCTAAACATTAGAATATGAGTGTACTAGAAGGCGATATGATTAAGAAGGCACGCAAAGCCAAGGGACTGACACAACTTCAACTGTGTGACCGGTTGGGCATTAGCCATGCACCGATCTATCATTTGGAGAACGGTCTTGAGTCGGTTAGCCTTAAAAATTTGAGATTGATTGCCGAAGAACTGGATTTGGAAGTGATAATAAGACCGAAGGATGCCAAGCAAAGCAATAATTGATAAGCCGGATTATTCACTAGCCATCCGTTACCGAAAAAGAGATGGTCAATGGTCTGAATGGAAGGATCGGGGTTATGGCAAGTTTGAATCCATCGAGATAGTTCAGATGCAGATTAGGATTCTTGCATCGGCTTATCCAAAGAAGGAGAAGGAGGTTCGATTTGAAAAGGATGGCGTTCTTTGTGATTTTATGGGAAATCCATCCGGAAAAGTTATTGAGTTGAAATGATTCATCCAACACCACAGCCCGCCTAGTCGACTCGAGCGATGACAATAAAGAGAAGCGGGATGGATAGATTGACGGCATGGAATAGACCTGCAAATAGTCAGGTGGCGAAATTGGCTTAGACGCTGCAATTATAATGGACATTGATCACATACTTGCCTGAAGGTCGATAGGTCATTATAGTGAAGAAAAATCGGGATGATGGCAAGTCACCGTTTGCAGGTTCGAATCCTGTCCTGACTGCAATCATAGTGTTAATTGGGTTTCATTAGTACGGGTCGCAAGTGCCTTACAGTTGCTTTGGATTTCATATTGGTTATTTGGATCAAGTCCCGAGTCTTTGATTCGGGATTTTTTTCATAGATTTAAAGTTATGCGACCACAACACTACGGAGGGGAAGAAAACCCTCACGAACCGATAAAGATCATTGAACATTACGGATTAGGCTTCCATCTAGGGAACTGCATTAAGTACCTGCTCAGAGCCGGAAAGAAGGGAAGTGAGATTGAAGACTTGGAAAAGGCTAGGTGGTACTTGGATAGGCAGATTGAGAATTTAAAGAAGTCATATTGATGTTTGGTTGTTTTGTTGGAAAGTCCGGAATAATAATTCCGGATTTTTTTTGCTAGATACTTGACATGAATCTAAGAAATTTCTTATATTTACATAACAATTAAAACAAACAACATCATGGCAACTTACTTTAATAAAGCAACTGGAGAAACATACACGTTAAAAGGTGTTAATTCATTAAAACAAGCATGGAATATGGCAGAATTTGTATGTAAAAGAAATGATTGGAATTTATCAATGTTTTGTAACGATGTAAGGGTAAAATATGAAGCCTAAAAAGCCTGGTTTTAAATCGGACTTTTTTTTTGTTAGATTTGAATATGAATTTTAGAACGGTCAAACTTTCAGAGATTAAGACTAATCCAATTGTTTAATCTATCATTCGGTGAATGGGATTTTTTTGTATATTTGACTTATGAATGTATTTATTTGTAAAAGTTGCAATAAGGAATTTGAAAGTAAGAAAAAATGTAAATCAAGGGTTCCAAAATTTTGCTCAATTAAATGTTACGGTCAATCGTTAAAGATTGTAAAAAACTGCAAATTATGCGGAAGTGAAATAGAAAACAAACATTCAGTTAGTTTAAAAAATAGAGTTTATTGTTCTAAAATTTGTCAAAGTAAGTCAAGAAAAAATATACCGCTAAGTGAGGAATGGAAAAAAGCATTAAGCGAGGGTAGAAAAAAATCAGAAAAATGCAAAGGTTTAAATTTGTATAATTGGAAAGGCGGAAAAGAAACAAAAAAAATCAGATTAAAAACCTCATTTTACAAAAGGAAAAAAGCATTAACAAAGGATATGCCCGTAGAATTTTTGAATAAAATTTTACTAGCACAAAATAATCAATGTTTTTTTTGTGAATCAGAATTTGAAAAATACAAAGCTATTGAACATTTAACTCCAGTATCAAGGGGAGGAGATAATGAAATTTATAATTTGGTTTATTCCTGCAAAAGTTGCAACTCTAAAAAGAGACAAAAAACATTAGAAGAATTTGCAATAAAAGAAAAAAGACTAGATTGGATTAATAAATGGGAATCAGTTTTTAGTGAAGCCTTATGATAATAGAAAAGAAAAAAATATCGGATTTAAAGCCAGCACCTTACAACCCAAGGAAAAGCAACGAAAAACAGGAAAAACATTTAAAGACTTCGTTGGAGAAATTTGGTGTAGTTGAACCAATTATTTTTAATAAGCAAACTGGATTTATTGTTGGGGGTCATTTCAGAGTAAGAGAATTAAAAAAGTTAGGATATAAAGAAGTTGATTGCGTTATTGTCGATTTAAGCCAAGAAGACGAAAAAGAATTAAACATTCGTCTAAATGCAAATACTGGCGAATGGGACTGGGAGATGATTGCCAATGAATGGGATTCAGAGCAGTTGGAAGAGTGGGGGTTGGATATTCCTGAATTTGAAGTCAAAGAGGAATTCTCTGCTGAAGAGGATGATTTTGACGAAGCACCGCCTGAGAATCCTATTACTGTATTTGGCGATCTTTACGAGATTGGAGAGCATCGTTTGCTTTGTGGGGATAGTACTCAAACAGTTGCTTTTCAAAAATTAATGCAAGGAGAACTTGCAGATATGGTTATAACAGATCCACCTTATAATGTATCTTATGAGGGAAAAACAAAGGACTCTTTAACTATCCAAAATGATTCAATGAGTAATGATGATTTTTACACATTCCTGTATGATTTCTATTCAGCTTTAACCACGGCAGTAAAAAAAGGAGGTGCAATTTATGTTTGGCATGCTTCAAGTGAAATTATAAATTTTGCTAAAGCAATGGTTGATGCTGGATGGCTTTTAAAACAACAATTAATTTGGGTAAAAAATAGTATGGTTATGGGAAGACAAGACTATCAATGGAAACATGAACCTTGTCTTTATGGATGGCTTGACGGAGGAAGCCACAATTGGTATTCAGATCGAAAACAAACAACTGTGATTGAATTTGATCGTCCAAATAGAAATGGAGAACATCCTACTATGAAACCTATTGGATTGTTTGCTTACCAAATAGAAAATTCATCAAAACAAGGAGATATTATAATTGATGCTTTTGGGGGTAGTGGAACTACAATGGTGGCTTGCGAGCAAATAAAAAGAAAGGCAAGGATTATTGAGTTTGACCCTAAATACTGCGATGTAATAGTTAGGAGAATGATTAAACTTGATCCAAACTTAAAAATTAAAAGAAATGGAGAGGATTTTACATTGCCAGATAAATAATAAAAATGGTTTTAAGTATGGCGAAAATGGTAAATGCTATACTTATAATCAAAATGATAAAAGTAAGCTAAAGGCTTTTGAGTTAGCAAAAAATGATCAAATAAATGGCATACGACAGAACAAAAATATTTGAACAAGCTAAAGAGGCAATTCAAAAGCACAAGCTATTCTTTATGGATGAAGTGCCTGATTTTTTGCCTTGTAGCAGGTCAACCTTTTACGATTATTTTCCTGATGGTTCGGACGAATTGGACACCTTTAAAAGCCTGATAGCAATAAATAAAACAGAGATAAAGACTTCACTTCGTTCCAAATGGTACAAGTCAAATGCTCCAGCTCTTCAGCTTGCTCTTTACAAGTTGATTGCTACACCAGAAGAACATAAGGCATTGCAGATGCAGTACAATGATCACACCACAGGAGGAGAGAAGATACTGCCAAAAATAGTTTGGGAAGATGCCAATCCTGACGAATTATAAGCCTTTACTGTACGGCAAAAGCAGATATTTTTTAGTTACAGGTGGCAGAGGCTCTGGAAAGTCATATTCACTTAATTATCTTCTTTTAAGGCTTACCTACAATAAAAACCATGTCATTCTATTCACTAGATGGACAATGGTGTCAGCCAATATCTCTATCATTCCTGAGTTTATCGACAAGATAGAACTTGAAGGATGGCAAAATGATTTTACAATCACTCAGAATGAGATTGTAAATAATTTGACAGGTTCAAAGATTCTTTTCCGTGGAATCAAGACAAGTCAAGGAACGGCAACTGCTAATCTAAAATCTATTGCAGGAGTTACCACATGGGTATTGGATGAAGCGGAGGAACTTGTTGATGAAGATGTATTTGATAGAATTGATTTATCTGTACGTTCACTTGATGCTCCAAACAGAGTGATAATGGTAATGAATCCATCGTTTAAATCTCATTGGATTTATAAGCGGTTTATTACCAATCACAGGGAAGATACAACCTACATTCATACCACCTACCTTCACAATAAGAAAAACTTATCTAAGTCTTTTCTTGATCAAGCTGGCAGGGTAAAGGAAGAAAACCTCCATCGCTACGAACATTTATTCTTAGGCAAGTGGCTAGACGATGCTGAAGGATTGCTATGGAATAGACCGATACTTGAAAGAGCAAGGATAGTATCAAAGCCTGACCTAAAGAGAATAGTTGTAGCCATTGATCCTGCTGCAACTTCCAACATGGAAAGTGATGAGACAGGAATCATTGTGGCAGGTAAAGACCAAGACGGTAAAGGATATGTTTTGGAAGACTTGTCCGGAAAGTATTCACCTAATGAATGGGGCAAAATAGCCCAACAAGCAGCGAAGAATTGGAATGCTGATTGTATTGTAGCTGAAAAGAACATGGGTGGTGACATGGTTGAATCTGTTATCAAGTCAACAGGTACACCCACAAGGATCAAATTGGTTACTGCCACCAAAGGTAAATATGTCAGAGCAGAACCTATCTACTCTTTGTACGAACAACACAAAATTTACCATGTCGGGCATTTTCCGTTACTTGAATCTCAAATGATTACCTTTGATCCTGATAAGGGGAAATCACCTGACCGGGTCGATGCCCTTGTATGGGGTATGACTGAACTGATGTTAGGCGTTCAGAAGGTCGCATTTGGAATAATTCAATAAAAAACTAAATTTCCAAAAAAATAAAGATGAAATGGGCGTTTGGCAAGATATAAAAAAGTTTTTCAATCCGGTACGGCAAACCGATAAGCAGTTCTACCCAGTTACGAAGACTTTGTACGGTGGCTTTCAACCTTATATTGGTTCCGATGACAAGTCAAGATACATTCGGGACTATGAGCAAGTCAAATACGCCTATGCGGTCATTTCTTGGATAGCAAAGAAGGCTGCCAAGGTGCCGTTTGTGCTGTTTAATTACAATACAAAAGGAGATAAAGAGCGGGTAAAGGTTAATGCTTTTCTAAATCTAATCGAACGACCGAACAGCTATCAATCCTCATTTGAGTTCAAATACCAGGCATACGGGTATCTGCTATCAACAGGAGCGTTATACATCCACATTCCAAGACTTTCCTCAGGCCGTTGGACAGAAATGCACGTTATTCCATCCGATTATGTTCAGCCAGTTTATGACGTTCGGTTTTCGGGGCCAAAAGCATTCATCATAAACGATACCGGGATAACCATTTCAGCAGATGAAATGCTTTACATCTTCCAGCCTTCTTTGATGTTCGATCAGGTCGGAGTAGGTGAGGCAGGCCATAGCCCGATGAAGGCATTGCTTACCGTCTTGAAAAAAACTGCCGATATTGACATTGCGGATCTTGCAACCATTCAGAACGGAGGGCTTGCCGGGATAATTACCGATAAATCGGCCACTGAGGGTCTAACAGTTGAACAGCAGTCTATCATTGAAACGCAACTCAAGACCAAGGCATACGGCCCACAGAACAAAGGGAAATTCCTTGTTACCGCCGGAGATGTCAGCTTTATTCCATTGGGGCTTTCGCCGATTGATTTGAACCTATACCAAGCAAATAACCAGGTTCTCCGGGATATTTGCATAGTTTACCACATTCCATACATTATTTTCGACCAAACGGATGCCAGTTCATCCTTTGGAAGCCATATCAGGGAAGCTAGAAAAATGGCTTACACCGATGCTATCCTTCCAATAGTTGAGATGCTTGTTGATGCAATCAATCATTATGGAATTGAGCCATTTGGCAAAGGGTTAGTTTTGGATTACGACACCAACGCAATCGAGGAACTTCAGATTGATGCCAAGGCGCAGGCAGAAACCTTAGCGATGCAATGGTGGAAGACAATTGGGCAAAAGCAAAGAGAATCAGGAATGGAAGTAGATCCTCAATTTGAGAAAGTCTACATGATTCCATCCGGTTTGGTCAGAATGGAAGAACTCGACTTTAATGCTCAGGTGGATAGAATTCAGGCTGAGATGAATCAACTAGAAAAGCACCTATTCGGATGACATTCGAAGAGCAGGCAAGGTTAATGCGAGAAAAACAGGACAGGCTAATTAAAAAGTATGAGATAGCTTTTGGTCTTGTTTTTGCCAAACAACTCAAATCTTTTTCCAAGGCGGTGGAGCGATTTCCAACCGCAGCGGTCTATGAGATTGATCTATACTTTGATGAAAAGCCGCTCAAGAAAGCCTATGAAATGATGGTCAGGCAGACGGCCAATGAATTTCAAATCAAAGATCCATCCATTCTTACCAAGTCAATTAGTGCCGACATTTGGAGAACATTGGTGAATAGTTTCCTATCAACCATTGGAGGTGAACGGATAACTGAAATCAACAAGTTCACCAAAGAATATGTCCTTCAGCGGTTAAGACCAATACTAACTCAAGGAATTGATAAAGGGTTAGGGATTGGAGAGATAGGAAAGTTGATTGTGGGGGACATTGCCGAATACTCAGGAAAGTTTGCCAAGTACCGAGCGGAGCGAATCGCACGTACTGAAATAATCGGTACTTCTAACTGGGCATCGCTTACTAGCGTGGAATCCTCAGGGGTAAAGGATAGACTGCTAAAAAAATGGCACGTGACCTTGGACAATAGGGAAAGAAAAGCACATGCAGACATGGCTAATAAGCCAGCTATTCCGATCGATGACTTCTTTGATGTTGGCGGGGAAAAGCTAAAGTACCCGGGAGATGTCAACGGTAGTGCAGGAAATACAATTCAATGTAGATGTGCTATCGTTTACCAAAGAGTTTAATATTTGGAAATTTATTTAGAATAATTTTCTTAGCATCATGTTTAAGTCAGGAATTCATATCATAAAAGAAATAAATAGTCAGAAAAAGACTGTGGTCTTTGCTTTTTCAAAGCTGAACGACTACGATTCTGATGATGACTACACCGAAAAAACTGCTTTCGATAAAACGATGAGGGAATCCGGGCCTGATGGGTCGAATAGAATCCGTCACGTATGGAATCACGATCGAAAGGAACTCCCGATTGGAAAGCCTATGAGGATGTGGAGGGATAATGAGTATGCCTACACCGAATCCAAGATGCTTGACAATCAGAAAGCTATGGATGCTTGGGATGCTTACGTCAATGAAGCAATAAACGAGCATTCCTATTGGGGTAAGGCATACAATACCGGAGTAAATCAAAAAGGCGGTAAGATTATCAAAGAGGTTAAACTGCTTGAGGTATCAACTGTTCTTTGGGGTGCACAGGAAAAAGCCAAATTGGTTGAAATGATCAAAGGAGGTGATAAACCAGAGCCTTGGTTTATTGAGCACATTAAAGGTCTTCAAAGCTATGTGAAGAAATCCAATGCTTCAGATGACTTTTTGGAGACTTTAGAAATTGAATTGGAAAAAGCAATTGATATAATTGATTCACTCGAAAAATCAGGCCGTGAAAAAGCACCTGTCACTATTGAGCCGAAAATCTCCCTATCACTTGCAGAAATTTATAAACTCAAACGAGAACTTTAATTAAATGGAAACTAAAGAAAAATTCGAATTGGTAGAACTGATCAAACAGGACATCACTACCATCGCAAAAAAAGAAGCTGAAGGAGCAAAGGCTGAGGCTTCCGAACTGTATAAGTCACTTGAATCAAAGATTGAAAAGTCTTTGGATGGATTTGTGACCAAAGAAGCATTTGACAAGGCAGAGAATGACCTCAAAAAGGCGTTATCTGACTATGAGAACAAAGTTTCTAACGATGTGTCTTTCTCCGCGTCTCTTTCCGAAAGCATCGTAAAGTCAATGGATGCGATGACTGCTCTGAAGTCAGGCAGAACCAAGACGGCTGAACTTTACATTCAGAAAGACCCGTCAATCATGACTGCAACCAACTCCATCACCGGAAGTAATACCGCACAGGGTCGATTTGCAATCAATAACAACGAAACTATCGTTCCGATTGCAAGACGTCAGACTTACATCCGTCAGATCATTGGCATGGGTGCTACCGATCAGGAGGTTTACCCGTATTTGAGAGAGACTGCAAAGGATGGTTCTTTTGGTGTTCAGAATCCGGAAGGCTCTGCCAAGCCACAGGTTGAATACAAGGCTGAATTGGTGACTGCCGTTGAATCTACCATCGCAGCATGGCAGAAAATCGGACGTCAGACTTTGACCAACGTTAGGGGTCTATCTTCTTTCATTCAGCTTGTTATGGTTGCCGATTTGATGATCAAAGAAGACGATGAACTATTGAATGGTACTGGCTCTAACGGTAGAGTTCAAGGATTCCTTCAGTCTGCATCTGCACCGTCTTCATTTGGATTGACTATCACATCACCTCAGATTTATGACGTGATTGCTGGTTCTGCAGCTAAATTGGCAGCTTTGGATTACACCGCAAACTTTGCCTTGGTTAACCCTGTTGACTATTGGAAAATGGTGACTTTAAAGCAGGACGATAAAGCATATTTGCAGAATGTCATTTTCAATGCTTCTGCATCTAGCTTGAACGTGTTTGGTATCCCTGTATTCCCGACTACTGCAATTTCCGCTGGTAACTACGTTGTCGGTGATAGCCGATATGTAATGCCGATGCAGAGAGAAGGAATCAGCCTTCGATTCTTTGAGCAGGATGACAAGAACGTACAGGAGAACTTGATCACCGCAAGGA
>Ga0315900_10003084_pt1 | contig 24674 bp, 12 predicted proteins | sample LakEriMetagenome_FD_203521 | JGI IMG/M metagenome (GOLD analysis project Ga0315900, IMG submission 203521) | Freshwater fungal communities from buoy surface, Lake Erie, Ohio, United States - Buoy 12 MA114 | ecosystem: Environmental > Aquatic > Freshwater > Lake > Lake biofilm | place: USA: Lake...
CCAGCGTGCGAGTCGGGCCGACCAGCCCCCCGGCCACGAGCACGAAGCAGCCGCACAAGAAAGGATGGACGCGGTTCATGGCGGGCGTCGGTACGATCGGTGGGACAGGTACGATCGGTGGGACAGGCGGGCGTGTGGGTAGCCGCGGACCACGAGTGTAACTGCCCGTTGACAACGCCAGCCACGGCAGCCATGGCCTTTGTCCACGTGATCGACCGCAGGCAACGCCGCGGGTTTTCCAGGTCGATGGCCGTCGCGTCCTGCTCGGGCAGAGTGGGCGGCGGAAATCGGCAGGACGCTGGTAGAATGGCCGCCGCGTTGCGGGACCACTCGAAACCGTCGCTTGACCCTGAGGAGTTTGTCTCATGCATCGGATGGCACGTGTCATGGCGGTCCTGGCGATCGCAGTCTCGCCGGCATTCGCGGCCGAGAATCTCCAACGGATCAGCGGCGGCGATCCGCATCTGCTGGCCAGCCCGCAAAACTGGCACGTCGCCGACGGTGCGATGGAGACCGTCTGGCCGGGCAGCTACGTGCGGCTGCGATTCAACGGAACGGAACTGGAGATCGGCGTGGACACGACCGACCTGACGGCCCTCCCGACGGTGTTCTACCAGGTCGATGCCGGTGAACCGGTGAACGTCAGGCTCGCCGCGGAGCAGAAGGCGATCCGGATCGAGAAACTGCCGGCCGGCGACCACGAGCTGATGCTGATCTACCAGGCGAAGGCCAATTGCCGGCAGGACAACACGTGGGGCGATGCCCAAAAACTGCGGCTGACCCATTTTCAGGCCGGTGGCGGAAGCGGCATCCTGGAACCGCCCGCCGCGCGGCCGAAGCGTGCGATCATCTATGGCGATTCGATCACCGAGGGGCTGGCGGTCGGGGCGCCGGTCATCGGCAATGCGGCGCAATGGAGTTATGCGAACCACCTGATGAACGCGCTGGATGCGGAGTTCGACCAGGCGGGAATCGGCGGGGGCGGGTGGGGGGTGAACGGCGTGGGCGGATTTCCCCCGCTGCCGGCGCACTGGAACCTGAAGAAGCCGGCCGTGCCTCGCGATGTGTCGGTGTACGACTACATCTGCACGAACCATGGCTACAACGACGGGTCGGCGGCGGATCGGACGGACACGGTCGCGAAATGGCTGGCCGATGTGCGCACGGTCAACGCCCGCGCGGCCATCTTCCTGATCGTCCCCTTCTCGGGGCGGCAGCGACAGTCGATCACCAGCGGAGCGGCGAAGTATCAACGGGCCAACCCCGCGGACAACCGCGTCTTCGTGATCGACCTGGGCGACGGTTTTTATCAGTCCGTCGCCCGGGGCTATACGGCGGAAGGTATCCATCCGACCGTCGCACAGAGCGGAAGACTGGCCGGCGCGATCGGCGGACACATACAACGGCGGCTGCTGGAGCTGGAGGGACAAAAGCCTCGATGAGCATGAGGCATGCCGGCAGTTCGCCCGCGCCGGCGCTTCACACGCGCACGGCCGGCCCCCTCATGATGGTGTGCCGGCGGCTTCGCCCCCACGGCCGCACCTCCCCTGTGAGCGGGCGGTGTCGCATGCCCTGTTCGTCCACCCGCCGGTACACTCACCCCCATGCACGCCCCTGCCACCACCCCGCCGCGGATCGTCGCGATCGGCGAAACCCTGTGGGATCTGCTCCCCGACGGCGCCGTATGGGGCGGCGCGCCGGGCAACGTGGCCTGCCACGCGGCGGGCCTCGGGGCGGCCGGCGCGATCGTGAGCCGCGTGGGCCGCGACGACCTCGGCGACCGCGGCATCGCCACGCTCGAGTCGCTCGGCGTCGACTGCCGCCACATGCAGCGCGACGCGGCCCGGCCCACCGGCACCGTGGCCGTGTCGCTCTCGCCCGCGGGGGACGCCAGCTTCGAGTTCGCCGCCGACGTCGCCTGGGATCACCTCGCCTGGGAGCCGGCGCTCGCCGCCTTGGCGGCCGACGCCGGGGCCGTGTGCTTCGGCACGCTCGGCCAGCGCTCGGAGATTTCGCGGCTCACCATTCGCCGGTTCCTGGCTGCCGCGCGCGGGATTCGGGTGTTCGACGTCAATCTGCGGCAGCACTTCCACTCGCCGGACCTGATCCGCGAGTCGCTCGCGTTGGCCGACGTGCTCAAGCTCAACGACGAGGAACTGCCCGTCGTCGCCGCGGCCTGCGGCATCGCCGCGGCCGACCCCGTGGCGGCCCTTCGCGAGCTTGCCGCCCGGCACAGCCTGCGGCTGGCCGCGCTCACCCGCGCGGCATCCGGATCGGTGCTCGTGGCCGCCGGGCAGACGTCGCTGCAGCCCGCGCGGGCGACGACAATCGTCGACACCGTGGGCGCCGGCGACGCCTTCACGGCGGCCGTGATCGTCGGGCTGCTGCGCGACGACCCGCTGGAGGCGATCCACGACCATGCGGCCCGGCTGGCCGCCGTCGTGTGCGGATACCGGGGCGCGACGCCGAAAACCTCGGCTTTCGCTGCCGAATCGCCGGAACGGGTGGGCAGGTAGGCGACGGGCACGCCACCGCAGGCCGCCGGCAGGCTGGAAGCAAGCGACGGTCCCACGACACGTCAGGGATTGCCCGAGTCAAACTGATGGGGGGTGTGGCCGTGGTCCGGGAAAGTCTGCACCGCCCGTGAAAATCCCGCGTGCGGGGGCGTCAAGGTTCATACTCTTTACCCAATCGGCCGGTCGTCACCGGTCAAACGCTTGCGGGACCGCGGTTGGCCATCCGGGCCGTAACGGAAGTTGACACACCCGACGTTTCTGCCATTATTAAAGGGTTCGTTGCATGCCGAAAACTCGTTCTAGAAACGGGTGTTTTCTCGTGAAATGCTTGCCGGTTTCTGAACGGACGGGCGCGAGGGAGTCGAACGGCATGCTGCCGGCCCTCGTCGCGTTCGTTCTGCTCGCCGTGTTCGCGGAGCCCACGGCCGCCGACTCGCCGGCAGCGGCGGCCTCCGGGCCAGCCGGAGCGTCGGCGCTCGTCGCCGATACGCGGACGCACGCCGAACGCATCGTTCCCCTGGTTCGCAAATATTGCATCGATTGCCATGGAGCCGACGATGCCAAGGCCGGCTTTCGACTCGATAATCTCGGCGGCGATCTCGTGGCCGATCACGAGGCGGCGGCGAAATGGAATGAGGCGCTCAATCGTGTCAATCTCGGCGAGATGCCCCCCAAAGAGGCTCCGCAGCCGAGCGCGGCCGAGCGGCAGCAGTTCGTCGGCTGGATGACCGCAGAACTCGCCAAGGCCAGTGCCGTCGCTCGATCGACGGACGGTCGCGTCGTTCTCCGGCGGCTCAACCGGGCGGAGTACGCAAACGCCATCGAGTCGCTGACGGGAGTCAGGGTCGACACGACCGGCTTGCCCACGGACGGGAGCGTCGACGGCTTCGACACGGGGGGCATGGCGTTGATCACGTCGGCCCTGCACATCGAGCAATACTTGCAACTGGCCGCGAAGGCGTTGGCCCACGTCACCGACGAACGACCGACCCGTCCCGCGACGGAGTTGTGGCGTCTCGAGTTCGAGGAGGTCTCGCCGCTCGTGCCGGTCGGACGTCGCTCCGTGCCGTACCGCTCGACGTTCAGTCTGATTCGCGGAGGCGATGCCGCCGAGCCCCTCACGACTCGGCATCCTCCCGACAGCCAGGACAAAAACATTCGTCTGGAGCTCCTCACGCCCGAGAAGTCGTCCGGCTACGGCTTCTACGTGCGGGGTCCGTGGGCGTCCGTCCCAATGAACGGGAATGGAGTGATCGGGTTTCGCGACTTCCTGGTTCGAGAGTCGGGCTGGTATCGCGTCCGGGCGCGGGCCCAGTGCCGCTATGACGCCCGACAATGGACGGTCGGTCCGCCTCAGCTATTGATGCGTCGCCCCGGCGGCGGTGAGTGGATGAAAGCGACCTTCTCGGGCCCAGACCGGCCCGAACTTTTCGAGACGACGGCGTGGCTGGATCGCGGCCAACGATGTGGCGTGCACCTGGTGTGGGCGAACACCGAACAGCAGGCCACAGAGGCCAAACTGCGCGGGCTCAAGACGCTCCAGCCAAGTTCCCCGCTGGCGACGGCCAATCCCCGCGTGGAGGCTGATTGGATGGAGATCGAGGGCCCGTGCTTCGACTTTGTCGGTTGGCCGGCACCGCAGCAACGCGACTTGCTGGCGGGCTGGGACGGAACGGACGCTGATCGCGAAGGTCTGGCGAGTGTCATGCGACGGTTCGTCGCACGGGCCTATCGCCGGCCGGTGAACCACCCGTCCGTCGAAATCGAGCCGTACGTGCGGCTGTACGAAACGGCCCGCGGCCATGGAAATCCGCCTCTCGGGGCCTTGCGGACAGCCTGGTCCGCCGTGCTGTCCTCGTCGCGTTTCCTGTTCCTCTTCGAGCCGGGGGCGGACAATCGCTCGCGGAAGCTCGACGCCTACGAACTCGCTTCGCGATTGAGTTTTTTCTTGTGGAGCGCCCCGCCGGACGACGAACTGTTGGCTGCGGCGGCCGACGGTCGCCTGCTCCGGACCGGGGGAGTCGCCGAGCAGGTGCGGCGATTGCTCGACGATCCCCGATCGGCGGTGTTCTGCGAGCGGTTCGCAACCCAGTGGCTCGACCTGGATCGGCTGTTGGAGTTCACGGCCGATGTGGCGTTTTTTCCGCAGTGGCATCCCGACTTGCGGGAGGCGATGCGAACGGAATCGATCGCCACGTTTGCAGATGTGCTGCATCGGAATCGGCCGGCCCGCGAGTTTCTTGACCGGGATGCGATCGTCGTCAATGAGCGGCTGGCGGCGCACTACGGCCTCGGCGGCGTGTTGGGGGAGCGGCATCGTCTGGTGCCGACGCCGGCGTCGTTGGGTCGCGGCGGGCTGCTGACGCAGGGGAGCGTGTTGTGCCTGACGTCCAATGGGAGTCGCACATCGCCGGTCAAACGCGGGGTCTATCTGCTGGAGCGGGTGCTCGGTTCGCCCCCGCCTCCGCCGCCGCCCAACGCGGGCGAGATCGCCAACAAAGTCCCCGGCGAAGACCAGGTCACGGTCCGCGAGCGGTTGCGACTGCACCGCGACGTCGCCAGTTGCGCGGCCTGCCATAACAAGATCGATCCATTGGGGTTCGCGTTGGAACGGTACGACGGGATCGGCCAGCTCCGCGACCTCGAATATAGCGGTGATCCTCGGTCACCGGCGACGCGCGGCGGCGCGCTGGATGCGTCGGGCGTGTTGCCCGATGGGACGAAGTTCGCGAGTTTTGACGACCTCAAAACATGGTTGAAGCGGGAGGAAGCCCGGTTCGTCCGTTGCCTGACGTCGAAATTGTTCACCTATGCTCTGGGCCGGGAGCCAGAGTTCAGCGACCGCGAGTTGATCGAGCGTCTGGTCGCGGAGTCGAGCCGCGGAGCGAACACGCTCCGCGACCTGATCGTCGGCATCGCTGCCAGTGAAGCCTTTGGGACGAAGTAGCGTCGTCGTTTCTTTCACGAGATCCATTTCAGCAACGGAGCCCGCCATGAAGATTTCCCGACGTGCCATTCTCCGCGGCGGCAGTGCGGCCCTGACTCTCCCGTGGCTCGAAGCCATGGGTGACCAATCGCCCGCCGAGCCCCCTGCCGCGGCCCCGCCCAGACGGCTCGTCTGCATGTACTTCCCGCTCGGCGTTTGCAACGAAGATTGGTATCCCGCCAAAGTCGGGCCGGGACTCGAACTCTCGCCCACCTTGCGAACCCTCGAGCGGGTCAAGTCGCAGGTGACGGTCGTCTCGGGATTGCGGCATCCTCGCGGCCCAGGGGGTCATAATTGCGCGGTGGGTTTCCTCACCGGACGCGACCCCAAGCGCGAATCCGGCATCTCCGTGGATCAGATCGTAGCCAACGCATACGGTCGGGCGACGCGTTTCCCCTCGCTGCAGTTCCGTAAAGATAGTGGCGGAAGAGCCGGCGAGCCGATTTCGTTTACAGGAGAGGGAACTCCGATCCCGGCGGCCAGCCGGCCCGCGGCGATCTTCGAACGGTTGTTCGTCCCCGAATCGCAGGAAGCCAGGGCGTCCGCGCGTCGAACCGTCGCCAACCAGCGGAGCATCCTCGACACGGTTCGCGACGATGCCCGCCAGCTCTCGGTTCGGCTCGGCGCCCGCGACCGGCGGAAACTCGACGAGTATCTCTACTCGGTTCGCGACGTCGAACGGATCGTGCAGCAGTCGGAGGCGTTCATCGACACGCCGAAACCGACGGTCGACGGCGGTGTCTTGAATTGCGAGTGGGACGGCGATGCGGCCGATGTCCGCGTGAAGTACGATCTCATGTTTCTGGCGCTCCAGACCGACTCGACCCGTGTCGTGAGCTGGCTCATCGAATCCGAGGGGGGGAGCCCCGCCTTCCCGCATCTCGGCCTCACGGACCGGCACAACCTCCTTAGCCATCACGGCGGCGACCCGAAACGGCTCGCCAATCTGGCGGCGTCCGATCGCTTCTATGCGTCCGAACTCGCGCGGTTCCTCGAGAAGCTGCAGGCCGAACGCATCGGCGATGGAAATCTGCTCGATACGACCCTCGTGCTCTACGGGTCGGGTCTGAACAACGGCGACGGTTTCAAAAACGGCACCGGGGCTCACAGCAACGACAAAATGCCGCTGCTGCTCGCGGGCGGCCGCGGACTGGGAATCGCCGGCGATCGGCACATCAAGATTGACGACGGCTCGGTGCCCGCCACCAACCTGCATCTGGCGATGCTCCACGCTCTCGGCCTGCGGCTGCCGTCATTTTCCGACAGCACGGGGCCGCTCGCCGGCCTGACCTGACGCGGCACCCGGAATCCAGCGTGGTCTTCCCGGTCCGCTCGATGAAACCACTCGGCCCGATCACATCCCATTCCTGCCTCTTTTCACGTGGCGTCCGCTCCCCGTGAGCTCTCCCGGACGGCGCGATCGCCGGTTCGCCGCCTCTCTGACATTCGCGATGACATTCACTCGTCTCACACGCTTGACTCTCGCGCTGCTCGGGGCGCTCGCGGCAGCCTCGGCTTCGACGTTTGCGGCCGATGCCGTCCGCAAGCGTCCCCTCCGTCCTCACGAACTGAGGAGCGCAATCAGCGACATCTTGCTGGTCGACGTCGCCGACCTCGACTTCGCATCTCTCCCGCAACTGCCGCCCGTGCATCGCGGTGAGCCGATTCCGCCCGAGTATCGCCGCCTCGCCGCGCAGGCGGCGGCGCTGGTCATCGATCCCCGTCCGGAACGCCCCTTGGTTCATCGCTGGACTGTCGATTTCGGACACGGCGGAAACAAGACCGAGCATCCCGGAGTCGGAGCCATCGAGGCGGGACAACGTGACGGCGACGATCCGTGGTCGGCGGCCAGCTTCAATCGCGGCGTCGACGTCCGACAGTGGTCCGTCGCGCATGCGGTCTGCGGTGGCGAACGCGGATTGCCGGGCGTCCGCGTCGAGGGGCTGAAGCTGCCGGAAGCCGGGACGTGGCGGGTCAGGTTGCGGGTGGCCCGCGGCAGGCCGCCACTCGGTCACCAGTTCGACCCGTGCGTGCTCGAAATCCACGGCGGTCGGTCCCGGCCCCTGGTCTCGAAGGAGCTGGTCGGCCCCCCTGATCGGTTCGAGCTGGTCGAGGCGTTGGTTCCGGTCTCGGCCGACGGCAGAGTCGATCTGACGATCGGCGAAGCCACCTCACTCGCCAAGCCTGCCACGGCGGCGCCCGTGCTTTTCATCGACTCGCTCGACATCGAAGGCCCGGTCTTCGACTTCGCCGGATGGCCGCCGCCATCGGAGCGGCGGTTTCTCTTCCCGTCGCCACTCGCGGCATATCCCGACGCGTATCGCGATGCGGTGCTCACCCGATTCCTGCAACGGGCGTTTCGGCGGCCGCCGACCGCGGACGAACTGACGCGGTTCCGTGCCGCGGGCTTCGCCACCGATCGTCCCCACCAAACCCTGCCCCCTGTCATCGCGGCCGTCTTGTCCGACCCCGCGTTTCTCTATCTCGAAGACCATACCGCCTTGCGGCCCGGCGAGGTCGGCCGCCTGACTCCCCACGAACGCACGGCCCGGCTCAGTTTCGCCCTGCTCGGCACGACGCCGCCCGACGACTGGCTGGCGGCGACGCGGAGCGGCGAGTTCCCGCACCTGCTGGACACGTATCTCGCCGACACACGCGCATGGTCGCTGTGCGAACGGTTCGCAGACGAATGGCTGCGACTGGACGATCTCGATCAATTGCCGGTCGATCTTCAGGAATACCCCGCCTGGCCCATCGTGCGGGACGACCTGCGGCAGGAAGCCCGTGCGTTTCTGGCGGGGCACTATGCGGCTCAGAAGAGCCGTCCGCGGCGGCTGTATGACGCCGACAGGCTTTTCCTGAACGCGCGGCTCGTGCGGCACTACGGGCTTTTCGGCATCGAGGGTTCGGACTTCCAGCCACTGCCGATCAAGCCAGCCCACGGTTATTCCGGCGTGCCGACGCTCGGCGCCGTGCTCGCCTTGGCGTGCGACGGGCGCTCCGATCGCGTCGGAAAACGTGGCGCGTATGTTTGGCGACTGTTGTTCTCGTCCGGAGCCGCGACCGCGAGCGGCGCGCCGGACGAAATCGCGCGACTCGACGAACTTCTGGCCGGCTACGATGTGCTGGGCCGGTGGATCGGCGATCCCATCGGCCCCCGCGACACGTCTGCGTTGCGAAAATGGCTGAACGACCGGGAGCGACAGTTCGAGATCGCATTGGCCCATCGTCTGGGAGCGTATCTGATCGGATCGGATCTCCCGCCGGCCGACACGGGACCGTCCGACGTGACGGAGGAGCTGCGCAGGAACAACTTCGCCCCGGGAGACCTGCAGGTGCTCGTGAGCAAGTGGTGCCGCCATCCGCTGATGGAGAAGAAATGGTGAAGCGACCTTGGGCCGCAGCAGCCTGCCTCCTGCTGCTCGCCGCGGCGTCGCATGCCGACGACCTGCAACCGCCCACACGCTGGAACGTGGCGACGGGCCTGGGAGTGCGTTGGTTCGTGGAGGTGCCGCAGGTCTCGATCCACGGCGGCGCGGCCTGTGACAGCAACTCGCGTCCGACGCTGGCGGGGGATCGGCTTTTCGTGCTGGCGGAACCGTGGCGGCTCTACTGCCTCGACGCGGCGAGCGGAAAGATCCTCTGGCACCGCGATGTTCCGCCCGAAAATGGCATGGCGCCGCGAATCGATGTCGCGATCGCCGAACGGTTCGGCTTCACGACGCCAACCCCGGTGACCGACGGCAAGCGGGTGTGGTGTGTCTTCGGTCACGGCGTCGTGGCGTGTTTCGATCGTGACGGACAACTCGTCTGGCGGGCGCCGTTCGCCGTGCCCAGCGAGCCGTTGTCGGGCGTCGTGCATTCACCGGTGCTCGCCGGGAAACGGCTGTTGACTCCCGGCGACAGTGCCACGTCATGGATCGAGTGGGATGCAGACTCCGGTCAAAGGCTCGGCACGCCCAACCGGGCCGAAGAACCGGCGGCCCACACACGCCGTAGTGTCAGCGACGGCATGACGACGTTCCGGCCGCTCGACGACAGGCTCGAGGTGCTCGAACAACGCACGGGCAAACTGCTGGCCGAACTGCCGCTGCCGGGAAACAGCTGGAGTCAGCCGACGCTCGCGGGACGCTTTCTGTTTTGCTTTGGAGGCGGCGCACGCGGCCGCGTTGTCATCTACGATCGGGCGAGCCTCAAGCTCGAGGGCGATTTTCCGCACGGGTTCGAGGGGCGAGCCGACCTGTGGGAGCAGGACCGGCTGTTCCCCCACACGCCCGTGTTTGCGGGAGAACGGATGTATATCCGCGACGCCCGAGGCGTCTGGTGCATCGACGCTTCCCTGGTTCCCGGCTCGCTGGATCCCCGCATCGAGGCCATTCTCGCCACCGTTCCGCAGGCGAGTCGAGTTCGCCCGCAGGACCTCAAGCCGCCTGGGGTCCGACCGCCGAACGACCCCGTCACCGAAGCGACCACCCGACTGCTCGAACTCGTTCGCGACACCCCGTCGCTCCGCGACGGCGTGCTGGCTGCGCTGCGGGCGATCGAGGCCAACGACCTCCGGCTGCTCGACCTGCTCGCGCCAAGCCTGTTGCAGCCGCCAGGGTTTTCGTCACGGGCGGCTGCGGAGCACGTCGTGCTGAACATCGTGCGGGGAAAGCCGGAGGCGCGAGCGCAGGTGCTCGAACGCTTCGAAAAATCAACCGGTGAATCGCGGCGACCGTGGGCGGCGGCCTATTGCCTGGGACTCCCCCAGCCCGAATTGGCGACGTTCGCGGCGAAGCTCTCGGAAGCCGCCGATCCGCCCATGCACGACATCGCGCTCGAGGCTTTGGTGATGAACGGCGTCTACACGCAGAAAATCGATCCGACCCGTTCGTCCGCTGCGGACAACGAACGAACCCTCGCCTGGCTCAAAGCCCTCCGTGCCGTGCAACTCCAGCGCAAGCAGCCGATCAAACCCATCCCCAGTTTTTTTGCGCACCCCGATCCGGACATAGCAGCCCTGAACGCCGACGTCCTGCTGAGCCAGTGGGAACTGGAGCCGGAACAGTCGCTGGAGGTCAACGTCGGCTCGAACACGAAGTTCTTCGTGGCCTTGGCCCGCGGCGGGCGCGCCCGGGCGGCCCGGCAGACGATCCGCATCCTGGCGAACCTTCCGGCGCCGCTGGAACTCGGTTCCTTGCTCGATGCCGATGCTCCTCTGATGGTGCGGTACGACGCGGCCGAGGCCCTGTCACGCCTGGGCGCGGCGGCGGCGCCCGCACTTCCCGCGCTCGACGCCGCCGCCGGATCATCGGACCCGCTCATCGCCCACGCCGCCCGCCGCGCCGCGGAGAACGTCCGCCGCCAGACACGACGGCTGGAAAAACCCGCGACCGGCTCATAAACCCGATGGGCCTGTTTCTCGGGCCGGGATCCTCACCACCGCGGGTCGCACACGGGGCGAACGCCGCGTCGCTGACGCAGGCGGGCGGGATGCCTCTCCGCTCGCATCTCGCCTGTGGTATCTTCCCCGAGTCATCCCGCTCCTCGCAGCGACCCCCGATGTCCGCCGGCCGCCCGATGCTCCGTGGATCGTCCGTCGCGCTTTTGGCGTTCGTCGCCGGAGTCGCGACGGCCGCCGACCCGTGGCCGCAGTGGCGCGGCCCCGCGGGGCAGGGACACGCGGAGGCGGCCCACGACCTGCCCGTCACGTGGAGCGAGACGGAAAACGTCCGCTGGAAGACGCCGCTGCCGGGCCGCGGCTGGTCCTCGCCCGTGGTCGGCGGCGGCCTCGCCTGGATGACCACGGCCGTCGAGGCGCCCGTCTCCGAGGAGGAGCGGAAGCGACGGCTCGCGGACACCGGCAACCAGCCGCTCACCGTGGCGGGGGCCCTGAGCCTGCGGGCCCTGGGCGTCGACCTGGAGACGGGAAAGCTCGTCCACGACGTGGAGCTGCTCACCGTCGCCGACCCGCAGCCGATCCACGCCCTCAACTCCTACGCCTCGCCGTCACCCGTGCTCGCCGCCGGGCGGCTGTACTGCCACTTCGGCGACTTCGGCACCGCCTGCCTCGACACGCAGGCCGCCCGGGTGGTGTGGGCCACCCGCGAGCTGCGGCTCAACCACGAAAACGGCCCCGGCAGCACGCCCGTCCTCTGGCGGGACAAGCTCATCGTCCACGTCGACGGCAGCGACACGCAGGCGATCGCCGCCCTCGATGCCGCCACGGGCGCAGTCGCCTGGAAGAACCCCCGGAGCGGAAAGCTCTCCGGCAATCCGCAGTTCAAGAAGGCCTACGGCACGCCGCTCGTGCTCCCGCTCGACGGCCGCGACGTGGTCGTCTCGCCCGCGGCCAACTGGCTCTACGGCTACGACCCGGCCACGGGACGGGAGCTGTGGAAGGTCGCCTACGGTGACCTCGGCTTCTCGATCGTGCCGCGGCCCGTCTTCGCCCACGGCATGCTCTTCATGAGCACGAGCTTCATGCAGCCGGAGCTGCTCGCCCTGCGGCTCGGCGACGGCACCGCGGCCCCCGAGATCGCCTGGCGCGAGAAGAAGGCCGCCCCCAGCATGCCCTCGCCGCTGGTGGTCGGCGAGGAACTTTACATGGTGAGCGAGAAGGGGATCGCCAGCAGCCTCGACGCCCGCACCGGGAAGAACCTCTGGTCGGAACGGCTGGGGGGCAACTTTTCGTCGTCGCCGCTGTTCGCGGACGGCCGCATCTACGTGGGCAATCGGGAGGGGAAGACGTTCGTGCTCCGGCCCGGCGCCAGCTTCGAGCTGCTCGCGACCAACGAGCTCGACGGGGGCATCTTCGCCACGCCCGCCGCCGTCGGCCGCGCGATCTATCTGCGAACCGAAAAGGCCCTCTACCGGCTGGAACAGCCGGAGCCCCGGGCCGCGGCCCCGGCCGCCATCGCCCCGCCGGCCGGCGGGCTGCTGACCTGCGAGTTCGCCGCCAGCAAGGTCTTCCCGGGCACCGTTCGCGAGGTGCAGGTCTACGTGCCGGCCCAGTACGACGGCCGCACGCCCGCCTGCGTGTACGTTAACCAGGACGGCATCCAGTTCGACGCCCCGCGGGTCTTCGACCGCCTGATCCACGAGCGGCGGATGCCGGTCACGATCGGCGTCTTCGTGAAGCCGGGCTACGTGCCGGCCGTGCGGGAGGGGGCCCTCGAACGGTTCAACCGCAGCCACGAGTACGACGGCCTCGGCCCCGACTACGCCCGCTTCCTTCTCGACGAGCTGCTGCCGTTCGTGGAGACGCAGCGCACGGCCGACGGCCGGCCGATCGTGCTCTCCAAGCGAGCGGCCGACCGGGCGATCGGCGGGATCTCCAGCGGAGCCACCGCCGCCTTCACCGCCGCCTGGGAGCGGCCCGACGCCTTCTCGCGGGTGTTCAGCGGGATCGGCAGCTATGTCGGCCTCCGCGGCGGCCATGCCTACGCGACGCTCGTCCGCAAGGTCGAGCCGAAGCCGCTCCGCATCTTCCTCGAGGACGGGACGAACGATCTCGACATCTACGCCGGCGACTGGTGGATGGCGAACCAGTCGCTCGCGCGGAGCCTGGCGTTCGCCGGCTACGAGGTGCGGCACGCCTGGGGCGACGGCAAGCACAACGGCAGGCACGCCGCGGAGGTGTTTCCGGCGGCGATCGAGTGGCTGTGGAGCGGCTGGCCGGAGCCGGTGGGCACGGGGAAGGGCAGCCCGCAGCTCCAGGAGATCCTCCTGCCCGGGGAGGACTGGCGACTCGTCGGCACCGGGTTCTCGTTCACCGAGGGGCCGGCGGCCAACGCCCGGGGCGAACTGTTCTTCAACGATGCGGGGGGCGGCAAGACGTACCGCGTCACGCCCGACTGGAAGGCGGAGGTCTGGCTCGCCGACTCCCGCAAGGCCGATGGCCAGGCCTTCGGGCCCGACGGTCGGCTGGTGGCGGCGACCGCCGCCGACATGGCGATCCTCTCCCGGGACGCGGCGGGGCAGGCGACGGAGCTCGCGCGGGGCTGGCGGGGCAACGACCTGGTCGTCACGGCCGCCGGAGCCGTCTATGTCACCGAGCCGGGCTGGGACGGAAAGTCACCCAGCCGGATCCACCACCTCCCGGGCGACGGCACCGCCCGCATCGTCGACGAGGGTTTGAAGTTCGCCAACGGCATCTGCGTGTCGCCCGACCAGACGCGGCTCTACGTGGCCGACTCCCGCACCCACTGGGTGTGGAGCTTCACGATCCGGGCCGACGGGTCGCTCGCCGACAGGCAGCGATTCTTCCACCTCCACGTTCCCGACACCGCCGACGACGCCGGGGCCGACGGGCTCGAGGTCGACCGCGACGGCCGGCTCTGGGTGGCGACGCGGATGGGGATTCAGGTCTGCGATCAGATGGGCCGCGTGACCTGCATCCTGCCCACGCCGAACGGCCGGTGCGCCAACCTGTGCTTCGGCGGACCGGACTTCGACCATCTCCTCGCCTGCTGTGGCGACAAGGTCTTCGTCCGCCGCGTGAAGGTCCGCGGCGCACCGAGTTTCCTCCCGCCGTTCGCGCCGGCGAAGCCGAAACCGTGACCGCTGCTTCGCGCCATCTTCGCTTGCGGTGAATCAGAGGAGCGAACGCGCATTGTGGTTCCGCCCCCTTGTCCTTGAAGCCCGAGGCGTGCGCCGCGGGTCTGCGGATGCTGGTGGTCGAGCCACAGGCCGGATTCGACGGTCGGAGACCGCCGCTACAGGGCGGCGCGGTGTCGGTGCTCTTCAACTCGAGTGACGCACCCGGCAGGCCCACACGCCGGTGCCCTTGAACGTCGCGAGAGCCAGGGCCGTGGCCGGGGAGATCGCGGACAGGCCGTTGAGGTGCAGCGTCTTGCCCGCGAAGGCGGCCAGGGCCCGGGCCGCCTCGGGCGACAGTGTCTGCAGGCCGTCGAGCGACAACGAACTCCCCTTGAACTCCGCCAGCGCCCGGGCGGCATCGACCGTCAGCGTTTCGATGCCGTCGAGCACGAGTTCGTCGCCCGTGCACTCCGCCACCAGCCGCCGGGCCCGCTTGGCGTCGAGCTTGCGGATGCCGCCAACGCCCTGCGGCACGCGGTGCATCGCACCTCCGGTCGTCCCGAGGAACAGGCCGACTCCGATCAGCGCAAGCCCGGCGAGTGATTTCATCGCGACACCGTCACGCACGTCCGGGCGCTCCTCCGGCCTGCGGTCGCGCCGCCGATCGGCACCTGTCCGCAGGTTGTTTCGGTTCCAGCTTTCGCATGCTGCCGGCCAACAGATGCATGGTGCCGTGGCCTCCGTTCGCCGCGCTGGCGGCCGAGTCGCCGCCCGACTATGAATGACCAGGGGCCGGAAAAGGTTTCGGGGTGGTAGCGAAATTGGTCGCTTTCACGGCAAAAACCGCCCCCGAGGTGGCCTTTGGTTCCGGCTGGCGCCGGTATCCGAGGTCCATCGTCTTGGCTGCGGCCGAATGCGGGTGCATCGCGGCACCCTGCCGCTCGCCGGCGGGCAAGTTTTCCTGTCGGAACGGCCGCCTCCGGGCTGCTGACATCGCGCGCGGGCCGTGATACCCTTGAAATGACGGGCGCCCCGTCCACCCTCCTGGTTCCCCGCTCCCGCCCGCCCGGGGCTCGCGCGTTGAAATCGTTCGGCCATCTTCTGGCTCTGATCGTCGCGCTCGCCGCCTGCGGCGCAGCCGTTCCGCCGACGGCCGTGGCCCAGCCGCCGGCGCCGCACATGGCCGTGTTCGCGAACGGCACCGAACTCGCCGGCGTGGTCTCGGCCATCACCGATCCCGAGAAGGCGAAGCTCGACGGCCGTGCGCTCTTTGATCCGGCGAATCCGTTTCGCCTCGTGCGGCTTTCGGCCCAGGTCTCGCGACTGCCAGAAGCGTTCGTGGAGCTTCAGAACGGCGACCGGCTGCCCGGCCTCGTGGAGCGCAACGAGCCGGAAGGATTTGCGTGGCGAACCCTGCCGGCCGCAGCCATGCCGATGAACCATCCAGTCTCGGTTCCGGCGACGCTCGTCGTGGCCGTCGCCGGCGACATCGCGTGGGGACAGATGCCTGCCGTGGATGGCGGTGGCGTCGCGGACGCCGGCCTGGTGCGAGTGCGCCGCGACCGGGTCCGCAGGATCGTCTGGAAGCGAACGGGCATCCGGCCGTACCAGCCGCGGATGCTGTTTCTCCGGGATGGCTTCAGCATCGCCTACCGGAGCCTCCGCTGGACGGACGAGGGCGTGATCGCGCTCCTCGAGGACGGCAGCACGCAGCGGCATTCCTTCACCGGCATCGGCGAGCTGCACCTGCCCGCCCCAGCCGACCCATGGGCCCCGTGGTTCGACGCGCTCTCCGGCGAGGCGGCGTTGGTGACGATCGAGACGAAGCCCGGTGTTCGCGTGACCACGCCCCGGACCCGGTATCGCGAGGCCCGGGGGCTGCCCGCGGCCACGATCATGGTCCAGCCGTCCTGGAGCCTCGATCCGCTGTTCATTCCCGTCCCGTCCGTGTCCCAGCTCGTTTGCCATCTGCCGACGGAGCTGCCGCTCACGTGGCTGACGCCCTCCCGGGTCAACCAGCAGTCGGCCTTCGGCGGCAGCTGGACCTGGCAGGTGAACCGCAACGTGTACGAGGGTCCGCTCCACGCGGCGGGGCCGCCGGCCGGCTGGGGATTCGGCGTGCAGGCCCGCAGCGAACTCACGTTTCCGCTGGCCGCGGGCGTGCGCGGTTTTCGTGCCGCCGTCGGGCTCGACCGGGCGGTCGGCGCGGGCGGCTGCATCCGCGCGGCGGTGCACGTGGGGGATGCCGGCAGCCCGCCCGTCTGGGAAAGTGGCGTGCTGGTCGGCTCCGACACCGGCGCCGACTCGGGCCTGATCGCCCTCGAGGGACCCGCGGGCGGCCAGCGGGAATTGACCCTCGTCGTCGACGACGCCCATCGGGATCGACCCCCGGGGGCCGACCCCTTCGACATTCGCGACGGCGCCGACTGGATCGATCCCCGGTTCGAGCTCGATGCCGCGGAGGTCAAGAACCGCATCGCCGCCGGGCTGACCGCCGCGGTGCCCGCGTGGGTCGGCTGGAAGGTCGAGCCGACGCCGGGGGGCAGCACTCGGACGATCGACACCCTCGACCCGATCCTGCCGCTCGAGCGGGCGGGATGGGCGACCACGACGGTGACGACGGGAGCACCGCTGCGGCTGACCCGCGAGTGGTCCGCCGTGCCGGCCGGCGACGCGAACCTGGTGATCGCAGCCAGCGCCTTCGGCCCGACGAAGGCCGCGATCGAGCTCCGCGTCGACGGCTGGCGGTGGGAACTCCCGCTCGCCGGGCGGTCCGCGGCCACCGCGGTGCCGTTCGTGCTGCCGCTCGGCGACCGCCCGCGGACGCCCCTCAGGGTGGAACTGGTCGTGCCCGTCGGGCTGCAGGTGCAATGGCACGCCTTGGGACTCACCGGTCCGCTCGACTCGACGTGGCTCCCGCTCGAGCCGACGAAGCTGGAATCGGCGGCCGGCTCGACCTTCAAGCGGCGTGGAGACGGCGCGACCGTCGTCAGCATGCCACCGCCGGCCAACGACGCATACGCCGTGCGCTTGAAGAGCCCCATGGGGGGCATCCGCGCGGTGCGGATCGACGCCCTCACCGATCCGTCACTCCCCAAGCCGGCTGCCGGCCCCGGGCGGGGCCCCTCGGGCAGCTTCCGGGTGTCGCGGCTTTCCGTGTCGGCCGTCGCGGGAGACGAGCGTTCCCCGGTGCCCATCGTCGCGGCCTTCGGCAACCCGATGCATCATCCTGCGCACGGCCCCTGGGAGGCGACGCGGCCGAACCCCACCGCCCCATGGCAGGCCGCGCCCGCGAAGACGACCAACGCCGTGTTCCACGTCGCCGCGGATGCTCCGGCAGCCGAGGAGATCGTGCTCGATATCGAATACCGGGCGGAGCAGACGGCGGCCCGCATGCTGGGCGATAGCGGCGTGCAATCCTTGGGCTGCTTTCGCGTGTTTGGATCGCCCGAGCCCGATGCCCGGCTGCCGGTGACGAACGTGGCGATGCTCGTGCGGGAGCCCGTTCCTGCGGCCGGTCCGCCAGGCCAGGCCATCGTCGGCACCCGCTTGGAAGAGGAACCCGCGCGATGAACGCCGCCGGCGTCAACGGCCGCCAGCCGGACGGCGCCCCACCGGGCCGACCGACGCTGCGATCGCGGGCCGAGGAAACCGATCGGGCGGCGGTCACTGCCGTGGTCGCATCCCACCAGCGGATGGTCTACGGGTTTCTGCGGGCCCGGGTCGTCGATGCGGCTGCGGTGGACGACCTGTGCCAGGAGGTGTTCCTCAGGTTTCTCACCAGCCGACCGCCGGCCGCGCAAGGCTCGGGCGAGGTCTCGGCCTGGCTCGTCGGCATCGCCCGCAACGTGCTGCGGGAGCACGTCCGTCGCTGCACGCGGCGGCGCGAGGTGGCATGGACGGAACTGTGCCTCGACATCGATGCCGCGGCGGAAACCGGCGGTGACGATGCCGACGACCGGCTCCGCCGGCTGCCGGCCTGCCTCGACGGGCTCGGCAGGACGGCCCGCACCGCCCTCGACATGCACTACGGCGAGAACCGGCGCCTGGGCGAGATCGGCCGCCACTTCGACCGCTCGGAGGGCGCGGTCAAACTCCTGCTCTTCCGGGCGCGGCAGGCCGTCCGCCGCTGCCTCGATGCCGGCGGGCCTGTCCCCGGGGAGGTGGCCGATGACTGACGACGATCTGATCGACCTCATCGGCCGTGTGCCGCCCGCCGACCTCACGCCGGAAGAGTGTGCGACGATTCGCACGGCCGCGCGAAACTCGCCGGAGGTGCGGCGGGCCTGCCTGGAGCGGATCGGCCTCGAGGAGCAGCTCGCCGCGGTGCTCGGCCGGCCGCACGTGTCGGTCGATGCGCTGCTCGCGGGCCGGCAACGGCCCGGTGCCGGACAGGGCCGCGGGCCGTGGCTGACGCTCGCCGTGCTCGGCCTGCTCACCGCCGGGCTCGGCACCATCGTAGTGGCCCGTTGGCGACCTCGGCCGGATGCTGATCCGGGCGCGGCCAACGCCGAGGCCGATCCGATGGCCACGGTGGTTGCCACGGTCGCCCGCGAAACGGACGCGGTGGCCGAGGCGAAGCCGGAGGCGGCCGCGGCGCCGGATGAGACCGCAGCGGCGGCCGCGGCGCCGGAGTCGGCGGTCCCGGCCACGGCCGCAGCGGCGGCAACCGCCGTCACCCCTCCGCCGGAAAACAGTCCCTGGGCAAGGACGCTCGCCGCCGGCCCCGCCGCCCCCACGCTCGACGACCTGTTCCGCCCCATGCCGATCCGCGAGAACATCGATCGCTCCGAGCTCCAGGCCTGGTTCACGCCGCTGCCCGGGACGCCCTGGAAGATCTTGCGGCCTCGCGCGGTCGGGAAGACCCGGCAACGCACCCTCAGCGCGATGGAGGGCCGCTTTCGCCTGGCGGCACCGCTTCACGAGGGCACCGCCCTTCGCTTCATGATCCACGATCCCAAAAGCTTGCGGATCACCGCCTGGTCCGGCACGCGGGGCGCGACGATCGAAGTCGACGAGTCCCCGACGGCGCGGTGGTGCGGCTCGGTGCTCGTGCGGCCGGCGGCCGACATGCCGGTCGAGCGGCGCTGGCTGACCAGCACGTCGGACGGCCGCGGCGACCGGGTCGGTGTAGCGTGGCAGCCGGAAGTGGGGGATTTTCTCGGCATCGTCGAGCTCCGCTTCATCCGCGGATCGCTCGTGCTCTCGCGGGGCGAAGTGCGGCTCATCGAGGTGCCCCTGCCGGAGCCGCCCGAAGAGATCCTCTTCGAGGGGCAGCTCGCGATCGGCGGCGTCGAGCTGGTGCGGGCGGTCGAGCCGCCGCCGCTCCCGCCGCCCCCCCCGGCGACCGTCCAATGGCGGCCCGCCGATCTCCCCTGGACAGGCCCGGCCGCGGCGGCCGTCGAGAAGCGGCCGGACGGGAGCGTGCGGCTCGCGAAGGCGGATGGCGGCGCGGCGCCGCTCGTGGCGATCTGCCGGCTGCCGCCGGCCGCGTTCGGTCCGCGGGAGACGCTCCTCCAGATCACGGACTACACGCCGGGCAGCGGTGTCGTGCTCACCGGTACCGACGGCAAGCCGGCGGTCGTGTGCGGGTTCGTCAAGCCGGACGCGACCAAGGCTCCGGACCGCCAGGGCACGGTCTTCATGGCCTGGCCACCGGGCAACAGCCCGATCACCGGCGGCGGTCGGGATCGCTTCGCCTTCGCGCCACCCACGGTCTGGCTGCGTCTCGGCCTCGTGAACGGCGGGCTGGTGATCTCGTGGAGCGGCGATGGCAGCACGTGGGCGCGACTGCGGGAGTTTCCTCCGGCGGCCTTGCCCGGAGGGATTGCCGGTGTCGGGCTGTTCGCCGGCGGTCACCCCGCCCAGGCGATCACGCTCACCGGCGTGGGCGTGGCCGAGCTGCCCGGACTCGCGAAGATCCTGCCGCGGGATCTCCTGGCGGCGATCGACCCGCTGCTGGCGACCGGTGGCGAGATCAAGGACCCGGTGTCCTGGAGCCAACGCTGGCTGGAGAGGCTGCCGTCCGGCGTGGCCGCGAGCCGATGGATGGCCGCGGCGGCCATCCGCACGCTCGCGACCAGCGCCGCGAACCACGCCCCCACCCTCGGTCGGTTCGCCTGGCAGCACGCCCGCTCGCTGGACATGCCGCTCGAGGATCGGCTCGCGGTCTGCGACGACCTCAACCGGCTCACGAAAATCCGCACCCCCCAGGAGGCGACACCCCTCGACGGCATCTACGGCCTCGTGGCCGGCGACTGCCTCGCGCGGGGCGACATGGCCGGCTATCGTGCGGCGTGGCTGCGGCTGCAGCAGGCACCAAACGATGCGAGCGCCCCCTCCCTCACGCAGCATCCGTTCGACCCACTGCGGGTCCAGGTCGAGGCGCTGCGCCGGAGGGTGTTCGATGGGCCGGGGCCGGCGTTGCGGGCCGAAGTGATGCGGCAGCGTTTCTACGCCACCGACGCCACCACCACCGAGGCCGAGGAACGGGAGCTCGAGCCCGGCGAGCCGCCCATGCCCGAGACCGACACGAGCTGGGCGGAAGCCGTGGCGGATTTTCGTGCGACCATCGACGCCGGCAACTGGGACGGCGCCCAACGGACGCTGGCCCGGATCGCGGCCGAGTCGGGGGGCAGGCTCCTCGACCAAGGGCTCGTGCAGGACGATCGCGACGGCGACCGTTTCTTTCCCCTGTGGTGCGTGGTGGACGACGCCCTGCGCGAGCGGGCGGAGTTTCGCAGCTTCATGCTCGAGGGCCCGGCCGAGCGCGGCCGACTGCGGCTCGGCCAGCTCCGGGCGTCCGGCGATGCCAGAGGTCTGGCCGTCGCGGCCGACGAGTTCCCGGGCACGCCTGCGGCCGCGGAAGCCCTCGAATGGCTGGCGACGCGGAGCCTCGCGGCCGGTGACGTGCCCGCCGCCCGCAGCGCCGTGCGGGCGGGGCTCACCTGGGCCGGACCGGAGCCGCGCGACCGGTTGCTGGCGATCGACGCGCTGGCGCGGGCGATCGCCGAAGACGACGTCGAGACGCTCCCCGCGGCGGCGGTCGGGAGCGTGAGCGGCGGAGAACTGACCGCCGCCATCACCGCCATGCGGCGGACGCGACGGACTCCGGTGGCGGCCGCGCCGGCTCCGGGGGACGTCGCCGGCGTGAAGCGGGCCACGCTTGTCGCGCCGGCCTCCGCACAGATCAGGATCGACGTCGCCGCATCGCCCGGCCCGCTGCCCGGGATCACGTTTCCCAGGTCGCCGCCGTTCTTTCGGACGCGTTTCGACTGGGTCGGCGAGAGCTGCGCGGTTCTGCCCCACGGCGATCGTCTGCTGGCATCCAATGGCTGGTCGGTCACGTCCATCGACGCGGCGACCGGCGCCGTGCACTGGCAAACGCCGGTGGCACCGAAAACGGACCGCCCGGCGGTCGGCGGGCTCGTGCCGCTGCGGCCGGCCTGCGGCCCGCGGCACGTCTTCGTGCGGCGGTTCGCCACTGGCAGGACGACGACCGTCGCGGCGCTCGACGCCGACAGCGGCGCCGTCGCCTGGGAGTCGCGACCCGACGCCGCCACGCCGCCGCTCTCCGACCCGGTGTTCGCCGACGGCATGCTGCTGTGGTGCGAGGGGAAATTCGACACGCGGAACTTCATGATGCTCGTCGGCGCGGACCCGACCACCGGCCAGCGGAAGTTCACGCGTCCACTGTGCGTGCTCCGCCCGGGATGGTTGAACTCCCGGCCGGGCGGCGGAGCAGCCGAACCCGGCGACTGCCAGATCGCGGTCGTCGATGGCCGTCTGTTCATCGCCCTCGGCGGGACGGTGCTGTGCTGCGATGCCGGCGGCCGCCTCCAGTGGGCCCGCCGGCTCCCATGGATCTCCGCCGCCGCGGACCCGGGCTGGTACCATCGTTCCCCCGCGCCGCCGTTGCACCACGCCGGAACGCTGTTCGTCATGCCGCCGGGCGTGCCCGGGCTGGTGGCCGTCGCCGCGGACAGCGGCCGCCTCGTCTGGAAGACGCCGCTGCCCTCCGCCCGCCGCGTCGTCGGCATCGCGGGATCGGGCGCCGCCGCGTGGGTCGTCGTCGAAACGGAAGCCGGCCTCGTGGCCTGCGACGTCCGCGACGGCACGCCCCGGTTGATCCTCGACGGCCGCGATGGACCGGGCGATCCCTGGCTCGGCATCTCGCCGACGCGGTTGCTCGGCGCGGCGACGACCACGGCCGACGGCCTGGCGATCGTCGCCGTCCAGGACCGCCGGGCCGATACGGACAAGTCAGGGATGCTCGACGCGTCCCTCGTCTGGATCGACGTCAGCTCCGGTGCGATCCGACACACCACGCCGCTGCCCGCCCTCGCCGGCAACCCGCCCTGGCTGGGCCCGATGGCGGCAGCCGACGGTCGCCTGTGGCTACTCGCGGCCCCGGAGCCGTCTCCGGCCCCGAGCGACCCGCGGCGGGCGGTCTGGGAACTGGCCCCAGCGCCGTGACGCCCCGGATCACGGCCGGCAGGCGCGGTTTTCTGCGGGCGAAACGCTGGTTTGCGTAACCTCAGACGGCTCTCGGTCATAGATGCAGAGTCGCTCGACCTTGAAGACGTCCCCGTTTCCATGCCCCGCCGGCCGACTCCTACCAGCATGACGCTCATCGCCACCCTCGCGGTGGCGGTCCTCGCGGCGCACCCGGGCCGGACGCCCGCCCAGCCGCCGGTCGACGAGGAGTGGGAGATCACTCCCGCCGGCGAGGCGGCCATCGAGAAGGGGCTGGCGTTCCTCGCCAAGAAGCAGGGCATCGCGGGCAACTGGGGGATGAACGATCTCGGCCTCGTGGCCACGGGGGCCCTGGCCTTCATGGCGGCCGGCCACACGCCGAGCGGCGGGGAGTACGCCCAGCCGGTGTCGCGGGCGCTCAACTACGTCGTCGCCAACGCCAAGCCTTCCGGGCTGCTGAACATCAGCGGTGCCCAGCGCGACATGTACAACCACGGCCTGTCGACGTTCGTCCTCGGCCAGGCCTACGGCATGACGAACGACCGCCGGGTCGGCGACGCCCTCGACAAGGCCCTGCGGTTGATCGTGCAGACGCAGGGGCCGGCGGGCAGTTGGTCCTATCACGCCCAACGTGCCGATGGCGACTTGAGCCTGAGCGTGATGCAGGCCAAGGCCCTCCGCGGCGCCACCGACAGCGGCTTCGAGATCCCGCGCAAGACGATCGAGAAGGCGATCGAATCGGTGCGATCGAAGTACCGCCCCAAGCACGGGGTGATGAACCAGGGCGAGGCGAAACTCCGCGAGGGCCCGGGGCAGTTCACATACACCAGCGGCGGCGGTGACACGCTTGCGATGGCCGCCGCCGGCGTCGTCTGCCTGCAGGAGTTCGGCCAGTACGAAGACTGGCGGATCCCCAAGAGCATGGAGCGTGTGACGGGGGATATCGCCAAGGCGAAACTGCCCACCAAGCCGGGCTCGGGCGAACTGATCTTCGACTCCTATACCCTGTACTACGTCGGCCAATCGCTCTATCAGGTGGGCGGTCAGGACTGGAAAGACCACTACCCGAACCTCCGCGACCGCATCATCAAGGGCCAGCGGCCCGACGGCGGCTGGGTCGGCGGCCGCGTCCAAGGGCCGGCCAGCGAGATCTATGGCACGGCCGTGGCGGTGTTCGTGCTGGCGATTCCCTACCGCTATCTCCCCATCCTTCAGGAGGCGAAGGTCGGCGTCCTTGCCGGACGCTGACCCGCCCGCGGGCCGAGGGAGCGCCTCATGATCTCATTCCTTCCCGGTGGAGAATGGCTGGCCGTCGCCGGCCTGGCGGCCGCGGCCGGCCCGGTGCTCATCCATCTGCTCAATCGCCGCATCTTCCGCCAGGTCGACTGGGCGGCGATGGAGTTCCTGCTCGAGGCGTCGCGGCGGAGCAACGCCCTCCTCCGGCTCCGCGACCTGCTGCTCATGGCGTTGCGAATGGTGGCGGTGGCCCTGTTCGGACTGGCCGTCGCCCGGCCCTTCCTCACGTCCGGCGGCGGCTTGGCCACGGCCGGCCCGGTGCATGCGGTCCTCGTGCTCGACAACAGCATGAGCATGGGCCGTGAGCGGCTCGGCGGCGCCACGCTGCTCGACGACGCGAAGCGACGGGCCACCGAGTTCATCGAGCAATTGCCTCCCGGCAGCCGGATCACGGTGCTCCCGCTGTGCGGCTCCCCGGCAGGGACGAGCCTCGACGCGTACCGCAGCAAGGACGACGCCCTCGAGGCCGTGGCCGCCGTGCCGGTCGTCGACCGCATGGGCACGGCCGCGGCCGCCGAGGCGATCGCGGCCCGGGCCGCCGCCGCGGTGCCCGACGTGCCGGAGAAGCGGATCGTGTTCATCGGTGACCAGCAGGTGATCGCCTGGGAGGGCCGCGACCGCGGGCCGGCGGCGGCCGAGACCGCGGCGGCGGCGCGGCCCGCGCCCGAGATGCAGGTCGTCGCCGTGGCCACTGCCGACCGCGACAACACCTGGGTCGAGTCGTTCCGCATCGACGACGGCGTGGCCGACGCGCAGACCGAGGCCACGCTCACGGCCGTGATCCGCCACGAGGCGGCCGCGCCGAGGGCGGGCGTCCGCGTGGCCCTCGTCGTGGACGGGGTCGAGGCCGCCGCCACCGCGGTCGACCTCGAGCCGGG
>Ga0315900_10003085_pt1 | contig 24673 bp, 18 predicted proteins | sample LakEriMetagenome_FD_203521 | JGI IMG/M metagenome (GOLD analysis project Ga0315900, IMG submission 203521) | Freshwater fungal communities from buoy surface, Lake Erie, Ohio, United States - Buoy 12 MA114 | ecosystem: Environmental > Aquatic > Freshwater > Lake > Lake biofilm | place: USA: Lake...
CATGTTCCATCACCATCCGAACGGCTCGCTCACGCACCTCAGGCGAGTAAGGAGGTCTCTGCTTCTTCTCTGTCATAGGTCCACTCTCTCAAAGAAAATGGCCTCCGGCAAACCCGGCGCGGTTCAACGTGAGCATCAAAAGAGAACTACAAACGGAACTTTGTCATGCCGTCTTCTGTGTCGATCGACAATGCTGCGCTTTGGGTACCAGCATTGGAGCACCAAAGAAATATCCCTGCATCTGATCGCACCCCTGACGGGCAGCAAACTGGGCCGCTTGTTCGGTCTCAATACCTTCCACGCAGCAAACGAAGCCCAGAGTTTTCGCCAATTGAACCGTAGCCTGTAGAACGCCACGTTTGTTCAGAGTTGTCTGCAAGCTTTTGTCGAGCTTCACCTTGTCGATTGGCAAGTCTTCCAAGAGTGACAATGAAGAATACCCAGCGCCAAAATCGTCCAGCGCGATCTTGCAGCCCAGAAGCCGCGCTGCTTCAAGAACTTGAATGTTCTTCTCCAAGTTTCGGAAAGCCACATTCTCGGTAATTTCGATCTCCAGGCGGCTCAGATCGAACGCGTGTTTGGCGCCTATTTTTTGTAGGCCCGACAAAAATCTACGGGACGAAAGCTGAGAGGGCGACACATTCACCGCAAGAAAGCCGGTGCCAAACTTGATTTCAGGAATCGCCAAATCCAGAGATTGCCAGAGGAGGTCATTCAGCAATCCCAACTTCTCTGCGATTGGAATGAATTCATTCGGGCTGGGGTCGCGCGGCAGTCCACTATCGACCCAGCGCGATAACAGCTCGTACCCGATAACGTTCTTGGTCTTGGCATCCACAATTGGCTGCAACGCCGGCCGGATGTCGCCGCGCGCAAGCGCTCTGCGAAACAACTCCTCCATGGCGGCCGACGACAAAATTATGGTGTCCAATGAAGGATCGAACCTCGCAACGCCCCCCCCGTGAGTTTTGCATCTCCGCATGGCTGTGTCGGCTGCATGAAGCATTTCGCCAATTGAGGCTCCGTCATGCACAGAACGGGCATAACCTATTGAAGCCCCAACTGTGACGACGGCCTCTGACAGCTCAATATCACGGATGATGCTGGAATAGAGGTCTTCCATGATTTCCGACAGGTCATCAGCGCGCTCGGGCATGTCCAAGAGAACCGCGAACTCATCTCCACCAAATCGTGAGCTGGTTTTGGTATATGCGTAGCTGCTCAATCGGTCAGCGATCACACGTAGGACTTGATCGCCAATAGCGTGGCCGTATTCATCGTTCAGGGGCTTGAATCGATCCAGATCAATGAAGCCGACAACAACGTCCTCTTTTGACAACCAAGCGCTGTTCAGCCGATCCATAAAGGCTCGGCGGTTCATCAAGCCCGTCAGGGCGTCTTCTTCAGCGAGACGCCGCGTCTCATCGACGAGCTGCAATAGGCGATTATCGAGCTTCAGGCGTGAGTATGACACGAAAGCGAGCACGGCGAGCGTGAGCGCTGACATGATAGAAAGCGCAGTGGCAAGTTGAGTGAATTCGAATGCGTCTGGATTTAACCCAAAAGCTTCAGCCATGAAGAAAGACGTATAAAAGTAAACTAAGCCGCCTTGCATCACCGCGTATCCCAGAAGCACCCGGTAGCCTGAGACCATTACCAGACAGAATGGGACAAATAGCAAAACGACAAAGCTCAGCGGCAAGGCCGCATTTGTCCAAGCTTCATAGAGCGTGGTGCTCCAGAGATGGACGTATATGATCGCTATAGAAGTGTTCAAGACTGTTCTAAAATGCCAGTCGCGATGGCTCGCGGCGCAGATCGATCCGATTGCGGCCGTTTGTAAAAGGAAATTGAGTGCCAGTAGCGGGGTGAAACCGCTGGTCATTCCGTAAACGGACGCAATTACGCAGTTAGCAGCAAGGCCAAGCAAAGAAATGACGAACGCAATGCGCCGCGAGCGATCCATGACTGCTTGAGCAGAAGCGTGCCTCAAAACATCTTTCATTCCCATTGCCATAATCGATCATGACTAATTCTAGCCGAAGGCGCGGCGAGCAGATTATCTTTCCGAGTTGAAACTGCATTAATCTGTGGCTGGCCCCGTATAGCTGCGTGTTTCGGATGACCTGAGCCCGATTGATCCCGCACCTATGTGGAGTACTGTCCAATATCCGTCATGCGGCCATGCGCGGCCGATGACCGTTCTCGGCGAGATCGCGCCGCGCAGCCCGATTTGGATTGAATGTCAGTCTTTGAGCATGCTGGCCGCTCGTTAGGCCAGCAGCAGGGTGTCTCGCCCCAATTTCTTGAGTCGCTTTGCAGCATTTTTGTCGAAGGTGGCGAACATCGCGCCGCCGAGGCTGGCCCCTTCAAAGGCGATGATTCCATCGGCGAAGTCACCGCCTTGGTCCAATAGCGCAAGACCTGCCTCGACAGCCGGGCGATTCACCTCGACATTGGCGCTGCCAAGCAAGCCTCTGATTGCTGCCGCTATATCTGCAGTCGGGATCCCATATCCGCGGGAGAGGACCCAGACAAACTCGCACAAAGTCGTCGGTCCGATTGCAATGAGATCCGCCCTCGCAAGAGCTGATTGAGCGAGGCGTGCCTGCTTTGGCTCATCGGCCACAATTGCGCGGACGAGCACATTTGTGTCGGCGGTGATCCTCATCTGGTCTCGTCGACTTTGCCGGACCAGCCTTGTTTCGTGATTTCATCGATTTCGTCGATGGACAGCGGCGGCCGGCCTTTCTTTGCGAGCATTCCGAACAACGATGAAATCTCGCCCGTCGACGCCGCCCGGACCTCAATCCTTCCGTCCGGAAGCTTTGTGACGTCAATTTGCTCACCGGGGCCTACGCCGAGGTGCTCCAGGACGTCCCGCCGAAGTGTAACCTGCCCCTTTGAGGTAACGGTAAGAATGATCATCAAGAACAGGTAAGGCAAAATCGCCTTACTGTCAATAGTGAGTCATTCGCAGATGCGTAAGAAAGGTTTGCGGAGAGCGTGTTAAGGGACCTGAGCAACGATTGGTCCCGCTTTCAAATCGAAAATTGCCAGCCATCAGTCATTCAGCAACAGACAGTCGATGACCGTTTCCGGCGAACTGCCGCCGAATCCGGGGGCTTCCGGACAACGGTTCGAATGAAGCGAACATGCCTCCAGGGCCGCGTACAACGGACGAAACAAGCTACGGTCACAGAGAGACGAAGGCCCATGGCACGCAGGACGCCGATGAGTGTCGCAAGCCTCGGATTACCAGCGTCGCTGAGGGTACGGAAAAGCGTTTCTCTTGAGAGGCCGCTTTCCTCTGCAATCGTCGCCATACCTTGAGAGCGAGCCACTGACCTGAGACCCTCGGGTCCCTCATTGATTTCGAGAGTCTGGCCCAGGCGTTGGAGTTGAAGCGACGCTTGAGCTGAATGCTCATCATCACTCGATGCCGATGGGTCGGCGGATTGAACATCTGGCGAAGGAGAGTGTTCTCGATCTTGCGTCGTTTCTCGACAGTAATTGAACCGGGGCGAGCAGAGAATTGACTTCGAAGCAGAAAGCAATCAAAAATAGAAATATAATCTCCCTTTGATCGTCTGAAATTTCGGCCGAAGCGAAAGTCCTGTCCCTATGCCGGGTCTGCTTGTCAGCCTGCGCCTTTTAAGACGCTGCTTGCGCCGCGACGGGGCTGCCATGATGGCAGCGCTAGCGGCGCTCACGGTCGCAGGCTCAGGGCTTGCGGCACTAGCGCCTCTGTTTCTCAAGTTTGTCATGGACAGCGCTGCCGAGCCCGACCTGTTCAGAGCCGCCATGTTTGCCTTGTGTTATGCTGCTTTTCTTGCGCTGGCGCGGATCGCGGGAGAAGCGAAGGCCGCCGTCTACGGGGCCGCGGAACAAAGGATCCTGCGTGTGCTGAGCTGCCGGGCGCTCTCACATGTACTGCAGCTGCCAGTCGGCTTTTTCACGGCACGTTCGACCGGCTACGTCCAGCAGACCCTAGAAAACGGGCTGGTTGGTTATCGGCTGCTCCTCCATCAGTCATTGATGACAGTCGGGCCCGGTCTGCTCGAGATACTTTTCCTTGCCGCTTTGATCCTGATCTGGCTGGAGTCTGCCTTTCTGATCGTATTCGCGGGCTTCGCGGCGGCTTATGCGGTAATATTCGCCGTTTGCGCTCGCTCTGTGTTTGAGGCGGGCCGGCATACGTCTGCCGCGCGAACCGAGGCCCAATCTCAGCTTGTCGGCAGCTTGCTGAACCAAGAGGCAATCCGCCTCGCTGTCGGCGCCGAGACTACGGTTATGCAACAGGAGCGATTGCTCGAAGCCGTCGAGGCGGGCTGGCGGGGTCTTTTACGTGCACGCCTGCGCGCCGGCGTCCTGATGTCGCTCGTCATGGCCATCGGGCTGCTCGCCGGCTTGTTGCTGGCGCTTGGCGGTCTACGGGCGGGGGATATGAGCTTCGGTGATCTTGTCTTTGTCCAGGCAAGCCTTCTGCAGATCATCCGCCCACTGGAGATGCTTGCTGTCTCGCTGCGCGATGTCGGGCAGGGCGTCGCCTTTTCCGATCAGTTGAACAGACTGCTTGCCGAGCCAACTGAGGCAACGGCTTCAAGTTCTGATCTGGCTGGGGGAGCCAGTGCGCCTGCTGCGATCCGGTTCGAGAAAGTCGGACTCTTTCACGCCGGCGGTGGCGGCGGCGTCAAGGATGTGAGCTTTTGCCTGCCGGCGGGGTGCAAGGCTGGCATTGTCGGGCTCTCGGGGAGCGGCAAGTCAACACTTCTTCGCCTGCTCACCCGTTTGCAAGATCCGAGCGAAGGGCGAATACTGCTCGACGGTGAGGCTATCGCGGATCAAGCCGTCGATAATGTTCGTCAGCGGATGACCTTCATCCTGCAGGAAGGCGGCCTTCTGGATGCGGACCTCGAAATGAACATTGTGTTTCCGAACGAGGACGTAGACCTTGAAAATCTCAGTCGCGCCATTGCGGCATCCGGCCTTGGGCCCACGATCGATCGTATGCCCGACGGATTAGGCACACGCATTGGAGAACGCGGTACCCGGCTGTCCGGCGGCGAGCGTCAGCGTGTGCTCATCGCCAGAGCGCTCTATCGGAACTCCGGGACCTTGCTTGCTGATGAGCCGGGTTCGGCGCTGGATGCCCCGTCGCGTGCGCAGATCCTGCGGGGCTTGTTCGACAGGAGTAAAACGCGGACCGTCCTCCTCGTTTCGCACCGGCTTGCTGAAGTTGCAGAAGCCGATGTCATCCTGGTCATGCAGGAGGGTCGCCTGATCGAGCAGGGCACGCATGCTGAACTCCTCGAGAAGCAGGGGCATTATGCGTGGTTATGGCGCCGCCAGACCTGATACATCGCGCTTAAGGCCTTGCTTCGTCGGCCCTTGCTGCTACTTCTGCGAACGGGTGGGCCGGCGTGGCGATAAGAGCCACCGCTCAAAACCCACGCCCCGTTGCGCATGCTTCGCGGTTTTCCGACGGCCCACCTTTTCATTTTTTGGTTGCAATATTCTCGCCGGTTTGCCAGAGTTGTGTCCGGTGCCTTCCACGGAGGGGACCCGGGGCGTCGGAAACCCCGGCAGAGCATGTCGTCCCTTTCGTTGAGCGCTTTTCGCGCACGGCATGCACGCTGCCGGCTGTTTCATAGCTCCGGAGCCTCTCTGACGGTTTGAGCATCCAGGGCGTCGGAAACCCTGGTGAAGCATGGTCCACGTGCCGCCTTACGAGGCGGGCGCGCCCGCATGCCCGCCAAGTGCTTTCCGTCAGGTGGCAGGAGAAGCGGCATGGCAGCGGAACCGGATCAAAGGCGAGGCGCGGAGGCATCTGGGCACGCGAGCACGGGTGTTGCTGCGGGCTCCGACAAGGCCGATCGGACCGCGGCAGGCTCCCTTGGCCAGCCCCGTGCAAACTCGGCGCTGGCTGACCTGTTCCGGGCCCAGTACGACCAGCTCCTTCGGTTCTGCCGCCTGCGGATAAGAAACCGCGCGGACGCGGAGGATATCGTGCAGAGCGCCTTCCTCGCGGCGAGGCGCGCCTATCCGGGCAAAGGGACGGACGAGCTGAAGCCGCTCCTGTTCACGCTGGTCCGGAACCAGGCCATTAATCATCTCAAATCAACAACCCGGCGGCGACGAACTTTTGGTGACTTCGAGGAAGCGGGTGAGCGCCTCGTTTGCGAGCGCTCGCCGACGCCTGAAAGGCAAGTCATGCATGCCCAATTGCTTGAGGTTGCCGAAGCGGTGATCGCCGAAATGCCGGAACGCCAGCGCGAAGCGTTACGGCTTCATCGGTTCGAAGGCCTGACCTATGACGAGATCGCGGCACGCTTGTCTGTCTCTGCAACTACGGTCAAGAATGACGTTGCGCGGGCGGTGGCGGACATCGCCGAAGGTTTGGCACGCGCCGGATTTGAAGCGCGTGATCCGGCAGGCTGACGGACAGGTGTGATGAACGAGCAGGAACATACGGGACGCCTTAGGACCGCTGCCCGCTGGTATGCGCAGCTGCAGGCGCCGGACGCTTCACCAGATAACTGGGCGGAGTTTCGCAATTGGGAACGCGATCCGCTCAACGCGGCGGCCTTTCGCGAAATCGAACGCGCGCTGAGCGCGGTCGATGCGAGCTCACTGGCGGCGCCGCAAATCCGCCCGCGCCGCTCCGCGCCAGGCGCCCGGTGGCTGACGGTCGCATTGGCAGCCGCTGCGCTGCCCGCCGCGATGGGGCTCGCACTGATGCTTGACCTCGGCGGCGACCCGGCGCCCCAATCGGCCGCCATTGTCCACGTCTCGGCCATTGGAGAGCAGCGCCTCGTTGAATTGCCGGATGGTTCGTCGGCCTTCCTCAATACCGCAAGCCGGATTGAGGTGGCCTATTCTCCGTCCGAAAGACTGGTCGTGCTTTCCGGTGGGCAGGCTTTCTTCGAAGTCATACCCGGAGCGCGGCCTTTCATTGTCGAGGCGGCCGGCGTCCGGACGCAGGCTGTCGGTACCGCCTTCGACATCCGGATCAGGGACACAGGCCCCGAAATCACCCTTGTTGACGGGCGCGTCGAGGTAACGAGCCCTTCGCTGCCAGGAGCGGCCATCGCCATGCAGGCGGGCTATCGGCTGAGCTTGATTGAAGGACGCGCGAGCGCGCTGGACAAGGTTGATCCGGATCTGGTTCTGTCTTGGCGCAGCGGCGTCCTCCAGTTCACCGATATCCCGCTTGCGGATGCCGCGGCCGAACTCAACCGCTATTCCTCCACACAGATATTGATCGAGGATGCAGTGTTAGGCGCCCAACGCCTCAGCGGCTCTTTCCCTGCAGGAGAGCCAGAACAGTTTGCTTCTGCCGTAGCCATGTTCTTGCCGGTTCGAGTGACGTACCGCGGCAGCGAAATTCTGATCTCACCGGCCAGTCCAGACACTCCTTAGGGCATAAATTCCGTCAACGGAGTTTTCCAGCGTCCGGCGTATCAGTGCCGATCTGACGAAATTCAATGCAGAGGTGTTGTTCCTCCAAAGGCTGCAGCGCTGGGCTGCAGCAAGGGGTCATGGAGGAAAGTTTGGCTCTGGTTAGAAAATGTGCGCGCAGCTTGCGCAGCGCCGCTGCAGTTTCGGTACTGGCCGTGATGTCGTGCGGCGCCGTCAATGCTCAGGTCCAAAGCGACAATTCGGGTGCAATCATTAAAATCGGCTCCGGGCCGCTTGGTGACGCCCTGCGGGCGTTCAGCGCGCGTACCGGTTCCTCCGTGATCTTCTCCGAAGGCCAGGTCTCGGGTCTGACGGCGCAGGCCGTAACCGGGGCCAGCAATCCGGACGAGGCGCTTGGCCGAATGCTCGAAGGTACGGGACTGTTCGCAGAGCGCGGTCCGGGCGGCGCCTATGTCATCAAGGCTGCGCCTCGCTCCGGAAAGTCCGTCCCCGCAGACCCAGCACCAGGTACTCTTCCTGTCGCACCGCGCACAGAAGATGCCGTATCCGGTGTTTCAGAGCTGCGCGCCGAAAAAGTCATAGTGACCGGCACGAGCCTCAGAGGCTTGGCGCCAGAGAGTTCCCCGGTCGAGACTTACTCGCGAAGTGAGATACTCGGATCCGGGGTCACATCGACTGAGCAGTTCATTCGGATCCTACCTCAGAACTTCGGAGGAGGATCGACGGAGTTCACGTCCCGCGGCTTACCGAATGATGCCAACTCCCAGCGCAACTTCGCATTTGGCAGCGGGGCCAATTTACGCGGGCTGGGTGCCGGAGCAACGCTCACGCTGGTGAATGGCGCGCGCCTTGCCCCGGCTTCGACGATCGGCGACTTCGTGGATGTCTCGATGATCCCAGTCAATGCCATAGACCGTATCGAAGTCCTTGGAGATGGCGCATCCTCCGTATACGGCGGTGATGCCGTCGCCGGCGTGGTGAACATCATTCTGCGCAACGATTTTGAAGGTGCGGAGACATCGGTCCGCTATGGCAGCGTGACGCAAGGCGCATCGGAAGAGGTCCAGGCGAGCCAATCGCTTGGTCGCACTTGGCAGGGTGGTAGCCTGCTTGGAACGTACGAATACTTCAACCGCGGGAACCTACGTCTCGCCGACCGGCCCGATATCCGTCCGCCGACATTGCTGAATGGCGGTGCAGCGGGCATCACGGAATTCCTCGACCTGCTTCCGGCGCAAGAGCGCCAAAGCCTCGTGCTGTCCGGTCGCCATCAGATCAGCGACCGGCTCAGCCTTTCGTCGACGGGATTCTATTCTGACCGCAATGTTTCGACCTTCGGTATCGGTATCGCAAACACGGCGACGATCGGGCCTTACCGTGCTGAATCGCAGAACGCGGCGCTCACCTTCCTGGCGGATTATGATCTGAGCACAAGGACAAGTCTTTCGTTTGAGGCGGGTTATAGCGAGAGCCGCAGTGAAAGTTTCTCGCAAGTCCTGATACCGACAGCGGCTGCGCCTGTGCGAGATGCCACCGATTCTTCTCTCTGGTCGGCGGGCGTTCTCGCGAATACGGAACTTTTTGAACTTCCGGGGGGCAGAATTCGGGCCGCGCTTGGCGCTCAGCTGCGCCGCGAGGAACTCGTCAACCGGCCATCAGGCCGGCCTGTCCTGCGCAATGGGGAGCGCGACGTGTCGGCTGCTTTTGCGGAGGTCCGTTTTCCGCTCGTTGATGCCGAGCTTTCGATCCCGGGCGTGCGGAGGCTTGAGCTTAATCTCTCTGGGCGCGTCGATGACTATTCCGATTTCGGATCAACCACAAATCCAAAGATCGGCCTTTTATGGGAGCCAGTAGAATCGCTCCGTCTTCGTACATCTTACGGTACATCCTTCGCGCCGCCTAAGCTCGGGCTGTCCGGTGCACTGGATTTCGGAGGCGGCGTCCTGAGTTACGACTTTATTCGGGGCATCCTCAACATTCCCCTTCCAGACCCATCACTTGCCGGCGTCAATTACCTCATCACGACCGGCACAGCCAACGATCTCGAGCCAGAAACTTCCCGTACCTTCACGGCAGGCTTCGACTTCACACACAATTCGGGCCGGCATGACCTGATCTTGAAAGGCGGCTTCTACGATATCCGATACGAAGACCGTCTCGGCATCACTCCCGTGCCGGGTAATCTCAATGCTAACTTCGCGCCGGGGCTTGCCTTCGCAAATCAAAGCCTTTTCCCCGAAGGGACAGTCGTCTTCTTTCCGTCTCAGGCCGAGATCGACGCTGTGCTTGCCAGTTTCGAACGTCCACTGATCTTTGCAGGTGGTGCAACTTCAGCCACTAACATCGGATTCATCAACAATGTCTCGCTGACTCGAAACCTCGCGACGTCGGAGACACGTGGCATCGACGCTCAGCTCGCATATGGCATGGACGCAGAAGTCGGGCGGCTCACAGCGCGCCTCGATGCAAGCTATATCCTCGACTTCTCCAACCAGGCTTCGGCTTCTACACCGGTCGTGGATGTGGTGAACACGCTCTACAATCCGGTCGATCTGAAACTGAGAGGGCAGGTAGGTCTTTCGCGAGGCGGTTTTGCCAGCAATCTTGTTTTCAACTACATCGACGACTACGCGACAACGAGCACGCCGACTGCTGTGCCTATCCAGTCCTGGTCAACATTTGATCTCATTCTGTCTTACGAATTCAAGGACACGCGGATGCGTTGGCTTGAGGATACGCAGATCGGATTGTCAGTGACGAATCTTTTCGACCGGGATCCGCCGCTCGTGCCGCCGCAGACGGCATTTGCGATCACGGGCTATGATCCGGCGAACAGCTCACCGCTCGGGCGCTTTGCTGCGATTAGTCTTCGCAAGTCGTTCTGAAATTGAATCGCCGTGAACCATGCTGAGCAAAACCGAAAGCCGGTCGAGCCGATGGAGGGTTTCGTTTGTACAGGCGCTTCTTGTTGCAGCGCTGGCCAGCTGCGCGCATGCGGATCCCGGTCCATCACAATTCGTGCAGCGGCCGGTCGAATTGGACGACGTGCTTGCGACAGAGTTCATTGGCCGCGCGGAGTTCAGCCCCGACGGTCAATGGCTCGCCTACTCCGTCACGCCTCCATATTTGCAGCTCTCGGATTATTCCTATTGGATGCGGGCTGGCGGGCTCAGCGGCGATAGGATTTGGGTGAAGGACCTGCGATCCGATGGCGCGGGGCAGCTGCAACCGGGTCTAGAGCTCAAGGCGACCAATTTCCTTTTTGGCTGGTCGCCCGATAGTCGATGGATTGTTGCGCTCGAATATCTGAAAGGCAGGCTCCGCATCGTGGCCTGCCCGGTTGGTCTTGATGATTGTGTGAGGTTTGAGCAGCTGCCGGATATACGGGACCGCTATGCGGCGGCTTGGCAATGGAATGAAAGGCTTGCCTGGGTATCGAAAGATAGTTTCGTCATGCCTGTGCGTGATCCTGATCTCCCGGGATCTGAAATGCGCAACCGCGCCTTGACCGGAACCTGGCTCGCAAACGAGTGGCACACGGCCTGGGACGGTACAAGCGTTACGGTTTCGGAAGTCGTCAGTACGGGGCGCGACCGCTCCACGGATTGGTCATCGGGTGATCTTGTCCTCTTTGATCTCGGCGCGCGTTCTTGGCAGGTCTTGGCGAAAGGGCGGTTCGCAGGGCCGCTGCCGTCGCCTGACGGCACCAAACTGATTGCCGCTCAGGTCGCTGAACGCGCGCGCCCGAGCGCGCACGGCGCTCAGGGACTCAATAGTACCCATCCGATCTTCGACAGGCGATACCGTCTTGCGCTGCTTGAGCTTGATGCGGACGACTTGGATTGGCCAGACGGGCCATTCAGCGTCGACCCTGGATCGTTTGTTTGGAGTGCTGATTCAGAGAGTTTTGCTGTTTACGGTTGGCGTCAGGACGAGGCGCCTGAGGCTGGTCGCTTTTATGTTTACGCCTCCGATGGGCAACTGAAGCAGGAGTTCAACCAGGATAAGCTGCGGTTCAGCCGGGGCGTCGCAGTTCAGGACCCGGACTGGTGGACCGGCGCGGCCCCTCCAGCGTTGCTATCTCATGGATTGGCCGTGCACGGAGAGTATCGCGATGACGGACAGCTTGGGTGGTTCCTCGTAGCGCCGGATGGAACTCTCTCGTCTCTCTCGCCGAGCGTCTCAATGCCCGAGCCAAGCCCCATCGCGGTGCAGGCCGACACATTGGCGGTGCTATCCGGCCGCACAGTTTACCGGTTGGCGCCGGGCAGGGCGCCCGAGCGGTTGAGCCTTGCAGGCGCTGCGACTTTCCGCCGAGTTGGCTATGCGCCCTATCCGTCTCATGCCTTGTCCGGTGAATCCTATCCTGCGGCCCGAGTTGCGCCGTCTCGGCCGGGTGACACAAGTCTGGTGATTGCCGAAGATGCCGCCGGACATGACTTGGTAGCGCTGTCCGCCCTGGAGCATTCGGGCTCTATTGCGTTGCCGGAAAACTTACCCTCTGGCGCTCGCATCCTTGCCGTCTCGGATGCCGGACGAGCTATCCTGGCGACAAGGCGGGTTGGCGCGGCAACTCGCCTTGAGCTCTTTCGTTCAGGCAAAGAGCCGGAAGCACTTGCAGCCATCAACGGTCATTTGGACGAAATCTTGCCACCGGCCACCCGAAAAGTGGTCTACAGCCTAACCGGCGGAGGTTCAGAAGAGCCGCGGAGGATCGAGACCTGCCTGCTTCTGCCGCCGGGCTTCGATCCGGCTCGGCGTCACCCGCTGGTGCTCGAGATTTACCCTACCGGGACGGGCGGAGACTGCCGCACGTTGACTGACGCGCCAGGCGTGGCGCCGTTCACGGGAGATGTATGGGCAGCCCGAGGCTTCATCTATGCGCGCCCTGCCTTTCCGCTCGACCTTGCTGCTAGAGAGGATGACCCATTGGGACGGCTAGGCGTGCTTCTCGATCAGACCATCGAGGCGCTGGCAGTTGAGGGCTACATTGATGAGGACCGCGTGGTGCTGTTTGGGTTCAGCCAAGGCGGCGCGGCTTCGCTTGTAGCCGCGAGCCAGTCGCGGGTGCCAGCCGCGATCATTTCCGTCAATGGATGGGCTAACTACTTCAGTCATTATTTTGGAGCTCGAGGTCTGATGCGCTACTTTCACCTCGACCAGAACGGCGGTGACAATCGATGGCGATACGAATGTACGGGAACAGGGCCAATCAATAGCTGCCCTTTCGGGTTCGGCAGGACTGCGCTGACAGACCCAGAATCCTTTGCTCGCGCAAGCCCGGTCTCCCGCGCTGCGGACTTCAGCGCCCCAGTCCTTCTTGTTCATTCCGATTTCGACTATTTCGATATGGCCCAGTATGATGAAATGTTCGGGGCGCTGTACCGGGCTGGAAAGGACGCGCGCTACCTTCGCTACTGGGGCGAGGGACACGGGCCATCCTCGCCAGCGAATATCCGAGACCTCTGGACAAGAATCGACGCCTTCCTTGAAGAAGCGGGTGTCCGCGCGGCCGAATGATACCGGCAGGGAGCCTCTGGCGGCGGTGAGCCTCAAACGGCCAGGCTCTCGGACTTCCACCGCCGCAACCAGCACTCGATCGCATAGAAAACGAGGGCCGTGCGCCCGAAAGTCTGTATACGTAATGCTTCAGGCTGAACGCATGCGCGCATGTCTTCGGGTTCAATGTATCCGCCGCGGACGAGTTCACCCTCGAGCAACACGTCGCAAAGTCGTTCGCGATTGGCGGCAAGCTGCTCGACATAGAAGCGCGATGCATCGCCCTTCGCGCGGCGGAGCCGGACGAGGTCCGGTACCATTCCTTCCGCTGCGAGGCGCACAAGTCCGCGGGGTACGCCGCCGGCGCATAAGATATGCACCGGTGTCCGCAGACAGAATTCGATAAGCGGCAGGGAAATCAGCGGGTGGACCATGAGCGGCGTTCCTGACGGCTGCAGAGACGACCGGATCTGGAACATATGGGCGAGGCTGGAAACCTGCGCGGCTTTCGCGGGAGGAAGACCGTCTCCATCAAGCGCCCAGCTCGGAAGTAGTCCGCTTCCGTCAGGGCCTGCGAGAACCGGCTGGTTGGCCAAGACCTGTCGGCGTTCGATCTCGCGTATGAAGCGCCATTCGCAGTCGGGACGGACGAAAAGCGTAGGCAGCGCTTCTTGCAAGACGCTCCAGACCGATGTTCTGGATAGTCTGGCGGCACATTGCAGCTGATGGAGGATATCGCGGCTGAGGCCTCTCAGGAGGATCGTGTCGGCAAAGGCCAGCGGCGTGCGAACTTCCTGGAACAGGTGATCGCCGCCTTGGCCGGTGAAAATGGTTCTGCCCTGCAGGCCGGGGAGTTCATTGATCAGCATCTGCTGGGGCAGGCCTGTGAACTCCCGCTGGGGACGGGCCGAGGCAGGACAGTCGTCGGGTGAAGGCAGCGCCAGTGCAGGATCAAGCGCATGTTCAATAAGCGCGATACGCAGTTCGCCTGCCATCCGTCTCGCAAAACTGGCTTCGGACGGATCGCCCCCGCCTGGAACAAGGTGGAGCGCCTTCACCTCAGCGGCGGGTACGCTTGTTCGAAGCGCGGCAGCAACGATTGCTGAATCGAGCCCGCCGGACAGGCTAAGGACAGTTCCGCGCTCAGCGTTCGTGCGGCAGGCCACGACATACTTCGTGACGTCCTTTAGCGCGGCAGCGGCCTCCATGACTGAGTTCAGCCGAGCGGCTTGCGCGACTAATCGCGGGTCCCAGGATAGCTCCAGATCAAAAACCCCGCGCTCCAGGCGGAGCGAGTGACCGGCCTGCAGTTCATTCACGCCGTCGAGACCGGTCTCGCCTGACTGGATTTTGTCATAAGTCAGTAGCCGGGAGATGAAGTGCTGGTTGACCTTCAGACCTTTACGCAACTGCGGGGGGCACCGCTCAAGATGAGAGTACAGGTAGGCGATATTGCCGGAAGTCATGTAGAAACAGGGGAGCGATGAACAGGGATCGGAGAGGATCCTGTAACCGTTCCGGGTCTCGATTATCCCCACATAAGTGCCCCAGAAGCCAGCCAGCAGGAATTGGCCTTCAGAACGGGCTATTGCGGCCTCTTCGCTTTCAGAAAACTGCCTGACGGGCGTACTGGCTACAAGCGACAGGCTTCTCCGGAAAAAGGTTCCGTATACGGCGCTATTTCGCCCGCAAGGAACGATGCCAGCGCTGTCTTGCGGATGGGACAAAGTAAACAGATAGGCGCCGTCATCCATTGCCTGAAAGTAAGGCTCGCCGCGGAGTTCCGGCGTAGCAGAAATGTCGCGTGCGGCCGACGTCGCGCGGGCATTGTCCGCATTCCAGATCACCGCAAGAAAGCCCGGCATGCTTTTAGCTCGCGTTAAACGACGAGGATGGGTTCAAATCCGGCGACCACAAGGCTGTCCTCGTTCAGGATCAGGCCTTGATGTGACACCCAGCAATGTGCCCGGAACGGCGATAGCCGAACGCCGAAAGTCCAATCTGCAGAAATTCCCGAGCGCGCGAGGAAGCGCACCAGTAGAAGACTGGAAAAGAAACAGGCGTCATGTGCGGAGAAAAAGCAGGGTGCGATCCTTCGGAATGACCGCGCAAGCGATTCAGAGCTTCGGCTCTCTTTTCTTGCTATCTCTTGGACCCGTGATTTCAGGGTTCGGACATCTTCGATGATCCGGGCAAGCTGGCGCCTTCGAGGATCCTGGAGATGGGCGCAGGCTGCGAATTCGCGAACGAAGCGCACGACGTCCTGTGGGGCGACACGTTGATTCTGCGGGGTGAAGTCGTCATCCAGAGCGCTTTGCAATCTGGTGGTTGCCAGTCCGCTACCCCTGCGAAGCGCCGGCGTGCTTTCCACAAGCAGGCCGCGTGTCGTAAGCTTTTTCGCCACGGTGCAAGCTCTTGCCGACAAGCAGTCCGATGCCGAGGGCGACATCAGCTCACTGTACTGGCGGGCCGGCTCGCCGGCGAGGCAATAGTACTTGTCGCGAGTGATATCCAGAAAGATCCAGGAGTCGCCAATTCTGCTTGCATGGACGCCGAGCGAAAGCGCGTACTCCATTGCCATTTAGGGATATCCTTCTTGCCGTTTGCGCACTTGCGCGTGCGCTTGAAAAAGGAAAGGGAGCGAGAGCTCCCTTTCCCGTCTTTCCGGTTCAGATCCGTGAGTTTGGACCTACCGCGAGCTCTGTTCCCAGGTTGAAGCCACCACGGGTTTCTTCCGAGACAGAACCGAGTTCGATCGGCTCGAGTTCGTCCGTGGACAGAGTTTCGGTTTCCTGATTGTTCATGTCATTCTCCTGACAGTTTGGGGTTGCGTCGCTGGCCAGTCGACAAGACGTAGAGTGACGTAAACCTAAAGTAGAGTCAAGATCTCTTATTGGTAACCTGGATCAACCTTCCAACCATGCGGGCAAGCGAAGTGGAAACGGAGATTGCCGGGCGAGCGCGCGCGCTCTCAATATCTCACCCATCTGCAGCGCGGCGCGTGCGCGAGCGGCCGCGTAGAAAGACCGCACACGGATGTCCACGCCGTCGAGCGCTGGCGAGCTGACCGCTGATGAATATCCCTCATCCTGCGAACGCCAGCCTGGTCCATAGGTCTCCGAAAGGTACAGGTCAGCGTCATCTGGTAAATGAAACCTGCGGCCCGCTATTTCGTAGGGCTCAAGGTCAAAGGCAGAATAGCGCCAGCGGATGTCGCCGCGGCGCTCGCTGACACCGCAGGTGACATGAGCATCCTTGATTTCATGAGCGAAGATGTCCACTGCGATGCCACGATGTGTGAGCCCGAGATAGCTATCGCCGGGCCGGGCCCTTCGCGGCAATACAAGGCGTGGATGGCGTCTTATGATCCCGGCCAAGTCCGGGCTGGCGCCGGGTGCGCAAAGCAGGCCGATATCGACATCGCGGTCATGTGCCAGCGGTTGGCCGTTACGCCAGAAGCCCAGCAGCGTCCCGGCGACGAGGAAGACAGGCAGATCGAGATCCTCGAAGCAGTCGGCTATTTCGTGCAGCGCGGCCAGTGCAATCTCGGTTCGGAAGCGTTGCGATGGCTCGGGCTGCGTGCCCGGTTCAGTGCGAAGAAGTGCATCCTGCTGCCATTCGAAGGCGGCGCCGAAATCTCCAAGGTCGTACGAGGCTTTGGCACACCAGTCGGATGCCCGCGCTCGATCGCAAAACCGGTCGGCATGCTGCTGGGCGAAGACGGAAAGCTCTTCAAACCGGTGCGCATCAGCAAGTGCAGAGGCGGCTGCATTGAAGATGCGAGCTGGCGGGTCCGCACCACAAAGGCGAAGCAACGCTTCAGCACTCTGCTCCAGTGCAGTAAGGCGCTCAGCCTCGTCGGGGGTGATATCGGCGATTGAGGCAGCAGCTGCCCAGCTGTCAGGTTCGGCTACGCAGGCTGACCGGAAGTCGTCCAGCGCCTCGGCGCGAAGGCCAAGCGCGTTGAGTGCGAGACCGCGCCCGTGGAGGCAAGCCGCATTCTGCGGGGCGCGGACGAGCAGGGCATTGAAAGCGCTTAGAGCTTGCGCCGGATCTCCTGATCGCAGAAGCAACACTGCTTCGCGAAGAGCGGCGGCAAGGGTAGATGAACCCGCATAAATCATCCGGCATCTGGAACTTGGCGTTAGCTGCGCTGTCAGATTGCCAGCAAGCCGCCGGGAGTCAATCCAAAAATAGAAAAATAATCACCCTATAAGAGAATATCGAGGCTCGGCCACGCACCCATCACGCCTTGCGAACTTGAGCCGTGCCATGCTGGACGGCTGACAATTTCCACCTTACGATTGTTGTTTGATAGAAACGGTCGGATCGCATGACGGGAGCAAGTCTGGTGAAAGGGTCCGGAAAGGGCGAAGGGGGCAGCAGGTCGCCGACAGATATCGACAGGCTGGTCGGCGTAAATGTTCGCAAGCTGAGGATTGAGCGAAATCTGACGCTGGCCGAGCTTGCCGCACAACTGGGCATCAGCCACCAGCAGCTGCAGAAGTATGAGACCGGGTCGAACAGGCTCAGCGCAGGTACTCTTTGCAATGTCGCAGAAACCCTTGGCGTGACAATCGAGTTCCTGTTTCGTCCGAATGAAGCGTCATCTGCCGAGCGGCAAGGGGCTGATGCACTAGAGGAGCTCCGATCGGAAGGCAGTTACTTGCTGTCGCGTGCCCGCTCAGAGGAAACCCTGCGTCAGATGGTTATGGTCCTTAAGGCTTTGTCGTCCAAGTCCTGATGAACCGGCCCGTCGCGGGACGCCCGGTCTGTTGACCGGGTAACAAGCTGTTGAGTTGCATCAGCGGTCATTAAACCGGTCGTTGTATTCTTGCCAAGATTGAAATCCTGCTTTAGCCTGACGCTACGGCAAGGAGGGTTCAAGTGCAGGACTATGACGCAACCGAGGTCCTGGCGGCTATTCGGGACATCAATAGCGCCGCCACGCCGCTTGCGACACTTGCCCGGCTGTCGGCCTTTGTGGAGCGATATGGGTTCGAGCGTATTTTCCTCGGCCAGCTGGTAAACCCCGTAAATGTCCCCCTCAAGGACATCCTCTATTTATCGGATTGGCCGGAGGAACTGAAGGCGCAGCGCCGCAGCCAGATGGCAATCCTGCATGATCCGATCGCCCTTTGCGCGCTTCGCTCAAAACACCCCTTCACCTGGGCAGAAGCCCGCGAGCATGCCACCCTCATGGGGCGCAAGGTCATGGACCTCGTGCACGATTACGGCATCTCACACGGGATGATGTTTCCGATGCACGCCTTGCACAGCGTCTCAGGCGGTGTCTCTCTCGGTGCAGGTCACCGCACGGATCTTTCCCGGAACAAAGTGAAGGAACTCGAAATCGTCTGTTCGGCGGCATACTATCATCTGGAGGCCATGCTAGGGCCGTTTCCCTACCAGAAGCTCGCCCAGCTAACGCGTCGTGAGACCGAATGTGTGCAGTTTGCTGCTGCTGGAAAATCCAACTGGGAGATCGCTGCCATTCTCGGGATCGAGGAAGATACAGTGAAAAAGACGCTGAGCCGAGCCGCCACGAAGCTGGGGGCCGTCAACCGGGCTCACATCGTCGCAACCGCGATCGCCCAACACCAAATCTTCCCCTGACAAGTCCCGAAAAGGGGACATTACGCCCGCGACTTCTCGGAGCACTGTGCGCCCGGAGCAAAAGGAGAAGGCTGATGTTCAAAATTGTTACGCCCGGTAGCCGCGAAGCTCACCGCGAACTGATCGATGCCATGCATGAGATGCGCTACCGCGTTGTGGTTTGTGAATGGGGCTGGGAGATACCGGGCGTCATCGTGGGATACGAATCCGACCAGTTCGACACCGATCAGACAGTATACATCCTTGTACAGAACGACGAAGGGGAGGTGGTCGCCTCGGCGAGGCTGAACCCTACGACGAAGCCGCATATGCTCAGCGAACTCTTCGCTGATTATTGCGACCTGCAGCCCTGGCCGGTCGGCGCCGACGTGTGGGAATGCTCCCGGTTCGTGACGGAACGCTCAAAGTTCCGTGACCCGGTGGAGGATTTCAGGGTTAGATGCCGGCTTGGGATCGGCTTGACCGTTCATTGCATCGACCACGCGATCACACGCTTGAGCTGGCTCACGCACCAAAAGTTCTACAATCTTGTTCAAAAGGTCTGGGATACTGAACCGCTTGGCTTGCCTCGGCGCGAAGATGGCGACTGGGCGTGGATTCCTGCGGTATCGAGGATCGATCAGGCAACCCTTGATAGGCAACTCGACCGGTTCCGGAACGCAGATGCGATTGTGGAAGCATACATGGCGCCGAAGCTTGCAGCAGCCCGCGGGAGGGTTGCGTGATGGTTGGAAAAGTTAAGGCGGAAGACCGCCGTGCATTCGAAACCGACGGGGTCGTATGCTTGCGCGGTGTCCTGAGCGCGGCGGAAGTCGGTTACCTGCGCGCCGCTGTTGAGCGCCAGTTGGCCGCTCTCAGTACTTCGAGAACTGGCTATGACTTTGAAGCGATCGCCGGGCAGGTGTGGGCGCCCTACGGAGATATTGATACCGGCTTTGCTGACCGGTTCGACATGTCCCGGATGAAGGACATGATCCGCTCGGATGCATCAGCGCGTCCTCTCGTCGAGGATATTGTAGACGGAGCTGGCGGCATGTTTTTCTATGATGTCGCTGCCTGGAAGCATGACGGGGGCGTGCGGGAAGTCGCCTTTGACTCAGCGCTGCCTGAAATAGTCAGTGAGCTGATGGACGCCGCCTACGTCAATTTCTGGGAGGATACGACGTTCGTCAAGGCGCCGCGTACGCGCCAGAAGACAGCCTTCCATCAGGACCTTGCGTATTTTCAGATCAAGGGTGACCAATGTGCTGTAGTTTGGATCCCGCTGGATCCAGCCAATCTCGAAAATGGTGTCATGCAGTATGTACGAGGCTCTCACCTCTGGGGCCAGACTTATGCCCCGAATGTCTTTGTGTCCCAAACGCCGTTTGCGTCATCGCCCGAGGTGCGATGTCCGGATATCGAAGGTCGAGCATCAGAGTTTGACATTACGAGCTTCGATGTCGAGCCGGGCGATGTGATTATCCATGATGTGCGGACCGTCCACGGAGCAGGGGGTAATCCTTCAGATCTCTGGCGCCGTGCCGTCTCGTTCAGGTACTGCGGAGACAGAGTACGCTATTTCGACCGTCCGGGATCGATTCCGCAGGTCGGAGTATCGCATCAGTTGCGGGACGGCGACCGTCTACTCGCGCGGGATTATCCGATCGTCTGGCCGAAACCGTGGCCCGGGCTGAGGCTTTCAGAACTGTTCGGGAGTTCCCCCGGCATTTGATCTCACCGTGTCGAGTTCGGATCCTGTTTATTGAGCAATCGGCGTTCTAAGCCAGAGACCAAGCTTCCATGTCGGCACTCGGCCAGGCTTGTCTCTCAGCGATGGTCTGCCTGATTTTTTTGGGCTGGCGACTGTTACACAAATTCGTCTGCAGACTGACCTGAGCTGCCACTGAGGTTTCTTTTGGGCGCGATCAGGCGATCTTCCTGCGGTCAGTCAGGGGCGAGCTAATTCGAGGCTCCGACTGTCTCGGTTTCTTCAAGTGCCAGCCAGTCGCTGGGCGCTCGGCCTAGTACCAGATCCAGATACATGGGCGCGATGCCCCATAGGCGCTCGGTCCGGGCATTGGATAGCACCACGATCCCGGTATTGCGCTCAGGCACGAACATGATCTGCGCGCCGTAGCCATCGACTGACCCGCCATGCGCAACCACGGTGTTGCCCGCATAGTCATACACCCGCCAGCCATAGGCATAGTGCGACGACTTGAGGCCCGGCAGTGCGCCGCGCATGCGTTGCGTCTCGGTTGGCGTGCTCACTTGCGGCGCGTGGATCAAGTCCAGCACCTCGGGCGGCAGCACCTCCGGCGCGTTGCCCAGCTGCGCGTTCAGCCACTGCGCCATGTCGCGAATGGAGGCGTTCACGCCGCCCGCAGCGGGCGTAAGGTAATAGGGCAGCTTCACTTCGATGCTCGTCCAGGGATGGGCGGGCAGGGTGGGGTCGGCTTGGCGTTTGCGGCTGTGGGGGCGGGCCCAGTTTCCGCTCTCGACAAGTCCCTCCAGCCCGTAAGTCGCTGTCTGCATACCCAGCGGCCTGAACAGGCGCTCCGCCACCAGGTCTGAGAAGGCCGCGTCATACGCCGCTGACAGCGCGCGGCCTGAAAGGTCGAAAGGAATGTTCTGGTAAGTGTAACAGTCCGCCACCGCGCAGGTCGGCTTCACCTTGCGGTATTCCGGCAGGATGGCGTCCGGCGAAATGCCGGCTTCCAGCAGGTTGTCATAGGCATTCGGCGGCAGGCCCGTCCGATGGCTGAGGATGTCGGCCAGCGTCAGGGATCTTTCGCCGCCGCGCGGCAGGGCAAGTTCCGGTGCAAAGCCCGACACCGGCGCGCCGAGCGAGAGCTTGCCTTCGGAGACCGCAAGGCCAACCATGGTGGAGGCAAAGCCCTTGGAAAGGGAGGCGATCCGGAACAGCGTATCAGTATCAACTTTCTGGCCGCTTCCGGCTTCCGTCTCGCCATAGGTGCGAAGGAACCGGACTTCTCCGTCCCGCACCACCGCCACAGCCAGCCCCACGAAATCCTCCGTCTGCATGGCCATCTGGAGGGTTGCGTCCAGCCGCAGCAATTGCACTTCGGCGACAATCGGCGGGGTCGCAAATTGCGCCAACACGGCGCGCTGCAGATTGCCGGCTTGAGCGCTGGGCAAAAAACTGGTGAGAGCGGCGGCGACGAGGCCGGTGAGGGCTTTTCGCATGTGAGGATCCCGCGCCGACGTCTGTTCTAGCGGCCTGTTAGAATCGAGTCTGGCTGTCCTGTCCAGTTCGCTTTGAGCGATCGTTGCAGATCAAGTTTCAGGCGCGTGCACCGGCTGCTGTTTTCAGGTTTGCCATGACATCGGCGATGATCTCAAACGAGCGATGACGCTTGTCCTGATCGTAGGTGTCCGAAACGATCATCAGCTCATCGGCCTCGGTTCGCTCCATCAGGGCGATGATCCCCTTGCGGACGGTTTCAGCGCTGCCCACAATGCTGAAGTTCAACATGTGCGAAGCCTGCGCCTTTTCCTGCGGCGTCCAGTAGGCGTCTATGCTTTCAATAGGCGGCTGGGTCAGCTTGCGCTCCCCGCGCACGAGGTTGGCGAAGCTCATCTGCTGAGAAGTCGCCAGAAACCTTGCCTCTGCATCTGTTTCCGCCGCAATGATGTTCACGCCGATCAGCGCATAGGGCCTCGGCTGCTGCTTCGATGGGCGAAAGCTGCCGCGATAGATTGCCAGCGCCTGGTCCAGCATCTGCGGCGCGAAGTGCGAGGCAAAGCCAAAGGGGAAGCCATAGGCCGCCGCCATCTGCGCGCCGTAGAGGCTCGATCCGAGAATCCAGATCGGAACATTGGCGTTCGATCCCGGAACAGCCTCGATCCGTTGTCCTTCGCGCACCGGGCCGAGCCAGGCCTGCAGTTCTAGAACATCCTGCTGGAAGTGCTCAGATGCCGACGGATCGCGCCGCAGCGCCCGCAGCGTCATCTGGTCCGTACCCGGAGCGCGTCCGAGGCCCAAATCAATGCGCCCGGGATAGAGAGCATCTAGCGTGCCGAACTGTTCGGCAATCACATAGGGCGCGTGGTTGGGCAGCATGATGCCGCCCGCGCCGACGCGGATCGTCTTCGTCCCTGCCGCAATGTGGCTGATCACGATTGAGGTTGCCGCCGTCGTCACCGCCGCCATGTTGTGATGCTCGGCCACCCAGAACCGCTTGTAGCCAAGCGCTTCGGCATGCTGCGCCAGCCGCCGCGCATCGTTCAGCGCATCGGCCCGCGTGAATCCTTCGCGCACCCGGCCGAGTTCAAGAATCGAAAGTGCAGGCATGGCGACGTCCTCTGGTCTGTCCCTTAACTTGGCTATTCTTGCCGGCTTGCCAATAGGGTGTGGCTTCGAAGTCGCCGCTGGTCTTGGCGGTTTGCTGAAATCAAGGGGCTCGCAACACGTCGGCTGGCGAGCGCGACAGGGCCGCAAGGCTTGCTGCCGCTCCGCCAGCAGCGGAGAAAAATGCTGCTGCGCAGGCAACGAAAACGGCGCCCTGCCAAGGCAAGGACCATTCGGCTTCGAACACGAAAACGACCACAGGATACGCTGCGCCCAGCCCGATGATTGCGGCGACAAGGGCGGCAAGCCCCGCGGCAATGCCCGTTTCAGACGCGTGCAGTCTCAGGATCTCGCTTCGCGTCGCGCCAAACACTTTCAGCAAGGCCGCTTCCCTTTGCCTTGTGCGCGCAAGCGTGGCGACCGTGCCGAGCAGGACCAGCAAGCCTGCTACGGTCACGATGGCAGCTGCGGCGTTGATGGCGATCGCAATCTGGCCGAAGACACGCCCCGCGGCCTCGAGCGCTGGGCGTGTCTGGAACACGACAACTTCAGGCAAGTCGGCGCCGAGGGCAGCGATGACGGCCAGTTCTTCTTCCGGACTGGCCCGGGCGATGGCGATAAAGGCCGGTCTTGCTGCTTCAAGTGTGCCTGGTGAGAAGATGAAGGCGGTGTTCGAGCCGATGCCAAAGGTGCCCCAGTCGACGATCCGAAGCGAAGCAACGCGGGCCGTGACCTCTCGGCCGGCGATGCTGAAGCCGACAGAGTCGCCAATGCCGAGGCCTAGTCCTCGAGCAGCGTCGGCTTCAACCGAGACAAGGGGCGGGCCTGAATAATCTTCCGGCCACCAGGCCCCCTCGGCCAACTCGGTCTCCGGCGGGGCGGCGCCGAAATAGGTAAGGCTCGTCTCACCGCGCACCACCCAGCGCTCTTCCTCCGCAACGTTGGCCTCGACGAGCGGGAGGCCGCGCAAATGAGTCACCCGCCCGAGCAGGAAGGGCGCTTCGCGGTATTGGGCAGGATCAGCGGTGTCGATGCCGTTGGCGGCGAGCACGGCATTGAAGTCGCCCACCTTCGCATTGGGGATCTGAGAAAAGACGAGTGATGGTGCATTAGCGGGCGCGGTCGCCGAAATTTGCCGGATTAGGTTTGCCTGGACCGCACCGACCAGGATCAGCAGGGCGAGGCCAAGGCCAAGCGATGGGACGATCGACGGCGCAATCGAGCCTGGCCCGCCAAGATTGGCGAGGGCAAGCCGCCAGTACCCTTTGGCCTGCAACGACGCTGACCGGGCGGCCCGCTTGACCAACCAGGCTACCAGAACGAACAGGCCGGCCGTGAGCAAGGCTCCGGCGAGCAACATCAATGTGAGCCAAGGCCGGTAGCTCGAAATCACGGCGAGCCCAGCGACGCCCGCTCCGGCGCCGGCCGCCCATACCCGTTCTAGCCAGGGCGTGGCTTTCTTTTCGAGTTCGCCAAGACGTCGGATCAACGATGCCGGACGTGTTGCGCGCGCCGTGCCGATAGCTGGCAGCGCAAAGGCGGCGGCGGCGAGGACGCCAAGCGCCAGGGATTTCGCGAGTTCTGCCGGATAAAGCCCGAGCGCCAGAGGCAGGGGGATCGTGTCGCCTGCAATCAGTGCAAGGAGGAATGGCGCCCCTGCACCGAGCGCCGTACCGGCAAGCGTGCCGAGCAATGCGAGGAGGCCGAGCTGAATCATGTAAGCCGCTCGCAAGGTAGCCGCGTCTGCCCCGAAGACTTTCAACACGGCTATCGACTGAGATCGGGATTGAAGGAACGCGCGCGTCGCCTGCGCGACGCCGGCGCCGCCTGAAACGAGGGCGG
>Ga0315900_10003086_pt1 | contig 24672 bp, 26 predicted proteins | sample LakEriMetagenome_FD_203521 | JGI IMG/M metagenome (GOLD analysis project Ga0315900, IMG submission 203521) | Freshwater fungal communities from buoy surface, Lake Erie, Ohio, United States - Buoy 12 MA114 | ecosystem: Environmental > Aquatic > Freshwater > Lake > Lake biofilm | place: USA: Lake...
TGACTGGGACGTCATCCACCAATGTCTCAGAAAATGTCGTGAGAACCCCAGTCCGTAACTCGTTCGCATAATCGCGCCGATCTTCAATGTAAGTGCGGTAGTCGCCGATCCATTTCGGTACAAGCGCGAGACCTTTTTCGGTCGAGGGTGAGTCGGCTTCTAAGTCGTTGACCATCTCTTCTAGGGAATCCGTCGCCTTGTCAACTAATTCTGCACGTATGACGAGTGACTGCGGATCGTCTTCATCGATACGTGTGAGATTTGCCAAATCAGTGCGCTCTTGCGCCGCTCGTTCGCAGCGGGTTTGTGCTCTGGCTGACCATTCATCGTCATAGATCTTGTTGATGCTCTCGCGCGATGCGAAGACAAAGGCGTACAGCCACATCGCTCCGATAAGTACGCATGCGATGAGGATTGACAATCGTCCGAGGTGTTGCAGACGAGTACGTGAGGGAGGTGTTTTGTCGTTCATTGTGTGTTGGGATTCTTGATACAAGTACTGCAGTTATGAAGATTTTGGAGGACGATAAAAAATCACCAATTGTGCGACTGCCGAACCGACGCCAACTGCGCCAGCAATAATTCCTCCTGCAACACCCCATTCAATAGATACGGCGTTATCAAGTGACGCACTACCTGGGCCAGCAATTCCGATTGCTAGCGCTACTGCAATGATCGAGGCGCAGTATTCCCAGCCACCACCGGGAAGAAAAATGAAGTATCCGTTCTTCCAGTGGGATGTGACAATTGCAACGATCATCAGCGCTATGAAAGCCGCTGCTGCAAACGGAGTGAGAAATCCAAGCGCGAACAGAATTCCGGCACCAATCTCGGTGGACGCGGCGAGTCTGGCTTGCAATGTAGGTGCTCGCATGCCAAGTGATTGAAACCATCCGGCGGTGCCCTTGAGGCCTGATGCCCCGAAAACTTTGTTGTAGCCGTGGTAAGCCATTGACAATCCAAAGGCAATGCGCAGAAGAAGCAATGCGGTGTCTGTCGTTGTCACGTTGGACAATGTACTTCAGGGATTGTCTGTTTCGACGTGGGGAATGACGGAAAAAGATGGTGCCGAGCGATAACACTGGAGTTATGCAATCGTCGCGCCGTCAGGAATCCTTCCGTCATATGGTGTCGATGATGGTTGTCACTGGCATTCTGGCGTTGGGTTTGTCTGCTTGCTCATCCAGTGAGAGCGCGATTTGTGGTCCTGAAGAGTCGATCGGGGTAGTGGCGAGCGCAATTGCAATGGGGCAGTACGAGTTTGATGAGACAGATGGTGGCGCAACGCTGCGATTAGCAGTGTCTGCTGCTCTGAATCAGCTTGAACTCGTGGTTGATGACACAACATCGGAGCTGGCGACACAGGCAACTGTTGTGAAAACTCACTTCGAGGAATTTTTGAATGCTGCAGATGAATTGTTGTGGGATGACTCGTTGATGTCGAGTGATGTACGTATTGATTCTGCGGTTGCCGGATTGAATAGTGACGAAGGCGTGTATGCCACAACAGCGGTGGATTCCTACATTGCGGGTGAGTGCGATGAACAATCGTCTGGTGAAATTGCTGCGGACGCGGGGCTACCCACGTTGCCACCACCGCCTATCTCGGCGCCTGATGCAACGGACCCACCAATAGAGATGCTCGATGTTGACAATGAAGCACGCGCATTGGGCGAAACAATCGCTGCGCTCTTTGGACTTGAAGTGGAGTCAGAGGTGGCTCTTTGTCTTGGTCGATCGTTATCTGAGGTGGCTGATCGCTCTGGACAGAGCAGCGCGGAATATCAGGCACAATTTCAAGTTGCGTTTGACGCATGCGGGCTGGACTACACAATTCCAGTAGACGCACCTTCAGGCACTCAAACTGGTGAGGAGTAAGTACTACATGGAGATTTATCTCATTCGTCACGCCGAACCGCAGTGGGTGCTCGAGGGACTCAACGTTGATAACCCGCCACTCACTTCCCGAGGCCATGAACAAGCAAAACTTCTTGCCAAATTTCTCGCTGAAGAACACTTTGATGAAATTTTGGTGTCACCGCTTGTGCGCACACAACAAACTGCAGCCCCTCTGCTTCACGTTAAGCAAGAAGAGCTGGTGATTGAGCCGTGGCTTGAAGAAATTCGAAATCCCATTTGGCACGGCACTCCTGAAGAGCGAGCAGAAGAGGCGTATCGAGCAGTGCGTCAGCAAGCAGCGCGCGAGCGTTGGCGTGGTCTTGAAGGTGGCGAACCAGTGAATAACTTTGTCGAGCGGATTCACCTGGGGTGTTCCTTGTTCTTGCAGGAACGCGGAATAGAGCGAAAAGAGCATGAGTTGCCTGTGTGGGAGACAAATGATCGCTTCAATGACAGTGCACGCATAGCCCTCGTTGCTCATGCAGGAACAAATAGTGTGGTGATGTGCCATTTGTTGGGCTTGCTCACTACACCATGGGAATGGGAGAGATTTGTGATCGGGCATGCCACGGTGAGTCGAATTCGCTCAATCACATTGGGTGATGGAATCACATTCGGCCTTACCAGCCTCTCCGATGATGAACATCTACCCAAGGACATGCGTACGTTCTGACCGCTCTAGTCTTGCGACATGAGTACACAAGATATGAATCGTCGCGAGGTGGATCCCGATGCGTTGAAGATGTTTTCCTTCAACGTGTTTTCAAAACTTGATGGTGCAGTAACGGCTGGGATGATTCACCTTGGAGACCGACTTGGTTTGTATTCGGTACTTGCAGCTGCGCAGACGCCGATTACATCGACGGAATTGGCCAGCCGCTCCTCACTTCATGAGCGGTGGGTGCGTGAGTGGTTGCACAATCAAATCGCAGCAAAAATGGTGAACGTTGAAGACCTAGATGCCCCAGAACCTCGTGTATTTCTAAGTCCTGAGGCCATTGCAGTGTTGGCATCACCGAATCACCCAGCCTTTGGAATGGGCATGTTCCATCGTCTTCCACAAACAATGGACGCGCTCAACCATATGCCACAAGCGTTTTCGACGGGAGTCGGATTCAATTATGACTCGCATGGTCCTGAGGGCGCCGTTGGGATCGAAAGAAGTTTTGAGCCATGGAATCAAACATTCTTTCTCCCGAAAGTATTGCCGCTTCTTAAAGGAGTGACCGAGGCGTTACAACGTGGAGCACGGGTGGCAGACATTGGTTGTGGTGCTGGCGGTCTCGCGTTACTCATTGCAAAGACTTTCCCTAACTCGCATGTTGTTGGATACGACATTTCCCAATTCGCGCTAGATCGTGCACGTGAACGTCAGCGGGAGGAGAGTGTGATGAATGTTGAGTTTGTGGACCCCCGTGAATCTCCCATTCCTCAAGATGGGACGTTCGATCTTGTATGTACGTTTGACTGCATTCATGACATGACCCATCCCCAAGAGATGATGAACGTCATTCGCAAAGCGGTGTCTGATGAAGGAACGTGGTTACTGGTCGACATCAAAGCTCATGACTCTTTGAAAGACAACGTTTCAAAGAATCCAATGGCAGCTCTGCTATACGGCATAAGCGTGTTGAGCTGTATGTCTTCGGCAATGTCAGAGCCCGAAGGCGCCGGATTGGGCACCCTCGGGCTCTCTGCATCTCGCGCTCAACAAATGGCAACCGACGCCGGTTTTTCTTCATTCACTCGCTTAGACGTGGATCACTCCGTCAATGCGTTTTATGAAGTGAAACCTTGATCAATTCATGAGTTGAGAACGGCTCTTTTTTGGATCACTGAGCTTTTGCAGAACGTGCGGTGGTAACACCGCATGCGTCGATTGCTTTCATAATTGGGTAAGGGTTAATTGCATCGCCTCCACCGGGATGAATTTCCAGGTGAAGGTGAGGTGTTGAGGTGTTGCCAGTGGCGCCGATAGTGCCAATCACTTGACCAGCTTTTACTTGGACTCCGACTTCAATTCCAGGTGCGATCGTGTCGAAGTGTCCATAGAAGAAATAGGTGCCATCTGCCATCGTGAGGCGAACACCGTTGCCCGACAACTTGTCGCGGCCCACGTGGTAGGTGCGGGTGATGGTGCCATCTGCAACTGCATACACGAGATTGCCTTTTGGTGCGATGATGTCGACTCCGATGTGAAGACGGTCTGCGCCGCGTGGGTCATGCCAGGTATCAACGAATGAACATGGACCTTGTACAGGAAACACTGACAACTGCATTGCGGGACCTTCAATAAGACCGAGTTTGTATGCGGTCTGTGCGTTCATGGCACCAGTGATCGCAAGACCATTTTGGCGTTGAAAGCGCTTGATCGCAGTTGTGGTCAATTGACCGAATGAGCCATCTGCGCCACCGCGAATCTTGATACCTGCCGACAACAGTGCTTGCTGTAACGCACGAACACGATCGCCTCGCTCGCCGCGTTGTGGCAAAGAATCAATTGTGAATGAAACATTTGTTACCGCTGAAGACTGTGCAGCTGGTGCCTGGGGGGGTGCAATAAGGCCAAGCGCTGCTGCAGTTGCTTCATCAAGCAAACCATTGACAGTTAAACCTTTTGCGCGCTGAAAATCTTCGAGAGTGCGAGTTACACCCAGTCCGAAGACACCGTCAACTCCACCTCGGACGGTTGTTCCGGCGGCTTCGATTGCTTTTTGTACCGCAATAACAGTGTCGCCTTGATCGCCACGTTTTGGCAATGTCTCAACTGTGAAGGGAAAACTTGTAGATGCAGGAGCTGTGTTCGTTGAAGTAATGCTCACCTTCAATACTTTGGCTGTTGCAGCATCAACTCGTCCCGTTACTTTAAGACCAACAACTTTTTGAAAATTACGCAAGGTGGTGCGGGTGTTTTGATCAAACACACCAGTCGCGCCTCCACGCAATGTGAATCCATTTTGTATGAGCGCATTCTGTACGGCGAGAACAAGTTCACCTTTGTCTCCAAAACGAGGAAGACGTGCTGGCGTGTTCTTTGTCGATGACTTCTGAGCGGTGGCAGAGGTCTGATTCTTGCTTGTGCCGTTCGTTGCTGCATCAGCTGCGGTGATCGGTGAAAGACCGATGAAGAGGGCAACAGTTGCGATTGCTCCCGCAGTGAGGCGAGTGACATTGTGTGTACGAGTTGAGGGGGCCATTTCCTGCTCCTTGTGTGATCCGGGTAAGGGATCGGCAGGGCTGGCCGGAACTTGAGAAATTTCTCACGGAAAATGTTGAGATAACCACTTAGCGTGATGTGAGTAGTGAGCTGGTCACGAGAAGTGGTCAAGAAACACCGTCTGTATGGCTATTCGAGGCTCCTAATAGGGTGTTGTGATGTCGAAATTGTCGAAATTGTCCCGCTCAGTAGCGGATGCCCGTGTCATTGTCACTGGGGCAGGGAGTGGGATGGGTCGGGCAACGGCTCACCTTTTTGCCGATGAAGGGGCCAAGGTTCTAGTTGTTGATCGGTCAACTGATGGGGTGTCCCAAGTGGTGGGCGAAATTGAAGCTGTTCACGGTCCCAATGTGTGCATCGGTTTAAGTGCCGATGTTTCCGACGCCGCTTCGCGCCAAGCGATCATCCAACGTTGCCTTGACGCGTTTGGTGGCATTGATGTTTTGGTGAACAACGCAGGAATCAGCGCGGTGTCATCTGTGTTTTCTCAGGAAGATGATTTCCTTACCGCGTGGGATGCGACTTTGGCAATTAACTTGTCTGCACATGTTCACTTGGCACGTCTTGCCGTAGGGCATCTGATGAAGTCTCCGAACGGTGGTCGCATTATCAACATTGCGTCCACGGAGGGCATCGTCGCGACTCCAGGTTTGGCTGCTTACACTGCCGCAAAGCACGGAGTTATCGGACTGACGAAAAGTCTCGCAGGCGAGTTGGGTCGTCACAATGTGACCGTAAACGCCGTATGTCCCGGTCCCATCCGTACGAATATGACAGCAGACATCACTGATGAAGCCAAAGAAATCTATGCACGCCGTCGTGTGCCTCTTCGCCGTTACGGAGACCCTGAAGAAGTCGCTCATATGACCGTGAATCTTGCGATGCCCTGTTCGTCCTTTGTGAATGGAGCCACAGTCGTTGTTGATGGTGGAATGACGATCAAGCATTAGTTTTTCGTTATGGCGTTGCGGGTTTCAAACAACACGTTTCGTCGTCTCACGGCAGTAGCGCTTGCCTCGTTATGCATCATTGTTGTCACGGGGGCCGCAGTCCGTCTAACAGGCTCTGGGCTCGGATGTGAAGACTGGCCGAACTGTAACTCGGAGAAACTGATTGATGTGTCGTCAGGACATATGGCGATTGAACAAATCAATCGTCTCTTCACTGGTGTCGTGTCTATTTCCGTGATTCTGGCAGTACTGGCTGCGCACGGTGTCCGTCCATTTCGACGCGATCTTGTGTGGCTTGCATGGTCATTGGTATTCGGAGTGCTCGCTCAGATCATTATCGGTGGAGTAGTTGTGCTCACCGGATTACATCCGCTATCGAACATGGCACACTTTCTTGTGTCGATGCTCCTTGTCGCCTGTGCATTTTCACTCCATAAACGAGCGCTTGTTCCCGCTGGTACGCCTTTTTTCCGATCAACAAATACATACGTCGATCGGTATCTCATTGCCATGGTGATTGCATCAGCTACCACCATCGTTTTAGGCACGATTGTGACTGCGACTGGACCGCACGCCGGTGATGAAAATGCACCACGATTCGGCTTTGAGTTACGAATGGTCGCTCAAACCCACAGCGTGTTCGTGTTGTTGACTCTCGCACTAATGGTCGTTATGTACATGACAATCCGTTCTTTACCAAGTGGCATAACACGGACAAATCTTGATAACGCGATGAATACTCTTGTTGTCGTTTCGCTTGCTCAAGCAGGCGTGGGGTATTGGCAGTATTTCACCGGTGTGCCAGCTGGTTTGGTTGCGCTCCATATTGCTGGAGCAACTGCATTTTGGATGGCTACATGCAATCTCGTGTTGCGATCATCTGCTGATGTCACCGAGGAACAATCAACGACTTCAGACGCTGTGTTTTTGTAATTGTGCAACACGATTGTGGAACTCATGAGCAGTAGACCACAAGATGTCTTGTACTGATTCAACTGAAGTGATCCGTCCGCACACCTGACCCGTTAAAGCAACAGCGGCCTCCATGTCGCCACCAAAGTACAAATCATGTGCCCGTGAAAGCTCCTCCATACCAAATGAATCTTCGCGTTCTAAACGAGTGGTGCGCTCCGTGCGCAGGGCTCGAAGTGACGGCTTTCCAAAACGATTCAAAAAGACTGTGTCAGTTTCGGCGGCATTGATAATTGCATTCTTCCAATTTTCGTGTACTGGAGATTCTTTTGCGGACACCATGCGTGTTCCCATCTGTACACCGTGGGCTCCGAGAGCAAAAGCTGCCGCCATCGATACACCATCGGTGATACCGCCGGCTGCAATGATCGGAACGTCAACTCGTTCCGCAACGAGTGGCAAGAGAACCATTGTTGATACATCTCGAGGATTCTTGAAGCCGCCACCCTCGGCACCCTCAACTACGAGTCCGTCAACTCCGGCATCGACTGCTTTGAGTGCAGACGCAAGAGTGGGAACCACGTGGAACACAGTGAGGCCAGCTTCCTTTAGTTTCTTTGTGTACTTGGTGGGATCGCCAGCAGAAGTAGTCACAAATTTGACGCCCTGCTCGACGACGAAGTCCACAATGGCAGGGTCGCGCACGAATAATTGCGCGATGTTGACACCGAATGGTTTGTCGGTGAGTGCACGCATTTGTGCAATCTCGTTCTTCACTTCCTCAAGTTCGCCAGAAGAGGTCTCGATGATTCCGAGTCCGCCAGCATTTGATACCGCTGATGCAAGTTGTGAACGGGCAATCCAGCCCATTGGTGCTTGAACAATGGGGTACTCAATACCGAGCTTCTCACTGATGATTGATCGAATTGGTGCGGGCTTGTTTGTCATTTTGTTATTACTTTCGTGTGCCAAATGGTTGTAAAGGCCTAGTCATTGTAAAGATGGTCGTAGAGATGGTGACAGTCATTGATTGAGATAACACTGCTTGATACGTGATTTACGTTCACGGTAGTGATGCTGGTGTTTTCAACTTTCATCCACAGCGAGCGATGTGTTTGAAGCGACGCCGCAAGATACGCATTGATTACGCCACCATGGGCGACAACGGCGATTGTTTCGCCTATGTGTTGTGACGCCAGGTAATTAACGCGATTGGAAACGCGATGACGAAACTCATCGTCACTTTCTGCATTTGGAATGCCGTCCCATCGTCCCGTTGCATACCATGCAAGAAACTCCGGATCGCCCGTTGCTGCTCGGCGACGAAATTCGCCATGAGACCAATCTCCAAGGCGCACTTCTTCAAGGTCTTCGTGAACAATGACATCTAATCCATGATGTTGAGCAACATGTTGCGCGGTGCGAAAGGCACGCTGCAGATGACTGGAGTACACAGCGGTCAAAGCAACGCCAGAGAGACGTTCACCTAATGCGATTGCCTGTTGTAGGCCAATCTCGTGAAGATCGGGATCGGCGCTTTCTGAACTGCCGGGAACAACATCAGCCGATCGGCCGTGACGAATGAGTAGCACGCGACACACCGCACCCTGCACGGCATCCAGAGTTGGTTGGGCAACGCTTGTTGAGTCTGGATGCACTGTCACGGCGACATTCTTCCATGTGTTGAGGTGGCGACCGCTACGGTGATGACATGTCCACATCGAATGAAGTACTGCTCGAAATCTCAGACCACATCGCAACAATCACTCTGAATGCCCCTGATCGGATGAACACCATAAGTGGCGCGATGCTTGATCAACTGTCAGCGGCCTTTTTGGAAGCAGATCAGAACCCTGATGCGCGTTGCATCATTTTGACCGGAGCAGGAAGAGCATTTTGCGCTGGTCTTGATCTTGGAGCCCAATCTGGAAAGGGTGAATCTCTTGGCGTGCTAGACGGCGACGGTACAGGAAACATCGTGGAGTTTGATCTTCGCAATGCGCCACCCATCGTCCTTCATGGAATAGACACCCCAGTGATCTGCGCATTAAATGGCGGAGCGGCGGGTTATGGATTAGACATCGCGTTAGGTGCTGACATTCGAATTGCTAGCGAGAAAGCCAAACTTGCACCTGGTTTTGCAAAAAGAGGCATCTTGCCAGAAAGTGGTGGCACATGGTTGTTGCCACGTATTGTCGGCTATGCAAAGGCCGCTGAAATCTCTTTTACCGGCCGCACATTGCTTGCACAAGAATCTCTGGAACTGGGATTAGTGAATCATGTTGTCTCTCCTGACGAATTGATGCCGTTTGCTCGCAAGATGGCTGCTGAGATCGCAGCGAATGCACCTCTTGCGGTACGCGCGATTAAGCGAATGATGCGCGCTGCAGAGACGGAAACTTTTGAGCAAAACGTTCATCATGTCTTCCTGCAATTACTGCCCCTTTTCCGTACCAAAGACTTTCGTGAGGGCGTTGCTGCATTCATGGAGAAGCGCGAACCGAATTTCAAAGGGCGGTGATGGATCCGTTTGTTGTGTTGGGTGTCGATCCTGACGTCACACCCCGTGTAGCCAGAGCGGCGTGGAGGGAAAAGGCACGAACACTTCATCCGGATGTTGGCGGATCCGAAACTGCAATGCAGGAATTGAACGAAGCATTACGTCTTGTTCTTGCTGCACTCGCAGCTCCGTCTGATGAGCAGCGACAACAATCGAGTGCATCTGATCGCACCTCATCTGTAACTGACGAGACCAGACGAGAGACAAGTCGGCAACGTCGAACAATTCATTGGGCGCGTACATCTCGCGATGTCTCGTCTTTCACGATCGATTGTCTACCAGTGGAAGCATTTGAAGCATTATTGATCGCTGCATCATGGCTCGGGGAAGTGTCTGTGGACGACGCACCGTATCTTTTAGAAACAGTGATGCGAGATCCCTATTCGTGTTGGATTCGCTTCGACATTGTGCCCGAAGCTGGAGCGAGCATGGTGAGCATCACGGTTGCAACACCGGCAGGAACTCAACCAATCTCAAGCGAAGAAGTACGTGACGTCTTTGTGGATTCTCTTAATCAGTTGGATTGGGAAGACATTCACTCGTAATTGTGTTCCGTGTAAGCGCTTATTGTGCAGTCTTTGCCGCCGAAGCTTTCTGAAGTCGATCACGGATTGCGATTCCAAGACCCTCAGCTGGCGGCAATACCGCAATGATTCCGTCATAATCCATGTCTTCTGCGTGTCGTAAATCATCGTAAAGATGTATCGCATACTCGGTGAGGTCTTCGTGATGTATGAGGACACAATGTCGATACTTACGCTTGTATCGCGACATTAGATCACGACCAGCTCGTAATGAGTCGACAAGTTCAACAGGTATTCGGGGCGCATAATGCGAAGCAAGCATGCCCGGAGCACGGGAAGGACCTGAAGTATCAGCAATTTTCGTTGCCAAGATTGTTTCGATCTCGTGTTGGGTGATCGCTCCAGGGCGAACAATTTGTGGTGGTGATGTTGTGCAATCAACAATTGTTGATTCAATGCCGACAGAGCATGGTCCGCCATCGAGTATGAGATCAACGGATGTACCAATGTCGTCATGAACATGTTGTGCAGTGGTCGGGCTGACATGTCCAAATGTGTTTGCTGAAGGGGCGACGACTCCGTCACGTAATTGTTCCAACACGTGTTGAGTGACGTGATGAGACGGAACGCGTATCGCAACACTGTCACGACCTCCGGTCACGATGTCTGGAACGGAGGCGGTGCGCGGAACGAGCAATGTCAGGGGACCAGGCCAGCACGTAACAGCCAGTTTCAATGCGTCGTCATTAAAGATTCCCCATTCATCAATTGCAGATGTTGGAGCGAGGTGCACGATCAAAGGATGGTCATACGGGCGATGTTTGACATCAAAGACTCGACGTATTGCTTCAGGGTGGGCAACGCAGGCTGCAAGTCCGTACACAGTTTCTGTGGGAATAGCTACGACACCGCCGTGCTGCAAGATGTCTATTGCACGAGCGACATCGGTGGTAATCGGAGCGGAATTAGCCATCTGCAGAAGTATGAACTATGCCGACATTCGTTCAAGGATCGTGTCAATGAATGAAAATGATTCCGGCGTGGCGAAATGATCGGTATTTCGCAATGTAACGAGATGACCATTGGGAAACGAGGCCGCCAATTCATCGGCGGGACCAGCAAAGTCTTTGTCCCCGATAACAACGGTGACATCATTCGTGATGGATGCAAGTTGTTCGTTTTTGATGGGTGCTTGTCGAGGTCGCTTCAACACGGCTACAAGTGCAGCGGAATCGTTCCCACGTGTGTGTCCATACTGACGAAAAAGGGCAGCGAACGTATCGGTCTCTTCTGCGCGACCCTCCATTCCTGCAATTATTCGTTCGGCACGCGCAGGGTCTGCTTCGTGAAACACACCATCTCCGATACCCGCAAGGACAACCCGGCGAAATCTGTGTGGTTGTGCAACGAGTGCAGCAAGTGTTGTCAAAGCACCAAGAGAAAAGGCGACAACATCGACGGGTTGGTCAGTAGGTAACTGTTGCAGGAGCCAAGTGTCGAGATGTTCATACGCGGCTGGATCATGTGGTTTTTCTGCGGTGCCATGGCCGAGCAAGTCAAGACCAATGACCGTTCGACCTACATCTTCCAGCAGGGCATTGATTCCGGGCTTTTCCCATGTTTCGCGGTATGAACCGGCCCAACCGTGGATGAGTACAACGGGAATGTTCGCTGAGTTACTCATGGCAACACGGTACTCTTGAAACGCTCTATGCGCTTCCTTAACGACCAGCCCACACACGATCTCACATACAACGATGTCTTCATGGTCCCCAGCCTCTCGACCGTCGGATCCCGACTGGATGTTGATTTGACGACTCCCGACAAGTTGGGCACGAGCATTCCAATCGTCGTATCTAACATGACCGCTGTTGCAGGCCGACGAATGTCAGAGACGGTTGCCCGCCGCGGTGGCATTGCTGTATTGCCACAAGACATTCCGGTTGACATCGTGGAAATTGTCATTGATTACGTGAAATCACGACATCCAGTGTTCGAAACTCCGATCACTTTGCTTGAAACCGACACTCTGGGTGAAGCAATGAGCCTGATTCATAAGCGTGCTCATGGTGCAGTGGTTGTTGTTGATCCTGACAATCGCCCTTTGGGAATCTTCACCGAACATGACGCACAAGGCTTTGATCGATTTTCTCAGTTACGAAATGTAATGAATCGCGAGATCTTTTCCTTGCCTCACAATCTGACAGCGGAACAGATGCACGACAAATTGGTGGAGGAGCGTTTAAGTTTTGCTCCCGTTGTCGATAATGACGGCGCGCTTGTTGGATGTATCACCAGAAAGGGTGCTGTACGTAGCACTATTTATCGACCAGCAGTTGACGCCAACGGACGGCTTCTCACATCTGTCGCTGTAGGAATCAATGGCGATCCGGCCACTCGTGCGAAGGCACTTCTTAACATGGGCGTTGATGTGCTCGTGATTGATACAGCCCATGGCCATCAGGGTCGCACTATTCGAGCGATTGAGGAGGTTCGCGCAGTCGCTCCTGAAGCAAAGATTGTGGCTGGAAACGTTGTGACTGTTCAGGGCACAAGAGATTTGATCAATGCAGGCGCTGACATCATCAAAGTCGGTGTGGGGCCAGGTGCAATGTGCACCACGCGCATGATGACTGGTGTTGGTCGTCCTCAGTTCAGTGCTGTTCTTGAGTGCGCCGCCGAAGCAGAAGCCCAAGGAAAGCATGTTTGGGCTGACGGTGGTGTGCGATACCCGCGTGATGTTGCCCTTGCTCTTGCTGCAGGAGCATCGAACGTAATGTTTGGTTCATGGTTGGCAGGCACATATGAGTCAGCCGCGGACACATTGCGTGACACTGAAGGCCGCCTTTACAAAGAAAGCTTTGGGATGGCGTCAAATCGCGCAGTCAAAAATAGAACGCGATCAGAGTCTGCTTTAGAACGAGCAAAGAAAGAACTTTTCGAGGAAGGCATAAGTACCTCGCGTATGTACTTGGATCCAACTCGACCAAGTGTTGAAGACATCATTGACCAGATTGTCGCTGGACTTCGCTCGTCATGTACGTATGCGGGAGCCGCCACCGTCCGTGAATTCCAAGAGCGTGCTGTTGTTGGCCTGCAAAGTGCGGCTGGTTATGACGAAGGACGTCCTCAGGGCACAAGTTGGTGAGTGTGCGCGTCATAGCAATCGACGGGCCAGCGGGAGCTGGTAAATCAACCGTTGCAAAGATGGTCGCGGCGACAACTGGCCTTCCGTATCTTGATACAGGTGCGATGTATCGATGTGTTGCATTTGCGGTAATTAGAGACGGTGTCGACGTTCGTGATGCAGAGCGTGTAGGGCAGTTGGCTGAGACAAGTCGAATCATCGTGGAAAAAGAAAATGCAATGATTGATGGAGATGATGTCAGTGATGTCATTAGAGGACAAGAGGTGACATCGGTTGTGAGCATTATCGCTGCGCATTCTCCTGTACGTACTGCAATGAGAGAACAACAACGTGCTTGGATTCGCGCTCATGGTGGCGGAGTGGTGGAAGGACGCGACATCGGCACTGTGGTGTTTCCGGATGCTTTGGTGAAGATCTTTCTCACAGCGTCTCCGGCAGAGCGTGCGCGTCGACGTGTCTTGCAGTCAGGCGGGGATGTGGAAGCAATCGCTGATGCAATTGCTGAAAGAGATCGATTGGACTCATCGCGCGAAGACAGTCCACTTCGTCCCCACGAAGATTCAATCATCGTTGACTCAAGCGTAATGTCGGTTGACGAGGTGGTTCGCACAATCGCTGAAGTATTCGCACGGAGAGAGAAAGAGAGTGGGCGTGGCTGAAGTTGATTCTTTTCTCGCCGGGCAGTCAGTTGGAAGTCGCACTTTCTATCGCTTCTGCCGCGCATTGGTTCATGGTTTTTCATTGTTGATGTTTCGAGTGAAGGTTGTCGGTCAACACAACATTCCCCGAAGTGGCGCGTTTGTGGTGGCCCCGATACATCGTTCCAATGTTGACATTCCTTTAGTGGGGCTGATCACAAAACGTCGCCTTCGGTTCATGGGGAAAGACTCGCTGTGGAAGAAGAAACCAGCGGCAACGTTGTTGTCTGCTTTAGGAGGCTTTCCTGTAACCCGTGGTAGTGCTGATAGAGAAGCATTAAAAAGATGCATCCAGGTGCTCGAAGCCGGCGAACCATTGGTTTTGTTTCCCGAAGGAACGCGCAAGTCCGGCCCTGTTGTTCAACCACTTATGGATGGCTCTGCATACATAGCAGTGAAGGCTGGTGTTCCGATCATTCCGGTTGGCGTGGGAGGAACAGAAGGCGTGATGCCAAAGGGTGCGAAGTTTTTACGTCCAAAGAAGTGCGTGTTAGTGGTTGGTGAACCAATTTCGGTGTCATTGGATGCTGAAGGCCGTGTACCTCGTTCTGCAGTGAGAGACGTAACGGCGAAACTGTCACTGGAATTACAAAGATTGTTTGACGACGCGCGGTCGCGCGCTGGTGAATAGACAACTAATGCACTGCGTTTAGTCGTGCAAAAACGCAGACAACAGACTGACGAGAGTCAAGGGGTCATTGACGCCACACATTTCCCGGGCGCTGTGCATCGACAGCTGTGGTACGCCAACATCAACTGTGTCAATGCCAAGCCGTCCTGCGGTTATTGGACCAATCGTGGAACCACATGGCATGTCATTGCGTGACACAAATGTCTGAAGCGCTACGTTGTTGCGCGAAGCCAAATTTGTTACGTATGCCACTCCGGTGGCACTCGTTGCATAGCGCTGATTCCCATTGACTTTCACAGCAACACCTTCGTTAACGATGGGTGCGTGTCGTGGTTCGTGGCGATCCTGATAATTCGGATGAAGCGCGTGTGCGTTATCTACAGATAGCGCTCGTGAAGCTCGCAGAGTGTCGCTGTGTTCGGTGATGTTTGCTCGGCCAGTGATCGACAATGCTGTGAGAACATGTTCAAGCAATGGTCCAGCCGCACCTGTTGTGCTCACTGATCCCACTTCTTCATGGTCATTCAAAACGACAACCGCGGTGTGCGCTGGGGCATCAATACGGATCAGTGACTCAACTGCCGCCCAACACGACACTTGATTGTCGAGGCGTCCACTTGCGAGGAAGGACTTGTCTTGTCCGAGGATGTTCGCTGGAACGATGTCAAAGAGATGCGCGTCATACGAAGCAATGTCAGATGTGGGGATTCCTGTTGTCGCGTTCAGCCAATCAAGGAACGTCACCACGTCATTGCTCGACCATAGTGGTGTCATGTGTAGTTGTTTATTGAGAAGTAGTCCCTTGTCATTCACCTCACGATCAAGATGGATTGCGAGTTGGGGGATGCGAGCTATTGGTTCGGCAACGTTAAACAATTGTTGTGTGCCATCTGTTGTGATGACACGTCCTGCTATTCCGAGATCTCGGTCGAGCCAAGAGTTCAATAACACTCCGCCGTATATCTCAATACCTAATTGACTGCAACCAGCTTGTCGAATGTCAGGACGTGGTTGTACACGTAGATTGGGTGAGTCGGTGTGAGCGCCCACTATGTGAAAGGGAGCGCCACTGTGCGAGGAACGACGCCATGCCACGATTGCGCCATCACGTCGAATAAATCCTTGAGATGGCAGGTCGCGACTTAGTTGATGAGTCTCCACAAAGTTTGTGGAGAGCAAAACAGATGCTGCTCGGTCTACAACATGGAAGGGCGTAGGGCACGCGTCGAGCCAATCTTGCAGGGATGTAATGGAAAGTTCTGCTGCACGGGCGCTATTTGTCATGTGTCTATACCTATGAATTGTTGACCCACTACTGTCATTGACGTGCTGTGTGGTGTCTCAACGTTAGGTCATTCGTGACTGAATCATCACACACAACAGCAACAACGGAATCAGGTATTGCGTACTCCGACACAGGTCCGAGAGATGGGGTAGCGATTGTCTTGATTCATGGTTCGCTTGACCGCATGGCGGGAATGGCACACGTCAGTCGATTGCTTCAAAAGCAATGGCGTGTCATTAGATATGACCGCAGAGGGTATGGAAGGTCGTGGCCACATTCGGGACCATTCGCAGTAACGGATCATGTGACGGATCTTCATGATGTGCTTGATTCAGCGGGTGAAGTCGATCAGGTTTTGCTAGTGGGTCACAGTTTCGGCGGGCACATCGCTCTCGCAGGTTCGCGTTATCTATCTCACCGCATTATCGGTGCATCCATGTATGAATCACCATTGTCGTGGATGCCATGGTGGCCAGGAACGACCGCGGGTAACCAGGCAATCTCTGCAAACCCAGAGGAAGCCGCTGAAACGTTTATGCGCCGTCTCGTGGGTGATGAGAAGTGGCAATCGTTACCTGAGGCGACTAAGGATTCTCGGAGACGCGAAGGAGCAGCTCTAGTGGGAGAGTTAACTGCTCTACGTTCGCGCGCACCGTATGAATTTGCAGATATTCGTGTACCCGTCGTATGTGGTTTCGGTGAGCATGGTGCAAGCAGACATCATGATGGCGCACGGTATGTGTCAGAGCAGATTGCGAACGCTTCTTTAACGATGATCAAGGGTGCCGGGCACGGAGCACCTACATCACATCCACGCGAATACATAGAGCAGATGGTGATGCCTCACCTGAGCTGGTCGTAGTTGAAAGAGGTGTCTACAAATTTGGGATGTCCACTTTGACATCTTGACCAAAGAAGCGACATTGAATCGTGGATATTTGTCCTGATGTTGCTTGCTCTTTGACTTTGTTCGCACAGTCGGTGATTGAAGCACGTTGACTAAAAACGGCGATGGAGATTGCCAACAAGATGACGCCCGAAATCACCTTGCCCACGATGGAGCGCACAATTGTGACAAGGACAAGGCCCAGCACTATTGAGCCAATGCCCACACCCATTGCCATATTTTTCACGAGTTCTACGTCGAGAGAGCCTGAATTTGCGCCCATGCCCGTACCCTAGATGGCTGAAACGTCTAAGCGTGGTCATTATGTCTGGTTCCGATTTCACCGTTGCAGTCCTCATTGGGGGCGACAGTTCCCGTATGGGGACTGATAAGGCAACCTTTGAAGTCGATGGGATCGCAATGGCTGAACGAGTTGGTAACGCCGCACGTGATGCAGGAGCAAGTGAAGTGCTACTCATTGGCAGCACACAGGCGAAGGCAAAGAAATTGACTGGCACGTGGAAGAAGGATGCATATCCCGGCGAAGGTCCGCTTGGCGGCGTAATCACGGCACTTCGCACTGCCTCACACAACAACGTTGTGGTCTTGTCGTGCGACATGCCCTTTCTCACGCCAGCCGTCGTGACGAGCCTTGTGAGAGGACTACAGGACGCACAGGCTGCTGTTGGGCGTACGGATCGATTGAACTGGCTGTGTGCGGCATGGGATACGTCCGAATGTCTGAAGACTCTGGAATCTGTCTGGAAACGTAAAGAACGAGCAGTTCATCGTGCGGCAGTGTTGCTTGATGTCATCGAGGTTCCTGTTCCAGCAGTTGCTGTACGTAACATCAATTCACCTGCTGATCTCGAGCCGGCCACTGACGAATGACCAAAGAAAGATCAACAACTGATCACGTCGAGTGGATTGACTCAGATGTCGCGTTGCGAGATTTCGTCTCATTTGCTTGTAATCATGAAACGTATTACTTAGACACGGAGTTCCATCGAGAGCGTACGTATTATCCCCGTGTCGCACTAGTGCAGATTCAGGTGGGAGATCGTCTCGCCGTCATCGACCCGTTGTCTGCTGATGTGTCACTTCTGACGCCTCTTCTTCATTCGTCTTCTCTTGCTGTGTTACATGCCGCTCAACAAGACCTTGATGTTCTATCTCACGCATGCGGTGCAATTCCACAGCGTTTATTTGACACGCAACTTGCCGCAGGTTTCTTAGGGCATTCAACGCCATCTTTGTCGTCACTGTTGTCAACGTATTTGAAGACAACACTTCCAAAGGGCGATCGACTCACCGATTGGTTGCGACGTCCGCTCACCGAGGCTCAAGTGACATACGCGGCAAACGATGTGCTGCATCTGCCTTCTCTTCAGGATTGCATCGTGTCTGAGTTGCATGAGCGTGGTCGGACAGAGTGGGCGAGTGAAGCATGTGAGGAATTGCGGAATCGTCCGACTGGCCCTGGTGATCCAATGAATGCTTGGTTGCGCGTAAAAGACGTCAGAGGACTTCGTGGCCAATCACGCTGGGTTGCCCAATCGCTTGCTCATTGGAGAGAACTGCGTGCACAAGAGCTAGATATTCCTGTCCGTCATGTGTTATCTGACATCGTCATCGTCAGCGTTGCATCACGAATACCACGTACACCAAATGAGTTAGGTCACATACGTGGATTAGACGACAAGATGGCGCGCGGTTCTGTGGGTGCTGCAATCTTGGACGCGGTCGCCGACGGCATTGCGCGTGCCGATGGGGAGTTGGCTTTGCCTTCTTCCGATGGAGATGACCTTGATCGCAGTCTGCGTCCTGCTGTCACGTTGATATCTGCATGGGTGAACGAACTTGCACGTCAACAACACATCGACCCACAACTACTGGCCACACGTTCAGACATTGTGGACTTGTTACGTCATGCCCCTCGTGCACGCTTGATGGAAGGCTGGAGAGCTGACATTGTTGGCAATGACGTGGAAGACCTGTTGCAGGGCCGACGAGCGTTGTCGTTTGGCCCACTACAAAATGGCGGTCGAGGACTTCGTTTAGTTGATACCCCATAGGGCACCCGAAATGCCCGCAAATCGGAGTCGATGGGCGATACACTGTGAGAGATCGTCCATAGGCACACGTTGCCACTCAATGTTCGGAGACCGACCGTGAAAAAGGGTCGACATCGCCGGTTTGAAGAAGCCCGGAAATTGAAGCAAGCTGGCCCTAGCGCGGCCGACTTAGGTTTTGGAGAGTCCTCCCGTGCCTCACGCACGGAAGAAGACGAATATGCCGAAATCGCTCAGCGCTACGGCGTGAGCTTTGACGACGATGAAGAAATCGTCGATGACGACGAGCAATAGCTCGCTGTCTCACCCCTCAACACAGATCTAGGACCTAATGCCTGACCTTCGTAACGTGGCCCTCGTGGCCCATGTCGACCACGGAAAAACAACACTTGTAGATGCACTTTTGCGTTCCACCGGAACGTTTGCTGCACATGAAGCGGTTGTAGACCGCGTGATGGACTCAGACGACCAAGAGCGCGAGCGTGGCATCACCATCTTGGCAAAGGCTGCACGCGTTACGTGGAAAGACACTCTCATCAACTTGGTGGATACTCCAGGACACGCTGACTTTGGTGGTGAGGTGGAGCGTGCTCTTGCAGTTGTTGACGGCATTGTGTTACTCGTAGACGCTGCTGAAGGGCCTTTGCCTCAAACGCGTTATGTGTTGTCAAAAGCACTCGGTCTGGGACTGCCAGTGATTTTGGTGATCAATAAAGTGGACCGCCAAGATGCGCGTCCAGAAGAAGTGTTAGTTGAAGTTGAGCAATTGTTCCTTGACCTCGCCAGCAGTGACGATCAACTGTCGTTTCCCGTTATCTCGGCTGTTGCGCGTGAATCTCGTGCAATGGCGGGCATCGGCATGCCTGCAGCTGATGCTGATCTTTCAAGTCTGTTGGACTGCATTGTGGCAACCGTGCCACCACCCAAAGTTGATCCTGATTCGCCATTAACTGCACTGGTGACAAACCTGGACGCTTCTGACTACCTTGGTCGGTTAGCAGTTGGTCGCGTGCAGTCGGGCAAAATGCGCAAAGGTGAAATGGTTGCGTTGTGGGGCAAGGACTCCACGACTTCTCCCACGTCAAAACATCGTGTTGCACAGTTGAGTGTTTTTGATGGAATCGGACGTACTGAAGTAGATGTCATCGAAGCCGGAGACTTATTCGTGCTCGCGGGCATCGCAGAAGTCGAAGTGGGTGACACAATTTCTGCCCTGGAAGTATCGACAGCCCTTCCACGTTTAGAGGTTGACGAACCGGTGTTGCGGATGAGTTTCGGCGTGAACACATCGCCGTTTGCCGGACGTGAAGGCAAGTATTTGACGAGTCGTCACATCCGTGATCGCTTGATGCGTGAAGTACTCGGAAATGTGTCCATTCGAATTGCTGATACAGAGAACGCAGACGTTATGTCTGTCGCAGGTCGTGGTGAATTGCAGTTGGCGGTGCTTATCGAAAACATGCGTCGCGAAGGATATGAACTTCAGGTCAGTCGCCCAGAAGTCATAACTCGCGAAATAAATGGAAAAAAACATGAACCACTTGAAGCGGGAACGTGTGACGTGCCCGATGAACATGTCGGGACGGTGACACAAGCGATTGCTCCACGAAAGGGTCGCATCACGGATTTGCGTCCAGGAGACCCAGGCCGCACCATCGTCTCTTTTGAAGCGCCATCGCGTGGGCTTATCGGGTTTCGTTCGATGCTGATGACCGCAACACGCGGCACGGCGTTATTGCACCAACATCACGCGGGCTGGACACCCTGGGCTGGTGAGTTACCTCACCGAAGCGGCGGAGCAATGATCGCGGACCGTCAAGGTACAACGACCGCGTATGCGCTCGACAATCTCCAGTTGCGCGGCACCTTGTTTGTTCACCCCGGAGACGATGTGTACGACGGGATGATCGTGGGTGAGGGGTCTCGTGGAGAAGAGATGGTTGTCAACGCTGTGCGCGCTAAAGAAAAAACCAATATTCGTACACACAGCCACGATGACGGTGTGAAGTTGGCAGCTCCAGTCGTACACACACTTGAATCAGCGATTGAGTGGATCGCCGATGATGAATTGGTGGAAGTGACGCCTACAAAGATTCGTATTCGTAAACGTTTGCTCAATCTTGAAGATCGTCGACGCGCGTTTAAGAAGATGAATAGCTAACTACTTCAGGATTTCTTTGCGACCCGTTTCACAGGGTGCGGGATAGGCGTTGGTTTAGGGTCCGACAGCAATTTCACAAGGATCTTGTATGACTTCTTGCCCATCATCTCGGTGAGTTCATTCTTGAAATACTCATACGCAGGCTGTTTGCCAACGAATGCGTCAGACGATTCGGTACACCACCAGTGAAAGTCATGACCACCTTCGCCCCAGTCACGTCGTTTCCATTCACGAACTATGGAGATGACTTGCCCCGACTCTTCAACGTGCTCCTCAAGACGTAGTGGCACTTGCCAACATACGTCCGGCTTCCAATCCATATGTCTTTCCTTGGCTTCTTCAGCGGCGATGTGAAGTGCACATCCTGTACCACCCTCAAATCCTGGCGGATTATGAAAGATGCAGGCACCGTTTACAACACGGGTTTTTGTTGAACCATCGTTAGCGGTGATTGACCATCCCTTTTTCTTTGCTATGTCGTAATTTGCCCAATGTTTGCGTTGTAGTCGCTTCGATGATTTCTTGACGGTCTTCACGTCTGCTTCATTAATGAAATGCGCGCCGAAGGAGCAACAACCATGCATTAACTCCGGTGATGGATCGTCAAGCACGCCCTGACAACCCTGTCCATAAATGCACATGTAGTTCGAACGGAAAAAGGATGCATCGACCATCCATGTGCGATGCTCATCGGGGTCGTCGAAACTCACCCATTCATGTAGGTCTTCTGGTTGCGCCACATGTGCAACGCTAGTGCGTACACATGCGCAATGAGCAATAAAGATGAGTATTAGATAGGAGAGTGTGTCGTGTCACAGTCAATGCAATCACCGGACTTCTCAGAAGTCATTGAACAACTACGAGCCATTGCTGAAACGCTTGACGAACGAGCTATGGCGATGCTGCGAAATGCAATCGATGCAGGTGCGACAAAGCCAACGTCAGAAGAAAAGAAGGTTGTCCAGGCGAGACGAGCCGTTGAGAAGGCGATCAACCTATTGAAGTAGGGCTTATGACAGGTCAGTGGCCTTCGTTCGAAGCGCTGTCAATAATTCATCAAAACTCTTCTGGAAAGACGACACGCCTTCTCGTTCAAGTTGCTCTGCAACGTTTGAAACATCCACTCCCAGTTCGGCAAGTTTCTGCCATTGGTTGTTTGCAGTGTCAAAATCAACGTCAATAGTGCGTGAAACGGTTCCATGATCAGCAAACGCCGACACTGTGGCGTCAGGAAGGGTGTTCACAGTGTGTGGACCAATGAGTTGATCGACGTACAACGTGTCGGGATAACTCGGGTTTTTTGTGGAGGTTGATGCCCAGAGAGGTCTTTGAACTTGAGCTCCTGCCTTAGACAAAGCGTTCCATCGTGGACCCGAAAACAACTCTTCAAACATGTTGTATGCCAATTTGGCTTGGTTGATGGCGGCAGTTCCTCGTAATTCCAGTGCTGGCGCAGTTCCGATCGCTTCTAAGCGACGATCAATCTCCGTGTCGACTCGGCTGATGAAAAAGCTCGCAACACTCGCGATACGCGAAATGTCATGTCCGGCAGCGAGGCGTTGTTCTAATCCCTCGATGTATGCGATCATGACATCGCGGTAGCGCTCAAGACTAAAAATCAGAGTCACATTGACGTTGCGACCTTCGGCGATCATCTGTTTGATCGCTGGTATTCCCTCAGTCGTTGCGGGGATCTTGATCATTACATTGGGTCGGGCGACTCGTTCGTCCAATGCACGCGCAGCGGCCAAAGTGTCTCCACCGTTGTGGGCAAGCCATGGGTCTACTTCAACACTCACAAATCCATCGCGTCCGCGTGATTGCTCGTACAGAGGTGCAAATGCATCAAGTGCGCCCCAGATGTCGGAAATAACGAGCGACCAATACGCATCCTCTGGTTTGTTCCCCGATTTGATTTCATTAGCGAATTGCTCGTCGTAATCCGTCGATGACTGGATGGCTTTTTGGAAGATCGTGGGATTTGATGTGAGACCACGAATACCAGATGCAATTAGTTGCTCCAATTGGCCGGTGGTGATGTAGCCACGCTGAAGATTGTCGAGCCATGGACTCTGACCTTGTTCTTCAAATAGTGCGAGGAGTCGTTGTGTCATTGTGAGGTGAGTACTTTCTTCACGGTCGCAACTACGTTGGCAACATTGATGCCCAATTGTTCCATAACAACGTTGCCTGGTGCGCTGGCACCGAAACGATCAATGCCTATCATCGCATCTGCATATCGATCCCAGCCAAACGTTGTCGCAGCTTCGACTGACACGACGGGCACACCGGTTGGAAAGATTATGTTTTGGAAAGTTTTTGGCTGGGAAGCGAATCTGTCCCAAGAGGGCATCGACACAACTTGAGCGCGTATTGATTCATCCGATAACGATGAGGCACCCGCTAGAGCCACCGATACTTCGCTACCAGTTGCCACGAGCACGACTTGCGGTGTGTCAATTGCCCTCACAATTCCGGCACCAGTGGATACCGCAGATCCATCTGTAAGTGAGGGAACATTCTGACGCGACAAGATGAGAGCAGTCGGACCATTGAATTCGAGTGCTGCCTTCCAGGCGTGGGCTGTCTCATTCTGATCAGCAGGTCGAATTACTTGAAGTCCAGGAATAGCTCTCAGCGTCGCAAGGTGTTCCACTGGTTGATGAGTCGGTCCATCCTCGCCAACTCCAACTGAATCGTGGCTGAAGACAAAGACACATCGTGCCTGGGATAACGCCGCTAGTCGAATCGCTGGACGCATGTAGTCAGCAAAAACAAAAAATGTTCCACCGATGGGAATCACACCGCCATGCAACGCCATGCCGACAAGAGCAGATCCCATCGCATGTTCACGTATGCCGTAATAGACCTGACGTCCATCACGCGATGACGTTGAGAATCCACCTTGTCCCGACATCTTGACACCCGTGTTGCCGGTGAGATCTGCAGAACCGCTGACAACTTGCGGAAGTGATGCAAGAGTGGCATCAAGAACTTGCTGAAAAGCGACTCGTGTTGCTAGTTGAGAATCAGAACCAAACACCGGTAATGCACCAGGTGTAGCCGGAGTGTTCCACAGTTGCGTGAACTCTTCTCGTGTTGATGAAGAACTCTTGTTCCAGGCGTTGTATTCAGACAGACAACGGGTCGCGCAATGCTGGCGATAGTTATTCACGATTTCTGTTGGAGCCCAAAATGGTTCATCGGGAATTCCCATCACTTTCTTCGTCGCTGAAACATGTTCCGCGTTGAAGGGGTTTCCGTGCGCTTCATGCTTGTCAGTGAAATCAGGCGATGGATATCCAACGTGTGACCGCAAGACAACAAGTGTTGGTGAGCCTTTGTGATCTTTTGCATCAAGCAAGACTCTTTCAAGAGCATCGCAATCGTTGGCTATTTCACCGGCTTCGATGACGTTCCAACCGTAGGAACGAAAACGGCCGGGGACATCATCTGAACAAGTGAGCGAAGTTGCGCCATCGATCGTGATTTTGTTGTCGTCAAAGACACAAATCAATCTCTCTAGTTTGAGATGACCTGCGAGTGAAGCTGCTTCATGACTTACACCCTCCATGAGACAGCCATCACCAGCGATTACCCACGTGTGATGATTTTGGTTTTCAACTCCAAAACGGGCACGCAAGTGTTCTTCGGCGATTGCCATGCCGACAGCATTTGCAAATCCTTGACCGAGTGGGCCAGTAGTGACCTCAACACCTGCAGTGTGAC
>Ga0315900_10003087_pt1 | contig 24658 bp, 23 predicted proteins | sample LakEriMetagenome_FD_203521 | JGI IMG/M metagenome (GOLD analysis project Ga0315900, IMG submission 203521) | Freshwater fungal communities from buoy surface, Lake Erie, Ohio, United States - Buoy 12 MA114 | ecosystem: Environmental > Aquatic > Freshwater > Lake > Lake biofilm | place: USA: Lake...
GCCATGAGCATTCGCATCGGTATCGCCGGCATGGCCGGGCGCATGGGCCAGCTTTTGATTGAGGAAACCGCCGCCGCTGGTGCAGTATGTGTGGGCGGCACCTTGCGCGCGGGCGGTAAACCGGCCCCTGCCGGCTTGCAAAGCTTTCCGGATATCGCCGCACTTTTCACCGCTTCCGATGTGGTGATTGATTTCACCCATGCAGATACCGCCGCCACCCATGCCGCTGCTGCCGCCGCCTGCGGCAAGGGGCTTATTCTGGGCAGTTCTGGGCTTTCAGCCGCCGCCGAAGCGGCCGTCGCGGAAGCCGGCAAAAGCGCGCCGATTGTCTATGCCGCGAATTTCGCGCCCGGCGTCAATTTGTTTTTGGCGATTGCTGAGCGCATGGCCGCAGCCCTGCCCGGTGCGCAATATGATGCCGAGATTGTCGAGATGCATCACCGCCAGAAGGTGGATGCACCATCCGGCACCGCAGTCGCTTTGGGCCGTGCTGTGGCAGCCGGGCGCGGCACCACCATGGAAGAAGCCGGCATTGAAAGCGGGCGCGATGGCCATTGCGGCCCGCGCGGCACCGGCACCATCGGCTTCGCGGCTTTGCGCGGCGGGCAGGTGGTGGGTGAACACACGCTGCTTTTTGCTGCCGCTTCAGAACATATCAGCCTGACGCATAGGAGTTTCGATCGGCGCGTTTACGCCACCGGCGCGGTGCGCGCGGCGCTTTGGGTGCATGGGCGCGCACCCGCACTTTACGGCATGAAGCATGTGCTTGGGATGTGACGTGGATTATCTCTGCCAATCGAAGGGCGCGGCGCGCGGCAGGCCGAGGTTTTCCCGAAGCGTCGTGCCGGTGAATTCCTTGCGGAAGACACCACGGCGCTGCAATTCCGGTACCACCAGGCGCACGAATTCCTCATAGGTGCCGGGCATATGTGTGGCGGCCAGCACAAAGCCATCACAGGCGCCACCTTCGACCCAGGCATGCATCTCATCCGCCACACGCTTCGGCGTGCCACAAAACACCGCGAATTCACGAATGGTCCCGCGCCCGGTGATTTCCACGAAGTCGCGCAAGGTAGGGTTACGCTTGCCGCTGGAAGCCACCACGCGATCACGCAGTGCTTGCAGGCCCTTGATGCCGGCCAATTCATCATCGGTGAAGGCATCATCCAAGGCTTTTGAGGCAAAGTCGTAATTCAATGCCTCAGACAGCAAGGAAAGCCCATCAACCGGCTTGGCGAGGCCATCAATCAAGGCACGCTTTTCCTGCGCTGCCGCTTCGGTCTCACCCACAATGCAATAAACGGCAGGGCAGATGCGTACCGTGGCGGGGTCTCGGCCAGAGGCAGCGACCTGTTCCTTGAAACCGCTATAGCCGCGCTTGGCGACTTCCATATTCGGATAGATCACGAAAACCAGATCGCCCCAGCGTGCGGCAAAGTTTTTCCCGCGTCCGCTTTGGCCGGCCTGGATCAGAACGGGCCGCCCCTGAGGCGTGCGCGGCACGGTGAAGGGGCCGCGGCTTTTGAACCATTTGCCCTTATGGTCCAGCCGCCGAACCTTGGTAGCATCGGCGAAAATGCCGCTCTCACGGTCCTGGATGATCGCGTCATCGCCCCAGGAATCCCAATGCGAAAGCACAACCTCCAGAAATTCATCAGCTCGATCATAACGCAGATCATGTTCCAGATGATCATCCGCGCCCATGTTATGCGCTTCACTGTCATTCAGTGACGTCACCACATTCCAGGCCGCGCGCCCGCCCAGCATGTGATCAAGTGTCGCGAAAACCCGCGCCACATGGAAGGGTTCGTAATAGGTGGTGGAATAGGTGCCGCCGAGACCGAGTTTTGACGTGGCAAGCCCCATCGCAGTCAGGATCGAAACCAAATCAAGCTTCACGACGCGAATGCCATTGCGTACCGCTTCCGCATGGTCATGGCCAAGGATATCGGGCATCGCAAGCCGGTCATCAAAAAACGCCATATGAAAGCAGCCTGCTTCCAGCGTGCGGGCGATGCGCTGGTAATATTCGGGGCGCAGATAATCCTGCATGGTCGCAGGATGCCGCCAGGAGCCAACATAATTCGAACAATTCTGCGCTTGCAGAAAGGCCACCAGCGTCATTTGCTTCATCGGCGTATTCCTTTTTCCCGTACCGCATCATCGCGCAGCGCCGATGGCGCGGCAAGCACATCAGCCAAGGCGTTGCGGCAGCCTTGCGAGATGGCTTTCCATCAGCGCGCGCGCGGAAAGCCCGAATAGGCGGATGCGGCGCGTTTCCGACATCACCAGCAGGCCAACCGCAAGCGCGAAGGCCTCCGTTGCCGCTTCCTGCCCGCCAAGTGCGCGCATGGGCGCCAGCGCCGCAACCAACGCGGCATTCAAACCGGGATCAAGCCCCTGCCCCAACCCGCGCGGTGCCAAGCCCCCGCCGCCCAGATAAAACCCGAGCGCCAATTCCTGCGGATGAACAGCATAGAAATCAAACAAGGCGAGCGCCGCGCCACGAAACCCATCCAGCGCTGCACCAGCCGCCACCGCTGCCTGCAAGCGATGCAGGCTATCGCGCAGGACTTCGGCATAGATCGCCTCACGCGAGGGAAAATGGAAATAGAGCGCCGCGGGTGTGTAGCCAGCGCGCGCCGCGATGGCGCGGAGGCTGGCACCCTCAAGCCCCGCTTCGGCGAAAAGCGCCTTAGCAGCGGCAAGGATGTGGTCACGCTTGGCGGCGTTTTTGTCTGGGCGGGTCATTGACGGCGCAATTCTAACAGTGTTAGATTTTATCCGTCAACCGAGTTTGGGAAGCCCTGCCATGCTGATGACTGCCGCTGATTACCGGGAATCGCTCCGGGCGCTGAAGCCGCGCGTTTTCGTCAATGGCCGCCAAGTAGCGAGTGTTGCAGATGAACCCCTGCTGGCACCCGGCATCAATGCCATTGGCGTGACCTATGATTTCGCGCATCGCGCCGAATATGCCGGGCTGATGACGGCCACGCAGGAAGGCAGCGGGCGGCTCGTCAATCGCATGCTGCATGTGAATAGCAGCCGCGATGATTTGCTGGCCAAGTTGGAAGCGGTGCGCCTGGTTTGCCGTGAATCCGGCTGCGCGCAACGCTATTTGGCGCATGATGCGCTGAATGCGCTTCACCAGGGCACCAGGCTTGCCGATGCGGTGCATGGCGGGGAGAGGCATCAGCGCTTCCTGGCCTATTTGGATGATGTGCAGGCGCGTGATCTGACGCTCGGGATCGCGATGACGGACGCGAAGGGCGACCGTTCCGCGCGCCCCGGCAAGCAGGCCAACCCTGATGTGCATGTGCATATCAAGGAACGCCGTGCGGATGGCATCATCATTCGCGGGACCAAAGCCATTGTGACCGGCGCGCCCTATGTCCATGAATTCCTGGTCATGGCCTGCCGTACCATGACGGCCGAGGATGCCAATTTCGCGCTGCATTGCGCCGTGCCCGCCGATGCGCCGGGCGTGATGATTGTCGCGCGCCCCGCCGGGCGCCCAGGCGAAGCGGCCGCGAAATTCAGCGCCAAATACGGCCAAGCCACCGGCGTTGTTGTTTTTGATGATGTTTTCGTGCCCTGGGATCGCGTGTTCATGGCGGGCGAGCATGTCGAAGCCGGCTACACCACCACCAGCTACGCCACGCATCATCGCCATTCCTGCATTGCCGCACGTGCGGGCTTTGGTGATTTGCTGATCGGTGCAGGCGCTTTGATGATTGAAGCGAACGGCCTGGATACGGACCGCCATGGCCATATCCGCGATGCCATGGTTGATCTGATCAAGATTGTGGAAGGCTTCTTCGCCTGCGGTGTTGCCGCCAGCGTCTATGGCACGCGCGCTGAATCTGGCGCCATGATGCCGGATTCTGTCTTCAGCAATATCGGAAAATTGCTGTTGGCCACGCAGATTTATGACATGCACCGGCTTGCCCATTATGTCTCGGGCGGGTTGATCGTGGCACTGCCTGGCCCGGATGAGGATCACAATCCGGAAACAGCTGCATCTCTGGCGGCGGTGCTTGCCGGGCGCGCGGATGTGCCGGCGGAGAAGCGTCTGGAAGTTGCGCGCTTCATGGAAGATTTGACCGCATCCAACCAGGGCGGTTGGTATTCGGTGATCTCGCTCCATGGCGGTGGCAGCCCTGAGGCGATGAAGCGCGAGATTTGGCGCAATTACCCGGTCGAAGAACGCTCGGCACTCGTGGAACGCCTGCTTGATCGCGGCATTCTGGATGAGGGCAAGCGCGTCTCAAAACAGCCCGGCCGCTGCTGCGATACGGGGTGTGAGGCACCGCGCGCGCCAGCCATTCCCGAGCCCAGCTTTATCGGGCGCGCGGCGGAGTAGCGACAGACTTACGCTTGACGCGCGGCGTGATCGCGCATCAGATTTCCGGGAAAGCCAAGGGAACGCCAAATGTCTGAAGCCGCGCCAGAACCCCGTGTATTGCCGCTGGAAGGGGTGCGGGTGATTGATGTTTCCACCTTTATTTCCGGCCCTTTCGCCACCACACAGCTAGCGGAATTCGGCGCTGAGGTGATCAAGCTGGAATTGCCGGTGGTGGGCGATCCCTTGCGCAAATTCGGCACCGTCACGCCCAATGGCGATACACTGCCCTGGCTTTCGGAATGCCGGAACAAAAAATCCGCGACGCTTGATTTGCGCAAGCCCGAAGGCGCGGAATTGCTGAAGCGCATGTGCGCGGATGCGGATATTCTGGTGGAGAACTTCCAGCCAGGCACAATGGAAAAATGGGGTATCGGCTGGGATGTGCTGCATGCGGTGAACCCGCGCCTGATCATGGTGCGGATTTCAGGCTATGGGCAAACGGGGCCTTACAGTGGTCGTCCTGGTTTTGGGCGCATTGGCAATGCTTTTGGTGGGCTTTCCTATCTGGCGGGTTATCCGGATCGCCCACCGGTGACGCCAGGTTCGGCCACTATTCCGGATTATCTTTCGGGCATTTACGGCGCCATGGGCGCGATGCTGGCCATGGAAGCGCGCCGCAAGACAGGGCGCGGGCAGGTTGTGGATATCGGGCTTTATGAACCTGTATTTCGTATCCTGGATGAATTGGCGCCGGCCTTTCAGCACAAGGGTTATGTGCGCGAACGCATGGGGCCGGGCACGGTTAATGTTGTGCCGCATAGCCATTACCCCACCAAGGATAATCGCTGGATCGCCATTGCCTGCACGTCAGACAAAATTTTCGCGCGGCTTGCGGCGGCGATGGGCGCGCCGGAGCTTGGCAATGATGGCAAATGGGGCACCATTCGTCAGCGGGAAGCCGCGCGCGCAGAAGTGGATGCCTATGTCGGCGCCTGGACCAGCCGCTTTACGCGTGATGAATTGCTGCAAATTTGCGAAGAGGCCCAAGTACCTTGCGGCCCGGTCTATGCCATTGATGAGATTTTTGAAGACCCGCACTACAAGGCGCGCGGCAATATTCTGACGATGCAGGACCCGCGCATTGGTGAATTGGCCATCCCAAATCTGGTGCCTCGGCTTTCCGAAACCCCCGGCGAGGTGCGCTGGCTTGGCCCTGCCATGGGCGAGCATAATCAGGAAATTTATCGCGATTGGCTCAAACTATCGGAAATGGAGATGGAAGCGCTACGCGCTGCGCGGGTTATTTGAAGGCAACCCATGCAGCGGAGCGGCAAATCAGGAAGCGAGATAGCCTCCATCCACATGCATTTCTGATCCGGTCATGTAGGAGGATTCGTCCGATGCCAGGAACAGGATGGCGTAGGCGACCTCATCCACCTCACCGGTGCGGCCCATGGGCACATGGCCGAGCATTTTCGCGCGGAAGACGGGATCGGCTGTGGCGCCGCTGGTGCGCATGGGCGGCATCAGGCCGGGATGAACCGTGTTCAGCCGAATACCTGAAGCGCCTTCCTGCACAGCGATGGATTTGGTCAGCAACCGCACCGCTGCCTTTGAGGCATTATAGGCGCAGTGAATGCGATCCTGCCCAACCACGCCTGAGATCGAGGATAGGTTGATGATGGACCCGCCGCCCGATTTCCGCATGGCGGCAACGCCGTGCTTCACGCCCAAAAACACACCGCGCGCATTCACCGCCATGATGCGGTCCCAAAGCGCCGTATCATAAAGATTATTGGTATTGCTTCCGGAAATGCCCGCATTATTCACCAGCACATCAAGCCGCCCATGCGCGGCCATCACGGCGGCGATGGCGGCTTCCCATTGCGCCTCATCTGCCACATCAAGGTTGATGTAGCTTGCAGACCCGCCGGCCTTGGCGATTTCGGCCACCACGCTGCGGCCTTCAGCTTCCATCATATCGGCTACCACTACCTTGGCACCTTCCCGCGCCATCAACCGTGCGGTGGCAGCGCCCATGCCGGAAGCGGCCCCCGTAATCAGCGCTACCTTGTTTGCAACGCGCATGATGTTTCCTCCCGTTCCTTACAGATCAGGAAGCCTTGCAAGACTATAGCCGTTCCGCAAGTCAGCCGTAGGTCATGCTGGATTCCGCGCCACGGCTCATGTCGCGCGGAATGGGCTGACCGGTCATGGTCAGCGCCAAAGCCTCGGCCACGCGAATGCCATCCACGCCGGCGCTCAGAATGCCGCCGGCATAGCCTGCACCCTCACCGGCCGGGAAAAGCCCCGCCGTATTCACGCTTTGAAAATCAAACCCGCGTGGGATGCGAATGGGGCTGCTGGTACGGGTTTCAACGCCGGTCATCACAGCATCGGGCCGCGCGAAGCCGGGCAATTGCTGATCGAAAGCCAGCAGCGCTTCACGCATGGCGGCCACAGCGAAATCCGGCAGGCAGAGCGCGAGATCAGTTGGGGTTACGCTTGGCTTGTAGCTCGGCAGCACATCACCAAGCGAAGTGCTGGGGCGGCCGGCGAGGAAATCGCCCACAAGCTGCGCGGGCGCGCGGTAATCGCCGCCGCCGGCTGCAAAGGCGGCGCTTTCCCAATGGCGCTGATAGGCAATGCCGGAAAGCACATCGCCCGGATAATCTTCGGGCGAAATACCCACCACCATGCCGGCATTGGCATTACGCTCGGCGCGCGAATATTGGCTCATACCATTGGTCACGACGCGCCCGGCCTCGCTGGTGGCGGCCACCACCGTGCCGCCCGGGCACATGCAGAAACTATAGACGGCGCGGCCATTTTCCGCGTGATGGACCAGCTTGTAATCGGCAGCACCAAGCAGCGGATTGCCGGCATTTGGGCCGAAACGCGCACGGTCAATCATGCCTTGCGGGTGTTCAATGCGCACGCCGATGGAAAAGGGCTTGGCCTGCATGGTGACGCCGCGCGCATGCATCATGGCGAAACTGTCCCGCGCGCTATGACCAAGGGCGAGGATGGCGTGATCGGCTTCAATCACCTCGCCATCCGCCAGCACCAGGCCACGCAGGCGGCGCGTGCCATCGGCTTCGGTTTCGATGATCAGATCATCCACCCGCGCACCAAAGCGATATTCACCGCCAAGGGCTTCGATCTCCGCTCGGATATGTTCCACCATGGATACCAGGCGGAAGGTGCCGATATGCGGCTTGGAGACGTACAAAATCTCCTCCGGCGCGCCAGCCTTCACGAATTCGGCGAGCACCTTGCGCCCATAATGGCGCGGATCGCGGATTTGGCTATAGAGCTTGCCATCGGAAAAAGTGCCCGCGCCGCCTTCGCCATATTGCACATTGCTTTCGGGGTTCAGCACGCCGCGGCGCCAAAGGCCCCAAGTGTCCTTGGTGCGTTCGCGCACCACCTTGCCGCGTTCCAGGACCAAGGGGCGGAAGCCCATCTGTGCCAACAACAGCGCCGCCATGAAACCGCAAGGTCCGGTGCCCACCACAACGGGCCGCCGAATGCCTTCCGGTGCGCGGGCGACAAAGCGATATTCCGTATCCGGCGCCGGGCTGATCCGCTGATCCCCCGAATGGCGCGCGAGCAACGCGGCTTCATCAGCAACTTCTACGTCAAGCGTATAGACCAGCATGATCGCATGGGGCTTCCGCGCATCATACCCGCGGCGGAATACCTGCATCGCCTTCAACGCCGCATCGGCAATGCCAAGCCGCCCCAGCACGGCGGCGCGCAAGGCGTCCTCCGGATGGTGCAGCGGTAGGCGCATTTCGGTCAGGCGGATCATGGGGGTTCTATAGTCCGTCTTGCGGCGCGCTTGAAATCCTTCCTTTCATCGGCCAAGCATTGGGCATGGCTGATATTCTTTGCCTCGGCGAACCCATGCTGGAATTCAACGCCCAAAAGCCGGGCGCGGATGGGCGACGCTATTATCTGGAAGGCCATGGCGGAGATACTTCCAACGCCGCCATCGCAGCCGCACGCGCCGGGGCTTCGGTTGGGATGCTGACCGCGCTTGGCGAGGATGGACCAGGCGAAAGCTTCATGCAGCTTTGGGCCAAGGAAGGCGTGGATACCGCGCAGGTCATCCGCAATCCTTCAGCGCCCACGGGGATTTACTTCGTGACGCATGATGCGCGCGGCCATCATTTCAGTTTTTATCGCAGCGGCAGCGCGGCGTCACTCTACCGGCCGGAAGATGTGCCGGAAGCAGCCATACGCAAAGCGAAATACCTGCATCTTTCCGGCATCAGCCAGGCGATTTCGACTAACGCCTGTGATGCAGCCTTCCGCGCCATGGAAATGGCCCGCGCCAATGGGGTGCAGATTTCCTATGACACCAATCTGCGCCTCAGGCTTTGGCCTGCTGCCCGCGCCGCTGCCGTGATCCATGCCGCGATTGCCATGGCCGATATCGCGCTGCCATCTTTGGAAGACGCAACCGCGCTGACGGGCCTGGAGAACGCTGATGAAATCTGCGATTTCTATCTGCGTCTCGCCCCGCTGGTGGTGCTGAAATGCGGGGCTGAGGGCGCGATTCTGGCCACGCGCAAAGCCCGCCACCGCCTGCCCGCGCACCAGGTGGCGGCGGTGGATGCAACCGGCGCGGGGGATTGCTTTGCCGGCAATTTCCTCGCGCGGTTGCTGGCCGGTGACGCACCGCTGGAGGCCGCGCGTTACGCCAATGCGGCCGCCGCGCTTTCCACCACCGGCTATGGTGCGGTGGCGCCCCTGCCCTTTCCGGATGCGGTGCGCGGCTTGCTCGAAGCCCGCTGATTACCCCCAGGCGCGATTATCTCCGGGGCGCAACCGCAAGCCGGGGCGCAGATTGGTGAAGGGCAAAATCGCCGGGTCCGCCACCACCGGGCCGGGCGCGGTCACCACAATCACCTCAGACGCAATCGGCTGAAAATGGGCGCGGAAATGCACGCTGGATTTCACCGCGACAATGGCTTGATCCGCAGGTTCCACGCCCACTTGCCGGAACAATTCCTGGTCATGGCCCTGCATCTTGCGGCTGACCACCACCACACGCACGCCGGGTGCCACACGGATCAGCGCGGAAGGCCCAAGATCGGCGGGATTGCCCTTGCCCATCGGGCCACTGAGTGTGAAGCACCCGTCAGAGAGTTTTTCGACCACCGCCTCCACCCGCAACGGCACGCCATCGCTCTTGCCACCAAGGTCGAGCGTAAGGCGCGCACCCTCCCCAGCCGCATGACAAGCGGCCGCGGCTTCGGCATCATTCATTGGTGCCAGCACCGCACGTTGTGCGTTTTGGCGGATCAATTCCGCGAGCAGCCCGGTGGTATCGCCATGGCCGCCACCGCCGGGATTGTCTTGCGTGTCGGCCAGCACTACCGGCCCCTTGCCGCCACCGGCCATGGCGCGTGCCACACCCTCAGCCGCGGTTGCGACACCAAGCGCAAATTCCGGTTCCTTGCTGGCGATGAAAGCGGCGAGCGCTTCCGCCGCAGCGCCGGCTTGATCGAGCGTATCGGCATAGGCCGCAATGGCCATCCCGCAGCCGGGGAAATCGGCATAGGGAAAGCCAAAGCAGAAGCCCAATTCCCAAATACCCGACGCGGCGCCCAGGCGCGCGCGTTCCGCCATGACATCGGCCATGGGGGCGACCATGGTGCATTGGCCGGGCAAGGGCGTCCAGAAATCCAGATCGCGAAAGAGTTTCGCCGGTTTGCGGCCTTCCTTGATCATGCGGAGCAACAGGCGCGTTGCCTGCGCGCCAGCGGGCTTCATATCCACATGCGGATAGGTGCGAAACGGCACCAGCACATCGGAAAGGGCGACCATCTCCGCGGTTTTATTCGCATGCGGATCAAGGCTGACGGCGATGGGCAAATCCGGCCCCACCACGGCGCGCACACGGCGCAGCACTTCGGCTTCGGCATCATTAAAACCCACCGCCACCATGGCACCGTGCAAATCGAGATAGACGCCATCAATCGGGCCGGCTTCCATGGCATCGGAAAGGCTGCCGATCAGCAGGCCAGCGATGCGTTCAAATGCCTCGGCCGTCACTGGTCCGGCAGGATTGGCGAAACACCAGACCAAGGGGGCGAGTTCAACGCCAGCTTCTTCCGCCACCATGATCGCACCCGCGATTGGGGCGCTGGTGGGGCGCATGGCTTCAATCAAGCCAGCGGGGCGTTGCAGTGGCGGAAAGCCGCCGGGTTTGACGAATTCCTGCCAGCCGGTCGGCAGCGGCGCGAAGGAATGGCTTTCATGCAAAAAGCCGCCAATGGCGATGCGTGTCATCTTACTTTTCCTTTGCAATACCAGCGGTGGCGAGCACCGCATCGGCCAGTACCCGCAAGCCGGCTTCCGCCCAGGCAGGCGTGATGCTTTCCGCTTCATTATGGCTGATGCCGCCATGGCAGGGGCAGAAAATCATCGCCGCCGGCACGCGCCGCGCGACATAAACCGCGTCATGCCCAATGCCGGTTGGCATATCCATATGAGGCAGGCCAAGCCGCACCGCCGCATCACGCACCCGCCCGACCAGCGCAGTATCAAAGGGTGTCAGCGGAGATTGCCAGAAATCAGCGATGGTGATGGTCACACCCCGCGCGGCGGATATTTCCGCTGCCTTGGCGCGAATCTCCGCCCCCATGCGCGCGAGCAATGCCGGGTCACCATGGCGCGTATCAATGCTGAACCAGATGCGCGATGGCGCGATATTGCGGCTATCGGGATAGACCGTGAGCCGCCCCACTGTTGCGCGGCCCGGTTCGCCCGAAGGGCTGACGGCACGCAGCGCGATTTCCTCAATCGCGGCCATCAAAGGGGCGGCGGCCATCATGGCATCGCGCCGCCCGGCCATGGGCGAACCGCCATGGGCTTCAACACCTTCGATGGTGACCCCATACCAGGCTTGCGCCAGGGCATGCGTCACCACGCCAATATCCTTGCCGGCATTTTCCAATAGCGCGCCCTGTTCGATATGCAATTCGAAATAAGCGCCAAGGTCGGTCAGCGCCGCCGGATCGGCATCGCCACGCCAGCCGATGCGATTCAGTTCATCGCCAAACGCCTTGCCGTCACTATCGCGGAGCGCCAGCACATCAGCCTCAGGGAAAATCCCCATCGCGGCGCCACTGCCCATCATCGGGGGCGAAAAGCGCGCCCCTTCCTCATTGGTCCAATTGATCAGCACCAAGGGCGCTTCGGTTTCAATCCCTGCTTCATGCAGGGCACGCAGCACTTCAAGCCCGGCCAATACGCCAAGCGGGCCATCAAACTTGCCCCCCGTGGGTTGCGTATCCAAATGACTGCCCATCGCAACTGGCTTGCGCGTGGGATCACGCCCTTCGCGACGCAGCACCATATTGCCGAGGCGATCAACGGAAAGCGTGCACCCAATCGCCTCCCCCCAACGACGCAGCAAATGGCGGCCTTCGGAATCAAGGTCTGTCAGCGTCTGCCGATTGCAGCCGCCTTTTGGCGTACCGCCAATCTTGGCGAGTTCCATAAGGCTATCCCAAAGCCGGGCGCCGGAAAGGGGCAGGTTCGTGGTCATTGCGCTTTCTCCACCCCGCACCATTCCGCCATGGTGAGTGCGATGGTGCGGGTAATGTCATGCATGGAATCAAGGCCGACACTTTCATCAATGCCGTGAATATCCTGCGCATCGGGGCCGAAACAGGCGACGGGCGTTGACTGATGCAGCACGAAATGCCGGCCATCGGTCAGACCCGCTGAAGGATAGTCTCGCAAAGCCCCGCCAGAGACGTTGGTGAAATGCCGCTTGGCCAGTTTCACAATCGGCGCCTGCATATCAAAGACGCAGGGCTCCGCCATAAAACCCTTGAATTCCAGCTTCACCTTAGCGCCGCGCAGCTTTTCATCCTGCGCCGCCTTCGCCACCAGCCGTTCAATATCGGCTTTCACTGCCGCCGCGCTATTGCCCATCATGACACCAACGCGCAGGCCGATCCGCGCGCGTGTTGGCACGGATGAATTCCATTCGCCGCCTTCAATCGTGCCGAGATTCACATTCACCGGATGGTTCACGCCATGGAAGGAGGCATGGATGTTTTCGGCCCGGTTCATCTGGGCTTCGTATTCCTTGAAATGCGCGGCGATGGTGCTGGCCGCTTCAATGGCGTTCAGCCCGGCCTGCATATCGCGCACATGGGCCGGGCGGCCGGACACCGTGACCCAGGCCCAGATCACGCCCACTTCCGCACTATACATGGCAGGCAGACCAGGCCCTGGTTCGGGGATGATCACCGCATCGGTGCGCGGCACCGCTAGCATGGCCGCCAGTGCGCCATTGCCGGTGCATTCTTCTTCAATGACTGAGTGCATCTGCACCTGAGCTGCCGGTTGCAAGCCAGCGCGCTTCAAGGCGCGAAAGGCCGTGACGTAAGAAATAATGCCGGCCTTCATATCGCCGGCGCCACGGCCATACATGCGGCCATCGCGAATGGCGGGCTCATAGGGCGGAGTTTCCCACATATCGGCGGCCCCTTCCGGCACCACATCCACATGGCCTTGCAGGGTCAGGCTGCGCCCCTTGGCGTCGCGCGGCGTGAAGACAGCCACGACATTGTCGCGCCCTTCATAAGAAATCAGCGGCGGCGAAAAGCCTGGGTGGGTGTCAAGCGCGCTCGGCACCGTTGGAATGCGCTGGGGTATCAGGCCAAGCCCCTCATAAATCCGCGCCATTTCATTCAAGGCCGATGCCTCATTGCCAAGCGTGGACGGGCAACGCACCAGGCGGGAAAGCATGGAGATGCTCTCCGCGCGCAGCTCATCCACCGCTTCCAGAATGGCGCGCCGCGCGCCGGGGTCGAGAGCTTGCATATTACCGTGGTCCTTAACATGAGGCCCCGCGACGCTACCCAGCGAGGCGCAGCGCAGCAAGCGCGGTGCCTTCGCAGCGGGGAAAAAACTGATTAGCCTTCCCCCATGAAAACCTTCGCCCATCCGGATCATGCCGGGCATCAACCGGCTTTCTTCCTAATTCGCGGCCGTACGCGCGCGAATTTCGAAATCCCCGCCCGCGCGGCTGCGCTGGAAGCGGCGTTGCATCGGCTTGGGCTTGCGCCCAGCGTGCCAGATGCCGTGCCGCTTGCCGCGCTGCACGCCATTCATAGCGCGGATTATCTGGCCTTTCTGGCTGAAGCCGCGCGGGATTGGGCAGCGCTTGCCGATGCAGGGCCAGAGGTGGTCGCGAATATGCACCCCTCGCCCGAGATGCTGGCGCAAGGTGCGGCTTGTGCGGATGGCATTGTCGCGCGTGCGGGTTGGTATATGGCTGATGCCGCCTGCCCGATTGGCCCCGGCACCTGGCAAGCCATTCAAGGTGCCGCAGCTTGCGCCTTGGCCGCGGCACGAGAAGCCGCTGCCGGGCGCAGTGCCTATGCGCTGTGTCGCCCGCCTGGCCATCACGCCTATGCCGCGCGCGCTGGTGGGCATTGCTATGTGAATAACGCAGCGCTTGCTGCGCAGGCCTTGATAGATGCGGGCGCAAAGCGCGTCGCGGTACTGGATATTGATAGTCATCATGGCAATGGCACGCAGGGTATTTTCTGGGAACGCGGCGATGTCTTGACCATTTCCATCCATGGCGATCCTGATCGCTATTACCCCTGGTTCGTTGGCCGCACGCGCGAACGCGGCGCCGGCGCGGGTGATGGGCGCAATATGAATATGCCGCTTGCCATCGGCACGGGCGATGAGGGCTGGTTGGATGCCATTCGCTACGCCATGGCCGCCATCCGCGACCATAAGGCGGAAGCGCTGGTCTTGCCGCTTGGTTTTGATGCCTCCGAACATGAACCGCTTGCCGCGCTGAAAGTCACAGCGGATGGATTTGCCCGCGCGGGGGCGATGATTGGCGGCCTGAAGCTGCCCACCGCCATCACTCAGGAAGGCGGCTATAATGTAGATATCATCGGCGATTTATTGGCAGGCTTCCTGCAAGCCTGGGGAGATGCGGCATGAGTGAGGCGATCCACGCGGCCACCCTGACCCTTGATACCCATGTTGATATCAAATGGCCCGACCCGCCCGACGCGACGCAGGAGACTGATCGCTGCGTTGACTTCCCGAAGATGCAGCGCGGTGGTTTGAAGGCCGTTGTCTTCATTGCCTATACGCCGCAGGGCCCGCGCGATGCTGCCGGCCATCAGGCCGCCGCCGATCGGGCCGAGGCAATGCTGCGCCATATCCGCACACGTGCCGATGGAGTGGCACGGCGCTTCTGCGCCACCGCCGATGAATTGGAAGCGGCGCATCAGGCAGGTGCCTTGGCAGTGCTGAGCGCGGTTGAAAACGGCAATGCCATGGGCCGCGATTTGGCGCGGCTGAAACTTTGGCGTGATCTCGGCGCGATTTATCTGACGCTGACGCATGATGGGCATAATGATCTGGCCGATGCTGCAAGGCCCAAGCCCGCGCTCGGCGATGGCACGGCGCAACATGGCGGGCTTTCCGATCTGGGGCGGCAGGCGGTGGCGGAGATGAATCGCATCGGCCTGATCATTGATGTCTCACACGCTGCGAAATCTTCCATGATGCAGGCGGCCGAGCTTTCCCGCGCGCCGATTGTGGCGACACATTCCTGCTGCCGCGCACTATGCGATCATCCGCGCAATCTGGATGATGAGCAGTTGGATATGCTGCGGGCAAAGGGCGGCTTGGTGCAGATCACGGCACTTGATGCCTTTCTTCGGCCACCCGCGCCGGATGGCGAATCACCCGCGACGGTTGCCGATATGGTGGATCACGTGGATTACGCGGTCAGGCGGATTGGGCTTGATCACGTTGGCCTGTCATCGGATTTTGATGGCGGCGGCGGCATTCCCGGCTGGGCCAATGCGGGCGAAACCATGAACCTGACGGCGGAATTGCACCGCCGCGGTTATGGCGCGCGGGAGATTGATTTGCTCTGGTCCGGCAATTTCCGACGGCTGATGCGGCGGGTGCAAGGGATGGCGGGGTAGCGGAAAACTACCGCTACATCACCGCCTCAGCGTCAACCCTTGGAATAAAAACGCACCCGTCTGACCGCACGCCCGGGTTTGGCGGCAGGCAAATTGGGCGACGGGCCATTTCCAAGCGTAGTGGGCATTCAGGGCCGCGTGGGCGGGTTACCCGGTCGCGCAGGGCGCCGCTGGGCAGCGAGCGCGGCTTCGACGCGGTCGAGGTCTGCCTTGGCTCGCGCGCGGCCGAGGCGCAGCGCTTCACGGAAGTCAGCCGCCGCGCGGCTAAGATTCCCGCGCCGTTCGTAGACAAGACCACGGTTGCTGAATGCCAGCGCTTCGAGCGGGTCAAGGCTAATGGCTTCGTTATAATCGCGGAGCGCCGTGTCGAGGTTGCCGCGAGCGTAGTGCGCATTGCCGCGCTCGACGAACGCCATCGCATCGCGTGGATCCAGGTGGATCGCCTCGTCAAAGTCGCGAATCGCGGCTTCGAAGTTGCCGCGATGGAAATGCGCAAGGCCACGATTAAAGAATGCCACCGCATCCCGCGGGTTGAGGCGGATGGCTTGGTCATAGTCGCGGATCGCCGCATCGCGGTTGCCGCGAGCAGAATGCGCATTGCCGCGGTTGACAAACGCGGCATCGTCGCGCGGGTCGAGGCGTATTGTCTCATCAAAGTCGCGGATCGCGGCTTCGAAGTTGCCGCGCGCGTAATGCGCAAGGCCACGATTGAAGAATGCCATCGTCTGGCCAGGGTTAAGGCGGATCGCCTCGTCATAGTCGCGGATCGCCGCATCCAGGTTGCCGCGTTCGCGATGCGCAAGGCCACGATTGAAGAATGCCAGCATCTGGCCGGGCTTGAGGCGGATTGCCTCATCATAGTCGCGGATCGCCGCATCCAGGTTGCCGCGAGCGTGATGCGCTATGCCACGGTTGGAGAACGCCTCCGCATCGCGTGGATCCAGGCGAATTGCCTCGTCATAGTCACGGATTGCCGCATCTAGGTTGCCGCGCGCGCGATGCGCAATGCCACGCTCGACGAAGGCGAAGGCTAAGCGCGGGTTGAGGCGGATCGCCTCGTCAAAGTCGCGGATTGCCAAGTCAAGGTTACCGCGGGCGTGATGCGTAATGCCGCGGTCGATGAAGGTTAAGGGAAAGTGCGGATCGAGGCGGATCACCTCGTCATAGTCGCGGATCGCTGCGTCGAAGTTGCCGCGCGCGTAATGCGCATTGCCGCGGTTATAGAACGCGTCGGCGCGGTTAGTCGCCGTCTCCAGATTGCCGCGGCCCAATATCTCCGAACAGCCGGTAAGCGTCCTGTCGCGATCCTGAAACTGCAAACAATCATCCCAAGCGCGATCATTTTGCTGCGCCTGCACGGCCGGCGGCCACGCAACGGCGCCCAGCAGCAGCACCAGCATCAGCGTTAAACTGCGCATCCCGGCCTCCCCTTTCCGTCACACTGTCGCCAAGCTTCCCTCTTGGCCCGCAAATACCACCCCCACTACATGACCGCTTCCGCGCTAAACCGTGGAATGAAAACGCGACCATCGGAACGCAGGCCGGGGTTTGGTTGAAGCCCGGCGGCAGCGCGCGTTACTTCCGCAATCAGCCGCGCCACCTCGCCTTCCAATTCAAACAACCTCCCTGAATCGCCAGGGCGAAAGGCTGCGGTGGCGCGCACGCGCAATTCCTGACCAGCGACGCCGGTGGAACAGGCAACATGCAGCGTGCCCTGACCCTGCATGACGACGCGCCCAGTCACGCAGCGTTGCGTCGGCGCATCGGGAATCCACACCAAGCGCATGCGCGCCACATCGCCGGGCGCATTGGCGCGGACGCTGGCCTTGCTGGCATTGAAGCCCGCCGCCACTGCGGCCGAGGCAAAGCCATCCGGCACCTCCATGCCGTGATCATTCACCGCCACCGTCGCCCAGCTTCCCTGGCCAGGCAGCGTATAGCGAACATACATTTGGCTGAGCCCATTGCGCGCAATGGCGCTTTCATCCGGTGGGCCGACAGCACGCACCCAGGGCCCAACGCGCAAGGGGAGGCGCGCCGCTACCGCTTGGGTTCTCTCCGATGGCTGGGCCGGCGCTATCGCCACACCGCCCGGCCCCGGCGGTCCGGGCAGGTTATTCGGGTAAAGCTGGGTTACCTGCACATCCGGGACGGGCGCTTGCGTCACGGGCTGCGCTTCAGGTGGCAGCGCCTGTTCCGCACAGCCCAGCGTCGCCACGGCGCATAGCAGGGCAAAGGCGGCGCCGCGCATTACACGCGCTCACTGATTTTGATGGCGATTTTGCAGCCGGTCTTGATCGCGGCACTCAGCAACCGATAGGCCGGCGCCTGTTCGGCCTCATGCTCCAGCCCCGTGTCACGATGTTCCAATTCCTCGGCACGGAAGCGGGCGATATCGGCGCGGAGTTCCGCCTCATCATCGCCAAGCGTGTCTTCTTGCGCGCGGTAATGCTCATCAATCGCTTCTTCAACCGCAACCGTGCAGGCCATGGCACCGCGATGGCCGAGCAGCGCAGTCGCAGCCCCAAGCGCAAAACCCGCGACATGCCAGAAGGGCAGCAGGGCCGTTGGGCGCACGCGGCGTTCGCCGATCAGGCGCGAAAACGTGTCCAGATGGACCTGTTCCTGCGCCTTCATATGTTCGATCAGCGGGCCGTATTTGGTGCGGCCCAATACGGCCAATTGGCCCTCATAAATGCGTTTGGCGCCATATTCGCCGGCATGATCCACGCGGATGGTGCGTTCCACAACCTCACGCGCCGTGGGGTCGCCGGGCAGGCGGTATTCGGCGGTTTTCTGCGTCATGCTCTGGCTCCTTGCCGGGCGAGGCCGAGGGAAAGCGCCCCAAGGCCCAAACCATACACCATATTCATGGCCGCCATCGAAATGGGAAGGCCGGGGATCAGAAAAGCCGGCGCATCACAGGGCTTGTTCGGCGTTGGGGCCAGGCTTTTCAGCATATCCTCGATACTCATTGCCCCGCCGGCAGTGGCGGCCTTGCAGCCGGCAAGCGGTGAGGGCCAGAAACCTTGCTCCACCCCAAGATGAAACCCGCCCAACAAGCCAGAGGCCATGGCCGCTAACCCCGCCACGCCCAGTAGCACCCCGGCATGGCGCGGCAGAGTCAGCGCCAGCGCCGCGAAGCCCACCGCCACCCAATAGGGCCAGCGCTGCCACAAACAAAGCTCGCACGGCGCCAGCCCCAGCCAAGTCTCGCTGGCTTGCGCGACAAGCGGGGCGGCGGCGGCCAGGGCCAATACGATCAGGGCGCGCTTCATGGAGGACAGATTGCGCGCCACGGCGCCGCTTGCAACTGGACCCGCCCGGCCCAGCCCTTTAGGCTGATCTCAGACAAGGGAGATCAGCCATGCGCAGACTTTGGGGCCGGACCAGTTCCAGCAATGTGATGAAGGTGCTGTGGCTGATGGAAGAACTCGGCCTTTCCTATGAACGCATTGATGCCGGCGGTGCCTTTGGCCGCACCAAGGAACCGGAATACCGCGCCATGAACCCCATGGGGCTTGTGCCGACCTTGCAGGACGAAGATGGCTGGGCGCTCTGGGAAAGCAACACGATCTGCCGTTATTTGTGCAATACCGAGGCGCCGGATAGCCCGATCTACCCGCGCGATGCGCGCCAAAGGGCGGCCGTGGAAACCTGGATGGATTGGACGCTCGGCCACCTGACCGCGCCGATGGTGACGATCTTTTTCACCCATGTGCGCCTGCCGGAACCGGAACGTGATTGGAAGGCAGAGGCCAAGGCGCGCGAGGATGCGGGCCGGCTTTGGGGCATTATCGAAAAACAGCTGGAAGGCCAGCGCTTTCTCTGTGGCGATAACCTCACCTTGGCTGACCTCACGCTTGGCTGCTGGGTGCATCGCTGGCATGTGCTGCCGATTGAACGCCCAAGCCTGCCCAACCTGCGCCGCTATTATGATGCGCTGCTGACACGCCCGGGCTTTACCCGCCATGTCGCGCTGCCGCTTGCTTGAAGGAGAGAAACGCCATGACCACCACCACGACCAGCCATGCCGAAGGTTCGGAATTTATCCGCGGGCTGCGCCCGTTTTTTGAATATCGTGATCTTGGCATCAATGGCGCCACTGGCGGCGCCTTTGGCGCGCATGTCATCCGCGCCATTCCCGGCGCCCACGCCACGGGGCAATGGCATACCCATAATCTGAAATTCCAGATGTTCTTCGTGTTGAAGGGCTGGGTGCGCTTTGAATATGAGGATATCGGCGTCAAGGAATTCCGCGCCGGCGATAGCTGCTATCAGCCGCCTTTGGTGAAGCATCGCGAAGTCGCCCATTCGGAAGATTTGGAATTGATCGAAATCACGGGTCCGGCGGAATTCGAAACCAAGGACGTGTAATACCCGTATTCTGGGTCGCGTGAGACAGGAAGAAGAAAAATGTCGCGATCTGTGATCGTGCTCGGCGCCGGCATGGTCGGCGTTTCCATCGCACTCCATCTGCAACGCCGCGGCGCGCAGGTGGTGCTGCTGGATCGCGCGCCGCCCGGTGAAGGGGCTTCCTTCGGCAATGCGGGGCTGATCCAGCGGGAAGCGGTTTATCCACACCCCTTCCCGCGCGATATCGCGACACTTTGGCGTATGGCGCAGAACCGATCGGTGGATGCTTCCTATCACCCCTCTGCCTTGCTCAGCCTGGCGGGGCCCTTGTTCAAATATTGGTGGCATTCGGCGCCTTCACGCTATCGGCCCATTGCGGAAGCCTATGCGCGGCTGATCGTGACCTGCATTGATGAACATGTGGCGCTCACACGCGGGACCGAGGCCGAAGCATTGCTTCGCCCCATTGGCTGGATGCGGCTTTACAATGATCAAACAGCATTGAACGCCGCCATCGCGGAAGCAGAGACGCTGAAGCGCGAACAGGGCGTGAATTACGCGCTGTTGGATGAAGCCGGGCTAGCGGCAGCCGAACCACATCTGCTGGTCAAGCGCCTTGGCGCCATTCATTGGACTGATCCGCTTTCCGTGAGTGATCCGCAGGCACTGACACTGTTTTATTCGCGGCGTTTCACCGAAGCCGGCGGTGAAATCCTGCGCGGTGATGCCATGAGCCTCGAGCGCCACGGCGCTGGCTGGCGCGTGCAAGCCAGTGATGGCCCGCGCGAAGCGGAACAGGTGGTGATTGCGCTGGGCTCAGCCTCCGCAAAGCTGACCCGCCGCTTTGGCTATGCGCCGCCGCTTTTCGGCAAGCGTGGTTATCACCGCCATTACCGCATGCAGGGTAACGCGGTGCTCAATCACGGTTTTATGGATGCCGATAGCGGCTTTGTGCTGGTGCCGATGCGCGCAGGCGTCAGGCTGACGACCGGGGCGGAATTCGCGCCCGATGATGCGCCGAAAACCCCGGTGCAATTGGCGCGCGCCGAACCGCTCGCGCGCAAACTGTTGCCGCTCGCGGAAGCGGTGGAAGATGATCCCTGGCTTGGGGTGCGCCCCTGCACGCCGGATATGCTGCCCATCATCGGCCGCCTGCCCGGCCAGGACAGCGCCTGGTGCGCCTTTGGCCATGCGCATCAGGGCTTCACGCTTGGCCCTACCACCGGGCGCCTGGTTGCCGAGATGGTCATGGGCGAAGCGCCCTTCATTGATCCAAAGCCTTATGATCCAGCGCGGTATTGAAACACTCTGCGTCGCGGCTTGCCCTGGCCGCGCCGGCGGCTATCATTTTTTATCGTAAACATAAGGATCGCTCCCATGATCAAGAAACGCCTGCTGCTGTCGCTGCCCATTCTCGTCGCGCTGGCTGGCGGCGCTGCGGCGCAAAAAAGCATCGCTGGCCGCTATAATGTCGAAGGCCGTACGCCTGATGGCGCGACCTATAACGGCACTGTGGAGGTGGTACCAACCGGCGATACCTTTCGCGTCACTTGGGTGATCGACGGGCAGCGTTATCTTGGTACCGGCATCGGCGATGACGGTTTCCTCACGGTCAGCTATCGTTCTGGCAACGACACGGGGCTTGCCCTGCTCGTGCATGAAAACGGTGTCTGGTCCGGTATCTGGACCTATGCCGGCGGAACCAGGCTTGGCCAGGAACGCTGGACCCGTCGCTGAGCCGCATCTGAAGCGCGAACCCACGGTTTAAGGTGGTGAGGGGCCTTTCGGCGGGGCCTCCTGCCACCTACTTCTTGCAACGTTGGTTCAGATGAAGGTTCTTGATTATTAATCGGAATATACGATGATCGCGTTGCCCACCCCGCAGCAGCTCCGCTATCTGGTGGCGCTCGCTGAATATGAGCATTTCGGCCGCGCCGCTTCGGCCTGCGGGGTCACGCAATCCACCCTATCCGCCGGCATGATCGCCCTGGAGCGGCAATTGGATGCCGCCATTTTGGAACGGAGCGGCGCAAAGAAGCCGGTCTTCACGCCGCTTGGGGCGGAACTGATCCAACGCGCGCGGGTCGCCCTCGCCGCGCTCAATAGTTGTGTGGAAACCGCAAGCGCTGCGCGGGAACCCCTTTCCGGTCCAATCCGCCTGGGCGTCATCCCGACCATCAGCCCCTTTTTGCTGCCGCGCCTGATGCCGCGGCTGCGCGCCGATTTCCCGCGCCTGCGCCCCTGGCTGCGGGAGGATTTGACCGAAAGGCTGGTGGAGGGGCTGGAAGCCGGGCGGCTTGATCTGCTGCTGCTCGCACTCCCCTGCGATTGCGGCGGGGCGGAGACACTCAGCATTGCCGAGGACCCGTTTCTGCTCGCCTGTCCGGAGGATCACGCCTTGGCCGGGCGCGCCAGCATCGCCCCCCGCGCGCTGCTGGAAGAAAAATTATTGCTGCTGCAGGATGGGCATTGCCTGCGGGATCATGCTTTGGCCGCTTGCGGGCTTTCGGGGGCGCTGACCGCCGAGGAATTCTCGGCCACCTCGCTCCATACCCTTGTACAGATGGCCGCGAGTGGGCTTGGGATAACGCTGCTGCCGCGCCTGGCCGTGGCCGGCGGCGTGCTCGCGGGCACCGGGCTGGTGACGCGGCCGCTTGAGAATGGCATGAGCCGTCGGATCGGCCTCGCTTGGCGCGCGCGCAGCCCAAGGGCTGAGGAATTCCGCGCACTCGCACCCGCGATTGCGACGGCGATGCGGGATTTGTAATGCTGCCTGCAAGGGAGAGGTGAACATGGCCGGTTTCGATCTTGGGCAGGTGATTGGCGCAGTGCTGGGCGGTGGTGCGGCACCACGGCGGCGCAGCCCCGCTGGATATGCTCGGCGTGCCCCGGCCGGGAATGCGCAACTTGGCCGCGCCTTGGCCGGGCTTGCCGGCATTGCCATTGAAGCCCTGCGCCGTAGCCAGACTGCCCCACCCGCACCAGCGGCGCCGCCGCCACGGCCGGCATCTTCCGCTGGCAAGGGAGGCAGCGGTTTCGATTGGGCGGGACCTTTGCGCCAGGCACCCACCAGCGCAGCGCCGGTCAAGAAAGCCCCAGGCCAAGGTGGGCTGAAGGATGCGCCCGCGAGTGCTGGCCCTTGGGGCAAGGCGCCGGGCGCCGCCAAACCCGTCGCCGACCCTTGGGCGCCTGTCGCTGCCGAACCGGAAGAAGAACCCAGCGCCGAGACCGCCGAAGGACTAATGATGCTGCGCGCCATGATCGCCGCCGCCAAGGCCGATGGTGCGATTGATGCCGAAGAACGCGGGCGCATCGCCGCCCAATTGGATGATGCGGGCCTGAGTGCCGCCGCGCGCGACACGGTGCTTGCGGATTTCGACAAGCCACTATCCCCCGCAGCATTGGCGAAGCTGGCGAGTGACCCGATGCTGGCAGCGCAACTCTACGCCGCCGCGGTGGTCGGCGCGGGTGAGATCGCGGCAGCGGAGCGCGCCTGGCTTGATGAATTCGCCAAGGCGCTCAAACTGGACCGTGCCGCCGCCGCGGCAATCGAAGCGCGATTAGTATAGGGCTGAAATCATGGATGGCTTGACCCCCGAACAGGCAAGGCTGCGCGACCGGGCGCGGGAATTGGCGCGCGAAGCGGCGGCGCAGGCGGCCGAGACCGATCGCTCCGGCGCCTATCCCTGGCCCATGGTGCGCCGCATGGCGGAAGCGGGCTTCACCGGCCTGACCGTACCGCGCGCCTGGGGCGGGCCGGGGGGCGATTACTTCGACGCGGCCCTGGTGATTGAGGAATTTTCCAAAGCCTGTGCCGTGTGCGGCCGCATCGCCGTTGAAGCCAATATGGGCGCCATTGGCGCCATCATGGCCTATGGGACGGATGCCCAAAAGCGCGTCGCCGCCGATCTGGTGCTGGCCGGCGACAAGCCCGCCATTCTGATCACGGAACCGGAAGCGGGTTCGGCCGCGACGGAAATGACGACGCGCGCGGTGCGACACGGCGATAAATGGGTGATCAATGGCCGCAAGACCTGGATCACGGGCGGCGGGGTTTCGCGGCTGCATCTGATCTTCGCCCGCGTGATTGAAGACGGGCGCGATCAGGGCATTGGCGGCTTCCTGGTGGTGCGCCATGGCGATGGCCCGCCGCCGGGCATTACCTTCAAGCGCATCCCCTCACTCGGGCTATGCGGCATGCCGGAAGCCGAGACGGAAATCGCGGGGCTTGAGGTGCCCGATAGCATGGTGCTGCGCCCGCCTGGCGGCTGGGCGCGCGGCTTTGGCCGGCTGATTGATGCCTATAATGGCCAGCGCGTGGGTGCCGCGACCGTTGCCTTGGGGCTGGCCGCCGGCGCCTATGAACATGCGCTGGAGCGTGCGCAGACCCGCCGCCAATTCGGCCGGCCCATTGGCGAATTCCAGGGCCTGGCCTGGATGCTCGCGGATATGTCCATTGAAGTGGAAGCGGCCCGTGCCTTGGTTTGGCGCGCGGCAAAAAGCGCGGGGCCCAATGGCTTCCCGGACCGGCTGGCGGCGGCTCAGGCCAAGGTGCTGGCGGGTGAGATGGCGATCCGCGTCACCAACCAGGCTTTGCAGGTTTGGGGCGCGGCGGGCTATTCGCGCGACAACCCGATGGAGCGCTATTTGCGCGATGCCCGCATGTTCGCCATTGCCGGCGGCACGGCGCAGGTGCTGCGCACCCAGGTGGCCGAACAGATTATGGGCCGGAAACTGCCCCAAACCCGGGATGGTTTTCTGCGCATCATGGAAGAGGAACGCCGCGCCGCTGAATAGGAGGGGGCAATGGGTTGACTTGCCCCCCTGCCCCGCTTAGACACTTCGCCTTCGAAAGGTTAGGCCAATGAAAATTCGTAACTCGCTGAAGACCGCCAAGACCCGTGACAAGAACTGCGTTGTGGTACGCCGCCGCGGTCGCGTTTACGTGATCAACAAGAAG
>Ga0315900_10003089_pt1 | contig 24650 bp, 4 predicted proteins | sample LakEriMetagenome_FD_203521 | JGI IMG/M metagenome (GOLD analysis project Ga0315900, IMG submission 203521) | Freshwater fungal communities from buoy surface, Lake Erie, Ohio, United States - Buoy 12 MA114 | ecosystem: Environmental > Aquatic > Freshwater > Lake > Lake biofilm | place: USA: Lake...
AGAATGCTGAATTACAAACTAAAGTACTACCAAGAGAATTGCAAATAAGAGGGGTGATGGCTGAAATCACCTCTCTATTGCTTTCTAAGAATGCTGCTTATGGAGATTCTGCATTAACACCTAGTAATGTTTTTAGTAAACAACCTTCAATAGAAGGGATTAAACTAAGAATTGATGATAAACTTACTAGGATTAAGAACAAAGGAATAACTGATCAAACAGAGGATACTATCTCTGATTTAATTGGGTATTTGGTATTACTTAAAATTGCTTTAAAAGAGCAGTAAAAAGAGAAAAGGGGGGCCGCTACGCTCCCCTTTTTTATTGCGGTTATTGAGCAGATCCAATAGGAGCATTAAAGAATTGAGAAGCAGTTTTTGGATCCATACTTTTAAACAATCCTCTTAGTATTGGAATAATATTTTCAACTTTAGCAGCAGTTTTTCTATCTCCTTTTTCATGTATACCAGATTTTCTTTCATAGAATACTCCATCTGTATCTCCAGTAACAAAATATGGGATTTCTTGAGTCATAATATGTCCACCTAATTCAATAATTTTCATAAGTGGACGAATAACTGCAGTAGGAGATGACGCTAATCTTACAAATTCTACAGGATTAGCAAACTGAGTTAATTCAGAATCTAATCGTAAAGCTTGGTAAGCCATAAATTGACTTGCATAATCTTCATCATCATCGTCATCTAATACTAGATAAGCAATTACCATACTAAGAGTTAAGAATCCAAATTGAACAAAGTTTCTTCTCATATTTTGTTGCTCCATAGGAGACATCATTTTAAAAACTTTTACAAAATTGAATCCATTTTCATAAGACTCAGTTATAAATCTTTTAAGAGTAATTAATGTACCTTCACTAATTGTATTAGTTTCAAGATCCATATGTATTCCACCTTTTAATCCTGTATGCCCATAATATCTTCTTAAAGATGGGATAAAATATCTTCTAAATAACATAACTAATTTACCATACCATCTTCTCTGAAGCATAGCATCATCCATTCCGAGTTTAATTTGGTTAGTTTTCTTAGTTATACCAGCTAATTTATTTCTAAAAGATTGAATATTAAAATTAGCAACTTTTGAATCTATTATAAATTTACCAGTTTTTGGATCTTTAATTAATATGTCATATACATTAGCATCTTTACCTTCAGCATTTTTAATTACATTTCCAGATGCATCTTTAAGTTTACCACGATAACTATCCATTAAAGCAAGCATTCTTTTAACAGCAGTTTCATGTTCTGCTAATTGTTGTAAAGTCATAGGGATATGAGCTGCACTTCTAAGAACTTTATTACCACTTCTTTTTTTAGTAGCGTTATTAAACCTTTCTCCTAATGCATCAAACATCTGAATAGCTTGTACAATTTTGGTTTCAGGGGTAAATGCTTGATAATCTTTTGCAGATCCTAATCCACCATCTTTAGTTAAATGATATGTTTTAGTAGCCCATGACCAATTAGACATACTCCAATATTGTCCAGCTACTGCTTCTTCTAATAGTTTAACATTATCTACAACTCCTTGGTTAAATGCTTGTAATAAGTTAAATGATAAAGTATTAAGAGCTGTATAAGATGCAAACTTATTAGCAAGTTTATTAGCAGATAATTCTTTACCTCTAAAATTAAAAGATTGTTTGAGTTCTTCTTCCCCAAAAAATACTTTATCAATAAACTCTGAAAGATGTTTAAAGTTATTACTTAATCCATCTTTACGTTGATGCTTAACAAATCCTAGCATTTCTGCTCCTCTATTAATAATGGTATTACCAGCAGAGTTTATTTCTAACACTTCTCTGTTTTTAACCATTTCTCTCATTAACATAACAGATCCTGCTACTTTACTTTTAGCTCTAAATAAATAAGCCATTCCAGCAAAGTGAATCATAGATGTAGCAATATCTCTACTTACAAGTTTTTCATCTACAGCATTAGTGTGAAAGATTGGAATTAACTTTTTAGTAGTATCTTTATTTTGATTAATAAGATCCCCGTAATTTACGTCAGTACTAAAATAATCATAAGTATCTTTTGCAAAATCTTTTGCAGCACCAAATGCTCCGTCTTTTTGTACTTTCTCTAATCCTTCAGATCTAATTGTAGGCATCATATAAGAGAAATCATCCCAAGGATTAATTATAAGATTAGATTTTACACCTAATACATTCTTTTGTAAATCTTTATATTTATCTAAAATAAAATTGTAGTATTCTAATGTAGCACCACTCATTGCTTTAAACTTAGGATTAGAATATGTAGCTCCTGGCATGTATGCTTTTGCTTTATAATATCCTGCTTCGGATTTATATGTAAGCATATCCCCTTTAATTCTAGCAATCTCTGCTTCAAGATAATCTATTTCAATTTGATCTTTAGTAGTGTTTTTTACATTAGCAAGTTTAGCAATTTTAACTTGTAAACTATTAGCAAGATTATCGTAAATAGTTTTAATTTTAGGATTAATCACTGCATTAGTACGATACCAATCTCCTACAGCTCTGTAATATTTTTTAGCATCTGCACTTTTTTTCCATACTTCTAATTCTTTTTCAGTATCTGGACGATTAAATTGCTTTGCATATTTTTCATACATAGCATTTTCATCTTCACGATATTTATTTACATTTAAAGGTTGAACTAATGTAAGAATAGAAATCTTTTCTTTTTTATTAGTTTGAGGATTATAGACATAATGAACTTGAGTTTCTAATAAATCTTCATTAAATGTATTAGGATTAATATCTGATCCTTTTACTGCTTTAAATTTATCATACCCTTCTTTAAATTCATTAATAAAATTTTGAACTTCATCATTAGCTGAATGATACATGTTTCTAATAGATAAAGCAAATAATTGTAAAGTAGGTTGAGTTGAATATACTAATGGATCTAGCATATAACTAAATGCAGATTTATCAGTTTGTGCTTCAGTTAACTCTCTTATAAGAGTTTCTCTTCCTATTTCTTTATTTTTTAACTGTTGTATATTAAGTGCAATTAACGCTTCTTTAAGTTGTGCTTTAGTAATCTTCCCATCTTTTTCCTGCTTCATTAAATCATAATATTCATCATCTTTTACAAGACCTACAATACGTTTATTATTTTCAATATTAGCAATTAAAATTTCAAGTTGAGTATTAATTTCTGGGGTATGATATTCTAAAAGATTATCAGCTTGAATAGGAATAGCAAACTTAATATAGTCTTGATTAAGTCCTGTAATATTAAGAATTGATTGTCCTAATTTAGTTTCTAATTTATCTAAAAACTGATATGCAGGATCTGTATCTTTAAGTAAATCTTTTTTATTTTTAATAGCAGATAAAATTCTTTGCATAACATTACTGTTATTTTTACCATCTCCAAAGAATTGTCCAACCCAATCTCCTACAGCAAATATTTTATTCATTAAAACCATTCTCTCATCATGTGACATTCTCTTTAAAACATCATCAGGATAATCTCTCATGATTTCATCATAAACTTCTTTAGCTCTTGAAGCAATACTAGCAGTATAATTAACAAAATCTACAAAATCTTCTACTTGATTTACTTCTTTTAATCTTGCTTGTAATAATTTAAGACGATCTAAAGCTGCTTGTTTATTAATATTAGAGTCAATATTTCTTTCTTCTTTTTGAATACTATCATATACAATTTGACGAGTATCATTAACAAGCTTTTTAAATGGGTCTGTCTCTTCTTTTAATGTTTTACTTCTACGAACACCTTCTACAAACTCCCCACTAAATTCTTTTCTATCTAATCTGCCTTCTAACATTTTAGATACTAATTCTTGAACAGCAGTATCTGTTTCAATATTAAAGAATTCTTTTATTGCTCTGAGTATTCTATTAACTATAGTTTGAATTTTAGAAGGATTCTTTCTATTAAATTTAGCACCTTCTAATCCCATAGCAGTAGCTAATACTTCAAAATCTAATCTTGATCCAGTTAATTCAGGATATTTAGCTTGTACAAGACTGTATAACTCTGTATCTTTAATTTCTTCAATTGCTCTTTTAATTGTTGGATTATCTTCTCCCAACAATTCAATAAGAATATGACTGAATTCATGAATGTGAGTATCTTCAGTCATTTTAAGAGGATTAATTCTAAGAGTAATTTGACCATTAGCATCTTTAGTAACATCCCCTTTAACTTCTAATTTAGGATCTACTACTACTTTAACTGGTATACCAACAGAATTAAATACAGATTGCAATTTAATAATTTGATCTTTAGCAGATTGATAATCAATTTGTTTTTCACTTTCTGTTAAAGGTTTACTTTCACTAGTATTTTGTAATCTAGCTGCAATTGAATCTAAATTTTGTTTACTAAAATTATTTAATACTGCTGCCTCTCTAAATACTAACTCCCCGTATTTTTCTAATATACTTTGTTTAACTTTAGATAATTTACCCAAAGGAGTAGGAGTAGCTTCTCTTTTTAAAAGTTGTTGTGCTACAGGAGTTAATGTAGATTCATCTAATTTATTGTAATTAAACTCATAATTAATAGTATGATCTGTATGTGTAAAAGCTGTTTTAGATTTTAATTCTGATAATACTGTAGGATTAACAGCAACTTCATATTCATAATTAGGATTAGCAGGAGCCCCTAAATAGTTTTCTATAGGTTTTTTAGTTTTACCAAGAGGTTTAGCAATAATATTTAATAATGGTTTTGATGCTTTATAATTAAGCATTAGAATTCCATTAAGTAACATTATTTGGTATAAGTTTTTACTTAACCCTGACTTATCTTCTACTTTATTAATACCTCCTCTCCTAACTAAATAGCTATTTTGTAAAGTAGTAATTATATCTTTAGAAGATATAGGTTCTCCTCTATCTAATTTAGAATCAATCATTCTAATCATATTAGTAGCTTGTGGAGACTCTTTTACAAATCCATTGCTATCAGTAGTTATAGTTACACACCCCATAATTTATTTTTATATTGAAATTTTACAGCTTAAAAATCCTCCTGTAGGACTTCCAGCATTATTTGTAGCAGGTTCAAAGTTAAGAAGGTTTTCACTATCTCCCATCATAGCATTTAATTCTACTCTATATCTTTCATCTCCTTCCCCTATTTCAATACCATATACTTTCTTACGAGCAAACAATTCTTTAACTGCAATATAAGTATTTTTGTTTAATTTCTTATATAATCTAGACAGTTTATTTTCATCTCTTACTACTATGTATTCTTGATAAGCATTTTCTACTTTTAATTCAGTTTGTCCTGTTCTATCTAAAGCATCAAAATTAATTTTTTTGCTATATCTTTTAAGTAAAGGTTTGCCTCCTGCTACCATTTTACCAAATGATTGCATATAAACATGCAAATCTTGCATATTAAAATAATTAGGATCTTCTAATTTAGCTTTTTCTTTTTCAAAGAATTGCACAATACTAGTAGGTTCATGACCTTCAACTTTTTGAATCTGAGTTAAATACTCAATTGGAATAAGATCATGATAAGATTGAGAAGATTGTCTAAAAGCATTAACTGCAAAATTGTTTACAATCAAATCTATTCCTAAAGATTTAATACGTAAAAAAGATGTTTTAATTGTAGAATCTACTGGAACTCCATCTTTATCAAGTTCTACAGGCCCGTCAGTTTTAATATACATTAATGGGTTGTAAATAAGATTTCTCAATCCATTAGTCATCTGCTCTTTTTGAGCACGAGTCATAGAAAATGAATTATCAAATTTAATTCCATAGAATGTTTCAGCAGTATCTCCTGTAACATCTTTTTGTAGATTAGCAATAAAAGGATTATGTAATATAGAAGGAAAATCTTTAGCTACAGATTCTAATTTAGTAACTATATTGGTATCTTTTTTAAAGTATTTATCATTAAGTCTTTGACCTTCTAAGTATTTTCTTAATGGAGATCCTGGTTTTCTAAGCATTAAAAACATCAAATTGTAATCAATCAATTGATGCATCTCAGGAGTAAGTTCTTTTTGTCCTGATAATTTTTTAATATTAAATTTAGCTTTTTCAAATGCTGCGGATCCTCTTGCTGGGAACATAACAGATCCAAATTCTAATCCAAATTTTAAAAGATCGTTATAAGCTTTTTGATATTTATATACAGAATTATTTCCAATAAATTGATCTACTACATTAGTAGAAGAATCAGGTCCATAAAGAATTACATCTTCATCATTATTTAATTGAGATTCAGTATTAAATGCTTCTGCTTTATCAAAGTAAGAATTAATTGATCCTAAACGATTCATACCATCCATAGCATCAGGAGTAATTCTTTTGTAAAATCTTTGAATAGATTGTCCAGCTTTGTAAAACTTATAGAAGTTATTCATAAACTGTATTTGTACAGTCTTATCTCTCCCTTCTTTCATTATATTTTGTAATTCTACAAGATTCATAGGAGTAATATCAATATCTTGAGGAGACATTGCTGGTGTTCCCCCATATAATTTTACTGCTGCTGAATATGCATTTTTAATCTGAGTAAGATCGTTATTATATTTAGTTTGGAAAATATTAATGAAATCTCTAATAATAGGTTGATTCAAAAACATTGTTCCCATTTTATTAGCATAGTCATCTGGGAATGTAGCCATAAACAATTGACGTACAGGTGCAGTAATTACATTATCATTTAACTCGTATTGAATAGGATCTTTACCAGCATCTACTGCAGCAGATAACCACATAGAACCTGCTTTATCTAAAGTCCTGACTTTACCAGTTTCATCTTTAGTTTGTTTAATAAACTTAGTAAAAGTTTTAATTTCCCCAGATGCATTAATTACTTTAATAGCATATTTATCATTAACATTAACTACACCATGCCATGCTACGTTAGCACCCGCAACTTGATTAGCCCAAATACCTCTCATAGTATTACCAATCAAGTTTCTTCCAATTGCATCAGCTTCAGTTCTATAATCGTTAAAGTCAAAAGTTTGAGCAAGTTCTGGGTTCTTTTTATTAATTTCCTTAACTAAATTTGGAAGAGTCTTATCATCCAAAGGACTTAATGTCTCTGCAAAATGTACAGGATTAGACATTACTGCCTCCATTAAATCTAATACAATATTAGTAAGTTGATTATCTGATACTTTATCTAATGATCTTAAATTATTATAATCTGGACTATCTTTTTTAAATGATGTAGTTCCATCTGCATTTTTAATTTGCTTAATAGATGGGAACATCAAATTCATTTTATCCACGTCAAAGTCAGATCCCATCAACTTGGTTAATTGACCAGGAACTAAAATTGCTTTTGCATAATTAGCAGGTAAGAATCCTTTAATCTTAAGGATTACTGTAGAAGCTTTATCTTGGTTAGGAATACGATAACCTATAACACGACGTAATTCTTCTGGAATAGAATCTAAAGTATATTCACCTTCAGGAAGATTAAAGTTTCTGAGAACATCTGGACGTACCATAATCTCAGCATGAACTAGACGATCTCCATCAATTTGATAGAACTTTAATTCTTCTTCTAATTCACGATTTTCATCAGTTGCAAATCCTCCAATCTGTGCTACTTGTACAGCTTCATAACCAGATACTTTTTGTTTAAATACTTGGTTATTTAAAGTTGACATTAATATAGATTCAAACTTTTTATTATAAAAAGGAAGATCTAATGGAATAGTAAATCTTGGAGATCCTGTCTCATCAAATACAATATCTAATGCACGTAAATAATTAGATGGAAGATCAGACTCTTTAATATTTTGTTCTAATAAAGATCTTACTGCTTTTAGTACTTCTAGTTTAATTTTATTAAACTCTTTAATATTGCCAGATTCTTTGGCTTTCATAAGTTTATCTAAACCATATTGTTTAGTAACCCTATCAATACCTCTATAAACTTTTTCAGATATAGCAGAATGCATTAACTCTTTAAGTTCTGCTCCAGATATTTTTGTAGCTGATTCTAATCCAGCATCAATAGTATAAATAGTATCATCTTGAACATTAGCAAGCATGTTCTTTTTAATCTGCCTATTAAGTGCTACTGTTGGATTTTCTTTAGCATCTGGAATAGTTTGTGGGAAACGTAATCCTCTAGAATTATTTTTACTTACAAATACTCCAGTATATTCTCCATTAATTCCTTGAACAGTATGTGGAGCTTTTCTTCCTGATTTTTTACCTGATACAACATTTACAACATGTACAGGTTCTAATCCAGCATATACTTCTTCACTTTCCATTCTTTGACGAAGATCATTCATTCTAGGCCAGTTAATTGTATACTCTTCTAAAAGAATATTATAAGAGTTCTTCTCCATAATAGCATGAGTAACATTAGCACTGTTTGAAATTTTTTCGTAGTAAGGTTTTATAGGTTTTATTTGAACAGCATCTCCTACTTTAAATCCTTCAGGAACAAATCCTTCTTGATATACAAATTTCTTTTGACCTACAGGCGCTGCTTTATATGCTTTATATGCAGCTTCATCATTTATATCATCCCACAATCCTAATCCTTGTTGAATTGCTCTGTACATATCAATACTAATCCATGCTTGAGCGTCAGTAGCATCGTATTCTCCAGGACGATATGCATCAGATATAGATCTAGCCTCTTCTTCTGAATATAAAAAATTTCCTTTAGAATCTTTTGCATTAACTAATCCTTGATAAATATTATCTGCAACAGCATTTTGTCTTTTAGCTTGTCCAGTAGATTGTAAGTTTCCTTTTAAATCATACAATGTAGTTTCATTGTATTCTGCAAACATTCCATATTCAGGGGATGTAGCAAGATCTCCTTTAACTAATAATTTAATTCCAGGAGTAGTCAAGTGACCCATACGTTTGTAAAATTCTTCAGTAGATTTAAATAATGCTCTATTACCACGGAATAGTTTAATTAACTCTAGTCTTGCTATTGCCTCTTCAAAAATAAAGTTTTTAAAGAATTCATCTTTATTTCCTTTAACATGTCCAAATCCAATATCAGACATGCGATCATTATCATTTAAAGTTTTTTGTAACTCACTTGCTTTTCTATCAAAATAAGAAATTACTTGATCAGTCATTCCTGCAAGTAAATTATCTATTTCTCTAAGTCCAGGATTAGATAATCTTTCTTCTTTAGTAGCTTTTACATATTTTCCAATTACATCACTTAATCTATCATGCCCGTCTATTTTTTCATTATTTAATCCAAAGGATATATTCTTAACAATCTGTTCTCCTTTTTCATTAACAGCAGTTAATTGAAAAAATTCTTCTTTAAATGCTCTTCCTAATAATTTATCGTTTTCATCTACAATTCTATTAGTCTTTTCATCATAATGATATCCTTGAATTAAATCAGAGAATGGAATTTTACCAGTTAAATAATTTTTAACTTGTCTTTTAGCTTCTGCTACACGTAATAAATCTTGTATTATTAATCTTTTAACAAGTTCTTGTTTAAGTTCTACAGTACTTTTAGTTCTATCAAGTACATTATATTTATTACTTAAAAGTTTAGGGACAGCAACTAAAGAATATTTACTACGATCTGCTTGTGCAGGTACAGCTACATAAAATGTTTTTTCTTTACCCCCATTAATGTAGTTATTAATACGAACTACATAATTATCAAATTCACTAAAGTCTTCATAAGTAATAGCATCATCTACTCTATCACCTTTAATAGCATCAAAATCTTCTACAGAAAAATCTCCTAAAAATTCTGCATTACCTTTTAAATGTTGAATAAGTATGCTACCAAATTCTTCTTTTTCTCCCCCTTTTATTGAAGGATCTTGAAGATATACTTTAATTAAATCTGCTGCTAAACTTCCACCATTCTTAATAGTATTAACAATTTCTACTAAATGGCTTTGTAGATTAACAGGATACTTAGATTTACCATCAGATGTTACAACACTTTCAGGAGCTGGAGGTGTAAACAATGAATTAATTTCAGCAAATATTCTTACACTAGAAGTTTCAGCTTGAATATAAGTTTTAACTGGATTAGCTTTTGCCTCTAATAGTTTACCTAAGAATTGACCTTTACCTGGTTTTTCATATTTACCAAGGTTATTAAGTATTAATCTTAAGTTTTGGAATAACTCTTTAGCAAGATCACTTCCTTTCTTGTTAACCATTATTCCTTTATCATTCTGAATAAAGATTCCCTCTTCACTATTGATAATAGTTTGTAATGCTTTTTGAGTTTCTAAAAGTGTAGCAGAACTTCCTAAATGCATTCCTAAATCCCAAATAGTTTGAGCAAGTTGTTTAGTAGTAGGATGTATATCTTCTCCTACAGTTATTAATCTTGCAGGATTTCTTCCATATAAGTCTTCTTGTACAGACATGAAAGAGTTAACTGCAGATTTAAGTTTATCTTCTTTAATAGATCTAGTAGTTGCTTCTACATTATTACCATCTGCATCTACTGTCATTTTAATAGATTCGTTATATAATGCTCTATCAGAATTTACACCTTTATCTACTACACTAAGATTCCATTTATCTAATTGGTTCTCTAATCCTGTTTTTCTATTAGCATTAATAACATCTACAAATCTTGCATTACCTGCCTCTCTAGTTTTATGCAATACAAATCCAGTAAATGCTAAACTAAATCCTGAAAAGAACATAGCTTTTTCTGAATTAGTTCTTTTTGAAGAACTTAAGAATTCATATACTCTTTTTAAATGTGGTTTAAATTGAGAATGATTCTTCATTTTTGCTAGCAATTGCTCATAAGATTGAGATCCAGCTACTATACTAATAAGTTCTGCATAGATATAATTTTTATCCATGTAAGTTGTTACCCCAAAACTATTAGGAATAGGACTATAAATACTAGCTAAGAAATTTCTAAGTTTAGCAGTAAAAGATTTAGAAGGAGATTTTTCTAAACTACTCTTCCCATAAATCTTTTCAATGTGAGCATCTATCTCTTCATAAGATGTTTCAAGATCTTGATTATCTTCATCTTCTATATCTCTAATAACAGCTTCGCGTAGCTCTTGTTGTTTATCTTTACTGCGAGTAGTAGGTACTAAACCTCTATCAGCTAGTTTAGATAATAAAAATTCTCTCCAACCTTCTATAATTAAGTTACCAGTTGCAGGATCTTTTTGTGTAAACCATGTATCCCATACATTAATAATAGCAGATCTAAAGTTATAAGTAGGATCTGGTCTACCACTAGCATCAGTATCTTTAATATCGACATTATACTTGTCCATTAAATCTACCATTGTTTGTTCGTTTTCTTCTGTAGGATTCTTTTCGTAAGCAATTTCAGCTTTAAGCAATTCTAATGCTGCGGCTGTAGTAAGTTTTGAACCATCAGTAGTTACATACAAATGATCTGTAACCAACTTATTTACGATTAATCCTCTATTTTCTCCAATTCCTAAACTTGCGTTTAAACCAAATTCTTTTTTATTAAACCGATTACTATTTTTAGTTTCTATAAAAACAGTTTCTAATACAGACAAAGTTTCTTGGAATTTGACATCTCCAAATCCTTCTCTATACATATTAGCTGTATTGTTTCCTTGAAATTGTTGAGGATTTCTAAATACATTACGCTTATATATGTTACGATTTAAAGAGTTAGATTCAATTAAAGAGTATACTTGTTTAATGCTTAAGTTATCACTAAACATTGCTTTAATCCAATTCCATAGATTTTTAAACCATGATTTAAGTTTACCAGATAATGTTTTACCAGACTCCTGTTCTGTAAGTACATACTCTCTAAACCCTTCAGCCATTTTTTCTTCAAGAACTAATCTATTAGCTTCTCTATCAGAAATATCTGGGAATTGTTTTTTAATCTCTGCAATCTCTGCATCAGTAGGTTTACCATATTCTTTCTCAGCTTCATTGTATAATTCAATTCTTTGAGAATCTGATAACATTGTTCTAAATGTTATATGATAAGCTTCGTGATATTCTGTTCCAACTTCAGCACTACTCCAAAGTTTTACAGCAGCATTTTCTACATATCCGTGAATTTGACCATTACCAATATTCTTTGCCATGTCGTAGAACTCTACAGACATTCCAGGAAATCTTTGCTCTAACCAATTTAAAGCTTTTTCTTTATTAATAGTTTCAGTAGCAGTAGATTTTTGAGTTCTAAATGCAATACTAGAATTAGCAAGTTTATTAACTCTTGGATTAGTTAAAGTAATTTCATTCCAAGTATTACCATATTCATCTTTAAATTCTCTAGGTTCAAATCCTTGTTTTTTAAGAATATTTCTTACAGTATTTTCATAGAAATTATATATAGGTCTTAAAGCACCAAATCCTTCTTTATCTATTCTTGCAAGTTCTTGTTTAAGTTGATCTATTTCTCTTGAATTCTTTTTTAACTCTTCTTCTTTACTTACAGTTACAAATCCTTCAGGTCTCCCCATATCATCATAACTTATATCTTCAAAATTTTCTATTCCGTCTGGTAATTTTTCTAGTCTTTTTTGCTCTTCTTGTAAAAATTTAATCCTATCTTGTTTTTGCTTCTTAAACTCTTCTAGAGTAGTATGTCCTTCAACTTTACTAGCAGTATTACCAGAAGGAAATAATACTTTTTCATATCCTTGTTTAACACTATCTTGAATAATAGATTTAACAAAGAATGTTACCCAATTATTGTCTTTGTTTAGAAGTTGAAGAAATTGGTTTTCGGTAGAATCTCTTTTACCATACTGTATAGATACAAATGTATTAGAGGATAAATTGTACATAGCTACCCTTTTACCATTTTGGTATTTATATATAGCCGTTGTAGATTCTTTTGGGTTTTCTTTTTTGTATAAATTTGCATTATCTACTTCTAAAGATGACGAAAACTCTTTAGTAGAGTTTAGTAATATTTTTCCATCTATAGCATCAAATTGTTCTCTAGTTATTCTTGTTCTACCTATTTCATCATTTTTAAAAGCATCTGAACTGCTATATTCCTCTCTTTTATTTAATAAGTTTTCTTTATCTCTACCTTTCTGAAATAAATCAGATTGTACTTCTAGTATTCTACGAATTTTAGGATAATTTTTTAAGTAATTATTATATTCTTCATCTGTCATTGCGTTTACATCAAGACCCATTGTATTGGAATAAGGACTTGGTTCATCACTTCTAAACCATCCAATACCTTTATCTGTAGCAAACTGAGCATGACCTTTAATAGAAGGAGTTATAGCAGGTGTAGCAATCTCTTGTTCTGTGTAGTTAATTCCTCCTGGAACTGTTAAATTAGAATAATATTGAGAAGGTTTATTTCCTATGTTTTTTAATACTTCCTCAGCTTCTTCTCTTGTTTTATATGCTACAGGATTTAATAAATTACCATTTTTATCTTTAATTACAAAATCTCTAAAAACACTGTTTTGTTCAATATATAAACTATTTACATCAACATTAGGAGTGTATCCATATACTCTATTAGCACTTTTTGCAGTTTCTGTAGCAATATTAATTTCAACAGCATAAGAATATGCTGCTAACATATCTGTAATTAACTCAGATGTTTTAACTTCTGTTTTACCTTGAGTTTTTAAAAACTCTAACATTAAGTCAACTTGTTCAGTAGGAACACCTTGACCATTTAAATATTTACGAATATTAGTAATTTCATCAGCAGTGCTAACTCTAATAGTTTTTCTATTTTCTAATGCTTTAGAAAGACTATTAATAATTTTATGAGTATATTGTACTGTTCCTCCTACAGATGCTGTTATAATACTATTTTTATAGAATTCATTAGGAACTTCTCCTTGATATTTATCCCATAAATAATATGCAATATTCTCATTATTAAGTTCAATAAGTTTATTAAACTGTTCTGCAATCTTTTTATCTGCTAGGTTTGGACAAAAACTCATATATAAATATTATTAACATTCAGTATTACTACCTTTTGTATTAGCCTGTTTAGGATCTACAAAATTAGTATTACGGTTCTTTCTAGCAAATTTACTAGAACTAGTCTTAACTTCAATGGAATTTTCTCCTTTTCCTGCATTTACATAAGTGGTTGTTGCAGGTGATGGAGTAACATCAGGAACAGTTCCTAACAATTGAGAAAGATCTGTAATACTACCTACAAGTTCTTTATTAAGTTCTTCAACAGTAGGTTCAGTTGATATAGCAGTTGGTACCTCTGCTATTAATCCAAATTCAGCATTAATTTGTGCTAATACTTCAGGAGCAATATCAAAAGCTTCTTTAGGAATTACTTTTACTACAGGTTGAGTAGCAGGTGCTGGTTGAGTTGGTTTACTTTCTAAAGCATCTAATTCTGCATTATAATCTGCTTTAGATATTACATCAGTATCTCCTGTTTTTGTACTTCTAACATCAATTGAATTTTCAGTTACTCTTTCAACTTGATATTCTTCTAATTGAAATGTTATAATATCACCTCTTTTTAAATCATCAGCTTTCTTATCAGAAACAGGAGTTGGTGCTAACTTATTACTAGGACCAACAATAATAAAATCACCTTCTATTTTACTTATAATATTTGCTTCTGGGTTAAGATCTTTAAACTCTTGAATCATATCATCTACCAACTGTCTCTGTTCAGGAGTAAGATTAGATATATTAAATGTAGTTATACCGTCTTTAGATGTAACGGTACCAGGTGGAAGAGTTGGTGCTGCTGGTTGAGTAGTAACTTTAGCTGTAGGAACTACTACATTGTTTGTAGCAACTTCTTCTTTAGTTTTAACATCTACTTTTTCTTCTACTCCTAAATCTTCAAATTTCAATCCTATATCAAAGAATGGATCTCCAAATGAATCTGTTCTAAGAATAGCATTAGTACCTTGAGATATAGGTTCTCCTGTAAAGTTTTCATTAGAACTTAAATAATCAATATAACTAGGATAAGTTTGTCCATTAATAGGACTAGTATATGGTTGATTTATAGGTTGATTAACATCAACTTGATATTTTTTAGTTTTAACTGTATCATTAAACTTTTGTTTAATATCTACTAAAGCATAGTCTGCATCTGGTCTAGTTACAGATTGGTATTTTACATTACCATCTTCAAATGTAGGAGTTACAAAAGAGAATTTATAAGGTTGATCTGCTAATGCTCTCATTAAATTTTGAAGATCAACTTTAACCATCATCTTAGCTTCTACAGAATAAAACTTAAAGAAAGCTTCTCCAGTTGGTAAAACGTCTACAATTAATAAATTAGGATCTGTAAGATCTGTAGATTCATCTACTTCAGAGTCTGTGCTAGTACCTACAATAGCTTTAAATTTATTAGCATTAACTTCTAGTATAGCATTAGTAGCAGCAGTTAAACCAGCTTCTGTCATGTCTTTAGTAGACAAAGCAAGCACTTGTTTATCTCCATTAGGATCTGTTATAACTGCTACAACTTGACCACTAATAAAACCAGCAGTAGATTTATTTTCTAAGTAAGATCCTATTTCAGGGTCAGTACCATTATACTTAAATCCTAATTTACCTACTACTGCAAATTGTACATTGTCTCCTAATGTAGATATTGGAGAGAAGAATCTTTGTCCATCTCTAGTTACAGTGTTTACAATGTTTCCTTTAGGTCCTAATTGGAATCTTTTTTCAGAAACAGTTGCCATTGGTGTTAAACCTTTAGCATGTAGTTCAACTATATTCTTTCTACTTGCACCTTTTTCTCCTTCATTGTTAGATTCAGTATAAGCTTGTAAAAGAGTAATAGGCATATCTACTCCATAAGTTTCTACATAAACCATAATAGGAACTGTCTTCCAGTGATCTTCAGGAGCAATAGAGTCTTTAGTATTTTTCCAATACTCAGAGTTATCTAATACTTTAAATTTAACTTTACTACCAGCTTTAGCAATTTCTGGATTAGATAAAAGTTCAGGATTAACAGAGATAACTTCTCCATCTACTTTAATAGTTAATGGAGTAAATACACCTGTTACTGGATTTTTAATAACATTAGTTACAGGGTTACCATCAGCATCTACAATAACATTAAAGTTATTATCAGTTTCAAATTGACCTTTAATTAATCTAACATCTGATAATCCAACTTCTTCTACTACTATTGCAGGTTCTTCTATTGGTGTTTCTGCACTAGGTTCTTCTGTTCCATATAATGCTAAGTTTGCAAGATCTTCTTGTGCTTGTTGTCTTGCTAATTCTAATTCTTCTGCTTCAGTTAAATTTATTCCTGCATCCATCCTGACCTCTTCAGATGGCGTTCCAGGATCGAGATCCGTGTCTTCAACGATCTCCCTTTCAGGAGTACTTGTAATTCCTTCGGGACTGTTACTGTTTTCAGTACGTCGCTCAATTTCTGCTGTTTCATCTTCTGTAGGTGTTAAAGCATCTAATTTACTTAAACGCTTGGTTATTTTAGCTTTTATTACGCCAATTTTTTTATTAATGTTTTTAATTTCTTGCTGAGCTTCTTCAATATTTTGATTTTCTCCATAGATACCATTTACTATATTTTCATAAGCAGTTCTAAGTTCCTCTTGTTTTTTAATTTCTTCTTTTAAAGATTCTATTTCAGCATTAATAACATTTTTAAGAGTATTAATTTCGTCTTCTTGTAATACTGCATTTTGCTCTTGTGCATTTTTATCAGCTTTACGATTTCTTAATTCTTTAATTTTAGCAGTTTTATATCTAATAATAGTTTTTCTTTGTTGTTTTAATTTAATAATTTGTCCATCTTCTTTAATTTCTTTTGGAGTAAATCCTGCTTCTTCTCCTAATTGTGTAAGATATTGAATAGTCTCATCAATTTCTACTAAATCTTGTTTTAAAGTTTCAATCTGTATGCGTAATTCTGCATCAGACATTTCTTTAGTTTTATTAAGATTAGCAATAGGATCTCTACCTTTTTCTGTTACAGGAGCTTCTTCTAATTCTTGAATTTTATTAAAGTCTTCTGTAATAGCTTCTACTTTAGCATCATTAATTTCTTTAGCTTGTGCTGGAGTAACAGTTTTATCAGATCTTACAGATGCTTTATTTAATAAAATAGCATAAGCAATTGCATCTACAATAGCAGCTTCTTTCTCTGATTGTTCAGTAGGTTCAACATTTTCATCTTGTACAAACCAAGTAACATAATTTCCAGTTACAGCATCTAATAATTTAACTCCTGTTATATTACCATCAGCATCTCTAATAATAGCATCTGTACTTTCTTCAAAAGTATTAATATACTCTCTTCCTTGAATAGTAAATATAGGTCCTATACGTCCATTAGCAGCACTAACTCTAATTTCTCCAATAGTAGCTCTTTCAATCTCACTTAATATTTCTAATGCTTCTTCTTCTGCTTGAAACATATTAGGAGCATTAACTGTTTGTCCTATTTCTTGAGGTTGACCTATATTATTTAAATCTTTAAATGCTTCTTTTTCTAATTTTTGTTGTTTAGCAGCAAGTAAAGCTTTTAAATTAATTGGAGACTGTTCATCTTCATTAATTTTTTCAAGTTCTTCTAGAGTCATTCCAGAAAAATCTTTTAATGCTTGCTCTTCTTTTTCTTCTAATTCTGCTATTGCATCTTCAGCTAATGCTTTAATTTCTAAAGATGCATCATTAGGAATATTTCCTTTAATGTCATCACTAGTTTCTGCATTTTCAATTACAGCTTTAGCAGTATTATTAATTTTCTTTTTATTATCTGCTTGCTCTTTAAGCATTTGTGCTTCTAAAAACAAATCTCTAGATTCTGGAGATTTCATAAAATTATTAATTGCATCTACAGCACCAGATCTTTTTGCAATTAACCTATTTATATTTATAAGATTTTTAATAAGTTTTTCTTTATCTAAAGGATTAGTAACTGACTTATCAAAATGACTTACAATCTCATTAATTTTTTCTAAAGTATTATCTGTAACTGTAGCGGTACTTAATCCTTTAACTTTAATATCACCTTTATCATCTATTTCTACAGTTCCATTTTTAATTTTAACTGCAAATTGATCTTTAAATTCTTTTTTATTTATATTAATATTTCCAGTATTAAGAAGACCTGTAAATAAATTATCTATTGCATCATCAATTTGCTCATCAAGTGTATCTAAATCAGTTGCAGCTCTAGTAAATGATCTTAAGTATTTTTGTTCTATTTCACTAGCTAAAGCTTCTCTATACTTAGAGTCTTCTGATTCTCCCATTGAACGTAACATTCTTGATACTAATCCTTCATTAGGAGTATATTTACCAATTAAATCTTTAATATCATTTTTACGTTGAATTGTCTTTTCAATTCCAGATTTAACTTCATCTACTACTTCTGATACAGACATTCCTCCAGTCTGTTCAGCTAAAGTTTTATTTGTATTATATCCAAAAGCTTTTTTAAATTCTTCTTCAGATAATCCTTTAGCATCTTCTAATTGTTCAAGACCATATTCTAATCCTCCTACTCTATCTAATCTCATAGCTACAGATGCTATTAGATTTTTTCTTTCTAAATTAGCTTGAGTATAATCTCCTGCTGTAGCAGCAGCGTTCATGTTATTAACTGCAGTTACAAAAGCTGCGGCATCTTCTAAATTAGCTAATGGATTTGCAAGTCCTCCACTATTAAGTATTTCTAAAGCTTTTGTAGTATTAGCAGATTTAGCTTCTTTTAATCTTTTTTCAGCACCTACTAAACTTTGTACAGCTCCTGTTCCTCCCCCTACAATAGCACCAATAAGAATATTTTCTAAACCTTCTTTAGTTCCAAATGTAGCAGATAAAGATTCTGATAATGCTTTAGACATATCTCCAATACCATTATCAAATTTATCTTCATAATATTTTTTAGATAATTCAGATGCTGCAAATTGAGAACCTTCTTGAATTCCCTCTTCTAACATATTACCTAAAGTAGGTTTAAAAGCTTTTGCTTTATTAAACGCTTTAATATATTTATTAGCAGACTCTGTTCCAGCTTCTGTAAATGTTCTTATTGCTCCTTCTTTAGCCTCTTTTTCTGATAACTCATTAATGGCTTTTTTACCTAAAGCAGACCCTTTCATCATATTGCCAAACATTGCAACATTAGTCAAAGATGTAATAGGAAGATTAATTGCAAAAGTTAAATTACCTACAGCTCTAGCTGATTCATTAATTCCTTCTTCTACATCTGCAGGCATTTCTAATCCAGGATTTTCACTTTCCCATTTAGCAATTTCAGATTCAATAAATCCTCTTTGAGCTTCTCTAGCTTCTACGGCAGATTCAGCTAAAGACATGTTAGTAGCAACTGCTAATCTTTGTGATGCTTTTTCTATTCTAGCAAATTTAGCAGCTAATGCTAATGTTTTATCTGCTTTTTGACCAGTTTCAACAATCTTACCAGCTTTATACATATTGGCAAGTTTGAAACCATCTTCCATTTTATCCCCTAATTTAACAGCTTTTACTGTTAATGCTCCTATACCTCTAACTCCATATTTAGCAGTTTGTGCTAACAATCCAACTTCTCCTACTCCTAACATCATTGTTGCAATAGATCCTAAAGAATAACCTACTCCATTTGCAACTTTATCTGCCCAAAAGTTTGCTGTTCCTAATGATTCCATTAGTCCCATATTTTGTTCAGCTTCAGTATAATAGTTAGGCATATACTCTTGCATGAAGTTATTCATCTTATCTACATTCCGACCTACTGCATTGTCATAAAATGAACCTCCTGAAGCTAACTCTCCTAATCCTGCTAATGTTCCTAAAGTATTTTCTACTACTGCACCAAAAGCTGTAACTCCAGCTTTAGTTAAACCTCTCATCCATTTTTCTGCAGTACTTTGATTTTGAGCCCTTACATCATTAAAATTAAAATAAGGGTTCATTGGAACTTTGTACTCTAAATAACTACTTAATGGATCTGTATAAGTGTTAGTTAAGTCAATAGTTTTAGTTGCTGTATCTAATGGGTTAGTACCATACCCTGGTTTTTCAACTGTAGGAGTTACATTTATTCCTTTAAATAATGCAGTTAAAGCTGGAGAATCTGAAATAGATTTAGGAGTTTCAGGTGGTGTATCTGGAACAGGAGATGTAGGTTGTTTAGCAAGATTTGTTAATGCATCTAATGCAGATGTAGTATTAGGTTCAGCCATAGAGCAAAGATAATTAATTAATCAAGTAATTCATATATAGGATTACCATTTGCATGTTTTGCAGAAAACCCATCAATTATACTTCTACTATTCATAGGTCTATAAGGATCTACAGTTACTATTCCGTTTACATTTGTTTCAACAGCAACTTCAGGTTTGCCTGTTTCTCCTGTTCTTACATTAAGTTTTGCAAAAGAATTAGGAATAATATTACCTTGATCATCATATATTCTAATAGTTCTAGTTCTTGGTTGTGAATCAACATCTCTAGGATCTAATTTATTAATTAAACGAGCTAGTGAAACTTCAGGTCTATTAACTGCTTTATCTAATTCAGTACCAGCTAATTGTTGCCCATCTATTAATACTACAATATTGCTACTTTGATCTCCACCTTTACTTAATTCAACTTGAAATAATCCTTTACTTCCTGCAATAGGAGAATATCCTATTTTTTTAGCAGTATATCCTGCTAAATCTTTACCAGTTATTTCAGCAATACCTGCATCATTAAATTCAGTATTTCCTATATCATCTCCTGGAGGTCCTTGAACTGTAACTTTTAAATTTTCACCTATAGGTTTATCTGTAAAATATTTATTAACTGCATTAGTTAATCTTCTAACTTCTACAGGATCATTACTTACAGATGTAATAGCTCCATAATCAAACATTGGAGATTCTTTAATTTCTTTATAAGCAGGGTCAATTTTATCACTAATAAATTCATCTAAATTTCTTTTTATTTCAGAACCAATATCTGTATATAATTTTTTTTCTTGGTTAATTCCTGCTAATGCTTCTCCAGCAGAAGCAGCTCTTTCTCCAGGACCTACTTCTTTAAATACTTTAACTTCTTTATTCCAAGATCCTATTCCATATGTTTCAGTATATTTAGTTTTAAAATCTAAATAATCTTGATCCCCTTCATTGTCAAAAGTATTAATAATTTTATTTATTAATTCATAACTATTAGTAGCAGAATCAGGATACATTTCTTTTAAAAGAATTAATGCATTTTTATCTTTTACTATAGATTTAATATCAGCATCTGAAATAGTTTTTCTTAAAGCTGCATCTATTTGAGCTTGAACATCTTCTGCAGCATTTTTAGCTCCTTGAATTTGAGATTCATATTGTTTAATTAATTCAGGACTTAAAGTACGAATTATATTTTCTTCTTTGACTCCTTTTGCTCTTTGTGCTTCAATAGCTGCAGTTTCGTCATCTAAAACTTTTTGCAACTCTTTACCAGTTTGTTGATACATAGCTATGTTTTCTTTTTTAGCTTTTGTATCAATTCCACCCCATTGTGCTGCAGTTACAATCCCTTGAGCTTTAAACTCTGGGTTTTCCATTAACCATTTATTAGCATCTAAAGCTTCTTGTGCTTTAAGATTCTTATAAGTCTGATCTATTCCTTCAGTATAAGATTTAGAAGTAAATGCTTTAGCATCTCCGTATTGTTTATATGCAGATAATTCACCATCTTTAATTAATGATTTAATATGCATTTCAGCTTCATTTTCTTTACCTTGATTTAATTGATTTATAAATCCTGTATTAGTTTTCTTTTTAAGATTATTAGCATCAATAACTTCTTTCAATTGCTTATTTTGATTTTGCAATTGCAATTTATCTGAAATAGATATAGTAGAATTAATTAATTCATTATTTTTATTAATCTGATTTTCATATTCAGAATTAGACATATCAATTGAATTATTAAAAGACTGTAATAAATTTGTTTTAGAATCTATACCTTCTAATAAATTATATCTTTTATCAACTTTATCATTAATATATCTATCAATATCTGGACTTTGAAGAATAGCATTATAAGCATCTCTTACTCTATCTACTGAAATACTAGTTTCAGTATTGCCTTTTTTAGCTATATAAGTAGTACCATCTGGACTAAGTTGAAATGATTCAATATCTGTTTTAGTTTCTTCAGGAGATAATATACCTAATTGTTTAAGTAATTTTTCATTAATATCTACTGAGTTATAATAAGTAGGAGCTTTAAAAGTAGATCCTTGTATTAATCTACCTTTATCATCAAATTTAACTCCTTTATAATTTTTAAAAAAGTTAGCTTTAATTAAATCATAATATTCTGGTTCAATTTCTCTTTTTTCTTTTTTCTGTTCTAAAGTTTGAAGTTCAGCCATAGCAGTATCATACTGTTTTTTAACTTGACTGTATTTTTTATCAAATCCTTTTACAGCATTATATATTTGCATTCCTTGATTTTCAAGAGCAGGATCTTTAGATATTTGTTCTAATGCAGCATCTGCTTCTGCTCTAATTTGAGCTTTAGTTTCCTCATCAGGAGCTAGTGCTACCATGTTATCTAATGCACTAGCTAATGCATCTTTTGCTTTAAGATTTTCATAATATCTAGTTTTTAGATCTGTGCTAATTTCTTTTATACCAGGATCTGAATATAAACTTACAAAAGGTTGAAATTGAATTGGCATATTATATTTTAACTTTTAAAGATCTTTTACTTAATTCTCCTAAACGAGATACATAATTATTTTTAGGTCCTCCAAATTTTTTAGTAGTACCTTCTTGTATATATCTATTATATGCAGCAGGATCATTTGCTTGTAACCATCTTGCAGCAGATCCAGTAGGGTCAGTAGCTAATGCTATTTTATATTGAGTATCAAGTTGATTTTGATCTCTATACATTGTACCTATACCTGCTCCTGTAGCTCCTAATGCTCCTGCAGTATTTATATAAGCTTCTTGCCTTGCTTGTTCTTTAGCTGTTGCTTCTCTTGCATTTCTAGCTGCTTGTAATTGAGCATTTTGTGCTGCTATTTGTGTATTTAATTGAATACCTTGCATTGCTGCTGCTTGATTACTTCTTGAAGCAGCTAATTTAGCATTTGCTTCTTGTGCAGCTAATTGCATGTTAGCAGTATTAGCAGCAGATTGTGCTGCAACACTTCCTGATTTTAATTTTTCTAAAGCTGCTAATTGCATTGCAATTCCTCCAGGACCTGCAATATTCCCAGCATTTGCAATAATTGCATTAGTTCCAGCTTGTAAAGAAGCAATAGGTGCTGCTGCACTTACTCTCCCATAATTAATATTAGTTCCAACTGTAGGAATTACTCCTGCCATTGGAGCAGAAATAGAAGTTGCAGGTTCAGAATATTTAGATCTATATGGATTAAGTAAAGCATATGCTGGTTGTGCAAATTGTGCAGCATAAGCTAAAGTTTTATATGGATCAGAGATATTAGTTTGTTGAATTTTATCTTTTTTAGTATTTTTTACTTTATTCTTTTTAACATCTTCATTAGGAATAATTTCATATTCAGGAGAACCAACTTCTATAATAGGAGTTTTATTAGATTTATTATTACTTTCATTTAAATAAGGTTTAATACTTAAATTAGTTGTAGGATCACTAACACGAGTAACATCTTTTCCTTTTATATAAGGTAATTCATTTCTAGAAGCAAGATCTGTAGTTTTTTGTGTATTAATATCAGTAACTTGATTTACTATATCTTCTTCGGGGTTTCCTCCATAAGTAATTGCATTTCTATTTATTATTCCTAATTCTTCTTCAGGAGTTTGAGTTGTATACTGTAATCCTTTTCTATCAATAATATTAGTTAGTCCAGATGTATTTCCAGTATCTTCCCCTAAATCTACTTCTTTACCTTCAGGTAATACTGTTGTTTGAGGATTAACTCCAATAGCAGATGGTTTATTAGTATTAGTAGTTTGCAATTGTTTACCAGCAGTTAAGTATGGTAAAGCTTTTTCTTTAGGTACAGTATATTGATTTGTATTTGCAGATTTTGTAAATACTTCATCATCTCCACCAATTAATGCAGCTACTTGAGTTCCTCTTCTATTTGCAACATCTTTAAAATATTTACTATTAACTATATTTTCAGCAGCACTTTCGTAATCTCCTTCTGTAATATATTTTTTAACATTTTTAAATCCTTCTAAACCTTTAGGTCCAACTCCATAAGATAATTCTACAATTCCACTTTTAACACTATCTGGTAATTCTTCCCATTTATCTTTTCCAATCCAATTTATTGCAGCATCTTTTAAATTTTCATAATCAGATTTACTCCAATTTTCTACTTGCTCTTTAGTAATTTTTCCAAACTCTGTTGGTAAAGTGTCATTTTTAGTATAAGGAGTTCCATCAGGTTTAGTTAATAGATGCCCATAACCTACTGTCCAATATCCTTTAGAATCTAAATATGGAGTTGTTAATCCTCCAGATCCTACTCCTTCATTAGCATGAATACGCATTTTAGTTTTAGTATCAAAGTCTAATTCTCCTTCTTTAGGAGGATCAGTAACTCCTCCTTTTTTATATATTAATGGACCACCGTATTTAGCAAACTTCATAGTTTTAATTTGATTAGGGTTTCTACCTGCTGCTGCTTCTTGAGACAAAGCAAGTTGTTTAATTTCTTCAGATGATGCTCCAGATGCTAATAAATTTTTATGAGCTTGAGCATAAGTTAAACCTGTAGGTA
>Ga0315900_10003090_pt1 | contig 24648 bp, 22 predicted proteins | sample LakEriMetagenome_FD_203521 | JGI IMG/M metagenome (GOLD analysis project Ga0315900, IMG submission 203521) | Freshwater fungal communities from buoy surface, Lake Erie, Ohio, United States - Buoy 12 MA114 | ecosystem: Environmental > Aquatic > Freshwater > Lake > Lake biofilm | place: USA: Lake...
CATCTGCCTTGCCTGAATGCTGAAGGTGCTTGAACGGACCGCGCCGGTCCTCTCTGGCTTATGGGGTGCCGCGCAGCGCGGGGCAAGCCACCCGAACAGCATGATCAAATTAAGGGCAAATTGAACGCAAATTAGGCGCAGCCTGCCCAGAAAAGCGATTTTTTTGCCTCCGCGTCATTGTCGCCCCCCCGCCGCGCATGCCATATGCCGGCCAAGCAAGCGTTGTGACGCCCCTTTTGGTGGCGTTCTGGGCGCGGCCCCTATGACGGGACGGGAGCGATGAAGAAAATCGAGGCCATCATAAAGCCATTCAAGCTGGATGAAGTGAAGGATGCGCTGCATGAAATCGGGCTTCAGGGCCTGACAGTCATCGAAGCGAAAGGCTTTGGTAGGCAAAAGGGCCATACAGAGCTGTATCGCGGCGCCGAATACGTCGTGGATTTCTTGCCCAAGGTGAAAGTGGAAGTGATTTGCAGCGACGACATGCTTGACCGCGCCGTAGAAGCCATCCAAGGCGCCGCCCGCACCGGGCGCATCGGCGATGGCAAGATTTTTGTATCAGACATTTCGGAAGTGATCCGCATCCGCACCGGCGAACGGGGCGAAGACGCGGTCTGACGACCAAGGATTTCGCCGAGCCCCCTACGGCAGGAGGCAATACGGCGAGGAGCGGCAGGGCCTTGGCCATGCTGTGCCTGAACAAGCCGGGCGGGGGCCTTGAAGGGTCTTTGGCCGGTGCCGGACTGAGGCGCGAGGTACCGAAATCGCGGCTTGGGGCAGTTTCTTTCGGGGTTCGCTAGCAGGGAATAGGATCGCATAGGATGGCCAAGAAGCCAGCAGCCGCCGCGGGTGGCAATGCCGTCTCCAAGGTTATGGAGATGATCAAGGAACATAGCGTGGAATATGTGGATTTCCGTTTCACGGATCCGCGCGGCAAGTGGCAGCACACCGCCCAGCATGTCTCCACCATTGAACCGGAAATCTTCGAAGAAGGGATCATGTTCGATGGTTCCTCCATCGCGGGCTGGAAGGCCATCAATGAATCCGACATGATCCTGATGCCGGATGCGACCACCGCCGTGATGGATCCCTTCTCGGCAAAGCCGCAGATGATCCTTTTCTGTGACATTTATGAGCCCTCCACCGGCCAGCGTTACAACCGCGACCCGCGCTCCACCGCGAAGAAGGCGGAAGAATTCCTGAAGTCCACCGGGATTGGCGATACCGCCTTCTTCGGCCCGGAAGCGGAATTCTTCGTGTTCGACAATGTGAAGTTCGGCACGGGCGGCAATTTCGGCCATTTCTCGCTGGATAGCGTTGAAGGCCCTGGCGCCAATATGAAGGACTTCCCGGAAGGGAATATGGGCCATCGCCCGGTGGTGAAGGGCGGCTATTTCCCCGTCCCGCCGGTGGATAGCGAACAGGATCTGCGCGCCGAGATGCTCTCCACCATGGGTGAGATGGGCCTGCCCATTGAAAAGCATCACCATGAAGTGGCGCAGTCCCAGCATGAGCTCGGCACGAAATTCGGCCCGCTGGTGCAGCAGGCGGATTTCATGCAGATCTACAAGTACTGCGTGCACAATGTCGCCCATAGCTACGGCAAGACCGCGACCTTCATGCCGAAGCCGATCTATGGCGACAATGGTTCGGGCATGCATGTGCATCAGTCCATCTGGAAGGGCGGCAAGCCGGTTTTCGCCGGCAATGGTTATGCCGATCTGTCCGAGACCGCGCTTTACTACATTGGCGGCATCATCAAGCACGCCAAGGCGCTGAATGCCTTCACCAACCCGCTGACCAATTCCTACAAGCGATTGATCCCGGGTTTTGAAGCGCCGGTGCTGCTCGCTTATTCCGCGCGCAACCGTTCGGCTTCCTGCCGCATTCCTTATGCGACCAGCCCGAAGGCGAAGCGCGTTGAAGTGCGCTTCCCGGATCCGGGTGCGAACCCCTACCTTGCCTTCGCTGCCATGCTGATGGCCGGCATTGATGGCATCAAGAACAAGATCCATCCGGGCGACCCGATGGATAAGGATCTGTATGACCTGCCGCCGGAAGAGCTGAAGGGCATTCCGACCGTGTGCGGTTCCTTGCGTGAAGCGCTGCAGGCGCTGGAAGCGGATCACGACTTCCTGCTGGCTGGCGATGTCTTCTCCAAGGATCAGATCGAAAGCTATATCGAACTGAAGTGGACGGATGTGTACAAGTTTGAACACACCCCGCACCCGGTTGAGTTCGAAATGTACTACTCCGTCTGATCCGCAAAGGATCGGAACGGGAAGGGGCCTCGCGTATCACGCGAGGCCCTTTTGCATTTGAGGCGCCGGCGTGATCAGCTATGCGCCATGATCCCTGACCCGAAAACCTTCCTTTCCAACCCTGCCTTACTCGATGAGGCGCTGGCAGGCGGCGATATCGCGCCCTTGCTCATGGTGCTGGTGCATCTGAGTGGTGAGGCGGAATGGCTTGACCGGCTGGCGCCGCATATCAAGGGCCCCTGGAACTTCCATGAAGCCGCACCGGATGAGCTGCGCGCGGCACTCCGCGCCCGGCTGCGTGAGGTGCTTTTGGACTACGCGCAAAGCGGGCGCCCCTTGCCTGCGGAGCCGCCCGCGCATCTGCTGCATCGCATGCTATCCGTTGGCGTGGGGGCTGAGGTACCGGCGGAATACCTGCCGCTGATCCGCGAAGAAACCGTGGTGGATGCGCCAGACCCGAAAACCGTGCAGTGGCGGCGCGATGTACCGGCAGCGCGCCGTGCGGCGTTTCGCACCGGCATTATTGGCGCTGGTGTTTCCGGCCTGCTGATGGCGATCAAGCTTCAGGAAGCGGGACTGCCCTTCACGATTTTTGAGAAGAATGATGCGATCGGCGGCACCTGGTATGAAAACGACTATCCGGGCTGTGGCGTGGATACCCCCAATCATTTTTATTCGCTATCGTTTGAGCCAAACCATGATTGGCCGGAGCATTTTTCCAAGCGCGATCAGCTTTGGAACTATCTGGAAGGCATTGCCGATAAGTATGGGCTGCGGCCGCATTTGCATCTGAACACCAGCGTGATAGCCGCGCATTATGATGAAGCGGCGGCACTTTGGCGCGTGACGATCCGCACTGCGGTAGGGCGCGAAGAAACGCATGAATTCGAAGCGCTGGTGGGCGCCGTTGGCACGATCAGCCGCCCGGTCATCCCGCCCATTCCGGGCATTGAGGATTTCTCCGGCCCGCTATTTCATACCGCGCGTTGGGATCACAGCGTCGTGCTTGATGGCAAGCGTGTTGCGATGATCGGCACCGGGGCATCCGGCATGCAGGCCGGGCCTTCCATTGCGCCCAAGCTTGGCCATTTCACCATTTTCCAGCGCCAGGCGCATTGGGCGGTCTATAACGCCAATTACCATGCGGTGGTGTCAGAAGCGAAGAAGGCAGCGCTTAAGCATATTCCCTTCTATGCCAAATGGTATCGCTTTCAGCTTTTATGGGCATCCGCTGATGGCATGCATGCGTCGCTCCATAAGGACCCGAATTGGGACCAACCGGCGCAATCGCTTAATGCCACCAATCAGAAGCTGCGCGAGGATATCATCGGCTATATCAAGACGCAGATCGGCAATCGCACGGATTTGCTGGAAAAGGTGGTGCCGCCCTATCCGCCCTATGGCAAGCGCATGCTGCGCGATAATGGCTGGTACAAGATGCTGACCGCGCCGCATGTGGAACTGGTCACCACCCCGATTGCGCGCATTGTGAAGGATGGCGTTGAAACCACCGATGGCCGCCACCACCCCGCCGATGTCATCATCATGGCAACAGGTTTTGATGGCGCCAAGGCGCTTGGGTCTTTCGAGATTTTTGGTCGCGATGGCGTTTCCGTGCGCGAACTTTGGGGCGATGATGATCCGCGCGCCTTTCTTGGCATTACGGTGCCGCGCTTTCCGAATTTCTTTATGCTGTATGGGCCGGGGACGAACCTGGCGCATGGTGGCAGCGCGATGTTCCATTCGGAATGTCAGGTGCGCTACATCATGCAGGCGATCCGGGAATTGGTGGAAAGCGGTGCGCGCAGCATCGAAATCCGTGAGGATCGCTGCGCTACCTATAATGATTTTCTGGATGCGACGCATGCGCGCATGGTCTGGACGCATCCCGGTGTCGGCAGTTGGTACAAGAACAAGGCGGGCAGGGTGGTGACGAATTCACCCTTCCGCCTGGTGGATTATCGGCGCATGACGGAAAATCTCGATCCCGCCGATTATCTTATTGCGTGACCTTGCCCCAGATTTCCAGGAAGCGATCAACATCTGCCTCATCATTATAGACATGCGGGCTGATACGCACGCGCCCAAGCCTTGGCGCGACATGTGCGCCTGAAGCCGCGAGTTTTTCAACAAGCCCTTCCGGCATGCCATCCGGAAAGGCGATGCTCAGAATATGCGGCACGCGAAAGCGCTTTTCGGTAAGCGTCGCACCTTGCGCAGCCAAGCCCTTGGCTAGCCGATCCGTCAGCACGCCAAGCCTTTCGCTGATGGCGGCTGGGCCCCATGCCGCCATCATCTCCATGCCCACGGCCGCCATTTCCAGGGAGATGAAATGATCGCGTTCCCCCATATCAAACCGGCGCGCGGTGGGGGCGAAGGCAGTGTCCTTCAAATAGGGCGCAGCTTCCGAGGCAATGGCGCGGCGGCCAAAGCCGGTTTGTTCCAGCGGCACGCCTTCCTGCCGACGCTTGGCGATATACATGAAGGCGCGCCCATAAGGCCCCAGCACCCATTTGTATGTTGGGAAAATCAGGAAATCCGGATCAAGCTCAGCCATATCCAGCGGCGTGACTCCGGCGCCGTGGGTTGCATCCACCAACAAGGCGGCGCCGCGGCTACGCAAGGCCGGCGCAATGGCGCTGACATCAATCGCGCCGCCATCGGCCCAATGCACTGAGGAGATTGAGGCAAGCGACACTGGCGCCGCGCCTGGCCGCGCAATCGCTTCCAGGACGGCCGATGTCCAATCGCCATTGGCCGGGCGGCGCACCACCTCCACGGCAAAACCCTGTTCAGCGGCGCGCGTCATCCATTCCAGTACGGGGGAGGAATGGTCGTCTTCCACCAGCAAGACCCGCGTGCCGGCGGGGGGCGCAAAAATCTTGCCCGCCACTGCAACACCGTAGGAGACCGAGGGGATCAGCGCCACATCCTCTGGCGCCGCGCCAATCAGCGCTGCTGCGGCGGCGCGGGTCCTTTCATGCTGTGCGCGGGCGAGGCCGGGATCCACTTCCCAGGGGCGTGCCTTGCGCTCCACCCCTTCATGCCCGGCGGCCTGCACGGCGCGGGGCAGGGGGCTCCAGGAAGCGGCATTCAGGTAGCAGACATCCCGCGGGATATCGAAGGCATCGCGTTGGCTAGGCAGCATGGCGGGGGTCCTTGTTTTAGCGTAAGCGCCAAAAGGTTAGCTGCAATTCCCGTGCCCGGGGAAGCCATCTGGCTTTCGCTTGAGATTCGCCGCCGAATGTTGGACAAAAGCCCCTGAGGAAGAGGTAACCCAATGTCTGACACCAAAGGCTTTGCGCGCATCTACCAGCAGCCGAAATCTGCCATGCAATCCGGCCGCTCTGGCAAGGCAGGCTGGGTATTAAGCTTCTTGCCCAATGAAGCGCAGCGCGCCGATCAATTGGTCGGCTGGTATGGCTCGGCCGATACGGCGAAGCAGGTGACGCTGCACTTCGAAACGCGCGAACAGGCGATTGCCTATGCTGAAGCCCAAGGCTTTCGCTATGAAGCCGAGGCACCGGCCAAGGCTGCGGGTACCATCAAGCCCAAGGTCTATGCTGACAATTTCAAATTCGGCCGGCATGAGAATTGGTCGCATTGACGCGCAACCTTATCAGCCCCTGTGGCCCGAGGCACGGCATGCTCGTGTTTACGCGTGGCGTTCATTTGTGACCTGCATGAACAGCCACGGCGACATGGCGATGCAGCAGCACTCAGCGGCGCCGCAGACATGTTGTTGGGCCGTTATAAAAAACGCAAAGCCGGCATGCAGGCGATCTAGCATCTTAAAATCAAGCCAAAGGCGCAAAAGGGTCCAGAATATGCTTCGCGTTCTTGTGTGCATTCCGCATTTTTTTCGTCGCAACTCGGCCGATAGCGGCTACAGCAATGGCTCAAATACCGATCCGCTGAATAAGCGCCTGACCGAATTTCAGAGCTGCTTTCGGCAGATACAAAGTCTTCTCTCGCCCTCGGCCTTCACCCTCGGAACCAAAAACCGCATCGCCAATGAATTCGTCAATTCAGTCCCTCGAACAACCCAAGGTGATGTTATTGTAGTTTCGGTGCCTGAGGAAAATCTGCTGGCCGAGCTCGCAAGTGATGGGCCTTTGCGGGCGCGCATTTGGTCCGGGCCGCCGCGCCAATTGGGCTACGAATGCCGTAGGGTTTTCGCACGAAATATTGGAAAATACGATCTCTTTTGTTTTATCGAAGACGATACAGTTATCACCGATCCCGCTTTCTTCCGCAAAGCGGCAAAATTCTATCAGACGCATGGTGAGGATAAGGTTCTATTACCCAATCGTTTCGAAATTTTCCGCTTTAAGGGATGTGGCTGGCGCGCGTTTCTGGACCGGCCTAATCCCCCATCACTGCGCTCACCGGAGCGCCCAGGCCCGGATTTTTTAAAAATGCCTGATTTCGATGGCGATGTGATTTTTGAGAAATGCACCGACAGTACGGCGGGTGCTTATGTGATTACCAATGCACAGTTGAAGGCGTGGATAGAACAGCCTAATTTTAGCGCACCGAGCCAGAAGCGACTTGATGCTGGTTTTGATCCCATGGAATTGACCATGATCCCCATGGATGGTGCTTTGCCAATCTATCGGCCCGCGGAACCCAATCTCGATTTCCTTGAGGTCCATCACGTACCTAATCTCGCCACCGCTCGCCCAACGCCGCGGCGCAAGCTGTTGGAATTGCTCAACACAGAAACGCAAGGGGAAGGGCGCGGCGCCGGCTAGCGCATCGCCTCCTCCTCAGCCCCCCTGTGCGGTAGATGCGCTTGATCTTTGTTTGACTGTCTGTCGCGCATCGCGATTCACCACAATGCGCCGGGCGAATTGTTCACGTAGAGTGTCCCTCCCCAACGTGGCATTTTGCCTATGGTGCCTCAAGGGATCATCTGTGTTTGATGCCAAACAGGTTCCCCTGCCGCCTGGTATCTCTTGGTTGGGCATGGCTCAGCGTGTTATATGGCCATGCATTAGGGGCGCCCTTAGCTCAGTTGGATAGAGCAACAGCCTTCTAAGCTGTGGGTCGGTGGTTCGAATCCACCAGGGCGCGCTTTAAGCCAATACTTCTCCGGTGGTCACATGATCCGAGCCTCCAAGTCATTCCACTTGATTTGAAAATCCTTTAAGCTCCCCTTGTGTCGGATATCCTTGCCCATCTCGCCCTGATTTTCGACGGGATCAATATCTGGGCCGCGCTGGGCGTGACCTTCGTCGCAGGGCTGATGCGCGGCTTTGCCGGCTTTGGTTCGGCGATGCTGATGGCGCCCATCTTCGCCATGCTTTTCGGTTCGGCGGATATGGTGGTGACGGTGGTGGCGATTGAACTCATCGTCTCCTTCCAGCTTTTTCCGCAGGTGCGCCAGCACGCCGATTGGAAGCTGCTGACGCCAATGAGCATCGCCGCCTGCGCCGCCATGCCGCTTGGCGTTTGGCTGCTGGCGAATGTGGACAAGAATGCGATTATTACGGCGGTTTCAGCGGTGATCGTGGTTTTCGTGGTGATCATGTGGACCGGCTGGCGCTACAAGGGCCGCAGAAGCAAGCCCGCCACGATCCTGGTTGGTGCTGTTTCAGGGGCGATGATGGCCACCACCAGCGTGGGCGGCCCGCCCGTGCTGCTTTATTTGCTCTCGGGCAATGACCCGCCACAAGTGAACCGCGCCAATATCGTCACTTATTACTTCCTGACGCAATTTTTGCTGATTGCTATTGTGATGGCATCAGGTGTTGCGGGGGTCACGGCGCTGATCCGGGCGGCGCTACTACTCCCGGTCATGTTGGCTGGCGCCTGGATAGGCGGGCGCGCCTTTCAGGGGCTGGGCAATGAACAGCTTTACCGGCAGGTGGCTTTGACCATTCTGTTCTGCACTGGGATGTTCGGGCTGGTCCGGGGATTTTTCCTTGAATGAGGCGATTTCCTCACGCCCCATCCTCACTCGCGCGATACCAGGCGGCAACCTGATCGCCCTGCATGCAGACCACGCGCGGATCAGCCGCCAATTCCGCGAAAAGCGCCGCCAGCGCCTCAATCCGATGCGGCACGGCCGAGATATAGGGGTGGATCGCGATGCACATGATCTTCACGCCCGCGGAAGCCTCAGCCTCCGCGATCAGGCGCTTGGCCTGCAGCCGCGCGCGGCGGGGCAATTCTTCCTCATCATGGTGCTGGATCATCACCACGGGAATGTCATTGAGCTCCACCGAATAGGGCAAGGACAGCATTTCCCCATGCGCTGTTGCCACGCGCGCCGGCAGATCATCCACCACGAAATCACCAAGCCAGGAAATTCCAGCTTCGGCCAGTAGTTCGGGCGTTTCCAATGTTTCGGTTAGCCCCGGCCCCAGCCAGCCCCGGCAGGCGCGCCCGGTGAAATCGGCTATGGTCTTCACGGTGCGGCTAATGGCTTCCCGCTGATTGGGCATTTTATGCGTGGGAACCTGCACCCAACCATGGCCCATGAATTCCCAACCAGCATCGCGCGCCGCCGCCGCTACGCGCGGATAGGCGCCAATCACGCTGCCATTGATGGAAAGCGTAGGGCGCATGCCGTGCTTTTCAAACATCTCCAGAAAGCGCCAAAAGCCCACGCGCATACCATATTCATGCCAAGCCCAATTCGGCAGGTCCGGCTGCAAAACCGCAGCCGTTGGCGCCACCAGCACCTGGCGCGGCATGCGGTTTTCGACCAGCCAATTCTCGATATTCACCACGGGCCACAGGATCAGCTTCTGCCCGCCCGGCAGCCTATGGCGCGGGCGATCCGCAGGCGCAGTATAGCGCAGCCGCTGAACCGGGTTGGTCACGCGGCTTTCTTCCCATGATGGCTATGCAGCCGCGCCGAAAGATCACGCCGCACCGCATTGAATTCCGGGGAAGAAACATCGCGCGGCCGCGGCAATTCGATGCGATGCTCACTCGCAATCCGCCCCGGCCCGGGTTCCATCACCACAACACGATCGGCCAGGAAAATCGCCTCCTCAATCGAATGCGTGACGAACAGCACCGTCAGCTTGGTGCGCTGCCAGATATCCAGCAATTCATCCTGCAACCGCTCCCGCGTCATGGCATCAAGTGCGCCGAAGGGTTCATCCATCAGCACCATCTCAGCATCATTCGCGAGCACACGCGCAATCGCGACCCGCTGCTTCATGCCGCCTGAAAGCTGATGCGGATAGGCATCGGCAAAGCGCGTCAGCCCCACCATATCCACGAAGCGATCCACCAGCGTGCGGAGTTCCGCTTTCGGTAAGCCGCGCGATGCCGGACCGAAGCCGATATTCTGCCGCACGGAAAGCCAAGGAAATAATCCGTAATCCTGAAACACCATGCCACGATCCGGCGCAGGGCCAGCGATGGGCTTATCCCACATCAGTGCCTGACCAGCACTCGGCGGTTCAAACCCCGCGACAATGCGGAGCAAGGTCGATTTGCCGCAGCCGGACGCGCCGATCAGGCAGACGAATTCGCCCTTCTCCACAACAAGATTAGCATCGCGCAAGGCTTCGATGCGCTGGTCATTCAGCTCATAGACCTTGCCGACATGGCGCAGATCAAGAATGGGAAGCTCAGGCATGGTGCGAAGGGCTCCAGCGCAGCAGACGGTTCATAAGGGCAACAATAATGCGATCGGAAATGAAGCCGGCAATGCCGATCACGATCATGCCGCAAATCACCAATTCAGTGCGTGACAGGGTGCGGCCATCCATGATCACGGCGCCAAGCCCTTGCGGCACGCCGGTCATCTCGCCAACCACAATCACAAACCAGGCAAGGCCCAAGCCAAGCCGTAGCCCGGTGAAGATGGAAGGCAAAGATGCCGGCAGCACGACGCGGAAGAATTGCGCCGTGCCGGAACAGCCCAGCATGGAAGCCGCTTCAAACAGCCGCTTTTCCACACTGCGCACGCCAAACACTGTATTCAGCAGAATGGGATAAAAGGCGCCCAAAAAGACCAGGAAAAAGGCCGAACGTGGCCCAAGCCCGAACAGGATCATGGAAAGCGGCAGCCAGGCTGTCACCGGAATTGGCCGCATCAATTGCAGAAAGGGGTCCAGCAGCGCACGCACCTTTTCATTGCGCCCGATCAGCAGCCCAAGCGGCACCGCCACCAGCGCGGCCAGTGCGAAGCCGCCATAGACCCGCTGCATGGACGCAAACAGGTGGATATGCAGCGTTGCAGAAAACGCATCATCCCAAATGCCACCAACCGCGAAATCCACCATATATTCAGCAACATCAGCAGGGGAGGGGATAAGCCGCGTCATCCCCGCCTTCACCGCCAAATGCCAACCGAGCAACAGCGCAAGCGGCACCACGAGCGCGAGCAGAACAGCTTTCAGCCGCGGCCAGACCTTCCCCCCTGGCCGCGACTTCTTTTCCCCCGCCGATCCTTCGGCGACCACACTCGCGCTCATCAATGCAACCTTCAGGAAGTCGCGACTTCGTTGGAGAAGCGCGGGTTGAGGAACTTGTCGAAATTCGGCAGGGCGCGGATCTGGCGCATTTCCAGCATTTGCTGGGCATAGGCGCGCGCCTGCGTCATGACGGTATCATCAAGCTTCCAGGTATATTCAACATTGTTTTCAGCCAGCGCCCGGTCCACGGCAGCGCGCGGCGCACCCAGAATGCGCACGGTCGCTTCCGCCACTTCCGCCTTGTTGGCCATCATGTGCTCACTGGCGCGGCGGTGAATGCCAAGCATGGTGCGTACCAGGGCAGGGTCTTGCGCGATCACCGCTTCCGATGTGGCGAAGATCATGTTCAGGCCGCCCATCGCGGTGCCGTAGGGGAATTCGACCAATTCACCAACGCCGGAGGAAAGCGAAAGCCCCGGACCGGGTTCGGCACCCACATAGGCATCAATATCGCCGCGGGAGAGCATGGCGTGCATTTCGCCGAAGGGCACGCGCACGCTGGTAATATCACGCACCGTCATGCCGTTCTGACGCAGGCGCTCCAGGATAAACACTTCCTGGGTGGAACCCGGCCAGATGCCAACGCGCTTGCCGCGCAGGCCGGCAATGTCGCGAATACCGGAACCTGCCTTGGCAATCACGCCCATGCCGCGATTGCAAAAGGCGCCGACCACCACAACGGGCTCACCCGCCGCGGCGCCAAGCGTGCCGGCGGCAATGCCGAAGCCGCCAAAATCAACGCTGCGCGTCACCACCGCATTCTTGCCATCGGTCGGGCTATCAAAAGTGATGATTTCAATCGTCAGGCCTGCCGGCGCGAAGCGCTGATAGAAATGCGGCGTCATGGAATGGATCAGCCGGAGCGACCCCATCTTAACCGTACGCGCAGCTTGTGCGCGCGCAATGGAAGGGGCGGCGAGGGGTGCCAAGGCGATGGCACCCAGAAGATGACGACGTTGCATCATGAATTCTCCTTTGTTGAAGCCTCAAGCGGGGGTTGCGATGCTGGCAAGAAAGGCGCGCCAGCCACCAAAACGGGTAATGTCTTCCGCGCCCTGCAAGCCTTCCGGTTCCACCAGAAAACCCTTGGGCCGGCTGCCATCAGCCAAAAGCAGCGTGCCGATGCCAAGCGGGGCGGGAATGCGGGACACAAAGCGGCCAAAGCCATCATCGGGCAAAGCCCAAACCTCGGTCGCAATCGCGGCACCTGCACCGGGCGCAACACGCAGCAAACCAGGCCGGCGCGGCGGGCCGCCCGCCAGCGCATAAAGCTGGTAGCAGGGCTCGGTCAGCACGGCGCGGCGCAAGACGCCGCCTTCGGATACTAATTCGTGATTAAGCGGAAGGCCGGAAAGATGCGCGCCGACAACAACAATTTCGATCATGCGGCTTCAGCCTTTTCTGCTGCCGCCTGACGGCGCGTGAATTCCTGCGCGAATGCCATGAGCGCCGCATCGCTGCCGCGCGGGCCAATCAGCGTGATGCCGGCCGGCAAACCATCGGGCCGCTTCGGCCCCGGCACGGCGAGTGCCGCAAGGTCAAGCAAATTGACGAAGTTGGTATAGATGCCAAGCCGCGCATTCGGCGCGAAAGGGTCTGCCGCCATCGCTGCCACCGTCGGGAAACACGGCACAGAAGGCACCACCAACACATCATGCGCGGTAAAAAAATCCTCAGCCACGCGGCGATATTCGGCAAGCTTATACATGCCGCGAAAGGCATCCACGGCGCTGAAGCCGCTGGCGCCATCAATGATCTTTTGCGTCACCGGATGCAGCGCGCCGGGATGCGCGCGTGCAAAATCACCAAAAGCCGCTGCGCGTTCAGCGACCCAAGGCCCTTCATACAAAAGCTTGGCGGCATCGAGCATGTCGGTGATCGCGGCCTCTTTTGCTGAAGGCAACAAGGCCAAAGCTGCCGCCCAGGCCGCGCGCCCGGCGGCATCATCCAAATGCGTATCCGCCGCGCGCGGAACGGCGATGCGCGCAGGTACCGCACCCGGTTCCTGCCAAACAATCGGGCGGCTGAAGGGATCAGCGCGATCCTCACCCGCCATGACACCGAAGCCCGCCCAGGCATCTTCAAGACACGTCGCGAAGACCGAAACGCAATCGAGGCTCCGGCAGGCCGGCACCACGCCGCGCGTTGAAATCGCGCCGACGCTTGGCTTCAGCCCGATAATCCCATTCAGCGCCGCCGGCACACGGCCAGACCCCGCCGTATCCGTCCCCAGCGCCAGCGTCACAATCTCGCGCGCTACGGCAACCGCCGAACCGGAAGATGACCCGCCCGGCACATGATCCGGCGACACCGCATTGCGCGGCACGGGATAGGGCGTGCGCACCCCCACCAATCCGGTCGCGAATTGATCCAGATTGGTCTTGCCAAGAATAATGGCGCCAGCAGCGCGGAGGCGGCGCACCGCTTCAGCATCTTCGGTCGGCACATGGCTGAAAGCTGGGCAGGCGGCTGTCATGGGCCGGCCTGCCACGGCGATGTTATCCTTCACCGCCACCGGCAGGCCCCAAAGAGGATAGGCCACCGGGTCAAAGCCGGGCAGGGCGCTGATTGCTGCTGTAATGGCCTCGGGCGGGGTCACATCCAGGAAAATCCCCGGATCATTGGCGGCTTCAAGGCGGCGCAGAGCCTCGGCCATCACGGCTTGCGGCGTCACGCCGGCGCGATAGGCGGCATGCAAGCCAACCCGCTGAAAGGAGAGAGACGTCAAATCCATGACCGCCTATCCGCAAACCGCGTGCCGCCCGAAAAGCGGGCTGGAGACGCGAATTGTATACAGTTCTGCATACAATTTAGGCGGGTCCTGATGCATTTGCCCAAGCGCTTGGCGGGTTTCAAAACCGCGCTTCCTGCCCCGCCATGACGCCCAGGCTGCCTTCGGTCGCCGCCAAATGGGCGCGCATCGCTGCTGCCGCCGCCGCGCCATCACCCGCGCAAATCGCTTCAATGATCGCGCCGTGCTCCGCATGGGAAGCCGCCAGCCGATCCTTCCCCCCAAGCTGCGCGGCACGAAACGGGGCCAAGCGCCGACGCGTCACCTCGGCCAATTCCGCCAGATAGGCATTGCCCGCACCCTGATAAAGCGCCTCATGAAATGCCACATTGGCCGCGCGATAGCCGGCCAAATCCTGCGCCAAAACCAGCCGCGCCATCGCCTCATGCCGCGCCTTTAATTTGGTTTTTTCCTTGCGCGGCAAGGCTTCCGCGCAAAGCCGGGCGCAGATCGCCTCAAGCTCTGCCATCACGGCAAACATCTCGGCCACCCGCCGCGGTTCGGGCCGCGCCACAACGGCGCCACGCCTTGGGCGCTGCTCCACCAGGCCGGTTGCGACCAGCAGGCGCAAGGCCTCCCGCACTGGGGTACGGGAAGCGCCATGGGCGAGCGCCAGGCGTTCTTCTTCCAGCGTGGTGCCGGGGGGGATTTCACCGCGCGTAATCGCCTCGGCCAGGGCAGCCGCGATGCCTTCTGCGCGGGTCGGGCGGGTTTCCGGGGCGGCGGGCAGGGCTGAAAGATCAAGCGGCATGGGGTGCGGCATCCGTCAAAGACAAAGCTCTTGTGCCATTGCTCAGCATGTTGCGTGCCGCCGCGTGGCGCGGGGCTTTCGCCCCCAGGGCCGACGCGTCTATTTTGCCGCGGGCAAGGGAATCAAGGGCAAGGCAGCAATGAGGGGCATGGCACCAGATACGCAGGTGATGACCACGCGCGGTGATAGGCTGGCCGCCAAGCTTGGCCCTGGCATGCTGCTGCTTGCGGTCACGCCTGGGGTCGCACCCTTCCAGCGCGTGCTCGGCATCCGTCAAATCCCCTATCGGGGGCCGATCTTTCGCGTCATGCCCGGCGTGCTCGGGACCATGGCGCCGAAGGAGGATCTGCTGCTGCTGCCCGATCAGGGTGTGGTGTTCCAAGGCCTATCCTACAGGGTCGGCGATCTTGCCGACGGCGTTGCCATCCGGGCCGAAGAAGCGCCGGCCAAATTCACCGCCATTGAGATTTTGCTTGAAGCCCATGCGGCCATTCTTGTGCAGGGGGCGCAGCTTGAAGCCGGCATGCCGCATCCTGCCGCGCCTGGCGGCCTCAAGCGTGTGGCGATTGATGATGCCATCACGAATCACCTCGCCCTCGCGGCCGCAGAAATTGCGCTGGAGGCGGCGGCGGAGGCCAATCCTTCCGATCCCCCGCCAAAACCCTTAGGCTGAACCCCCGGTAACCATCATTTGTGCGCCTCGTTTTTCATCGCCCCGCAAAAGCTGGCTTCGCGCCGATGCGCAGGGCTGATAAGGTGATGGTATGAACCGATCCTGGCGCGCCCCTTCCAACGGGCGCGGCGGATCCAAGCAAAAGAAAATGATGAAGGAGGGAAAAAACTCATGATGCACCGTAGAACAGCCCTTGGCCTCGCCTTGTCGGCAGGCCTGGCCCCAAGCTTTGTCAGCGCGCAGGGCGGTTGGCGCCCGACGCGCCCCATTCGGCTGATCGTGGCCGCCGCGCCGGGCGGTTCCAATGATATCGTGGGCCGCATCCTGGCCGAGGCCGTCAGCCAAATCCTCGGCCAGCCCGTCATTGTCGAAAACCGCGCCGGCGCCGGCAGCGTGATCGGGTCTGAGGCCGCGGCACGCGCCCCGGCCGATGGCTATACGCTGCTGATCAATAGCTCGCTCGCGACCGTGCCGGCCATGGTCTCGCGCATGCCCTACAATACCCTGACCGATTTCGAAGGGGTCGCGATTGTTGGCTTTTCGCCGCATCTTTTGGTGGTTAATCCCCGCGTTGAGGCCCGCACGGCGCAAGAATTCGTGGCGCTGCTGCGCGCCAATCCGGGGCGCTTCAACTATGCCTCGGCCGGTATTGGCAGCGGCCCGCATATCGGTGGGCTGTTGTTCATGAACCTCATGAATGTGCAGGTGGAGACCGTGCATTACCGCGGGGGTGGACCCGGCGTTGCCGCGATGGTCTCCGGCGAGGCGCATTTCGGCACGCCGACCATGGCATCTTCCATCGGTCAGGTGCGCGGCGGCAATTTGCGTGCGCTTGCAGTCTTGTCAGACCATCGCAGCCCGGCCCTGCCCGATCTGCCAAACGCGCCGGAAGCCGGCATGCCGGGCGTGGTGTTCGAGGAATTCTTCCCCGTCGTCGCCCCCAAGGGGACGCCGCCGGAAGCCATCGCGACGCTTGGCGCGGCCTTCCGCCAGGCCGTCCAGCAAACCGCCGCGCGGCTCAATGAGACAACGGGCGTCACGGCGCGCCCTGGTTTTGAAACCAATGCGCAGGTGATGGCCTTTGTGCGCGACGGCGTGGAGAAATATACGCGCATCCTGCGCGCGGCTGGCATTGACCCGGAATAGACCAAGCCTTGCGTTACAAGGCAGGCCTGCTCTGGCATAAGAAAGATAAAGCGGAGACCCCATCATGACCGAAGCTGCAATTATCGGTTGGGCGCATAGCCCCTTTGGCAAGCTGGAAGCCGAACCCGATCTGGAAAGCCTGATTGCGCGCGTCGCCCGCGCCGCGATCGAGGATGCCGGGATATCGCCCGCCGAAATTGACGCGGGCTTCGTCGGCATTTTTGGCGAAGGCTTCACGCCCCAGGGCTTCCCCGCCTCCCTTTTGCTGCAAAGCGTGCCGGAAATGCGCTTCCGCCCCATCACGCGCTATGAAAACGCCTGCGCTACCGGCAGTGCCGCCATCCACGGCGCACGGGATTTCATCGCTGCCGGGCGCGGGCGCTTCGCGCTTGTGGTGGGGGCCGAGAAAATGACCGCAACGCCCGGCCCCAAAATCGGTGAGATCCTGCTGACCGCTTCCTATCGCAAGACCGAATCCGATATTGAAGGCGGCTTCGCCGGCGTCTTTGGCCGCATTGCGGAAGCCTATTTCCAGCGCCATGGCGACCAATCTGATGCGCTGGCCATGATCGCGGCCAAGAACCATAAGAATGGGGTGGACAACCCCTGGGCGCAGATGCGCAAGGATTTCGGCTTTGATTTCTGCCGCAACGAGAGTGAGAAAAACCCCTATGTGGCGCGGCCCCTGAAGCGCACCGATTGCTCCCTGGTATCCGATGGCGCAGCGGCCTTGGTGCTGGCCGATGCCGAAACGGCAAAAACCATGGGCAAGGCCGTGCGCTTCCGCGCCGCGGTGCAGGTCAATGAATACCTGCCCATCGCGGCGCGCGACATCATCCGTTTTGACGGCGCCCGCGCCGCCTGGCAGCGCGCCTATGAACAGGCCGGGGTTGGTGTGGGGGACCTCTCCTTTGTTGAGACCCATGATTGCTTCACCATTGCCGAGCTCATTGAATATGAGGCGATGGGCCTGGCGCCGGAAGGCAAGGGCGGTCGCGCCGCGCTGGAAGGCTGGACAGCGGCAGGTGGCAAGCTGCCGGTCAACCGCTCGGGCGGGCTGAAGGCCAAGGGCCACCCAATTGGCGCGACAGGCGTTTCCATGCATGTGCTGGCGGCGATGCAGCTTTGCGGGCAGGCGGGAGCGATGCAACTGCCGCGTGCAGATTTGGCGGGGGTTTTCAATATGGGCGGCGCGGCAGTCGCGAATTACGTCTCAATTTTGGAGCGTGCTGGCTGAACTGCGATGATCCGCTCGGGAAATCTTGCCGCAATCTCTGGCACGATTGATGCAAGAATACCTTCGTCTGGTAGCGGGATATCCCGCTCCTGGCAGCTTAGCCTTCCTCAACCTTGCCTAAGGGCCACCCTGATGGGGTGGCCCTCTTTTTTGGGAACTCACTTTTGCATTTTGCAACGCATTTTCATCACCGGGTAGACAAAATAAGAAATTCAACTTATGCGTGCATTCGTGCAGAAAATGATACTTTCCACTCTTCCTTCACCTTCGCCGCTTATAGCGGATGGAGACGCCTTGGCCTTGCTGGCCCTCCCTGAGGCGGAACCTTTCTGGAGTGAAGTGCATGAGACCGTGCTTGACCTGCCGTCTGACCCAATGGGGCAAAGGCGCCTGCATTCACGCCCCAAGCGCCAGGCCCCGGGGTTGCTTTCCCTGATGGATAATCGCCTGACCTTTGATACCAGCCTACAGATTGGCGCGCTCGGGCAGGGTGCGATTGGCCTACTCGGCCTTGGGCGCGGCTCCTCTACCCGATTCACGAGCCTTTCTGATTTGCTGGATAGCAGCCCGCGCCTGGAACCCAACGCCGCGGCGACCCTGGTGCAGGCCTGCGCCGCGGCCACCTGGAACCCGGCCCAGGATGAGCGCGAAGTCACCCTGGATGGCGCGCCTGGCCTTGGCTTCACCATTCGCCATGCCGGCGGCGGCACCTGGGCCTTGGCCATCCAATCCAGGAACAACCTGCCGGGGGGCGGCGGCTTGGATTCCGTGACGGGTCTGGCTGATTTCGCCATGTTTTCAGCGCGTGTTGCCACAGCGCTGGTCAGGCCCGGCCGCCGCCCGGCGCGAATCGCCGTGCATGTGTTGGATCTGGATGGTCTTCGCCATGTGACAACAAATCTTGGCCATGCCGCGCAGGAGGAATTGCTGCGCGCCGCAGCACGGCGGCTTTCGGCAGCGGTTCGTGGCACGGATTTGGTTGCGCGCCTCGCCGGCGATGAATTCGCCATTCTGCAAGCTGATGTTTCCACCGCCTCTCAGGCTGAAGCCATGGCCAAGCGCCTCACCAGCCTGCTTGGCCACCCCTATCTTGTGTTTGGCGAGACCGTGAGCGTGACACCGCGGCTTGGCTTTGTCCTGGCGCCGGAAGACGGCAATGATGCGCCTTTGCTGTTGCGCTGCGCCGGACTAGCCAGATCAAGCCTTGAGCATGAGAGCGAGGCGACGCCGCGCTGGTGCCGCTTCAGCATGGATATGGATGCCCGCGCCAAGGCGCAGCGCAATGCTGAAACCGCGCTGCGCAATGCCGTCTGCGCCCAGCAATTTGAATTGCATTATCAGCCGCTTATTGCCCTTCCTTCGGGTCGCCTGACCGGATTTGAAGCGCTGATCCGCTGGCGCCACCCCGAAACCGGGCTGGTGCCGCCCGGCGATTTCCTTCCCTTGGCCGAAAAACTCGGCCTCATGGGGCGTATTGGCGATTGGGTCATCCGGGAAGCCTGTCGCACAGCGGCGCGCTGGCCGAAATCCCTGTCTGTTTCAGTCAATATCGCCCCGGCGCAATTCAGGGATGGGCGGCTTTTGGAAACCTTGCGCGCGGCGCTCAGGGAAACTGGCCTAGCACCGCACCGCCTGGAACTGGAAGTGACCGAAACCGTGCTGCTGCCAGCAAGTGGCGATGCGCCGGCGCAATTGGCCGCCATCCGGTCACTTGGCTGCCATATCGCCATGGATGATTTCGGCACGGGCTATTCATCACTCACCCAGCTCCGCTCCTTCCCCTTTGATCGGCTGAAGGTGGATCGGTCTTTCATCCGGGATTTACCGGAAAGCCCGCAAAGCTTGGCGATCCTTCGGTCAGTTGTTGGCCTTGGGCGCAGCCTTGGGATTGCGGTGACGGCTGAGGGGGTTGAAACGCCGGATCAAATGCGGCTTTTGATCCTGGAGGGCTGCAATAGCGCGCAGGGCTACCTCATTGGTAAACCAATGGAAGCCGCTGCCTATGCTGAATTGATTGCCAACCCGCCCGCCGAAGGGCTTGGCGTTAGCTGAAACGGGTTCAGGCCGGGAGCAGAATGGTCGCCGCTGCCTGAGCGGCGATGCCCTCGCCACGGCCGGTAAAGCCAAGCCGTTCCGTGGTGGTGGCCTTCACGGAAACCGCCGCCAGATCCAACCCAGCCAATTCGGCAATGCGCGCGCGCATGGCATCCGCATGCGGGGCGATTTTCGGCCTTTCGCAGATCAGCGTCACATCCACATGCACCAGCACGCCGCCGCGCGCTGCAACCCGCCCGGCCGCGTGCCGCAGAAAAGCGGCGCTATCGGCATCCTTCCAATCAGCCTGGGAAGGCGGGAACCAGCGCCCGATATCGCCTTCGGCCAACGCGCCATAAATCGCATCACACAGCGCATGCAACCCGACATCGGCATCAGAATGTCCATCAAGGCCAAGTTCATGCGGGACATTGATGCCACATAGGATCAAGGGGCGGCCCGCCACCAGGCGGTGCACATCAAAGCCCGTGCCGGCGCGCGGCATCATGCGGGCCATCATTTCAGCTTCCACGCGGGCAAGGTCCTCGGGCCAGGTTATCTTCACATTACGCTCGCTGCCCGGGACAATGGCAACCACCTGCCCAAGCGCTTCGAGCAGGGAGGCATCATCCGTCACCGCCCCGGTGCGGGCCGCATGGGCGGCGCGCAAAGCTTCAAACCGAAAGGCTTGCGGGGTTTGGGCGCGAAACAGCCCCTCACGCGGGACGGTGGCTTCAATCAGCCCGCCCGCCACGCGCTTCAGCGTATCGGCCACCGGCTGGGCCGGAATGGCGCCGGCATGGGCCTCAAGCGCAGCGAGCAGGGCAGGGATGGTGCCGCGCGGGATCACAGGTCGGGCTGCGTCATGCACCAGCACATAATCCGGCGCCTCGGCGGCAATCGCTTCAAGCCCGGCGCGCACGCTGTCTTCACGCGTGGCACCGCCCGCCACTACGGGTAGGCAGGGCAGGCCTTCCAGAAGACGAGCTACAAAAGCTTCCTCGCCAGCCGGGGCCACGGGTTGCAGCGCGGCCACCAGCCCCTCGGCCAAAACCGCCTCGGCCGCATGGCGCAGCACGGGGCGGCCCAGCAAAGGCAGGAATTGCTTGGGCTGCGCCGCACCAAAGCGGCTGCCATGCCCGGCCGAGAGAAGAAGCGCCACGGTTTTCATGAGCAAACCATAAGATGGAATGGCGTGGCCCGTCACCCTGCCCAGTCACGCGGCATGAATCCTGCGAAGCAGGCAATATGACGTTGTCTATTGAGGGGATTTCAGGTATTTTGCACAAATTCAATGCAATATTGGTGTACATGGCATGAATCTGCCTCTTCTGAAGCCGATTGACCTTGGCGGTTTGGCCATTTCGGCGCCTGTCATCCTGGCCCCCATGTCAGGCGTGACCGACCAGCCCTTCCGGCGGCTCGCGCGCTCGCTCGGCACGCCCATGGTGGTGTCGGAGATGATCGCCTCTCAAGCCATGGTGCGGGAAAACCGTCAGACGCTGAAAATGGCGGAACTGGATGGCTTTGGCGGGCCTGCATCGGTCCAATTGGCCGGCTGCGACCCAACCACCATGGCGGAAGCGGCGAAGCTGGTGGTGGATCGTGGTGCGGCGGTGGTGGATATCAATTTCGGCTGCCCGGTCAAAAAAGTGGCGCTGGGTCAAAGTGCCGGCAGCGCCCTGATGCGCGATGAAATCGCCGCCGCGCGCATTCTGGAGGCCATGGTGAAGGCCGTGCCGGTGCCGGTCACGCTCAAGATGCGCATGGGCTGGGACCATAACAGCCTGAATGCCCCCAATTTGGCCCGCATCGCGGAGGCTTGTGGCATTCGCCTGGTCACCATCCATGGCCGCACGCGCCAGCAATTCTATACTGGCCAGGCCGATTGGGCTTTTATTCGTCGCGTGAAGGAAGCCGTGCAAATCCCTGTGATTGCGAATGGTGATATCCTGTGCATTGAGGATGCCGAGGAAGCTTTGCGCCAATCCGGCGCCGATGGCGTCATGATCGGCCGCGGCGCCTATGGCCGGCCCTGGCTGCTCGGCCAGGTCGCTGCCTATTTGATGCATGGCATCCGCACCGAGGAACCTGCGCTTGCTGAGCAAAAGCGCATCCTGCTGGAGCATTACGCGCTTATGCTGGAACACCACGGTGCGGAGCCCGGCATGCGCATCGCGCGGAAGCATGTCGCTTGGTATTCCAAGGGTTTGCCCGGCTCGGCTGAATTTCGCGTTTCGGTCAATCACGCGACCTCGGTAGAGGCAGTCCATGCCCTGATTGATGGCTTCTTTGACCCGCTGATCGAGCGCGGTGTCATCGCCGTGCGCGATTCCTTCCGCGAAGCGGGCGAAGGGCGGATTGCGGCATGAATGCGCGCGCCAATCTTTCCGGCAGCAACCGCAGCACGCCGCGGTTGGATAGCGCCATGGTGCTGGCTGCCCTGCCGGTGCCGGCAGTGGTGCTGAATGCGGAAGACCGCTTCACCTTTGCCAATGGCGCTGCCGAGCAATTCTTCAGGCTTTCCGCCGGTGCGCTCTGCCAATTGAAGCTGAGCGATATCCTGCCGCCAGATAACCGCGTCTTTGCCGTTTTGGCGCAGATCAGGCGCTTCGATTCGCCAGTATCTGATTACGACCTTTTGCTGGAAAGCCCGCGCATCAATCGCCGTGGCGTTTCCGTCCATGGCGCGCCTTTGCATGAAATTGAAGGCGCTGTGGTGCTGACCTTGCAGGATGGGTCAACCGCGCAAATGCTCGACCGGCAGCTTAGTTTTCGCGGCGCGGCGCGCGGTGCCTCCGCCATGGCCGCGATGCTCGCGCATGAGGTGAAAAACCCGCTTTCGGGCATTCGCGGTGCCGCGCAATTGCTGGAACAGAATGCGCCGGAGGCGGATAAGGAGCTCTGCCTGCTGATCCAGGATGAGGTGGACCGGATTCGCGGCCTGGTGGATCGCTTTGACATCTTCTCAGACCGGCCTGTCGAACTGGGCCCAGTCAATATCCACCAAGTGCTGGATCACGTGCGGCGCATCGCGCAGACCGGCTTTGCCGCGCATTTGAAGGTTTCGGAAGAATATGACCCCTCGCTGCCGCCGGTTTGGGGCAATCGCGACATATTGGTGCAGATCATCCTGAATTTGGTGAAAAATGCCGCCGAGGCGGTGGACCCGATCCATGGGGAGATCGTGCTTTCCACCGCCTATCAGCATGGCGTGCGCATTGCGGTGCCGACCTCGTCCGAAAGGGTGCATCTGCCGCTGCTGGTGACGGTGCGCGACAATGGGCCGGGCATTCCCGAAGAAATCCAAGCGACTCTGTTTGAGCCCTTTGTTTCGACCAAAAGGGGCGGGCAGGGGCTTGGCCTGGCACTTGTTGCGAAGCTCGTGACCGATCTGGGCGGGCTGATTGAATGCGATTCCCGTCCGGGCCGCACATTGTTCAAACTTTCCATGCCGGCGCCCCCGGCGGGTTGGCAGGAGAGCGCCTGATGACTGATCCCCGCACCATCCTGATCGCCGATGATGATCGCGCCATCCGCACTGTCCTAAGCCAGGCTTTGGGCCGGGCCGGCTATCAGGTGCGCGCCACATCCTCGGCCGCCACACTCTGGCGCTGGGTGGAGGATGGGGAAGGGGACCTCGTTATCACCGATGTGATCATGCCGGATGAAAACGGGCTTGATCTGGTGCCGCGCATCCGCCGCGTGCGCCCTGAGATGCGTGTGATTGTCATGAGCGCGCAATCCACCTTCGCGACCGCCGTGAAGGCGACGCAACGCGGCGCTTTCGAATATTTGCCCAAGCCCTTCGATTTGAAGGAAGTTCTGGGCACGGTGGAACGCGCCTTGGCAGCACCACCCGATGCGCCCCCGCCCGAAGACTCGGAAGGCGAAAAACTGCCCCTGATCGGCCGTTCTGCTGCGATGCAGGAAATCTACCGCACGGTCGCGCGGCTCACGACCACCGATCTGACGGTGATGGTCACCGGGGAAAGCGGCACGGGGAAGGAATTGATCGCCCGCGCGCTCCATGATTACGGCAAGCGCCGCTCTGGGCCGTTTGTCGCCATCAATATGGCGGCGATTCCGCGCGAATTGATCGAAGCCGAGCTGTTCGGCCATGAACGCGGCGCCTTCACCGGCGCGCTCAATCGCGGCATTGGCCGGTTTGAACAGGCCGCTGGCGGCACGCTCTTTCTGGATGAGATTGGCGATATGCCACCGGAAGCGCAGACCCGCCTGCTCCGCGTTTTGCAGGAAGGCGAATTTACCACTGTCGGCGGACGCCAGCCGATCAAGGCCAATGTGCGCATTGTGGCCGCGACGCATCGCGATTTGCGCCATCAGATCCGCCAGGGGCTGTTTCGCGAAGACCTTTTCTATCGCCTGAATGTAGTGCCGATCCGCCTGCCGCCGCTCCGCGAAAGGCTGGAAGATATCCCCTTGCTCGCGCGGCATTTTCTGGATCGTGCGCGGGCGTCGGGCCTGCCTTCAAAGCAATTGGCGCCCGAAGCGCTTGAGGCGCTCAAGGCTCATGGCTGGCCCGGCAATGCGCGCGAATTGGAAAACCTGATGCGGCGTATGGCGGCCCTTTACCCTCAGGAAGTGATCGGCGCCGATGCGGTGGCGGCGGAATTGGCCGAAGCCGCACCAGTCGCCGGCCCCGATGGCCAGGCCGCGCCCATGACGCTGGAACAGGCAGTGGAACGCCATTTGGCCAGCTTCATGTCCGCCCATAAGGATGGCATGCCGGTCAAGGAATTATACGACCGGGTGCTCGCCGAGGTTGAACGCCCCTTGCTCCGCATGGCATTGAGCGCGACAAGAGGCAATCAGATCAAGGCGGCGGCCATGCTCGGGCTCAATCGGAATACGCTGCGGAAGAAGCTGCGGGAATTGGAACTTCCCGTAGTGCGCGGCGCGTGACGGTCCGGCATCGCCGCATGACCTGACCATGCCGGCCGAGGGCCCGGGCGAAGCCGCGCGGCCGCGTGGATTTTTCACCCGGCTTGCGGATATCGTCACCGGCAGGATTGTCACCGTCGCCCTTGCATTGCTCGCACTGGTGGTTGGGCTTGCGACTTTCGCGGCACTATCAGGCGGCACGCCGGTAGGGCCGACAGGCGCTGGGCAATTGGCCGGGGTGATCCTCGCCAATATTGCGCTGCTGCTGCTGCTGGTGGCGTCCCTCGCGGCGCGGCTCACGCGCATGTGGCTGGAACGCCGGCGCGGCGCGGCGGGATCGCGGCTACATGTGCGGCTTGTGCTGCTGTTTGGCGTGGTGGCATCAGTCCCGGCCTTGCTGGTCGCGGGT
>Ga0315900_10003091_pt1 | contig 24636 bp, 26 predicted proteins | sample LakEriMetagenome_FD_203521 | JGI IMG/M metagenome (GOLD analysis project Ga0315900, IMG submission 203521) | Freshwater fungal communities from buoy surface, Lake Erie, Ohio, United States - Buoy 12 MA114 | ecosystem: Environmental > Aquatic > Freshwater > Lake > Lake biofilm | place: USA: Lake...
CTTGAAATAAATGCAGTATGGGCATTCGAATTTCTGATAACAAAAATAAGTTCATCTGTAGGATCAGGCGCACCAGAATAATAACTATATATAATATTACCATCTGTTAATTGAGAAAGGCTAAACTGTCCTTGAATAATTAAGTTATCAAAACGAGTATACATTACATAATCATACTGAAAATTATTTTCATCCTCGTATTTTTTCATTTCTTCGTAGCACATATAAACCTTCTTTACTAAGGCATAAGTATTCGGTGTTTGCTGAGGATCGCCACGAAAGAATAATGGTTCGGATTCAATTCTATTTTGTATCTGAGCCTCATCATTTGATTGAATAACAACAACCTTAGGAGTAATAACAGTTCCATTACTCAAAGTAAAAACCAACATATCCTTGATTTGTTTCTCTGTGTAGTAAATTGTATTATCTTCCCTATTCGTATTCTTATCATAAGTATGAACAAAGATATCTGGAATAACTGGATAAATGGGTTCTAAGATATGTTTAATAAGTGAATCCTTACACTTATTATTCCAAGTTCTTACATGCCCGTACAAACAAATAGCAAACTTTTGTGACATTTTATAATTACAAACATTTTTTTAAATATCTTTTATTATTTCAAAAAATCTCAAATGGTTTTCAGAGTGTAATGGTATTAAAGAAAATATCAATGATTTACAAATGAGTAACAAGTCTTTGTTTTCTATAGTAGGATATTTACGGGCTACCCAATTATAAAAGACATTTCTGAGATATTCTAAATATTTGTTGTCAACATCTTCTATTTGCTTATTCATAATTACAAAATCATAACCGTGAAGTGATTGTAATATCTTTCCCAAATCATAACATATATCTCCTTCTATGGATAATACATTCCCTAACTTACCTCTTGGATCAATAAATTTTATATTATTCAATTCGTCGACGATAATGTTTGAGAAAACTGTATCACCGTGTATTATCGGGCTGTAAATACCTTTATTGCTACTCTCATATTCTATCAATTGTTGTAAAATGTCTTCGTAATATTTCGAACTTCCATCTAGTTTCGCATAAACATCTTTATTTTCCTTCATTCGTTGTTTAATTTTTGCGGCATAATTATCATATATATTTGTATTTTTAGAACATATATTGGGGTGATGTATAATACTAAGAGTATCAAGAAGTTTTACAAGTTGATATTCAGTAAGAGTTTTAGATACAAGTAATTCAGAAAAAATGATACCATTAATCTTTTCCATTTCAATTGCATCAATCCCTATTTTAATAATTTTAGGGAAATATTTTTTTAATGGCGGTGATAATCTTTTATAAAAATATATTTCGCCTTGAAATGTATCGGATATAGATTTTTTTATGATTGTTTTACCATTATCAATAATATTATTCCAATTCCTTGGTTGTATGATATTTATTTTATCTTTCTTATAAACTCCAATATTATTTTCTGTATTCACCAAAGCATTGAATGCCAAATCATCAATATATAAGTCTGCATATGGTTTTCCAAAATATAGTTCATCATAGGGAATATCAAATTCTTTTAAAGTTTTAATTGTCAAATCTTTTATTTCATGTTCCACAGCTTTTACATCTCCATTATGAGTTCTCATTCTTCTAGCAGTGTGAATTATTATATAATGACCTAGTAGTTTTAATTTTTTAACGATATCAATATTTTCTTTTTTTGGTTTTACAGTAGTGTAATCGCCTAATATTTGAGGATATGTTACCAAAGTATTGTCAAGATCAAAACAGAATCTTTTTATTTTATTACATTTAAACCTTCCGTCCTCGATTTCCTTTAAAAATAAATTTAATTGGTCGGGGGTACCGGCGCATCTAAAATTTTCGATATTAATACCTTTAAACAACTCTCCATCTTTGATCATATTCTTTATTATCTGTGAAATATAAAACTCATTATTTACACGTTCATGTGAGTCTAATAATTTAGTACAATATTTTTTTAATAATCGACCGTTTTTGAACCCGTAAGCACCTGTATTTCCGTATTTATCAATGTCTTTAAACCATTTTTTCTCTTGTATATCAAGTATTATGCCTGCTTCTAGTTTTAAATAAGAAAATATTTCAGGTTTATCATTGGCATTGAAATAAAAAGAACAAGAGCTATTATTTATTTTAAACTTATTTACGATATCATCAAAATAAAGAGTGTCACAGTCTAAAGATAATATAGGTTTGTCAAGTTCTTTATCCTGAAAGGTTTGAAGAATAGTAAATAATGTTTCAACAGGACCTCTTGTTTGATATATTACTTTAACTATCTTAAAGGATAACAAAGGGTACTCTTTGTTTAATTTGAATTCAAGGCCAAATTGATCGCATATATCTTCCATTATTCCTATATATATGGTGTCGTCTTTTGTTAGGTTGAGATTATCTATTAACCAAAAAATCATTGAATGTCCATAAATGTTTATAAAAGGTTTAGGGTTATTGTAATTATTTTTAAATCTTTCACCTTTACCGCCTATTGGTATTATTAAATTCATTTATTAATATTGAATTTTTTTTAAATATAAATATAAAATAAAAAAAAATAAAAAAAATAATATCTTCTTTAATAAAAATGTTAGACGGAAAATTAATTGCTACTCTACTAGGACTAGTTGCTTCTATTGCTATGATTAAAAAAATTAACGATGATGAGAAAACCACTGAGCATTGGTGGGGATCTCTACCAAGAGTTACAACAAGAGCTGATTTGGTTGCGAAACCCGCTCAACCACAATATGCTAGTTCATCCGCTGGTGGCTCCATGCAAGGTGCTAATAAAGGTGATTTTTTCAGTATTCCCGGAACATATCAGGCTATGTTAAGCCCTAGATTCTCTAATACTCAGTATGGCGCTAATATCTCATACAATATGCCCAATTATCAAAATCAGGCTGTACCTGCTGGACCTTTAGATTTTGGTTCTATGGCTTCTTCAAGTTACTACAGGTCTCCAGGAACTAGAGAGGATTTTAGACAACCTGTAGTTGAGAATTATCCTTGTCAGGGAAATTGTTCAGGTGGATGTACCGTAGTTGGTTGTGGAAAGGGTGGTGCTCCTTGCCCAAGTGATTTCAGAACTTCAACTCCTATCTCACCAGCTGGATACGCTGATGGTAATTACAATCAAGTTGCCAATGAAGTATATTCACAATTTCCTGATGCTGGAAATGAGCTTCCCGTAGGTGACATGACTACTATGACTTCATCAGGGCAGGAAATCAATTCAATTGTTTATGACAGGCCTATGTATGCTATGCCTAAATCAAGGCTTTTTGCCAACTCTGACTACATCAGAGGAGATTTAGCTATCATTCCCCATGAAACTGGATGGTTCAGACCTTCAGTAACTCCCAATATTGATCTTAACCCAGGAGCTCTTGCTGTTATGGGAGGTATCAACAACGACAGCGCCAAGGATACTGCAAGTCTTATTTACCAAGCTTCTTCAGGTGGTCAAAGTACTTTGGGTGGTGTAAATATGAAGAGTTATTTTAATAAGGTAAACATGAATAATCAATATCAAGGTGCATATTCTGCTGCGGGAAGAGATGTTGAATTTACTTCTTTCCCTTAAGTAAGGGCTCATATTTTTAAAACTATAAGTATTTAAAAATATTTTGTTCATATAAATAAATGAATCGTACTAAAATTTATTTAAATAGATGCAGATCATATGCGTCATCATTTTTTACATTTGGTGTAACTGTTGGTTGTATCGCAGGTATATATTATTTAAGTGTATATCTAACAGATTATTTTGAAGATAGTCCTGAAATACAACCCACAACAACCCCAACTTTGTTGATGACAACAACATATTTGAGAACGAACGCAGCAACTACTTTAAGTAATACAATGACTAATAGCCGACGTACTACAATATTTAATACTATCACACAACCGCTAACTACATTACTTACAACACTACCGACAACTACACTACAACTAACTACATTACCACTAACCACTGTTTCAACCATACCGACCACAGTGCCACTAACTACAATACAACTAACGACACTACCACCTACCACACTTGCTTCTACTACAATTGATTCATTAACACAAATACCATAAAATAAAAAAAAAATAATTATAATAAATGACATGTCCATGTAAAACTAAGCCTCATTGTAATTACTCAACAGGTATTCCAAATATAAATATGAACGCCCAACAAATATGCACCCAACTATTTTCAGATAAAACAAAAAAAAAAATAGATAACCTAAAAAATCTAAAATCTGAAAATGAAATAAATAAATTCAGAGCTGTATTTAAATCTGGATTTTTATGGCCTGAAAATAAAAAAATACTTCGCGTTGCATATATTAATCCAAATGATAGTACAAGTTCAGATTATGAAAGAACAGTATATTACAGTAATCCTTTTTATGATGATAATGGAAACGAAATATATCTAGACCCTTTACAGGTGAAAATAGATAATGAGAGAATTCCAGTTACAGATGCAATTAAGCTAATAATAGAAGAGAGATATAATAAATTTCTTGGAATTAAATTTAATTTTGATAACGTTGATGATATTGATAATTCTGATATACGAATATCTTTCGATCCAAATGGAGGATCATCGTCGTATGTTGGAACAGATTGCGACGATTATTATTTTAAAGGCAAACCAACAATGAATTTAGGATGGTTTAACGTAGCAACCGTATTACACGAATTTGGACATGCCCTAGGACTAATTCACGAACATCAAAATCCTACAAGTGAGATAAAATGGAATACTGATTATATATGTAATTATTTTTCAGGACCACGTAATTGCTGGGATCCGAAAACAATATGTACAAATATATTAGATACTCAATACCCTGATAGTGTTCTATATACTGATTTTGATCCCTTTTCCATAATGCTTTATTTTTTTTCCGCAAGACTAACCAAAGATGATAAAGGAACCAGCCAGAACGTACGACTTTCAGGGAATGATGTTATACAATTAGCGAGGAATTATCCTGGAGGGAAAATGACACCTGAAGAATTTTACAAATATGCATATAATGAAGATATCGCAGATTCATTAAATGTTCATGGTTTAAGAGAACGTGTAAACAGAAATATGAAATATTATGTTGCCATTGGAATGATAATTATAATTCTTGTTTTAATTTTGTTGTTATAATCATTTATTAATTTTAATAAATGATTTATAATTCAAGGTTTTTTGAGTATATAATTTTTGAAATATATAATAAAGTCTTTATACTAGCCTGATTAAACAAACTTTTAGTTTTTAACAATTTATTAAATTGTTCTATATAATTATTTTTTATAATAGGTGGTAAAGCGTAACAACCATGATTCAATAATATATATTCAAGAACCTGTTTGTACTCTATATATTTATTATCATTAAAATGAACTATAAGCTCGTCAACTTTTTTTGGTAATAGGAATATATTTTGATCATAATTGAGAATTTTTAAATTTAAATCAGCCTCATCTATTGTATATAATTCTTTAGTTTTTAGTGAAATACCAAAAAGTTTATCTAAAACTTGTTTATATGTATCAATTTTAAGACTGTTATCATGTTTAAATTCCATAAATTGTTCATAGACTGTAGTCAGCTTATTTTCTAATTCTTGAATATAATAATAATTCAAAAAATTAAAACTGTATTTAATTCGGGATTCTAATATTTCATCAAAACAGTTTATGAAAGTCTGGAGCTGTTGTTCAGTATTATGCGACAAAATATATTTGAAAACCTGTGTACCATCTCCTTTATTCATGAACGAATTATAAATATCAACAAATGTAAAATCAATACTTGCAATTTCTTTTTGAATATAATAAAATAAATCTAGAGGTGTTGTGGATTCTAGTTCATGTTTATTTGAATTTATCAAGTTCGAATATTTCTTTGCATTATAACAGAAGGTTGTGATGTCTTTTAAAGAATTGAAAGTGTTTTTACAATAAGTAGTACCTGAAATGAAGTTGGACAATTTTATTATATTATCATGCACGACGACATCGCCCTTGTCAACAATTATTTGAAATAAAGTTGTTACAAGATAAGAAATTATATCTTGACAAGAACTGAATGTGTACATATTTATAAAACCATAGTTTATATTATCAACCGTGGCATTTGATTTCCCATAATCAATAAGTATTGGCACTATATGGGTTTTTATTTTTATAACAGTTTTGAAATCCAGAACGTATTCTACAAACACAGGTTTATCTAGTTTTTTGATCATTATATTCCAAGGTGTTAGGTCGTTATGAACAAAATTATAATTATTTTGAGCTACCTGCAAAGCTAAACAAATCTGTGAAGTAATTAGAAGATAATCATTAAAATCGAACGTGTCACTCTTTATATAATCAAGTAAATTGATGCCTTCTATATACTCAGTTATTGTATGATGTATTTGTTCTTCCTGTACAAATCCAAAATTATATACGAAATTTGGAATTTGTTTTATAATATTATTGATACAATTGATACCTATAAAAGTCTCATGTATATGTTCTTTTGCTTTGGTACTATCTTTTGTAGTTTTTACTGCAAAATTAAAATCTGCGAGAGTGTATTTATTAACTATTCCAAGCTTGTTTTCAAAGATTTTATTTTTATATTGAGCATCGGTTAGAAAAGATGAGTTTGTCATATTTACCAAATAATGAACTCCTTTAAGTAATCCATAACATCGAACAATTTTTGGAACTGTATTGATGTCTTTATTTTTAATATTTGGAAAATCAAGATGTCTAGAAATATTTTTTAATTCCAAATCAATTTGAATTTCCATTGGTTTTATAGAATTGTATAAATAATAACCTGTATGCTTCTTTATATCTATCAATAATTTTTGTAGATAATCAAGAACTCCATTTTTTTGAAGATATTTATTGTAAAAAAGCTTTGCATTGTGGGCAATTTCTTTACATTTGGAATCATTTTTGCGACACCATCTTATTTTTTCGAGAAGATCAGAAAGATCGTTCTTTATGGGTATGTAATGTACAAAAGGTTTCAATAAATTACTGTACCATAATTTCCATTCTGATTCAACCATTAATATAGTCGATTCCATATTTAATTCCGATGATAATCGAAAGGCAGATACATGGCCATCTATATGAACTACATATTTATATTGACACTGTTGCTGAGGTGTTAAACGATCAACCAATTTAAAAGGTAGTGAATTCACATCTATGGTTTGTAAATATTTTTCGCCCATAATTTTTCTTGGTCGCAAATTCCATTTTGTAATACCAGCATCAAGTAATTTTCCTTTATCAATATACGAAAGATAAGCAGCTTTTAGTCTTTGATTTGTATTTATTGTAACACCGCAACCAGTTGATGAGCCACGAAAAACAGCAATTGGTTTTTTATCTTCCCATTTTGTTTCACAGTTTACTTCTACATTGTTGATACAAGATTTCGAGAACCATTTATTTTCTTTGATTTGTATTCTCGACCAATCATTATAATTTGGCATGATAATGTCGGCAAATCCTTCACTTTTGCTCATTGACAATATAGGAATGTATTTTTCATATTTATGGGATAGCAAAGGTTGATTTTTTGTGTCAAAGATATTATAGTATGGTTCAGTATGGTTTTCTGTTATAATAGGAAAATCTCTTTTATTTATAAAAAATTCAATATCTGGTATTTTTCGAGAAGCACATAATTCATCGAGCATGTTCTTTATAATAGGAATGTTAGTATCACTCTCACTTATGGGGAATTCATATCTTATTAGAGAATTATTCCCATACCAGTTCGAAACATTTGAGTTTATTTTTTGACGATTAAAGGTATATCCTTCAGACTCTGTAATATATTTAAAAAAATTGTACATCAATTTATCCTTACCGTAAGCTTTATTATAATATTTTGGATTAAATTTTATATGAGAAGCCCACTCATTTTGAAAATTGACATTCGAAAAAGGCAGAAACACCTTTAACTGATTATCCACTATTTTTACAAATATACCTTTTTTAAATTTATAAAAGATATATTTGAATGTATTTAGCACGCCCGTGGCTTCGACATTTTTATATAAAGGAGAAATCTCGACAGTAAGTTCATTTTTAAATATATTTTCAGCATCAATTTCAACTTCTTTGATAGTTGAATTTCTATCATATCTGTATTGGTCGAATTGTTCTTCGTCACCAGCAGTAAAATGTTTTTGTCTAAAATTTTTATATCTTGGATTGGTATTAAAACTATTCTTTGTATTGCACTCTTCAATCGAGTCATAATAATCAGGTTCTAGTTGGTACAAAGATGTAGTAGTCGTCATGTTTCTGTTTAATGTTTGATTTTTATATTTTTAAATTCAAATTTAAAAATATTAAAACTTTTTTATAGGTTTGAGTTTGATTTTTTGCTTTTCGATTTCATGACCTTTTCGAGCATCCAGAATCTCTTTTAATACACTATCTGGATTATCAATACCGTGTCTTTCCAAAATCTCAATCGCATCGGTCTCCATATCAGCCTTCTTCTTTGTACTCCTGGTGGATTTTGTCTCTAAAATAATTGCGGTATCGTTATATTTTAAACCGGGTTGTTCCTTATATTTTAGATATTCAACAATTTGAGATTCTACTGCCTTACTTTGTTTTCTAAGTTCTGATGTTTTCTTTGATAATCTTTTAATTTCAACGTTTAACTGTTTTAACTCAGTTACTAATCCCTGAATGTTATTCATTTTATTTATAATTTTATTATTTTTAAATAATTTTAAATTAAAAAAATTAATCTATAAATAAAATAATGAGTACTTATCCTCCAATGACAACTATGGCTCCTACTATGGCTCCTACACAACCACCTAGCAGTATTCCCAAATATATTATATATAGATGGGATGTTATTTTAGGAACTGCCCAACATCGAGTTCCAATAATATATGTTAAACCTGATTTGTATTTCATTGATTTAGTACAAAAAAATGATTACATTATCAAAGTATTAATCGAAAATACTGGAACTATTTACGATGGTCAAGTTGTTTTAGCTAGTGTAAACAAATCATCTGCGGTACCTAACTGTCGACCAAACTTTTATAACGATACTGGATACTATATTGTAACTCTTTTTACTGATTGGTACGGATATCCAACTAACGGTTCTTTAGGATCTGCAACATTTTTAAATAAAGTTTAAAAATTGCATGGTTATAATATAAAATTTATTTTATATTATAATTTTTTTAATTAGTAAAAACATAGAACCTATCACTCTTTTCAAAATACGAACTTACCTTAATATTCTTATCCTTGAATTTTTGAATAATCGATTCATTTGTAATATGTGCCCAATCCCATGCCTTAATACTCTTCCAAAGTCGCAAATCATCCACAATAAATACACTTGGACCAAGAGATGGATTTGACAAAATGATATCCAATTCTTCAAAAATTGGCACACGTGTTGTTCCATTCCAACCACTATCACTTCCGGAAATATGTGCATCGATAAAGAAAACAGCACCATCCAAGACTTTTGGGGTGATTTCCTTCAACTTATCTAAGCTGTCCCCCAGATAAAAAGTGATATTTGTGATACCTTCATTGTCGGCACGAGCCTTACTTTCTTCATATAGCTGCTCGAAGATTTCAATGGTGTATACATTTTCAAAATGCTTTGCTGCTATAACAGTAGAATCGGCCTTATATGTACCGGTTTCTACAAAGTTTTTAATATTCTTGTACTTAGGATCTACCTGATGAATGTAAGTAATTTCAGATTCTTTAAGACTGCCGCCCATTTGATTTTTATATAATAATAATTTAGTTTTAAATTAATATAAAAGTATATTATAACTATAAAAACCATAATGACTGATGATGAGATAAAAGAATCTTCTCTATATAAGAAATTGGAAGCTAAGATAAAGACATTAACAGATAATTTAAATGAGGCTGATAACAGTATCTATATTTTAGAAAATAGTGTTACTAAGAATAAAAACGAAAGTGAAGAAATTATTAAATCTTTACAAACAAAAAATGAAAAATTAAACAATCATATACTTGATTTGGAAGATGATAATTTTAAAAAAGCACAAGAGATTGAAAAATTGAAAAATGATGCAAAAAATAAAAATATAAAACCAGCTAATAATGAGGCTCAGTTAAAAAAGAAAATAAAAGAACAAGAGGAAGAATTGAAAAAATTATATATAGACTTGAGTGAATATGTAGAAATAAATAGCACATTAAGGATAAGAAATAAGGAGTTGGATAAATATAATGTAGAACTAAGTAGGATATTAACATCTTTTAAAAAAGAGGAAGATGATGTTGTAGTTGAATATTTATCTTTGAACGAATCACAAGACAATAAGCCGCCAAGATGTTATATTATGAAGCGGTGGTGTTGTATATTATAAGATTTTTTTTATATTTATTTAAATAAAATGCGAAATAAGAATTTTGATAATGGCGGATTATGTACTGGAGGAGATTATTGTAAAGATAAAGAACCATTATTGTCTAGAGACGGTCTAGACTATGAATTAAACCGTTTGGAGGTTATTTGCGAGCTCAAACGTGGAAAAAATGATGAAATTATAGAAGTATGTCGTGAAATAATTCATGATGCGCTAAAATCTAAAAGAATAGATTTTAAAATCTCAGCTATTAAAATTGTTAATCGTTATTTAGAAAAAATTCCTTTTCGTTTTAATTTTAAGTCGCGTAAGAGTAAAGTCACCCGTAAGAGTAAAGTCACCCGCCGTAAGAGTAAAGTCGCACGTTCCCGTAAATAATTTTTTAAATAATACTATTTAAAAAATCTAAACAATTTTAAAATGATGAACCAAAACTGATTCGGTTCTTCCAATTCTATTTGACCTTCCAATAATCTGATTCTCGATACTTTTTTCCATATCATGGCATAAAATAATATCAGTTGATTCGACTAAGTTAATACCTGAACAATTAAAAGCTGAGTTAATAAAAATAACAGGGACTTTACCAGTCTTAAAAGCCTCCAAATTCCTTTCTCTAGTCTTGATATTACCTTTAATTTCAACATATAGGATATCATTTTCTGAAAGGATATCGCAGATTGGCGAGAACGAGTTGTCGTAATTCGAAAAAATAAGGAATTTTCCATCTGGTTTCGACTTCACTATTTCCACGATTTTTTCAAACTTTGTCATCTTCTTTTTAATTTCTTTTTTATCTACGGTATTATTTTTTTGAGTATCTATATAAGTAAGGTCGGTTACATCAATCTGTCTTCTACATAAAGGACAATGAGGTTTAATTTCGATCCATTTTAATAAACACTCACCGCAGAATAAATTCTGGCAATTTTTTTCAAGAACGGGACAAGTCATATTTTCAAAACAAATATTGCAAGGTTCATTAAGCATATTATTAAATTTTTCCTCAATTTCCTTTATCTGAATCATTGTATGATTTTTTTTGTCCGTCCATTCAAGTATTTTTTTATGATCCGATCGCATAGTGTAAATTCTAATTTTAGATTCTATTTCTTCAAGCTCTTCGTATTTGCGTTGCTTAATAAGATCAACGAGATTCTTTGTTTTATTACCTCCTAAAGCAGTAATTGCATCTTCAATATTACCTGCTTCTATCATCATTTTAATATGAGGACTGACACTATTGGAAAAATTTTTATAGATAGGATCATAAATTTCGTGATACAAATGAATTGTTGGCGGCATTTCAAAAGATCTTTTTACAAATTCAGGATCATTACGTACTATAATATCCTTATATTTTTCATCAAAAGAGCTAATATGGGTATAAAACATATCTTTCATAAAACTTAAAGTCCCTTTAGAGTGAAATTGTTGGATTCTTGAAGGAGTAGCGGTTATAAACCAATAAAATCCGGCGTGTATTTCTTTCATTGCTGGCACTTTTATGTGCGCTGCCTCGTCGAAAATGAACCTTTTCCATGCATATTTTGAATATATACTAATAAGTTTATTATACATTGTAGGTGTAACAAGCAAGACATCATAATCTTCAGGTTTTACATTTTCAACAGATTTGTTATTTGATAAAACTGCATAGGTTAAATTTGTTTTTTTAATTTCATTCTCCCATTGAAGTACAATGGAAGGAGAAACAAGAATTAAGTTGGTATCAAGCTTGTCCAATCGTTTAGTATAATAATGTTTAATTCTATTTCTTGCTTCGGACGAGACAGTTTCAAAAACATACGGTATGGACATATCCCACATCATCTTATTTCTTAAAATCAAACCAATCATAGATAGAGTTTTTCCATAACCAGTTAAATCTGCATTGACTCCTATTTTAGTATGTATAATATGGTCATTCTTTTCAATTACGCTATTTATTTCTAATTTTTCCATATTGTAGATGCTTGCAAGTTGATGTGGGTAAAGAACAGCCGTCATGTTAGCCGGTTGTTTTACCATCTTGATATTACTAAAATCAATTAAAGACATTTATTCTTTATAATTTATTTTTAAATATTTATTTTTTTAAAATAAATAAGATTTAAAGAGTTATTTCGTTCTTTTTTTCTTCTTCTTGTTCAGGGCGTTCATGTAAGGTAGAACGACAACATAAATTACAGGCGCATCCAGCGACAAAACAAACACAAACCAAAGAAATTAATGAAATAAAGATAGTATCCATTTTATATTTAAAAGAAAAAAAATATTTTAAAATGTCCAAAGTTCCAAATATAAGTGCACGTGATTTTGCTGCAATTCTTGGAATAAACCCATATGAAAGTGCATTTCATCTACTGGAACAAAAAATAGAAAAGAAGCACCCCTTCTTTGGAAATAAATTTACAGAACATGGTAACAAATTTGAAAATATCGCGATAAAAGCTTTTGAAGATTTTAAAGGTGTTCTGGTGGATGATAATCAATTTAATTTTAAACATCCTGATTATAACTGGATTTCTGGTCGTCTCGATGGTCTTTTTGCGGAAGATGTTTACGAAAAAATATCGGATACATCTCGCAAGAGAAAAAGAAATAGAGTTTGGTGTGTATTAGAAATTAAATGCCCTTTGAAAGAAGATAGAAAAAATGAATTAACAGAAGAAAATATTCCAAAGCATTATTGGAGTCAATGTCAAGTATATATGAATATGACAGGCTGTAGGTTCGCTTACTATGTCGAGTATTATATAAATCCGGAAGGAGACCAAAGCAACGCAAAATTATATTATGTAAAGATTGAAAGAGATGATCAGTGGTGGGATAATTCTCTTCCAAAAGTAAAAAAATATTATGAGAACGAAATTAGAAAATATCATAAAATAGGAAATTTGGAAACGCATCCTGTACGCATCGCGGAAAAACAATGGCAAAGTACTTTCATTTGAATTTTGTAACCTTATATAGGTTAAAAAATTATATAATATCTATTTATTTAAACTGTTAACATTACTAAATTATTATTGAGTGGGTTGGTTGACAGAGGTGCGCTCTTGATAAGAGAAACTGCATTTTCTAAAATGCAAATTAATCTTTTGACATGATGTATGTTTCCTGGATTTAAACTTGCACCATAGCTTCTGCAACCGCTTCTTAGAAGCGAAACATTGTAGCTAATCTTGCTCAATGCTCTCTTGTCGTAACAGCAATTTTTTACATAACAAGCGGGATTGGTACATCTCTTTTCCCAGAACTGTCTAAGTGTCTTCTCCTCTACATCCGGGTTTAAGATAGCAGGTACTACTATTACAGCAGTTGTTAATTTCTCGATTTCCTTTAATCTCATATTTTTCTCCGCTGTCTTCAAATACTCAATGCAGTCATGAATCGCAAATAAATTGTTTGTGACAGACAAAACGTCACGGGCTTCAGAAATATTCACTAGAGTATCGTAATCAAATGGAATCTTCACTATAACCTTCTTGAGATATTGAGATAGAGTACCAGCTCCAAGACTTGGACTATATTTATCGATGTATTCTCGAACATCATCCCAGCTCTTACCCATCTTCTTTATGTTTATCTTTCCGCCTCCAAAATACCCACCCATGATACAATAGATGACGTAAAGATGAGGCGAACAATAGTCAAAATCCTTAGTGACTTCGATATCTTCCGGTACTCCCTTGACCTCGTTGGGTGCAGAAAAACGATCAAAAACCTTAGAAACACTGTATTTGGAAAAAATAACGGATGGCATTCTTGAGTATCTGATATATACCTAAAAACACTGAAATAAAATCAATTTTTTTCATAACTAAAAATTATTTGGGAATTTATTTGATTGATATCTACCTTGAAACTGATTATTTACATTTTTCAACATCTTCGTTCTTTCTGATTCATGTGATTGTTGTACGTCCTGCATTCTGTTTAATGTAGGTATTTTACCCTTACCATCAAATCCTCCAGGATGTATTTTTTGATTTAACCTGAATTGAGTAGATGATATGTTCGATTCTCCACTCGATCTTTGGTTCGTGTTCGCGTTTGCTAAAGGCATATTTCTAGTTAATTCTTGCATATATTCATGTCCAAGAGTTTTTTGATATTTCTCTCTTAAATTAGTAGCTGCATTATATTCTGGCAAGTTTCTATCTAGGTAAATGTCTTCGTGAATATAAGAAACCTTCTCATCACCTTTATTATTACTAAATGCATTATATACAGGGATGTTTCTTTCTAAATCGACGTCCTCATGAATATAATCATTTTTTGTGTAGCTACCAGTCTTTTGAGTATCACAATTAACGTTAAGTAGATCTTTATCCTTGATATCAATTAATCCGGCAAGATCATCAATAGATATTAATTGAATATTATCAGAGCCTTTGTTACTAAAATGAGAATAGTTATTTATATCTTGAATATATCTATCGGTATCCATATCGTTATTGTTTACAAACTTTGTGTTATCATTTATATTTGATTGCCCGAAAGCATAGATCACATTTCTGTTTATTTGTTTATTAGGTTCTAACACATTTTGAACTGTTATATCAGTACCACTTACCTGTGTATTATAAGGCATGTTAACTATAGGCTTGACAACATATTTAACTTCAAAAGGTTTTTCTAAAGGTTTTGATATCTTATATACACCAGTAGGTTTAACACTAGTCGTTATAATATCTTTTTTAACCTCTTTAACATCATCTGGATTGTCACAATTTTTCATTTTTTTGGAAAAATCCGCGAAACCAGGTTGTGTAAAAGCAGTTGTCCATACTCTTGGCATTCTTGATAACGGTACTAACTGAGCAGCTGGAACAACAGGAGGACGGAAAGAATCGCCGATTCTGTAAGGTAAGAAAGCCTGTCTCTGTCCAAAATTGAGAGTTGTTTCAGATTGGGAACCTCCGTATGGCAGATTTTTGTATTGTCCTCCATTTGTACCTTCATTGCTATACGATACAGATACCATTGGATTAACACCTCTAGCGTACTGTAATATACCTTCACAAACCCTATTGGAACTATCATCTATCATTTGTGTAATATCAGAAGTTTGTCCAACCCTATCAACCCTTCGCGTGGTTATAGATTTAGGAGGATCTTTTAATATATTCATGTTTGTTGACCAGGAATCAACCGATGGTAAGGTTATTTTTCCTCTATTTGTTATTGCTGAATAGCTTATACTCATTTATATTATATTAAATATAAAAAAAAATTTTTTAAGTTTAAATAAAAATTATTTATTTTATTAAATAAATGGACAAAAACTTAAAAAGCTTGAAGATATGTGTTGAAAGAACTAAACCTATTCTTAAAAATATTAAAAAAATCAAAAATCTTAAAGATACCAAACTGAAGTCTACTTTAGGTTCTATAAGAGCTGCTTTTTTAAAAACAAAAATATGGCCACCCAATAAGACATCTTTAAATATATTTTTTATCAATCCAAGAGATAGTGAGGATATAGATCGAACTAATTATTCTTCCAGTTATTTAGTAGACCAAAACGGGATGCGAGTTGATGTAGATCCTTTACAAGAAATTATAGATTCTAAAAATATGTCGGTTATCGATGGGATAAAGCTAATAATAAATGAGAGATATAACAAATTTTGTGGTATGACATTTAATTTTGTAGATGATATTAATCAATCCGATGTAAGAATATCTTTTGATTCCGGAGATGGGGCTTGGTCTTATATTGGGCAGGATTGCGCCAGTCCAGAATATAAAAATCAACCTACTATGAATTTGGGATGGTTTGATGTAGCAACAGTAATTCACGAATTCGGGCATACTTTAGGACTTATACACGAACATCAAAATCCTTTAGGGAAAGATGTGGATTGGAATACAAAAGTATTGTATACGTGGGCGTCTCAAACTCAGGGATGGGATGAACAAACTACATACACCAATATAATTGAAAAATACAGTATTGATCAATTAAATGGTTCTTCTTTTGATCCATATTCTATAATGTTATACTTCTTTCCAGCACAAGTCACACTCGATAACAAAGGCACTCGACAGAATTTGGAATTATCCGCGGTAGATGTCCAGTATATTAGCAATATATACCCAAATGGGAAAATGGAACCCCCAGAATTTTATCAGTACGCATATAAAAAGAATATAGGCGATACCTTAAAAATTTCTCAAAATGGTGACGCTAACACATCATCACCTTTAAATTTACAATTAATTATTCCGATAGCAGTGGCGGTTGTTATCTTACTTTTTATAATAATATTTTTTTCTATGAAATAATTTTTGAACTCTCTAGAAAAGACTCATCTTTATTGTACTCATTATATTTTTTTTAAATTTATTATTATATTATATAATAAAAAATGATATCTTCTCAAATTATGTCTAGTAATATTAATAATGTACATGCGCAGATTAGCCGAAAAAAAGGCAGCAATCCTTATTATGCCACATTAAACCTTGGCGATGAGGTTATAACAGATTATGATATCTGGCCATATACTAGATGGTATCGTGGTATCCCTGAGGCGTCATTTCCAATTGTTGCCGATAGGGAGGCTGGATGGAGAAACCCTGCTAAAGGACAATATATTAAACCATCAAATTTACATTCTAAAAAACCTCCGCATTGTTTCCAGGCTGCTTGTAGCGTTGTATATCCTTGTAGTTTGAAATTATTGGAACAGGATGTGGAAGCAGGATCCGCTTCTTCATCAGCTTATGATGATACAATTGATATATTAGTTCAGAAAAATGGAGTTAACGCAAACTACTAAAATGATATAATATAATTATTATATCATTAAATTTATAACCTGTTAAATCTTATCAATTCGCTATTAACAAGAGCTATTTTTTTAGCTGCTCTGGCATCTTTATTTAATATTTCCGAGATGTTTTTAATAAGCTTGTTTACAGTTTCAAAATTTATTTTTTCGCAATTGACACATATATTATGGCATATTTGATTATCTTTTGAACAATAGTAGCACATATCCATGTATTCCTCTTCCTCGTAGTCTTCGTCATCCTCGTAGTCTTCGTCATCCTCATAGTCTTCGTCATCCTCGTAGTCTTCGTGATAGTTACCCTGGTAACAAATGAAAAATTTCAGTGTAAGAAGTCCGACGCATACAGATATTGCAATAAATAAGTTATCTAAGTGTTTAAAATCATATTCGTAGTAAAGTGGGCAGGTAATACTTTCATTTCTCATCATAGTGAATATACATTCAGGTAAAAAATTAAAAATCAATTTTTTAATAATACGACGCTTTTTCAAACGCCTTTCAGGTTTAAATTTTCATATATTGAATTTAATTATTATTTAAAAAAATAATTAAAATTGATTTTAAAAAATGTTTTTAGATATATAAAAATAAAAATATGGATGATTTTTCATTATTTGAAAATGCTTTAACAGAGTATAATAAAAATAATGAATACGACGGAGATGATGAAATAGCACCCGAAGGCGAATGTAAACATATTAATAATACAACTGATAATGGAATGTTGTATTGTGTTGATTGCGGCGAAGAATTAAAGAAGACTATTTACCAGGATAAAGAATGGCGTTTCTACGGTCCATTGGATAATAAAAGAACATCTGATCCTAATAGAGTACAGGCACGGAAGATAGATGATCGCAACATATATAAAGATGTTGAGAACATGGGTTTCAACGAAAAAATAGTTTATCTTGCAAATAAAATATATCTAGAGGTGACTAAGGGGCAAATTTTCAGAGGCAATTCGAGAAAAGCAATAATATTTGCCTGTATATTCCATAGTCAGAAACTGCAAGGTAACCCACAGTCGCATGAGAAATTGATAAAGATATTTGAGTTATCCCGAAAAATCGGACTGAAGGGTCTTAAATATGTAAATATAAATGCATCCAAAGATTCGGTAATACACACAACATACATAACACCTATTAATTTGGTCGAGGATATAATGGATAAATTTTCTGGGACTGTTGAACAAAAAGCAGAGGTTTTTGAGATTTATGAGAAGATTAAAAATAAATCTTCAAAAATAAACAGAAGTCGACCGCAAAGTACCGCGAGTGGTATAGTTTATTTTTGGATTTGCAAGAAAAATATAAATATATCATTGAAGGAGTTTGCAAAAAAAGTAGAACTAAGCGAACTTACGATAAGCAAGATAGTAAAAGAGATTTGCAAGATATTAAATGTTACTTTTTAAATTTTTTTTAAATTTAAAACTTTATCTTTCTTTAAATAAAATGTCAGTTCAGAGATATGATGTGCAGACGAGTGATTATTCGGTTGTATATTATGGTTCTACCATTGTTAACAGAATAAAAAGTATTTATACCTACACGACTGGTGGGACTTATGAGGCAAATGAAATTGTGTTGAATGTATTTCTTGGAAATATAGATTCAGTTTATGATCCTGAAGCCCTAAAGAAAAAAAATATTAAAAATATTGTTTCTGTTATAAATGGGTTTGAACCCCCATATCCTTCTGATTTTAATTATCTAGTGCTTGATTCGCTAGATACTATAAATACTGAATTACAAGACAAATTTGAGTTAACCTATAATTTTATTGAGGAAGCATTAGACCGGAACGAAAAAGTTTTAATACATTGCATGTACGGGAGATCCAGAAGCGCGACTATAATGATCGCTTATCTGATAAGAAAATTTGGATATAACGTGCAAGACTCTTTGAATTATGTAAAGATGTGCAGGGATGACATCGAACCAAACGAATATTTTGTAAAACAGTTGGAAAACTATTATAATAAACTATATAAACACTACTTAATAAATTAAAAATTAAAAATTAAAAAATAAAAAATTAAAAATAATAAATGGACAAAATTATATTTTTAATTTTAATTTTAACTCTTTATATAATTCTTATTTTATGTATTTCAATTTCTTATTCAGAGCCATTTAAAAATATATTTATCGCGAAAGTTTGGGAGACAAACCCAAAAGAAGATATATTTTTCCCTGAAAAGTGCCTTCCGAGATTTAATAAAAAAAATATAACTGTGGGATTAGCATACTCAGGAGGAGGGAATCGTTCATTTAGTTCAATTATGGGATATATTAGATATATAAATAAAATAGGTTTATATAAAAATGTCGATTATATTTCTAGTGTATCTGGTGGATCTTGGTTTAATGGTGTTTATTCATTTGCTATGTCAAAAGGATTTTCACCTGAATCACTACTTGGTAAAAGTTTAGATATAAAAAATATGTCGGTAATAAATTTAGAAAAAGAAAATTTTAATAATAATTATTTTATGGGTAAATGTTTAAGGGATGGTCAAGTAATAAAACATGGTTTATATGCATTAAGCCCTGGAAATGGTATTAAATATTCTGATGCATGGAGTTATCTAATAGGTAAAATATTTTTGGAACCATATGGTTTAAATCAAAATGTTCCATGTACTCTAAATAAAGAAATGGCATCGCAAATAAATATTAATAACAAAACTAATTTAGATATTTTAAAATTACAAGACACAGATCCATTTTGGATATGTAATGGTACTTTACAATCGGTTGGAAATGATTTTATTAAAGAATTTTTAATATCTGAGTTCACCCCTATGTATTCAGGATTTTTAAAATCTAATATTTTATCAAATAATTTAAAAATAGGTGGATATGTAGTTGAAACTTTTGCATTTGGATGTCAATATCCTACCAAAGGGCTTAATTATTCGAATATAATTGAAAAATATAAAGAATTTTGTAACAAAAATCCTTTTCTTATAAGTGCAAATAATATTGAGAATAAATGTTTTACGTTGAGAGATATGCTAGGTATAAGTTCTAGTGCATATTCAAAATTTTATTATGACTTGACTCCTAAGAGCAAAATTCCAGATCTTACTTTATTTACCCCTACTTTTAATGTATGGTTTAAAAATATTTTACAAGATACAACATCGGATAACCAATGTACTTATAATATTTTTAAAAATAGATGCGAAACCAAAAATGGTTTCGATGAAGACTCTTGTAGACAATATCTAGGTAAATGTTATTCAATGAGTGCTAAACAGTGTACAAATAATACCGATTGCTCGTTTAATAAAAATAATTTTACATGCGATAATATAAAAAATGGTTCTTCTTTAAACTGTAGAAATAAAAATTTTTCTTGTGAATGTGTAAAAAGTTCAAACACTTATAAAAAAAAAGATTACAAATCTATTCCATGCAGAATAGGAGATGGTTTAACAACAGATAATCTTGGTATATTATCTTTACTTTCAAGAAATGTTAATAGAATAATATGTTTTGCAAATTCAAATTTAAGAATTTTTGATGATAGAGGAAATGTAATAAAAGACTCAGATGGCAATGAACTATGTTACAGGGATATTCAAGATTTATTCGGAATTCAAAAAAATAAAAACTGTGATACAGACAAATTTGTAAATACTCAGATACAAATATTTGATAGTTCTGAATATTATTTGGTTTTTGAAGATTTTAAAAAGACATTTTTAAAAGGTGGTCCGACTTTTTCAAGAAGATCATTAAATGTAATAAAAAATGAACTATATGGCGTTAAAGGAGGTTATAAAGTTGATATATTGTTTTTATTGCTCCAACCATCTTTAAAATTTAATAGTTTGTTACCTTCTGATGTAAAAAATGAAATATCAAAGAAATATTCAAATTTTCCAAACTTCAAAACTCTTGTTGATCAGCCTTTACAAGGTGTTATAAATTTAACTGGATTTCAAATTAATTTATTATCTTCTTATACAGAATGGTGCATACAACAACCTGAACTTTCCAAACACATAATAGAACTATTAAGTTAATTTTATAATTACTGGAAATTACAAAATTAATCACTACTATACACTGACTCGTTATCAGTATCCCTATCATCTTTTATATCATAGTCCATATCAGAATTGAGATCCTCATCATCAATAAAATTCTCAATCGCGCCGAAACTCAATCTATCATATGTCTTACAGATCTTTGTTTCATTTCCATCCTTCTTTGAAAACTCTAAATCAATCTTTTGAAGAGTACCGTCGAATTTTCTATGATATGAATAATGATTGAGATCTACCTTACACATCTCGATCGCTGTTTGTGCCGAAACAGGATGCTCTAAATCAAGATCGAATGTACTTAAATCATCCAAGATAACCCAATCAACCTGCTCTAATTGTTTGTTTAAATGCTTCAAACTTTCTTCATTTCCATTAAGACGAATAAAATAGTACCAGGACTCGGATTCTTCACCATTCGTTTCCATAAGAATAACATATTTACCATCCTTCTTTCTACTAGGAGGTGGCTTAGGTACACTTTCCTTATTTTTTTTTGTTGACATTTTTATTTATTTTTTATTTTTTTAGATTTACATTTCCATATAATACTTATTTCTCAACTCTATAAGAGTCTTTGCATATAAGAGGTTATATTTTTTATCTATCTTGGAGTGAAATACCAATGGTCGGAGTCCAGTACCTAATAAATTTTCTTTTAACTCTGGATGACTTTCAAATAGGTCAATAAAAAGTTGCTTAAGTAATAATCCATTTTTCTTATCACAGTCTGTTTTCATACTTCTAAATGCATTTTCTATATTATTAAAAGTTTTTAATTCATCATTATCAATCGTCATAAAACTATATTTGAGATAGTCATAAAATCCATACTTACTATTTTTATAATGGGTTATATTTAGGTAGTCAAAAAAATTATATATAAACTTCTTTTGAGTATAAGTTTGAGGCGCACCTATCTTACGCCATTTATCCCTCATTATATTTCTCTTACTATGACAATAAGAAGTGTATTCTAGAGCCTCTTTTGGAGACAGAGAGAATAAATAACAAATTAAGCTTGCAACCAGGGTACCTGACCTGCCATGACCACCTCTGCAGTTTATGTATATTTTCTCACTCTTACCTGTTCTTAGGTTGATTTTTAGATCTTTGATCTTTTGACCTGTGTCGAGTATGAATTTCGCGAAACTCTTCCAATCAGTTGGAATGTACCTGTCCTTTATCTCATACCGTATATACGACTTGGTTGTAGTGTACGGAATAACTTTACCCTGTTCTTCCTCTTCTTTGTTGGTTAAATCTATAAAATATATAACGCCTTCGTTTTCTAGCTCATTCACCGCTTCCTGTGTAGGATAAGAACCAAATAACGCCTTATTTTTTATAAAAAAAGATGCTCTATCCATTTTAAATTATATTCCGAATTTTTAAATTATATATCAATTTTTATTTTTTATAAAATCCTAATGATTTTTTTTGATCGGGTTTAAAGATATGCTTTAATAATAAAATGGTAAATAAAGTTAACCCTGGTCAGGTAGAAAAAATAGATTATACCACATTAAACATATTTGAAAAAAATGATAATAATTTAAATATTTTTGGCAATTGGATTACAGATATAGACAAAATTTCTATTGAATACAAAAAAAAAGAACCTTTCAATTATGTTGTAATTGATAATTTTTTAAATTATGAATATTGTAATAAAATCGAAGCATTGTTCCCCTTAAATATTGAAAAATATCATAAATATTACAATCCAATTGAAGTTAAATACGCAAATGATGATATAAATAATTTACCAGATGATATAAAAAATTTATTTTATATTTTGTCAACTAAGCAAATTACAAACATATTTTCCAAAATAACAGGTATTGATGATCTAGAAATCGATCCTTATTTACACGGTGCCGGTCTTCATTTACATCCGCGTTTAGGGAGGTTAAATTTACATTTAGACTACGAAAAGCATCCAATATTACAAAATAAAGAAAGAAGATGTAATTTAATTTTATATCTTAACAAAAATTGGGATTCAAAATGGAATGGTTCAACTGAATTTTGGGATGAAAAAGTTTCAAAATGTATTTATAAATCAGATATTATTTTTAATAGAGCTGTATTTTTCCAAACAAATGAAACTAGTTTTCACGGTGTTCCAGAAAAAATTTTATGCCCTGAAAATGAATTTAGAAAAACTCTTGCATATTATTATATATCTCCTCTTAAAAGTTATAAAGATAAAAATAAATTTGGAGCTGATCAAAACGGTTATAGATTAAAAGCGTCTTTTATTAAAAGACCTGAAGATGATGATCTTGAACAAATGAAAAAATTATACAATATAAGACCAAATAGAAGAATTACCGAACAAGATATGAATGAAATATGGCCTGAATGGACTCCTGATCTTTTTTAATTATTAAAGAAAATATAAAATTAAATCTCTTATAATAAAAAATGGCACGTCCTAGTTTTATCGCTTCCACTATCTCCGGTACAATCATACTTATAGCAACCTTCATTGCAATTGGAAACATATCATCTCTTTCGAAAGATAGTTTTAAACTTATCAGCGTCCTTTTATTGATAGGTATCGGTTTTGGAATTCACGCCATGAACCACTACTACGAAGAAATATATTTCGATTTTAACCCCCTTATTGGAAAATGGACACCAAATGATGAACCAAGTAAAAATTTTTAAACTTATTTATAGTTTAAAAATTAATAATAATTTTTAGCCCATGGTACATGCTTTGCAAGTTCTTTTCGTACATTTTTCGTTACTTCTTTTTCATACGCCTTAGCTAATTTCTTATCTTTGATTATAATTATTTTATCATTCTTTGTATATATGGATACATCCATATTCATTAAATCTTTTACTGTTAATTTTTTTTTCGGACTCCTCGGCATTTTTATTTAAAGAAAGAAAAAAATTTGATTTTTTTCTGAGATTCCCAGGATACATTTGGAGTGCATGGTAGATGTCGTTTGATCGCGAATAACGTATCTTTGTGTAGTGGTTCAAATAATTTATTTTATTTAGTTCTCTGCACGGTCTTACTCCGAGACTTGAAAAAATGGTTGTAAAATTATCTCCATGCCGCCCGCAAGTCATCCCATCCGTGATTTGCGGTTCCTAAAGAGTGGTGCAGCTTGTATTCGACATCAGCTACAATGCAAGTCAAGAAATAATACTACTATTGTATTATCGCTGGTTATTGTTTTTATATAATACTACGACATCAGTATATGAGACAATAGTGCACCTAAATATTAGAAGTCGTTAGCTTACGTATTTGCGGCATGTATCGTAGGCGAATTCAAAAAAAAATACCATAGATGGA
>Ga0315900_10003092_pt1 | contig 24630 bp, 40 predicted proteins | sample LakEriMetagenome_FD_203521 | JGI IMG/M metagenome (GOLD analysis project Ga0315900, IMG submission 203521) | Freshwater fungal communities from buoy surface, Lake Erie, Ohio, United States - Buoy 12 MA114 | ecosystem: Environmental > Aquatic > Freshwater > Lake > Lake biofilm | place: USA: Lake...
CGTTCTGGCACCGCAAGTGCCCCTGTAAATCAAACCGCAAACCGTACACTACAAATTGTATGTGGCACATTTTAGAAAAGAGGAAAAATGTATTATGACCAATCCGCCACAGTCAACATCAACAAACAACTTGTCTGACCGACTTATTAAAATTGAAGTACTTCTTGAGCAAGTATTGATGGAACTAAAAAAAGGTGACATCAAGTTTGAAAAGATGGAAAATCGCATTATGCAGTTGGAAAAACAACAGTCGTATTGGCAAGGCGGTTTAGCACTTCTTGCTATTATCTGGACTGCGGTATTGAAGTGGCTTCCATAAAGGAGAAATATCATGCAAGCAACAAAAAATTGGTGGGAAAGCAAAACGCTTTGGGTCAACGTATTAACCCTACTCGCTATGGTCATAAGCCAAGTAATGGGTTGGGATGACATGCAACAGTATGCTCCGCAATTGTTGGTCATTAGCAACGTCATCAACATGGCACTGCGATTTTTGACCACAATGCCAATCAAGTAAGTGAGGACATCATGGCACCTCCTGTTTTAATGGAAAAAAACCCAGACGAACGCAAAAAAAATTACAGAAAACTTAGACGGTCTAGAGTGGTTAGTTCGTTTGGTCGTGAGTTGTCAAAAGAAGAGTTTGACTACTACAAAGAAAACGCACCAGAAGTACTTCGAAATGCGTTAGCAAATGGTTCGTGGATTGCACCTGGCGGAACAGAGCGTGCAAAGAAACCATCATCTACAACACCAACTGCAACTGCAACTCCAGCCCCTGCACCCACACCTACGCCAGCACCCGTGCCAGTTTCTACACGAGATAAAGAGCGTGCGCAAGCACGTCAGCAAGCACGTCAGACACTCAACAACTTGCTGAAAAACAATCCCGAGTTGACATCAAGTGACTACGTGATGTTGCCCGATGGGACAATCAGACAACGACCAACACCTGATGTTTCATTGAAACAAGCACAAGATATGGTATCTGCATACATGAACAGTGGTGGCACAACAACTGCACCAACTGATTATGTGCGTGCATTGGCGTTCGGAGACATCATGACACGCAAGGCGCAGGAAGAAGAGCAGAAAGACTTGCAGGGCTTCTTTGTTGATGCATTGTCACGAGGAAGCACAACCTTGCCGACTGTATCGCAAGATACACTACGCCGTGCCGCTGGTGCGTTAAGTGGTAGAGGGAATGTCACCATTCGCACATCTTCACCAACCACGCCAGCCACATCAACCACGCCAGCCACGCCAACTGCACCAAAGCCAGCCACGCCGACTACGCCGACCACACCAAGTACGCCAAGCACGCCAAGTACATCGACTACACCAAGTACACCAAGTACACCAAGTACACCAAGTACACCAAGTACACCAAAACCAAGTGGAGCATCACGAAGCATTTACGGCGGAAAGTTTACTGAAGACCAACGAGCAGTAATAGCAAGTGCAGGTACAAATGGCGGAGTTGTCGGACCTGCCAGAGCAGCGGCTGGTTCAAGTCCTGACAAGTTCAAACAAGAACTGATTAGTCGTGGTGTGTCTGCTAAAAATGCTGACGCAATTGTTGATGCGTTCTTAGAGTAAAGGAACAATAATTATGAGTCGCAAAAAAGACAAAGTTTTACAAGGTCGATACGTACTCAATCCCCGAACGAAACTTAAAAGTGACGACGCAAAAGTAATTGATGCTCTGGTGGATGATTTTAATTCATTACCAAAAGTTTATGATGAAAATCAAGAGCAGGTTACAAAACCAAGTTCAAGAAAGCCACCTAAAAACGTGGATGACATTCAAATTGTCGAGTCGTCAGATGCTCAATTTAGACAAAATGGCAATATTTTGATGTCAGACCCACGATTAGTTAATCAGCCAAACAAGTCAACTTATGTAACTGCAGCAAAAGAAATAGGTAAACTTTTGTATTACCCAGGTGTTGACAGAGAAGCAGTTAGCAGATTGGGTGCGCTTATGATAATCAAGGCAAAATTAAGCGATGCCAATATTGCTTCAAATTTACGAAAACAACCACTAAACTACAATCCAAGAGACGTTAATCAACGTATCAATGACGAAATCGACCGCATTGTAGACCAAGTTAATTTGTTAAGTAGACCTGAAATTATTCGGCGAATTGAACAAATTAACACTAGTGTTGGCATTCGTGCTGTAACTATTCGAGAACAAGCTAAAGCATTTGAGGCGGCGAAAACCCAACGAGAGCGTTTAGCTGCTATTCGAGATATGGCAAACGAAGGTCTTCCTAAAATCGCTTCTGACAATGAATAAGTGATTAACAAAAATATGTAGGGGTGTAACAACCCCTACATATTGTATATTTTTCAAAACAAACCTACTAAATGTTCGTGATACAATACGAACACATTTTTATTTTTCTTTTCCGTCAAGGGAGATAGTCATGACAGCCAACACGATTGGGCACAACTCTATTCCATCAGAAGTGAAGATTGCGTTTGACGAGAGTAATCAGTACTTTCCAACGCCAATTCAAAAGTTTCAATTTTTCGATAAGTATTCTCGATTTAACTACGATTTGGGACGACGAGAAACGTGGATGGAAACTGTTGACCGCTCAGTAAAATTTATGTACGACCTCGCTGGCGACCGTGTAACATCAGAAATGTATGCAGACATTCGCAAGGCTATTCTCGAAATGCGTGTTATGCCATCTATGCGATTGCTCGCAATGGCAGGAGAAGCGGCGCATCGAAACAATATCGCCATCTACAACTGTAGTTATCAGCCCGTAGAAAGTATTGATTCATTCGTAGAAGCATTGATTATTTCTATGTCAGGCTGTGGTGTTGGATTTTCTGTTGAGCAAAAATACGTCAACAACCTTCCACGAATTGCATCTCATCGCTCTTCCGCCTTGGTCAAGTATGTTATTGAAGACACTACTGAAGGTTGGGCACGAGCGTTGAAGTATGGTCTGGAAACATGGATTGATGGTGGCGATGTCGTGTTTGACTACTCGCAAATCCGTCCTGCTGGCGTGCCACTGAGAGTTAAAGGCGGTCGTGCATCAGGTCCTCAACCGTTACGCATTTTGCTTGATTTCATGCGAGAGAAGATTCTCTCACGTCAGGGCGGTCGATTGACCTCGCTTGATGCGCACGATATGATGTGCATGGTCGGCAGTGCTGCGGTGTCTGGTGGTGTGCGTCGTACTGCAATGATTTCATTGTTTGACCCCAATGACCACGCCATGCTTCAGGCAAAAAGTGGCGACTTTGAATCACACAGCAGTTTCCGTTGGAATGCTAACAACTCAACGGTGTGGCCGAGTGAGGGCATTACACAAGCCGATTTTATTGCACAGTTCATGGAAATGGTGAACACGGGTCGTGGCGAGCCAGGTATCTTTAACCGTGCAGGTGCAAATGCGTTGAAGCCAGCACGTCGTCAGGCATCAGACTTTGGTACAAACCCCTGTGGTGAAATCAACCTGCGCCCATGGCAGTTCTGTAATCTTACCGCAGCTGTAGCACGACATGACGACACCATGGATTCGTTGAAAGAAAAAGTGCGTATTGCAACCATTATTGGTTCAATTCAATCAATGGCAACGCACTTCCCAGGTTTGCGACCAATGTGGAAGTACAACTGTGAGGAAGAACGATTGCTTGGCGTAGACATCACAGGTCAAATGGACAGCAAGGTGGCACAAGATGCGGAAGTTAAATCACAGTTGCGTGACTTTGCAGTTGAAGTAAACAAAAAACTTTCATCGCAATTGGGCATCAATCAGTCTGCATCAATTACGTGTGTTAAGCCAAGCGGTAACTCATCGCAGTTGTTGAACTGCGCAAGCGGACTGCATCCACGTTGGGCACCGTACTACGTGCGAAATGTGCGTGTGTCATCACACTCACCACTGTACTTTGTCATGCGTGATGCTGGCGTACCAATGTCACCCGAAAACGGTCAAGCACCTGACACTGCAACTACATGGGTTATTCACTTCCCAATGAAATCACCCGATGGCGCAATTACCCGTGGCGATGTCAGTGCTATTCAACAGTGTGAGTTCTGGAAGAGCAACAAGTTGCATTGGACAGAGCATAACCCATCAGTCACTATCACGTACAAGCCAGAAGAGGTTATTGACGTGATGCACTGGGTTTGGCACAATCGTGAGATTGTCGGAGGCATGTCATTCCTGCCATCATTTGATGCCAAGTATGCACAAATGCCATACGAGGAAATCACCAAAGAGGAATATGAGAATCTGTCATCGCAGTTTCCAGACATAGACTTTAGTCGTGTTTGGTTGTACGAGGAGAGCGACCTCACCAACGCAGCGCAAGAACTTGCATGTGTTGGTGGTGCGTGCGATATTACTCTTTCATAAACAAACAAAAGAATGGACAACCATTTTCGTAAAGCCACGAAAATGGTTGTCCATTCTTTTGTTATGACTGCTGTTTGTGTTCCTGAATTACTTTCTCTATTTGCATGTCGTCACCATATTCAATAGTGACATAGCGAACAGTTGTGTGCAAAACCTTGCTGTTGCATGTATAAATAATAGTTGTATCAATTATTGGCTTGTGATTTGGAATACGAATAACTTCATGAAAGTGAATATACACAATATTCCACTCTTTTGGTAAAAACTTGCAAACGCTACGACTGATGGATAAGTGGTTCATCTTATATGCAAACGAAGTCTGACCTTCGCAAGTAAATATTATTGCTTGACTGCTCATAATCACTTCCACAACTCTTCATAGTTAAACTCAAAACGGTCTTTCATGCGTTGCACTGCATCGTCAGAGCATCCGTGAATGTTCTGATATTCACCACGACATGTAATAATCTCCAATGACAAACTGAGTTGTTTCGTCAACAATACGTATGGTTTCATTTCCCACATGCGAGTAAACGTGTTGGCAACAATCACACGCTTTCCGTCTTTCAACGCATTTTCAGCGTTTTGCAAACATTGCTTGTGTGCATCTTGCAATCGTTCAGGCTGAAACACGTAGTTTCCATGAATGTCAGTAAAAAAATCATCTGCCTCAAACACAACATCGTATTTGCCCTGCAAAATCATGTTCATGGCAAGCGTACTTTTCCCACTCCCTGGCAGTCCTCGAATTAATAACAACATATGTTGCTCCTTTCTTGCACATATTATACCACAAATAATTTGACAATATATATATGTAATGATATACTTTTAAAAGTGACACAATAAATAAACGATTGTGTTATATCGTGCATAGAAAGGAATAATCAAATGCACATCAAAGATTGGCTTAACAGCCATGTAAGTGAGTACGTAGAACATGGACAGTACACCATTTACAACACGAAAATGCTAGAAAATGGTGAACTTGCATACACCTTGATTGGCACAAATGATGTCATCAAGGTTGTCACGCAAGGTGCAACTGACTCGGAAATGCTTGGTTCTAAAGTTTCAGTAGTGCTTCGTGCACCATTTGAAACAAACGACAAGTCTTTGACCATCGCAGACAAGGTTTCTGCGCTTGATGTTGAATTTCGTAGGGTAATTATTCGTGCAAGTAATGGCACGGTAAGTATCGAAATCAACGACACTATCCCAATGGTCAAAGTCATGGATAATTGGATTGCTCGAGCAGTTGAGCAGTGCATCGGAGAAATGTTCTGGAATTACATCTGGGATGAATACCGATGGAAAAAGCACGAAGATTTCAAATACACATGGATAATTCTTGGTGACGACATTCGTCGTGAACAAGAGTATCTTTATGAAATGTGTGCTCGAATCACCAACGACCATGACGTTGCCATTGACTTTATTGACAAATCAATGGTTTGGGATGTATTGGGACACGGAAAAGCAGAACGCCTGTGGAACGCAAGCGGAGAAGAGTCGTTCAACTATCGCATTTTCGAAAAGATGCGAGAAAATCGACAATTAGCCATCATTCAGGCTTCGAAAGAAGCAAGTGAGGACATGTAATGGCGGAATTCTACCGAATCAGCATTTTGTGGCGGTCATCACAAAACGTGTATTGGGACAGCATGTGCAACGATGTTGTGTATGGAGAAAACGTACACGATGTCTTTAATCGTGCAGTCAGCCCAATTACTCAGACCGACAAGTTCCCGATGGACTTGGGCAACCCAAATATCTGGACAAGTAACACGCAAAAGTTGCATGTTTACTTGTACTCACGAAACACAAAAATGTATTACGAAGTGAGTATTGTTCCAAACGACGTTGTACGTGTTGGCGGTGGCGAATACGGTAGTGTTTGGCACAAATATACTAGTGATAACACTGTCGTACCATTGTCGTAAACAAAAAAACACTCCGCAGGGAAGTAATTTCCTGCGGAGTGTTTTTTTGTTAATCACGATACAACATGGGGTGATTGTGGTAATCTCTTTCTCGAGAATTTAATTGTTGATTTAAATGTTGAATCTGTTTATAGATGATTCGCCACTGCGCTCTGTGCTCACGGCTTTTTTGTCGTGCAGAATCAACAATCTTTTCAAATTGCTTGCGTTGTTCAGGTGTAATCAATCCGCCCATGCGGTCAACTTCCGTTTCAAACGCCTTGCAAATATCCAAAATCTTGTCTGCGTTATTTAGCAAATCCACAGCACGATTATCAACTTCTCGAATCAATTCACGAGTTGGATTGTAAAACAACTCGTTCATGTCTACCTTGTATGAAAACTCCATTGGTTGTTCGATTGCACGCTTGAACCTATCAAGCAAATCATTAAAGTCCATCGTGTTCTCCTTTCACAGAACAATAGTAATATACCAAATAATATATAAAATGTCAAAAAACAAACCACTTTACAAATGTTTTATAATACATAACAGAAGGAGAATAATATGCAAAAACAACAAGAAAACAAACCAACAAATCCGCAGCTATGGTCACAGGCAAAAAGTCAAGCAAAATCACGATTTGATGTGTATCCATCTGCATATGCAAACGCATGGGCAAGTCGTTGGTACAAAGAACGTGGCGGAAGTTGGAAAACAACATCAACAATCAAAAAATCAAGCAGTATTCGCAAAGATTTACGACAATGGTTTAACGAAAAGTGGGTAGACATATCCAAGCCCATACGCAACAGTGCAAATAAAATAGTAGGATTTGAAGAATGTGGTTCTGGCGATAAAGGCGGATACCCCAAATGCTTGCCTAAAGCCAAAGCAAACAAATTGTCAGATAGAGAACGTGCAACACTTATTCAACGAAAAAGAAAGACAGGCATGCCTCAAGATGGCAAACCTGTCATGACTTCAAGTAAAATTAACAAGTATTTTTAATGGTATCAACAGAGGGATTTGAACCCCCAACCTACTGTTTCGAAGACAGTTGCTCTATCCAATTGAGCTATGTTGACATTGGCACCGACGGTAGGAATCGAACCTACGACCTACTGCTTAGAAGGCAGTAGCTCTTTCCACTGAGCTACGTCGGCGTATTATGAAACTGTTACTACCACCTTATTCACATCAAACGATGCACGCAAACGATTAAGCATATCATTTGCCATTTTTTGATACGTTGGTTCCGCTAAACGAAAATAATCTTCATAATCAACAGAACCTTCTACAAAAAATGAATGCTTGTCATTCACTTTTGTCTGCATTACTACTTGTACAGGATGGAACATATTTGAATTAATTTCAAATACACGTCCTGTCAACACCACGTTGCGAATAGGAGAAACCACTTTATTTGATTTCTGCATAGAGATATACCATAAACCTGTGCGCTTCCATTCTGATGGTAAATCAACAGACACGTTCGGTTGCCAATTAGTCAATTGTACGTATAAAATAGCGTTCATTCTACATCCTTTTCGTTCGACTTGAGTATCGCAGTTGAAATATCGGTTATCATGCCAGCGCACTCAATATAAAAACGAGAAATTAATTCCTGACGTGCTTCAATAAAACTTGGAAAATCAATTTTTGATAACGTGCCAGAAAACACTCGTGAGTGATTCATCATGTGCTCATCAAATGGACTAGAAAAATCACCTGTTGTTGCATTAATTTTCCATACATCACTCAACTCATATACGTCTAGACGAACAGTGATTGCACCAAATGGAATATATGTATACCATTCAAGCACGCCTTTTTCTTCTTGATGCACAATTTCGTCAGAAAATGGAACGACCGCCAACAACGCTAGTAGTCGTTGGCGGACAATATTGTTGACCATCAATTCATCAGATAACGGGTGAGATTGTCGAGGATTCGTTGTTTCAAACAACACAAGTTGCGATACAGACGACCCTTCATCCACAAGCAACACATTGACCGTTACCTTGTCGTGATTTTTCCATATGTCTGCAAGGACAGTGACACCACTACGCTCAAACTCGAAGTTGGAAGATGGCAAACATTCATAACGAATTTGTTTTGTGTGCATTGGTTCACTCTTTTTCATTTATGGAGGAGAGAGTGGGATTTGAACCCACGGGTCTTTCAACCTCCTGTTTTCAAGACAGGTGCAATAAACCACTCTACCATCTCTCCTCATGGTGCCTGAAGTAGGAGTCGAACCTACAACCAATCACTTAAAAGGCGACTGCTCTGCCATTGAGCTATTCAGGCTTTGGCGCACGGGGATGAGATTCGAACTCACTTAGGGATTAGTTCCCTCCGCCCACCCTACCATTCTCTGGCTTGGGTGCTTTATCCCACAACGCCGCTCCCGTGCATACAGATTTGAACATACAACAGAGTGAGAAGTTACGAACCCATACCCCTACGGATAATACTTTCTCACTCTGTTGTATTGTTGGCTATTCGCCAACATACACACATTATATACTTAAATCACCGATTTTACAACGTGCTTTACACGCAACACAGGAATAATCGGATATGTACGATTATATGATTTATGAACCACGATAAATTGCTTCAACAACACATGCAAGTGTGTATGCTTCACTTTTTCTTTACGTATCCCATTTGTCGATTTAATCATTTGTGGTTTACTCATAGTATCCTCGTTTGTAGAGCGTCTACGTGCAATAAAAAGTTGTGGAGCGCATTTTAGTTTACACGCTCCACAACACAGTATTTAGTAGTACACGGACTTGTTTCGAAATACATACAACAATATGTACACAATTAACCAAAGACCACCCGTAAGCACAGTCAACACAATGTGCAACAAGTGATTAAATGGACGAAGACCACCCTGTGCTTGTGTTGATGAATTCATAAACACGTTTGGAGTCTGATTCTTTTTGAGATTCTCAATTTCTCGCATTTGCGCATCTAAAATCTCACCACAATGCTTACATTTTTTGGCTTCAGCCAACACCATTTCACCACAATACTGACATTTTTTGTTTGCTGAATCAGTCATAGTCGTTCCTTTCTTAAATTTGCACACATGGAGCCGATGGTCGGGCTTGAACCGACGACCTATCGCTTACAAGGCGATTGCACTACCACTGTGCTACATCGGCGTGGGTGCGGTGGCAGGAATCGAACCTGCGTCCTTTTGGATATGAGCCAAACGAGCGTCCACTGCTCCTCACCGCTAGGCATATTATATCAAAAAACGCAATATGCACAAACAAAAAACCTCCCGAAATGAACTACCGAGAAATCCTCGGAGGTTCAAATCAAGAGGTTATTGTGACATCATTTATTCAGATACCGAGGATTTCTCGGTATCTGAATAGCAACACTAGATGTCGTAGCGTTGCACCATGACAGCATCCAACATGATTTTCACTGGTGACAGTGAATCAAGGTTCGCACCCAAAACAGCCTTCATGATGACGGGCGAGAACCCACTCACCATTGCAACGCCACTTTGGTCAAAACGAACAGGGACATTGTCGTTTGCGTTCAAGTTCCAAAACACCACTGCTGGCATTTCGTATCCTGCATTCTGATACTCACGACCAATCACTTCATATGCGGACATATCAAGCATTCGGTCAGCATCAAATTGCATGTCCGAAAGAACAAGCAAAATGCGTGGCATATCAGCCTGTGGAACACGACCCTCAACAGCGGTCTGGAGAATCTTCTTGATGGCTTTCACCAAATCAGTATTCATTCCCCAGTCTGAACGCTTCATTTGATGCATCTTTTGCACGACGTTGCCTTGCAAGTGCAACAATTCAGGGTCAGCCGAGAACGTCAAGAAGACATCCTTGAATGCGCCCTGATTCTTGTCAGCCAAGTACAAGCCAAGACTAACAGCAACATCCATGCAGGTCAGCGACTTATTGCCACCGACAGGGCAACTCATAGAACCACTCACGTCAACCAATGGCAACACGCTTGCATCCCCAACATAGTTAGGGAGCGCATTCCATTGAGCAACGACGTGATTCAACTCGTTAGAGTTGTACACATCTGCCTCCACGCCCTTCAACACATCATACGGATAAACCGCTGACGCATTGACCTTTGCTTCACCAGAGGTCAACTTTTCCACGTATGCCCCAAATTGCTCTGGAGCATTGCGTGAAAATGCCTTCTTATAACGAGCCGAAGCCAACGATGGAACGTGCTCAAAGTTGATGTTTGACCACTCACCTGCACACATCTGTTGTTCTACCACCTTGGTCAAGGTGACCAAAGTCTTGCGATACCGCTTTGGGCTGAAACCCAAGAAGTTACGCAATGCAACAGCGTCAGAACCCTGACGTGGCATCCACTTTGCACACAAACCGTTGCCACTCTTCAATGCCTGAGCAATCAAGGCAAAAGCCTCGCCACGCAACACATTGAAAGCAAACAGGTCATCCCAACGACCGATTTCGGGAATCTTTGCCATCAACGCACGAGCACCCTCAATGTCGTTGACTTCCAAATATGCGACAATGTCACGGAAAATTTGACGCTCACCAGCCCCACCACGCACATCCCGTGCCCATTGTGCGATACGCAATGCCCACTCACGATTTTCAACCAAAGCCGAAACGAATTGTGGCACAATGTCCTTACCACGACTTGCGCCGATGGCAAAAAACAAATCCACATTAGCATTGGCGGTGCTCTGACGAGCCAACATACCATTTTCAGTGCGAGCACTTTGATTAATTACTGCATTCACGAAGTTCATTGTTTTGTCCCTTTCTTATCAGGCGATTATATTAGTTGCCTATCACAAAAAAAATCACAACACAGCAGAGGTTTATTTCCACCATGTTGTGATTAATTTCAGGTTGATTGTGTATTCGCATTTCAAGTGCAAAAACGTTTGCGGAAATCAACCTAGTGGTGGACTGCGGTCATGGACACATTACTTAAGCAGTCCATTTAAGTAGTGTGTTGTAACAGGATGATGTTTTTGCATTAAATAGTTAGCATAGATGGTTGCGGAAATCATCCTAAAATGGTGGACTGCGGTCATGGACATATTACTCGTGCAGTCCAACCGAGTAATATGTTGTAACAGGATGAGTTTTTTGCATGGCATTAGCATTAAATGGTTGCTGTAGTCATCCTTATGTTTTAATATTATCACAGTATATATTGTTTGTCAAGATGTATTTTTAAATTGGTTGTTGAGCAAGGATTCGAACCTTAACTAATAGTTCCAAAGACTACTGTGCTACCGTTACACCACTCAACAATATGGTGGACCAAGCAGGATTTGAACCTGCAACCAAGTCGTTATGAGCGACGTGCTCTAACCGTTGAGCTATTGGTCCAATTTGACAAGCAAAAAATATGCTATAATAAACGCACGACGAGTTTTGTTCCTTTCACTCGTTGCACACCCCCCTCACGGGGGGTGTTCTTTTTTACCTACTTGCCAACCACTCGCTTAATAAACACCGTCAAATCGTTCAAGTAATCTTGCACTTGTTGGATAGTGCTTGACCCTTGCAAGAAACCCATGCGAATCAAATAATTCACATCCCAAATCTTTGCCCACACAATATCTTCGATTTGCGACTTGGACAAAATTTGTTGTGCCATCTGTTGCTGTTGTTGTGTCAACGTGGCAATTTGTGCTTGCAATCTGCGAACCTCTGCTCGCAATGATTCAACTTGATTGTTAGCCGTTTGCGATTGAGCCATTGCACCATTTGCAGTGTTTTGCGCCAATGCAACTTGTTGCTTGTACACCGCCATCGCAGCTTCGTTCACATTAATTGTCTGACTGCTTGGTTGATTGTCAGGGTCAATGTACCCTGGAACTTCAGCCCACCACTGAATCCAATTTTTGTCGCAGTATCGAATATACAACTTTCGATTAATTACTACGAGGTCTCCATTGGAGTCAGGTGCAAAAAACAGTTGTTGTGGTCTGCCACCTTTTGGTGTGCGAAACAGATAAAACCCCCACGGACCAGCTCCATTCAAGTTGCCAATTTGTACAGTGTAGTCTGCGCCTGTGCGGTCATACGTACTTGGCGCACCTTGCGCTGGGTACGATTTTGTTGGTACAGGCATTCGTTGCGGAATAATTACTGGTGTTGTCATGATGCACCTCCTTCATTAGTTAGTATATCATGCACACCTTAACTGCTAATTATGAACATCGCTCCAAATCACTTGAAACACTTTCTATTCCTTGCACACAGTGCTCGCATGCAATATAAAAGTCTTTCTGCCAATCAGCGCAATACGCTGTTTGTTGTATGTTTTTTAGTTGATAGTGTGCTATACCAATAACACTCCACATCCAAAACTGCGCATCTCGCAATGGCAACGTGCGGTTCATTGCGTAGTGAGGCGCAAAGTGCAACAGCCTTGCATCAACAAATCCCCACGGAAAAAGCAAACTAATAAAAAACCCTGATGGCTGTTGAACCCACTGCACACCACGCACTTTTGGCGGAATATTAGTAGTATCTTTTTGTGCTAACGCCAGCATTACATTTCCTCCACAGAAAGGTTGCCTTGTTCAGAGTCTACTGTCGGATTGATTGCAAGTTCAATAACCGACTTTACTGTAATAAAAAAATTACTCCACCCTTGAGATGTAAACACTCGCATACTATATGGAAGTCGCTTAAAGTGAAACGTCTGTCCAGACTCATAAAAACTCATATCACCCAAATGCATAAGTGAAATGTTTTCTACATCAGCCTTGTGTGCGTAATCCTCATCAAATCCACACAACACAAAAACCTGATTTCTTCGTGCACGTTCAAGCATTTGTCCATAATAAACCAGTGTTGATGAAGTAGTGTCGTGGTCAATCCAAAACACAACAATATTTGAACGCTCAATGTGCTCATATTGCCATCTATTCACATGCTCTGAAGTGAACGGATACGAATATGGGTGATACCACGGATTAAGTATTGCAAAACTAGGGTTGTTAATATCAATGCCACTAGATGATAAATCATCTATTAATTTTCCTTGCCATCCTTGCATAGTGTCTTTAATACCATCAAGACCGCCAGTTAATGCAATTCGCACGTCAGGCAACGGTTTATCCAGTGAGTATTCTGGAAATGAAATAACCATTAGGAAGACCTTTCAAACTGCGTAAATGCTTCAGAGTCAATAATGGGGATGTTGCGATGCCTAAACACCTCCAACACATCGTTATTGTCGTCTATCACCAATACAACTTTTTGATTTTGCCTTATCAGTGATTGATAAAAATCGTATTTCACTAACTCCTGAGCACGATTATCATCATTCCCACGCATAAATAACAACGTATCAAACTCTGGGTATAACGGAAACGTATGCATATCAAGCCAATTGAGTGTTGCACGTCGATGCATTTCCTTGCGTCCAGTCATATATACAATACGACAATACTGCGAAAGACTCTTTACTACATCACGCATTGCCAAAAAGGGTTTGTCGTTGATGATAACGTCGCTATCAAACTTATTAGGATAATTATTACGCCATTCACTGTTGGCAATAGTGCCATCAATGTCTATCATAACACTTGATGTCCAATAGTTACTATTTGAATTACTCATCGCTGTACATCTCCCACGGTGCGTGTGCATGATATACGCCCCAAATTACATTTGAGCATGACTGACACGCACCTGCCAAGCTGAATATGTCATCTTGCGTCTTGACTGTACCAAGTTCATCGTTGTAAATCGACATCTGCCACCGATTGCGGTATCGTTTGCTCTCTTTGACTATTGCAATAAATGACTTATAAAAGCATCGGTACGCTGGTTGCGAGCCATCTTGCCACAATTTCCATTCAAGAAGCATAATGCTTCCACGATGTCGTGTGATGATAGTTTTTGGACTTGTAGTCATATCTAATGACGTTTGCTCAATTCCTCTGTCCCTGTGTCCAAAACTATGGTCTTTGTTTGTCGTTTCATTATTCCGAATCATATCCATTAAAATTTGCTTAAAATTCATGACTTGGAACTCCGTGGCTGAAAAATCAATCGCAACACACCAAGCAAAAAGAACATTGCCAACCACGTCAAAAATGTGATTTCAATTTGCGTGCCAAACAGCACATTAACAGAAATAATTACAATAATAGGAGATGCGATAGTCACGACAGTTACAAGCAGTGCAATTAGTATTACTAATACTCGATTCATCGGTGTTCCTTTCAAATAATGAAAACTGTTACTTGCCACGCTTACTTGTTAAAGCAAACCATCCTAATACAACGATAAACCATCCAAACATCATTGCAATCATAGGCAAAATCTCATTCATCGGTGTTCCTTTCACTGATGTAAACGAATACAGAGAATAGTATATCATAACGTATATAAATAATGCAATATGTTACACATTTCGATTCACTTCATGGTTTTTCAATTCAATCCGAAATTGATTTGAAAATATTTGAAGTAAATCATCAATAGGAATCTTATCTCCCAGCCATCGGTGGTCAATAATGTCAATAATACCAGAACGCATAATGTGCTTACCATACACAAAGTCATATTTCCCTAACGGACTTTGTGCCAACAAAAAAATAATGCGATGTTGTGGCAAGCTTTTTTCATCTATCCAACAACGAATCATGTCATATGTGCGCAGTGGTTTTGCGCCAAACTTAGCATATATTTGCGGATTCATTCTTGCGTACTTTGCGTCAGTACGAAAACACACCTGCGAATACGTTTCTGGAATAGTAACAATAATCATAAACCACTCCATTAAAGATTCCCATCAATTTCGTATTGACACGAAATTGATAAGAATCAACTCACATTTATTGCCACATTATACATCGTATGACTTGTCACCTGCAAGTTGCTTGATAAGTTCAATGTTTTGCCAAACCATAGGTTTCTTTTTGCCAAAGTTGTATCGACGAGGCACTACATCGTTAAACCACAAATCAATACTGCTGTTGAATTCCTGACTCATTGCATACCAATCGCAAACCATCTCAATAATATCCACTTGACTCATATCATCAGAATCCATGTGCCATTCTGGATGATGTCGATTATGTGTAATGTGATAGCGAACCGCATCTTGAATAGATTGGTCAAGTGATTGGTCTTTGAAATACGGAGACATGTCCATCATGTTTGCCTCATGATTGTTTGCACGCCATCGTGTACGCCAAATACGCCACACATATGGAGTAAATTCTGGCTCTTGCAACTTAGACAAATCATGCACATACAATCGTTCTTGGAGTTCTGCGTATACAGGACTGATATGTCTGTAGTGATTGACCATCAATTCCATATTGTTATTTACTCGAATAACATGCGCTTGATGCACATTGTAAAAATGATTTACCATGATTTTCCACTGTGTCGTGTATGCAAGAGGAAATTCTTTCCACGTTGTATGAGACTTACTCATTTCATTCTCCTTTTAAAAATAAAAAGGCGTGCCAGACATATGTCTGACACGCCTTTTGCATTACGGTAAATTATTGGCAGTGTTCCACACTGCACGATTGTTCTTATCAATGACCAACCATTTATCCCAACATGGTTTTGAAGCAGACCAGTTTTCCCACCCATAACCATCATTCCAGAGAAACTTAAACATCTCATACTGTACATGAGGCGGGGCTGATTCAGCTTTCGGCCATTGTGATAAGAAATACGTACTTGTGATTCCCAACTGATTGTTTGCAACAGGAATAATTGCCCAACGATTATCGGAATTCCACACCCAATAATCGTTAAATTGCCACGCACCGCCGTCTGTTGACCACTTGCCATTGTATCCAACAGCATCCCAATCAACAGAGCCAAGCGTTACCGTGTCACCAGATTCGCATGCGGCAACAGCAGCGGCTTCTGGTGTAACCTCGATTTTATGCGTAACACATGAACCGCCAGTCAAACAATAGTATGAAACCAACAATTCAATCAGACCCATATAATCACCTTTCTATTATGATTCATTCTTTGTAAGTGGCTTTCGCTTGTACTTGCGAAAATCACTCAACGGTAGGTAAATCTTGTTTGCTTGCAACAACCGACTACCAATACGGTTTCCAACCTTTCGTTGCAACATGTCCAAGTCAAGATTGGAAGTGACAATTGTCAACTTCTCCATGCGCTTGTCAAATATTTGCCAAAGTTGTGCATGAACAAATTCTGAAGTCATCTCTTCGACCCCCATGTCATCTAATATCAACACATCAGCGTTAATATAGGTTTCCATAGTGTCTTGCAGTGTATACTTTCCTGCAGCATTTCGCAACTCGTTAATCAACTCTGCACCCGAAGAATATTCGACATTCATGCCTTTTTGAGCAAGTTCACGACCAATAGCAGCAGCTAAATGCGTTTTCCCTGCACCATATGAACCGTGAATATACAACCACCCTTGTGGGTTTTCTGCATACATGCGTGCACGACGAGTAGCAATTTCAATCGTTTTTCGCTGACTTGCAGGAGACATAGGCAATCCAAGATACTCAAATTGCTCTAAGTCTCGTTCAGCATTCCACGTTTGAAACGTGCAATGTGCATATGCTTGCAATTTATGTTGCAGTTTGGTTACTTTGTAATCAGGATTACCTGCACGACCACAAGAACAGCGTTGTAAAACGCTAAATTGAGGATGATTGTGTGGCACAGCGTACAAAAACCAACCAGTACCATCGCAACATTGACCTGGAGGTGCAACATTTAATGGCGGTGGATTTGGAGTTCGTTTTACCTTTTGCACAGGTTGAGCCAACTCTTTTGTATGTTGCTTATAAAACGGCGTATCCGTTAAATTAATTCGCTTCATGTTATTCCTCATACTCACGCAAATATTCTTCCAATTTCGCAGCTTGTGATTCAGCAGATGGAAGTATTACTTCATCAGTCAGCACAATTCGACGACGATTGCGTGATGGTTGTTCAGCTGAATTTCGGTTGCGATACATATTCAACATGCCATCAACATTTGTAGGATTCCAACCATTCATAATCCATGTCTTGACAATGTTTTTCCACGAATCTAAATCAACCCCCTCATTTGCCACCGTTTCTGCAATCGCATTTGCTACAAATTGCTTGGGACGACGACTGGTCACTTCCATATATGCCAAAACCGCAGGATGTTGTTGATTTGGATTACCCTTTGGTGTTTTTGCTCTCTTTGGCTTCGTTTCCTTTTCGGTCACCACGGTTGGTGATTCCAAAGAAACGTCAAACAATGGTTGCGGTATCACGGATACATCATCTTGTTGAGATTTTGTACTATCAGGAATGACATTCATATCCCACGCACATGACCAAATCCATTTAGTTACCTTGCCATCCAAAAATGCATCACGCTGAATAATCACCCCACGATTTCGCAACGCCTTAATTGCGGTATAAACTTGTCGCCCTCGACCTGCCAATTCCTGTATATCTGCAACTGATAACGGTGTTTGAATGTTGATAACAACAAGAACAACCCGTAGTTCTGTGTCACTTAGTTCATTCAAGTATTGAACAATATTCATAACACCTCAATAAAAAATAAAAATTGGCTGTAGTGCAAAAATATCCACTACAGCCAATTGTTTACGAATTCATCGACTCTTTGAGTTTCTTGCCAATAGCAGTCAACTCTGCAACACTCTTGTTGCGCCACCCAGCATCAATGTTGACATCAATATCGTTCGCCGTGGCTTCCAACAACAATTCCTCAATACGTGCAATAAGACGGTCACGATTGACCTCTGGTGCAGTTGGTTGAGGAGCAGTCGGCTGTGGTGCAGTCGGCTGTGGTGCAGTCGGCTGTGGCTTCACAGGTTGAACATTCGTCAGTGTTTGACGCAACTGTTGCAATCCATTTGGCGTAAAGCGACGACGTTCTCCATCGTATTCAGCCCACACTTGTGGGAGAGAATACAGGTAACGACCAAGACCAAATGCTGAGCACGCTCGCTTAAATGCCTGTGCAACAGCAGTCGGAAACGTTGCAACATCGTCTGACGCAAACTCGCCCACATCTTCACGCACAATAATGCGATTATGGACGTTATCTTGAACGCTCAACCGACAAATAATACCACGTTCACCAAGTGAACGATATTCCACCGACCAATTTTCCGCACCAATGACTTCGTCTAAACGGTCTTCGTAAATCCGCTTATCGACGTAAGCCAATCCAATTGCCTTATCCTTGGCTTTCGTAGTCGCACCTGGGCGAAAATCTACGTCACTCGGATGAAATGGCTTGCGAAGTGCTTCCCAATTAATTCCCATTGCGAATGTTCCTTTCACTCATTCATCAATAGTATAGCCAAAATGTATATCTTGTCAACTACTTGCGAGTGACAATCGCCAAACCCTCACGAACCATACGCAACAATTTTACTGCCGCACGAATAATTTTCGCATCGGTTGAATAAAAGTCACGCAAGAAATTCATATCTTCCTCGAAGTCGGGCGTGATAATGAATGTCTTTAGCGGAGGATTAGGCTTTCCGTCTTTACCAACGGAACTTTTTCGGTTGTTCATATCAATTCCTTATCTACAGCACACTGCATAGCCATGGATGCAGTGTTACACGTTCCTTGTTCCATATTCATACCATGGCTATTGAATATTACTACACTCCACCGCCAACACTTTATATATACATCATACCATACTGAACAATGCTTGTTGTTCATTTTGCAGTATAAGTATCGCTCACCAACGTAGTTCCACATGTTATCTCCTAAAATGGATTTTCATACAGGTCTTCGTCTGGTGGTCGTTCGACAGTACCAGCGTGATTTGAAAGTAGCAACGCAATTACGGTCGCAGTAAAATCTTCACTCCATCCATAATTACGTTGCCACACATACGCCATGCCCTCCAAAATCACGCTTTCTGCAGTAAAGTCGATTAGTGACACGCTGTTGGCAAAAAACCGTTGAATTTCAGTCACAAAATCTTCTTCATGCATGACGCACTACTTTGAAAAGGTGATACGAAGCGAACCTGCTCGTTTTGACTCGCTACGAGCTTCATTCAGAGCTTGACTGACACCCAACTCGCCATCGTTTAATGCATTCATTGCCAACTTATCGAGTTTATCAGCATTGAACCCCGAAATAGCACGAACAATGCTAACTGCGGTATTGAAGTTGTTGCCTTGAATAGCAGTAATCAACAAACTAACTACCAATTCAGTGTCATATGACACAGTAGTCGTTGATGCCACCTTTTGCACTGTTGCAAGATGGTCAAAAACCATCTTGTTCGTTTCGCCCAACTCCTGAGTTATCGAAGACTTCACTTCTTTCATCGTGGCTTCAATCGCCACTTGCTCAGACTGCAATTCGCCGTATTGCATTAGCAACTCACGTACACGACTTGCTTGTTCTTGATTGTGCTCCATAAATGTTTCCTTTCACTAGGCACTCTTAAAATATACCGTATTTATATATATTTGTCAAATAAAAAGTCACCCATGCAACGTGTGCACAGATGACTTTTGTGTTTATTCTTTAACAAGATTGCAGTATTGTCGAACAGCATCAAGTACCTCATCAAACGTTCGTGCTTTTAGGATTTTAAGCGACATTTGCATGCATGCGTCTTTTTGGTTTAGCAAAATCATGGTCTCTTTCGCTAGCATAACCACATCAAACACTGACATAGATGCATTGTACTTCACAACAGGTTTCATACAAAACTCCCTCTTCAGTGACGTGAATCTCACGCCAGACGCACCCTGTCCATGCGTTTCACTGGGAGTATAAAAATCCCACGGATGAGTTTTATCTCATCCGTGGGCGCACTTACCTAAATCTCAACATGAATAAACATTTCGGGCTTTCCGTTTACTTTCAAAATCGTTTCAGACCACTTTTTACCATCTGCATGCAACACACCCTTAGTAAAATGCGTCGTGTGCATTGGCGAAATCTTATGCGTTTTGATAGCGTCGTTCACCCACATGTAAATCTTGTCTTCATGAATTTTGGCTTGCTTCGTCACGCCCTTAAAAGGCATGATAATGCGAACGTGCTTTGATGTCATAGTCAGTTCCTTTCAACTGTTATTTAATGACAATAGCAGTATATACTAATATATATAGTTTGTCAAGTTTTATTTTTTATTTGTTATAAAAACAATGTTATAATCATGACGTGCACACTGCACCACAGCTAGAAAGGGAGTGCGCTTCCTTTCGACCTGCAACACACACATACTCATCGCATCAAAACCACGCCGTAGTGATTACGCCCGTGGTTTTGATGTATTTGCAAATAAAAAACGACCGACACAGCATTTTTAGTGTGTCGGTCGTTTTTTTGATTAAGCCAACATATCAAAGAGCGTTTGGTGAATCACGTCACGCTCAGCAGGTGCAACAGCATCTGCAATCAAATTGTTGCCAACTTGCGCAAACACCGACGTAACGTCTTGGTCATGAATTACAATCATGACGGGACGGCGAATTTCACACGAGATTCGGGTCGATGCGTCATACACAAACCGATTAATTTGTGGTGGCGCAACCTTGCGCATGTGATTGCGCCCAACGAAGACCATTACCGTTGGCTTTTGCTGAGGCTTCTGATTGCCTTGCTGTGGCTTCTGGTTGTTTTGATTTTGCTTGCTCATTGTTGTTCCTTTCTATGAACAATAGTATTTTAACACTAAAATATATAGTTTGTCAAGTTAAATAAAAAAGATGTCGGTATTCATCGTTTTGCGACAAACACCGACATCAATTCTTAATCCTCAAAACGGTCGGTATAAAGCACCTCAATCACGTCAGTGGGATTACCCACAGCGACAATGATTGGACGAGTTGACCCGAGGTCGCCCTTTGAGAACACCACGGTTGCCTTACGGATAACACGACCCTCAGTGTACCCACGTTTGCGAAGGGTGTCCTTGCGTGCTGGCTTGAGAGGAAGGAATTCGCCCGTAGGTGTTCCGTTTGAAAACACCATCCAACGAACACCATACTTGGTGTTGACGATTTTCGCATCAACTACCTTGCCATCCAAGTCAAACAACGCATCGAACTCCGAAACACCGCCTTGTGAGATGAGTTGCGCTTCTAATCGCAACTTCTCAGCATTGAGCCGAGATACCATTTCCGAGAGAAAGCCATCCGTGTCAGACCGCTCGTAAATCTCACGGGCTTTTTGGTCTTCCGCATCTGCTTGTTCCAACTTTTGAGCAATAAGATTGTCACTCACGTCAGTTCCTTTCAACTGTTATTTGATGACAATAATATTCTACTATTAAATATATAGTTTGTCAAGTTAAATAAAATGGGGTGCATCAGATATTACTGACGCACCCCATTTTTTAGTACATTACGAAACCACGCACTCCCATAATGTTTCCGTTGATGCGAACCGCACTTGCACCTGTGTCAGGACCAATTAAGCGATTGCGCAGTGGATAGTCGGTATTTTGCATTGCAGTTCCGACAATCACCGAAACAATGTACAAGTTACGTGCGTTTTCTTCTGTCGGTTCTGGTAAACCAACAAAGCCAATGTACTCAGGCGACTTGCTTACGGGAAAACCGTTTATGTATCCCATATTCTCCTGTTCAGCAGGAATCATGCGTGCAGAAACCTTTTCAGGTGAAATCACCCATGTCGTTCCATCTTCACGCACGAGCACTACATCGTGAGGAGTCAAGTTAATGATGTCACCGTCTATTTCTGCAACGGTGTCACCGAATTGAATTGTATACATTGCATTCCTTTCGTGTAAGTAGACCTTACACTACAATCATACCATGACAATATATACTTTGTCAATTTATTTATGGTTTTTGTAAGTTACGTACCGAGATGCTTCTTGCACATTTGCTGTCCACATCATAGAGCCGTCGGTATCAACAATTACTGCACCACTGCCTGGGTGAATGCATTCTGGTACATTCAGTTCTTTGGCATATTCATCAATGCGCTTATACGTACCAGTTAACACTGCGATGCGATACTTGTTGCGCACTACAAAACTTCGAAATAATGTGCCAATATGCGTATGCCCACCAACATAAATGTCAGCATCAATATCTTTACTTGCACGTTCAAGACCGTGTGTAGGGTTATGAATAGAAGAACCTCGCCATTTGTGCCTTACACACACACGCAGTGTGTTTGAGCCAAATACGAGGTCAAAAGTAATTTGCTGTGAGTCGTACAATGCTTTCGGTGGTGTAATTCCGTGCAACCAGTCAATACCAGACATGCGATGCGTCCAATTATCGTGATTTCCTGCAACTACCGCAACAAGTTTCGAGTTAAGAGTTGTTAGCCACGCTTTAAATAGTGCAATTTCTTTATCAAACGAAATCAACTGACCACGTTGCAGTCCCTGCATTTTGGGAATAATCCAATTATCAATACCATCACCATGAAAAACTGCGTACATATTTGGCGTATCACGAATTGTTTCCGCATCCATTCGAGCCTGACGATAATCAACACCAGCAGAACCAATGTGCAAATCAGACAAAAACACTATTGCAAATGGACGATTGGGCATTCGTATTTGAGGAATTGTCTTATTGATAGACTTTTGATTTGATTCCACATATTCCCACAACGCATCGGTATCAAGCGTTTCCTGAATTGAAATAATTTCAGGTTCATCAATGTCATTATTTATCGCATTGACGTTTTGCTTATTGATGTACCGAGTGTACACTCGCTCTGCTTCTTCATACGTATTAAAAGAAAACCATTTTCTTACACCATTCACATACATACGCACTCGCCATTTATTGTGTCGCTTTATAGGTGTCATTCCGCTCTCCTGTTGAAACCTCCGATGCCAATCCATAGCCGTGGGTTGTTTCTAGTATACTTGATTATGTAACATTGTTTGTTACACGTTGTTTTTGCAAAAATACATACAATGTGTATAATGAGTTGACATTTGAAAGGAGTTAACATGTCTATCGTGTACGGACCAATTGAAAAAATAGGGTGGCGAGGTGATGGAGTGCATGACAAAGAGTACGAGATAATGCGCCAGCCAACACCAAAAGACGAAATGGATACTGAGCGTGCATGGAAAATTAAACTACATGACTATCATCCAGATTACGAGTGGAGACACACCGAACTTTGGGTAAAGTGGGACGGACTAACAAACAAGAAATTGCAAATGATTCACGGATACGACTACGGAATTGATGCACGAGAATCGTATCTTCCCCCTGAACTGTTGCATGAGTTTGTTCACGAGTATGCAGATGAGTATAATCTCACGCCAGAACAAAAAGCCTATGCGTTAGATGGATTAGAACTTGCACTGCACCTTTTAAGCATAGAAGAATAACAAAAGAACACCCCTCGACTACAAATAGCCGAGGGGTGTTCTTTTGTTTTTTACGACATACGAATAATGTTATTGGCGTGGATTGACAACTTGTCCGCATATCCTTTACCTGGAAATGCCCATGTTCCTTCCAGACCTGCAAGAGTTGGAGCGCAACCTTGCACACGACTTGGAATTGGTCGTGACGCAGTGTGTTTTTGTACAAACTCTTGTTGTTGAGCGGTCATTTTTTGCGGAGGAATTGCATAACCGAGTAACCGAGCCATATGCGCTGGAATTGCCACATTTTTCCATTCTCGGAACGACAATCCTTTGTGCCAACGTTTGGTTTGCTCATTGTACGCCCAATTCTGCAAATCAGATTCTGCTGGCTTAGTTGCAGATGTTTGACCAGTCACACCAATACCAGCAGGATTACGACGTGGGCGATTTGACCACCAACTTGTCAAATAACCAGTTTCGTGAATGACTTGAGCAATTGCAACACATGGGTCTACGCCTGTTATTGCGCCATACTCAAAATACGCAGGAACAATAGTGTTTTTCAATTCATCATGCGTATACCATCCATTGCGATTCGACAAGTATGCAACTGCTTCGCTTTGCGTGCATCGTGCAGGTGCAATAATTGATGAATTGCGAGACACGATTTCCACTGTCGGAAACAAAATGGACTGCACATCATTACGCACGACATCCATATCAATCATTTTACCAGGGCACGTTTTTGTTGAGCCACACTCACGATGACCACGAAGATTGCGAAGTGATATAGAGCGAGCATTCGCCTTTTTCATAAGTTCGGCAACCACGTCGTACACCACAGGGCGAAGAGCATCCGACCACGGTGCGATGTCGTAATTACCAACTACCTCTATACCCCACTTGGTATTGTTGCAATCACCTGCATGAATACCCTTTGTGGTAAGTGGTGTCATTTGCCAAATACCGTCGT